>Ga0255336_100227_pt1 | contig 114352 bp, 127 predicted proteins | sample MeOH1_35cm_T3_17_FD_189102 | JGI IMG/M metagenome (GOLD analysis project Ga0255336, IMG submission 189102) | Sandy soil microbial communities from University of British Columbia, Vancouver, Canada - MeOH1_35cm_T3_179 | ecosystem: Engineered > Artificial ecosystem > Sand microcosm > Unclassified...
TGGAGCGAGTTGAGTGCTCTGGCGGAGCACAGTTGCATGCTGAATTTTGGTGATTTTGGTGTGGATTGGGGTGTCTCGCTTACTTGGGTGTCTCGCTTATGGGTGATTTACGTTATCCCATGGCATGTACGTAATAGATCACTTGCACCCTTGTGCTGTTGATCCTTACCGGTTATCTTTCATACACAAAATATCTTCGTCTGTCTCATCTTCATACATTCCATCCTTCGTGTCCGTCATCAACATGGTGCGTCGTCTCTCGGGGAGACGAAGATAAGAAGCCGAGGACGGATCGTATCTTCGATCCTCTCTTCTCAAGCCTGTGCCTGCGTTGGCGTCGTGTCTGTACGGCCGACAAGTCAGTCACGACGTGAAATCGAGGCGGGAAATGTTGTAGTCGTGGGTGTGAATGCCGGGCTGACCGGGACCGCCACTTCCAGTTTAGGCGCTGCTCCAGGAAACGACATCAACGGGCCAGCATTGGATACGAAACCTCTCGAGGACCGAGAGGACATGGTCCTACTGTGTGAGGAGGACACTTTGCTGGACAATTGAGACGTTGAGGTGGCTGATGCCGTGGAGACGCTCCGCGCCGACCCGTGACCATGTTTTGACTGGCTCTTTCTGCTCACCGATATCGAGACCGACCTAACCCTGGAGACGGAGGACTTTGATCTCTCATGCGAAGTGGTGCCGTGCCGTGAACTGCTAGGAGCCTCGCAGGGAAGAGCTGGTAATGGGCCGCTCGGAGGCGGACCTAGAGGAGACGTAGCACGGCAACGAAGAGTCGGCAGACTCTTTTGAGGAGTGAGTTGCCGCTCCTTTCGTGGCACCACACTCAACTTGGGCACAGGGACCCCAAATGGCGATGCCAGTGAGGTGGTTACGGGAACATCGATTGTCGTCGCCGCGATGGCTACATCGTTGTCGTGCACATGGTATGAGCGGCTGGTGTCCACAGTGAAATACCTCCGATGGCCAGGACGTGGGACAGAATCAGGGCGTAAAGGCTCACCCTCGGTCCGTCCATCCGGGTCCACCGTATGCGGAAAGGGGAATCCAGTACCTGTGCCCGAGATTCTGGTCGCATTGGCGCCGGGCCATGTCGTCGGCGGAGAGGGGAGAGGGCTCGGAAAAGCTCTCTGCGAGTAGTCCAGCGACCCACACCGTTTTGGGAACAGGCTGTATGAAGGTCTCCGTCTCGGCAGATGGTCGTTCAGAGAATCTCGCTTCACGGAGTGACTGTGGCTACTGTGAGGCCTTTCGCTGGGAGTCGCTGGCTGGCTGGCTGGGCTGACCGATCCATCCCGGCGATGATGCCTCGACCCGCCTTTTGTCCAGGCGCCGGGATCCGGGAGGGGGGCAACCGTCGAGATTGGGCGTGAGTTTGTCATTTCGCTCTCTAGGCCCTTTCGCCTGGCGAAGTCGGGTTCGCGCATGAGGAGGCGATGACCTGTGGTCTCCGAGCCCTTTTCCGCCTGGGTCGTCTGTCGCCCACCAGGTTCTGAGACCGAGCATGGTGAAAGGGCAAAAGTCGACAGAAGACGGGAGTCGACAGCCGAACTTTTGCGGGCGTCTCCAGTCGACGGCATTGACCAGGCCGAGGTCTGCCCGCTCAGACTCGCACTGCTCGGGGAACAGGCCGTGGCAGGTCTTGGTGGCAGAGGCTTTGCTGCCAGGAGGCGCTCCGGAAAGCTGTCCTGACGTGGCGATGCTGCCGGGCTGGAGTCTCCAACGCTCGTTCGGGCCGCAGTGCGAATCGAGTGACTATCCGAGACCGAGGAGTCCCGAAGCTGATCAAGCTCCGTCGTCGTGCTCACCGAAGACTCGGTGTTGGTGGACTTGCGAGAGGACGACGAGGGGAGCGGGGGCAGCAATAAACTGGATGACGACTCGGGGCTGCTCTGGGATCGTGCGTGCTCAAACGGGGTCAAGGGAAGATGTGGGGAAGACCGTGATGATGCTTGTAGAGTCTTGGGTGTGTGTAGTCGGGATGTGGATGGGCGAGGCGGGTGCTCTGCATCGTGACCGTTCGAGTCGGGACGGTGCGTAAGAGATGCAAGGGTGTCAATCTCTTTGCGAACGGTGGTCAACCAGGTGTCGAATGTCCGGGCACTGTCAAACACCAGGAACAGATGGTCGACAAGTCTCTTGTTCTCGGTGCTTCTGAAAGGAAGTCTTGACCACGAGTTCTTCGGCGTGTGTCTCTGTCGCCGTTGTGTATTCCCGTCAGAGGATATCCGCAGGACCCAACGCTTGCCTGGGACGGCATCGCTGGCGATGGCACTTGAATCAGGGCCCAGCTCGAGGATCTTTTCCGGCAGACGATCATTGAGACCTTCCGAGTTATACTGCAGGACGGAGCCGGGGTGGACCAAGATGAGCAGCTTCTGGTCTCGGGAGCAAGGGCTCGCACGAGACCCATGGCGTTGGTGCGTATTGGTCGCCTCGCCGCCTTGAAACTCACCGCTTCGTCGAGGCATTGCTTCTTGGTCCCACTGAGATGGTGAATCACCGGAGACGCTACTTCCTTGGGCCTGACGGGGCAGATCCGCGAGGGACGATGGAATATCCAGTGTCTCTCGGAGGACCGCTTCGGGATATACTCGAAACAAAGGCGGCGGCGGGTCGGCACTCGTCCACGTCCTTGGAAGGATATCCTTCTGTGTCCGGTGAGTCGATTTCGAGCGCTGACTCGACCGGGTGGTGCTGCGAGAGCGCGTCGTAATAGGAACAGGTGGCAACGGCACATCCTGCCGTTTCGGTAGCGGAGGCGGTCCAACAGACGTCGAGGTGGTGACGTTGCAATGGGCCGGCTCTTTGGCACTCTTCTCAGATCTTTTCCGGCTGAAAAATGCTCTCAACCGGGACTTGGCTGAAGGGTCCCTGATGGGGAATTCAGAGATCTCGAGGGGCAATGACGGTGATGGCCGGGGTGCCAGACATGGTATGGAAGCCATGTCTGGGGTTCTGGGTGCTGTCCTTCCTCCCGGAAAGGATTGCTGGGTTGTAAGGGTCCGTCAATATATCGTCACTGAGAACAAGACAACATGCCGCCAAGGAAGAGCACGCGTCAATGTGCGAGTCCCAGGGATTCTGATCTGGAAATGTGCCGTAAGGCGGGAGCCGGGCCTCGAGCGGGTTGATGGGAGTCTTGAAGTTCTGTCTTTCTATGATGAAACAATACACCTGCCGTTCACACCAACAACCCGTCGATCCGCCCGTCGATGCCCAGACGGACAAGACTATAATTCTGGGCCGCGCACCGATACAGGAGCGTAGGATATACGGCCACACGGAGAGGCCAAGTGAAGAGTCAAGCAACACTGACAATTTGATCGAAAGCACAGGAGTCGGAGACGGGACCTTGGGCTTGCTTTATGACGTGGCCGGAGAAGACGTGACCGGGATGTCCAGAGCCTCCAGGCCTTCGAAAGATGGGCGGGATGGGCGGCATTGACCGTGCAGAATGGCGCATGAGATCGAAAGGCAATCTGGCTCGGTTGGGGCTAGACATGGTACCCATGGCGTAAACACTGACCAAGTTCGGATGAGCAGCATGCAAGTCATGGGAGATGGCAACAGTATCAGTGCATCGATGGCAGCACACGACACGATGGCATGGTGCAGGCGCAGAAAATGAGTGGCTAAAAGTGGCAGATCAAAACCAAAACAACGCAGGTCGTAAAAGGAAACATTTTGATCTCCGCCTCGGGCAGACACCTACAAGCCAGTTCGATTGAGCTGGAGGGCCGGATCGCCCGGAGGTCCGTTGCGGCCGCACGGCCAGCCAGCACGATCTGGGCGCTGGAGGTGTGGAGTAGAGTCTTTCTCGGGCCAAGGTGTAAAGTCGGTGCTGGCTCCACCACGGACGGTTGGAGCAAAAGACGTCAAGACGCTGGAGGGAGGGGCCGGTGGGTGAGAAAGGTTGAAAATAAACAAAAGGGGAATGAAATAAACTTTATGAGAGGCAGTGGCAGGAGGGGATTTAGCGTGATAACAGTAAGCCCAGCCTTGGGGGGCTGCTGGCCATAGGGCCACTGCTTTGACAGCTGTTACTCGTCAGCCTCTGCCAGGATTGACACTGCTGTCACCAAGAATGGTGGCTTGCGACGAGGCCAATAACAAAATGCCAGTGGCCGGCGAGGTCAAGACACAAGACCTGAGGACAAGGCGAGTCCGAGCTCGGGCGGTGCACAGGCCCCCAGGATGAGGCCGATCTTCTGGAGTCGCAGATGCGGCACGAGCGGCAGTGGCGAGGATTGAAGAGGCACCTCTTTCGTGCTGCAGAGGCGTCTGCGAAGCTTTGCCGTTCTTCGGAAGTGTAAGTGGTTCCTGTAGGGAGAATCCTCTTCAGGTCGAGGATCATTTCAGTGCAGATCTCAGGGCGCCAACCTCCACTGGGGTCCCCCTCATCCTAGTCGGGCTAGCGTCGACCAATGTGGCTGGCTGCATTGCGCCCACCTTCTCAGCTTTTGTCACTGACTGTTACACTCTGGTGGACTCTATACTTTGAGTCCTGCGCCTCAGCGTTCGCCGTCGACAAGGATGGACCCAACTTCCGCCTTGCCGTGCTAGCCTGACACGCCTGCCTGTCTGGGATCCGTTCTTGTACGTAAAAACGGTACGAGTCGATCAAGTTTTCGGTAGGACTTGAACAAGCTGGCCAACACCTACCACGTCCATCCAAAGACTTCACAGTCCGCGGCCGGGGGAGGAAAAAGATCCAAGGCGACGACGGTCCAATGTGGTGCAGCCTGAACCGGCCAGAGAGGGAGAGCAGGAGCGGGAGAGCAAGAAACAACTCTAATGTGGAAGCACGTTCATCGATGGCGATGCCGCGTGCAGCAACTCCGCTCACCGATGCACCTTTCACGGTCCATCATTCCCATCTTCTCGTGTCGTGTCTCACAGTGTTCGCCCGGATGTCGCTGTGATCGTCGTCTGCAATAATAAACATCATCCTAGGATTGAGCGAGAAACCCATGTCAAATCTCTTGTCTCGGTCCCAATCCGTGTTTGGGGTCAGGCCTGGTCGCTGAGTGGAGCATCTTTCAGGTAGGGCCACCCAGTCTCCTCTTCTGGCTTCTCCGGGTCCATCCCGAGGCAGCGACGAAGACATCTGACCTCAGTCTGCAAGCCAGCAATGATGGTGTACTCCTCCCCCCATTCGTCACACCGTAACCGGTACGCGGTCCGGATCATGTCGCAAAGTCTCACAGTTTGGGCATGCCAATGATCCCGGTCGAGCCGGCTCTGCAAGTGCTCGTCCTTCTCCTGTTGCAACAGGTTGTTGTAGTGTCGACGCTGGGCCAGGAACCGAGCCTCGATGTCGCCGCAGTAGTTGCGCACCTGCTCTGTCACCGTGCCCATGGCATCCTCATACATGGCGATCAGCTGCGTGTTCTCCGTCTGCTCGTGTTTATACAACGAGATGATGTGGTTCGCCTTGGCAACCTCATGCTCGAGTTCGCGGATGCGCGCTTCTAGACCCCCAAGTCAGCGCCGTGCAACGCAACATTAGCGGGGTGACCACTGACGGGCACTGGCAAGGTCGCCGTCGCCCTCGGCATGCACACCATTCGCCCGCCTCTGTACACCGGTCAGTCCACTCATCTGCCGGCTCAGACGTCTCGTCACTTGCACATACGGCGACTTCCTCTGCAGCCTTGGTCACCACGTTCACCTTCTCGCGGTTGCTCTTCAGTATGCTTGAGAGTTCTTGGATCTGTGCATAGAGGTAGTTGAGATCTTGCTGGTGGCCCACGGGCAGCGGCGCCATGAAGTTGGCGCCATTCGTGCCGCCATTGCCATTAACCTGTCCTCCCCCATGTGTCGTCGTTGGCGACGAGCCTGCGCGATTCGGACCGGGGAGAGAAGAGTCGAGGGGGGGGAACGAGTTGTTGTTTGTCGCCATGCCTTGACCTGTCGGGAAGCGCTTCAGGGAGACAAATTCTGCGCCGTCAATTTGAGCTAGGCTTCATCACCTGGATCAGTGCACAACCAGGTTTGTGATTGTCGTTGTCGTTATCGTTGTCGTTGTTGTCGTTGCCGTTGTCGTCGTCGTCGACATCATCAGCATTATCATCGGCTGCGGGCAGGAGGGAGAGGATGGCAGATGGACGCCGTGCCCAGAGTCGTCACCGTGGCCGTGAGGATGAAAACCGAAGTGCTCAGAGACCACTGGAACTGCCACCTTCTGAGAACAGCGAGGTTCCGTCTGTCTGAGTTCCCCTCTAAGAAAGGAGGTGAGTGCAAGTCCTTCCAAGACCTCGCAGTCTTTGTGTTTGGCAGAAGAAGACCTGCGGCCACAACAGCCTGGTCCGAGGCTTGCTGAGATCGTCACGGGCCGTTCCGGGACCAACGGCTTGGCGTCTCACTGCAGTCCATCTCTGTCCTAACCTGACTCTGGGTTCTAATTGTCCATCTTGACACTCCAATCGTCTCCCGATGAGATTGTCGAAAATTTTTGACAAAAGACAGTTTACCACGTTAAAGGAGATGGCATGGTGTCCACGTGCTGCTGCCTAATATTCTGATAAATTTCGGATATTGCTGTCATGCTCTCGGATCTACGAGAAGGACGGATCAATTAATACTTGACAGCATGAGGCCAATGCCATCGGGTAATGAATATCCATAATCACTAAGCTTGATTGCAGAATCAGCTGAAGACGCATACCACGAATAGTGGCTACGAAAATTCCAGAGGTCACCCGCAGATATTGCCGTCAAATCACCACTATTTCGACCGTTTCCACCAGACGACTACAAACCCCAACAGGCGCTGTTGCATATGTCTTCATTTATTCCTTTACCATTAATTTTTGGTTTCAGCTTTGAATACCTACCAGTGCAGGAATAAGTCGTTGACAGTCATTATAATTCAGCTTTACTATTTACCTGTGTACAAGGCATCATTCGTAGCAGGCCATGCTCAAAGACACGCCGCCAATATTATAGTGGAAAGCATTCTTCAGGATGACCCAACAGCGCTCAGAACGCAGATTATATCACCAAACCCAGTCCACTCGGTCCCATGTTCTGTACATCCGACTCCTTCGTCTCATTTGGATCGGTCAGCTTTCGACTTTGTTTGCGCTTCGTGCTCCCAGCATTCCAGCGTTGATTTGTGCAGCCAGCTGCGAATTGCGGAAGTCTTCGAATCCGGCGGGATCTTCCTCTTTCAACGTCAACAGCTCGCGAGCGTTCAGGCCTAGCTGTCGGACCACATTGTCCACGCCCTCCTCCTCCACCTTGTGCCTAATCTCTTCGCCACGGAACTCTTCCAGCCGGGCCCGGAGAGAGGCTAAATGAGGAGGCTCTGGAGCATCGTTCTGACTCGTTCCCTGCACATCGTCGGTCGGCTTCAAGAGCTCTCTTCGAAGGGTTTGACCAAACCGGAGCATGCGGCCCTCCTGCTCCGTGAATGCTCGGGCGGCCAGTGATGTCGTGGACGGACTGCGCGAGAGCTTGAGCGAGTGATCATCGTCGACATGCCCGGAGTCGACACTGAAATACCCGTCCGGCGAACCGATTCTCGGTAAATCAATGGAAGCGGAGAGGAGGGAAGTGTCGCCCAGTGACGGGTTAGGCGATACCATGCTGTTGGCCGTGAGCGGCGGCGAGGGGGGAGCAGATGGCACCTTGGTTTCCGGGTACTCGTCTTCGAACCGTCGGATCATGCGCTGCAAGGTCTGGTCGAGAGAGAGAAGACGGCCTGAAAAAACGCGACGGTTAACAAAGGGGAACCCCCCAGAGGGTTGGCATGACTTACGGTAGTTGGTATGGTTTCCAGCCCGATCTTCTTTGATCAAAGCCGGCCTCAACCTCATTCTGATCTTCCTCGCGCTCTCGCAGAGTTCCAGGCTGACATTCTTCGGCTTCGAATGGACCCTGTGTCCGATCGGTCCTTGCCTCGGAGTCGCGGGCCCACTGGCGGTAGGACTGATGTTGGCTGACTGGGTCGTGCTGCTGCCATCCTTCGTCTCTAAGCACACGCCCAGAGCTTTGACGATTCCGGTGGAAGCGATCATGTAATCCTCATCCGGTGCTGGCTCATCATTATCGTGGTTCTCCAGGTAGCCTTCCATGTGGCCCACCAGGTGGAGCAGGACTTCGGGCGCGTCCTTCTGAGGCAGATCAGCCGATTTGACGCCGACCTCGCCCAGAGCACTGTGTTCCATATTGCGCAGGCTGTATGCCACGACTTGTGAGGCCAAAGCTTTGACCACCTCGCTGCTGTCGGCACTGGGCACCTCAATCTCGATGGCGATGATGGTGTGCGACACCCTCACGGCAGTCATGAGCGATGCCAGGAATGCACAGGCTTCCTCTTGAGATTCGCTCTCTTTCGAGTTCATGGCGTGGATCAAAGATTCATTTTCCAAGATGCTGACATGGGCGATCTCCGGACAGTCAGGCAGGATCTCAGCCAAAGCAATGACGTGGTCGGGTGTCAATCCGACATCAGACAAGTGTATTCGCTTGAGGGCTTGCATTTTCGGCAGCAGCTTTCTGAGCAGGGGCACCGCATTGCGCGTGCCGCTGAAGAGATCTGGGTTTCGCGAGAGATCGATAAATTTGAGGTGTCGCAGCTTCACCAGAGGAGTCAGGATGGTCGAGAGATCCTGCGGCGTCAAACTGCAGTCCGAGAGACTGAGAGCGAAAAGACGGCAGTCATCATCATACGCATCACCGCCCACCAGATGGCCTGAGCCGTGCAAGTTATTGCCGCCGAGGTCCAAGCCCTCACAGGCGCCGGACTTGACATATCGTAACACATGGGACAGTGCCTCTTCGCTCAGGCTGTTATCTGCCAATCCAAGACGCCTGATCTTGCGCTTGATCGCGCAATCAACAATGTCGCGAACATTGGCGGTGGAGAGACCACACCCGCCGAGGATGAGTTCCTCAAGGTCGTCACCGAGACGTTCGGATATGGCGCGCACAATCAACGCCCCGAGATCTGCATTCTTATGCGCCGTGTCGGCGCTGGTGGAGTTGCTTCCACTGCTGGACGTCGACGTCCGAGACAGGTCTCCAGGGCCTTGTGGGAATGGGATTCCGGACAGATCGATGGCACGAAGAGATCTCGACATGTGCATGAACAAGGCGATATGCTTCCACCCGATGTGTGTGATGCTGTCGTTGTTCTTCAGACACAATTTCTCAATCACTCCCATTTGCTCATGGCCTCGCTTGCCACTCCGTCTTTTGGGCAGTTTTCGATTCTGTCTCGTCTGCTCGACAGACTTGCAACTTGCCAGTCCAGACAAGATCACTCGGACAGCCTCGTCGGTGAGAAAACAGTCGTTCAGGATCAATTTTCGGACCGGGACGACCGCGAGCCAGTCGCCGAGCGTGACAATATCTTGGAGGGCGATTTGGAGGCCCGACAGGTCGAGGACGGCCACGGTACCAGGCGCCTCTGCTAACGTGGCCGATGGGTTCGATATCTGCTCTTTGACTTGGGCCAAAGCGGTCGTCTCGCGGAGCTGACAACATCGCTTGTAGATTCGTAAGGGATCTGTTGTCGGCTGATCGCCGTGTTTGCGGGGGGTCGAAGCTCCAGGCGGCGTGCTGCTCGGACTCGAGTCTGAGTCGTCATGTTCTCGTGTCAGTTCCAGAGGAACGAGACCGTTCTCTTCGGCATGTCTTCGTTTTTTCTCCCGACGTTCCTTGCGTTCGGCTTCCGATCGCTTCTTTTTCTCCTTCTTCCGTGTCTGAGGGGCAGGCTCCTTCTCATCGTTGGCGTCTGTCGCTTCGGAACCAGCCAGTTCAGTGTCTTTTGGCGGCTCACTGACTTTGGCAGCATCTGTAATCGTGGTTTCGCCTGTATCCTCGTGTTCTGTCATCGCCGCTCGCGCATTCTTTAGCGCGGCGCCCTCGCCTTTTCCTTTGTATTTAGCATCTCGAACATCCTTTTTGGCGCCCGATGGCTTTTCCGCTGCCGCCGCCACCACCGCCAGAGGGCCCTGCTTCTGTGCGGCCGACAATGCGGGCCGGCCAGGTTGCTCTGCGACCTCGTCTGCTTGGGAAGAATAGCCGGCAATTTCCACGTCGACGCAGAAGGCCACTCTTTTTAACTTGTTCTGATCGAATTCGGGAATCTTGATGCGTTCGCGATTCTGATCGATGTTTAGAACTTTTCTCGGGCAGAGTCCGCCAGTGCCAGCGGCTCGGGCCATGGCCGCATTGTTCGCAGAGGAGAGTCTTCGCAGAGCGCTTAGGAAGCCTGGGTGTTCCAATTTTGTCTCTTTGCCAGCCGCGACCAGGACTGACTGCCTCCGCGGCGGAGTGTATACGAATGTGGCAGGCTTGGTGTCGTCCTTCTTGCCCTCTTTCTTGGGCTCTTTCGTGCTGCCCTTCTTGTCCAATGGATTATTCAACTCAAGCTTGGGGCTGGACTGTGGAGACGCTGTCAGCGCCGGCTGGCTCTCGACTCCGGCGTTTCGCGGTGGAAGGGGTAAAGTTGAGGACGAGAACTTGGAGCTGAGACTTGAAATCCACGAGCTTCGCCGGCCTTCTTTCTTCCCATTGGCCACATTGGCCTTCTTGCTCTCATCGCCGTTGAGTGTCCTCGCCAGTGACGGACGGGGAGGAGGATGGCTCTCGCCGGGGCCATTGGGAGCTGGGCCCGGCGATGATGACGGCCCTTTCGGGAGGCCATCTGTCTGACTGTCGGCCGCGTTTCCATTGACTGCTGGAACCTTTCGCTCGTCCGCCGACGCCGACGGCTCCGCTATCTGAGCTCGCACTGCGGCTGCATTGACCCGGTCGACGGGCAAGTCTGGGGTTTCGGGCTGGACGAGCTGTGGTGAAGGCTTGGATGGGGGTTCACATTTGTGGCATCCTTTATCTCCCGAGTGCGACGCATGATCTAAAGATATATTTCAGTCCAGATCAAGGTGTCGAAAGGGCCGCGCTTGGTCACGAAACCGGTCGCCCGGCTGAAAATCTGGAAGCCGTACCTTTCTTCGAATGCAGGAGCCAGTCGACGTCGAGGTTGCCTCCCACGACGTCGGCCATGCTGCCTGACTATGTCCTGTGAGCTACAAAGAGCACAGGAAAAGACTGCTGAATAGTGTGCATCAGCACTGCGTCTGCGGCATTTGTGGGAGGCCCTCTGTGTTGATGAGGTGATTTAAGCCGGCCTCAGCGGGGTCTAACCTCGACCTTGGTGGCGATCGGCAAGGCCCAGGCTCGCTTTGCGGTCATATGGTCCAGATTTGCAGGCGATAACGGATCATGCTCTGTTGCCAAGCTGTTCCTCTTTTACCCGACACTTTCCAGGAGCCTTTCATATAGAGGACCAGAGAGTGGAGATGAATGAATGGATTTGATCCTTGTCGAGCGGTCCCTCCCCTTCAATCCTTTGGTATCCACCCGTGCCTGAACGGGCCGTAAGGTCAGATCTAGCCCCAGGGCCAGCTTGGTTCTGCTCTACGGGTGTAAGCATCTTATGTCAGAATCGGCTAGAAGTGGCAACGCGGCCTCTTTGAATTCAGTACGACAATGGGAGGATGTTAGCCATAATCTCATCTACATTACAAGCTCACATGAAGCAACCGTTTAGGGTGGCCGTCATGGGTCTGACCGAGACCCTGATGTCTGGCCCGGCGTCTCTCTGTAGCAGCCATGGCCACTGAGTCTTGCAACGAGATGACCACCGGCTGTATCTCGGCCATCTTGCCGCGACCGTCGCGCCATTGCGGTATGATTTTGTGAGAATATGACAGCCGTAACTGGATCATTTTCTGAGACTAGGACACGAGCGCAGCAATCTTCTCCTTGACCTTCCGGTCCTTTTCTTCCTTGGGCGTCTTGCCGACACGGTACTTCTTTCCCTCGGCCTTCCACTCTTCCTTGGTCTTCTTCTCACCTTCATCCTCATCCTTCTTAAACGGATCCTCTCTGATGCCCTTGTGTGCTTCGGTGTACAGTTCTTCGAGACCGTCAGCCTCAATTTCATTCTCAATGTACTTGACGAACTGCGACTTGTATCGCTCCTCGTCGTCGTCGGCCAGAGTGTCCATGTACTCGGCCACGTGGCCGCCGAAGATGTACTTGCGCAGAGTGTCGGCGTCAAGTTCCTTGGACTCGGGGTCATAGCCCGGGAAGCGCTTCTCGTTGTGGGGGATGTAGATCCCACCGTCCGAGGCACCTTTCATCGCACCAAAGACGCGGGCACCGGTGGAGGTTCGGTGCAGGCCGACGTCAAGAAAGCACTTGAAAGGCCGGCGCTCCTCGCCATCCACTTCGGCTGCCTCGGTGAGGGTGTACTCGCCATCCGGCTCCTCGACACCGGTGAAGTCCTCATTAAGACCCAGCTTCGTCAGCGCACGGCGGGCCACGAGCAGGCCCGTGGCGTAGGCGGCCGACCAGTTGGTCAGCCCATTGGTAATTCCATATCGTTTGAGCTCGTGGGCATAGGCAGCGGCAAAGACTTTGTCACCGTTCAGTTCGGCCGTGATGATTTGGCAGATGATGTCGCGGTTGGTGAAGCGAACTACCAGTCGGTACTTGGGAGAGTTGTACTTGTTCTTCGCTTGGGTGACCAGGCGCTTTCGAGCATAGTAGTCGGTCTGACCAAAACCACCGCGTTAGCATGTGGGAACAGACATCACGGTGGGAGAATTCCAGCGTACCTTGCCAGCTCTTCGACGCTTGTACTTGGTTTGAAACCGCGAGAAGTACGGCGAATTCTTGACTCTGAATATCGTCAGTCACCCAGAGCACGCAGCACGGTCGGTGAACGGGAACCTACTGCTTGGTGAACGGCATGTTGGTGAGATGCGCTCAAACGAGTCAATTTGTCTCTGTGGAACCCCGAATCAGCATTTTGCGCTGCAGACCACTTCCGCAGCAACATGCAAAGATTCTCTCGTACATCTTGACGTAGGCGTGAGACCGCGGCAACCAGGCAGGTCTCCAAATCACACGGGAGGTGAGGGAAGAAGGCAAAGTCAGAGGGGCCGGCTTGAGTACAGCTTTGGTTGTGCGGTCACAACGCCAAGATTTCATTTTTGGTGCCTCAAATCAAGGGAGGTGGGGGCCGTCGTTAGCGTGGTGGGCGACAAGCAGGCTGAACTGATTGGCACGAAACGGGGGAATGCTGAGAAGGTCCAATTGATCGGCACGCTGATAACAGCTGGATCAAATAAGTGTGAAGGTCAGGAAAGTCGGAGTGAACTTCTCGATGCTAGGTCCCTGGTCTTGCAGAAGTGGCCCTGCCTGGAATATTTCTACCATGCTATCATTGACGAGATATATGTGTCATTGATCATAAATCATCATTCATATCCCATCTCATGCCACGTCCGATGCACTCTTCGTCTCTGGGATGCTGCTCATGGGGTCTTGGCTTGGAGTCGGTCCGTCGTGGTTCGTAACAATGTCGATAATGCGCGTCGGCTGTCCCATTTGCGGATGGTCCAGACTTCTTTCAATATCCCATCTTCCTTTCTCATGGTCACCTTCTTCGGATCACCGAGAGCGGCTTCTTCTGCCTCGTTGAGCCAGTCACTCCACGCCGGAGTCTTGGGCGCCCAGCCGGCTTCCTTCACCCAGTTACTTGTGCCTGTGACGGCAATGGCCTTCCACAGGGCTTCGGTGTAAGTGGGCGGAACGTTGTCGATCTGGGAATTTCTTGGTGGAGTGCCCCCCTCCACTTCTATATGTTGAACTTCGAGTCGGGACAGATCCCAATGCTGCGCCGGCGGCAGAGCGGCGCCGATCCAGTAGAAAATGTTCACCAGCATGTATGATCCGGCGAAAGCGGTCTGCGTTTCAATCCGCGCGTTGGCGAGACAGATGACGCCACCCATGAGGAGAAGCGTCGATATCAAGGACAGTCCTCGGTAGATGGTCGTGCTCTTGACCGAATAAATGCATCTCTCGCTGGGGTTGAAGTATAGATAACGTGCCGTCCGTTCCTCACAGCTCACGACGATGAACGCCCCTTGCGGATACTTGATCACCACATCACCGGGAGGCGAGTGCGGATCAGGTTTCGGGTCGTTGGGCGTCGGCGTCCACTTGTTGGCGATGCCCGTATTCGTGCTGAGTAAGGAGAGCAGTAGAGTCGCCAAGAGAGACATTCTACTCACGTTTTTGTTAGTGATGCGGGTGTGGGCAGGGTATCGGGACGCCTACCCATCCTTGTAATATATCGAGAGCCCCAGCAGCGTGACACTCGTGGCAAAGCCCAAAAAAGCCAGGAAGGCCAACGGTCCAAACCGTCTGATCGAAGGTCGAGGCAGCTTGTCGTGTTCCCGCACCCGGACCACCTGCACCGTGTTGGGCGGCAGTTTGTCGCCGCGATGAAGAGCATGGGCCACATGGTGGATGTCTTCTCCCGTGTTGCCCGAGTGGACCCCAATCACTTTGGCATTCGCCGTCGTCTCCAGTTTTTCCGGTCGGGACGGTCTGATGAAGATTTGAGGAGCCGGGATCAGCCTTGGGAGATATATCAGATAGCTTAGCGTCGCAACTTGGGCAATCGTTTCGACGGAACCTTCTCCAAGAATGGCGAGGAAACCTTTGCGCGGGTATGTTAGCTCTCCGCCTGGCACCATGGCAGTGCCACCATTCAACTCACCGACGATGTCGAGCTGGAAGCCCTGATTGTTGGAGGTGTACGAGTCGATGAACCTCATCTTGGAAGCGTGGCCAATTGGTAACAGGACACTACATACACGCCCGAGACATCTGTAACGGGGAAAATAGCACAAGATGCTAGCATGACCAGAACACTGCTGCCATTGAGATGTAGAGCGGCAGGCAGTAGTGGGCGAGATGTCACAGCTCCTACACACAGCCACGATGGAAGAAGCCCGGTCACCGACATGTCGAGGAAGAGCTTGCACAGCAGCTGCTGCAGGCCAAGCCGCTGAGCCTCTTTTTGCCAGCGCATCTGACTCGGGCGCTGTGTGCTTAGCTAGCCAGCCAGCCGGCCAACCGGTGAGTCGGTCCGTCTGTATGCTTCATCTTCCCACCTCTGGAGGAGGTCAGGATCGAGGTTTTGGAAATCAAGGTGCATGGCCCGCCCTTCTGTGGGCACTGTCAGAATGACTGGCTGGCTGGCGGGCTCGCCTTGGCGACCCCAGAACTCAGTCTATCTTCCAAGATGGCACCGAGCATAGAAATCATGGCACAACGGCAACGGCACCCGATTTACGGGGCGGAAACTGGAAATATCAGACTCGACATGGAAGCGATACAGAAACAGCTCGGTATTCCATACAGCCAGCATCCCTCCATGCATGATCATCTATCTTTTGTACAAGCGAAATATGTGGTCGAGCCGGACCGTGACTACACAGTCGAAGCGTCCGTTGCCAGACAGTCGGTCTAATTTGTCGTCAAGTCATATGCTTTTGGGTATCTTCAATAAAACAATTTCCTTCCTGTATGATTAACACCACGGCTCACTATGGATCAGCCACTTTGTCGCAACTAATGCCCTCCATCTCGGGGTTCAGCTTGAGTAGCTGTGCGACCACCTGTTTCTCTTCGATGCTCGCTGATCTTTCCCGGCTTCTGTCGCTGGACAGGCCGCGTGAGAGGATTCCTCGGAGGCGACTCGGTCGTGGAGATGGCTCAGCCACGTCTTGAAGAGAAGACGACATCAAAATGGAGTCTTGCTTGGTGAAGCGACAGAACAAAGTCGAGAAGATGAATTCTTCTCCGTGGCCGTTGTACAGCGGAAGGTGACGGTATCCTTTCTGTAGACTGTCCAGCTTGGCGGTAAAGGCGGCCAGCTGTTTGCAATTTTTGCCAAAGTAGCGCCCGTCGGGGGAATTGAAGACAATGAATCGCACAAAAACCAGCTGGGGATATTTGGTCTCGAGGGACAGTTCAAACGTCTCGCCAAACTGGGGGTTGTAGCCATTCTCCCAGACAATCTTGGTCCGACGGCGGTAGGGGGAGCCAATGCCATGGTATCCGTTGCCGGCGTTTTTGGATTCTTGGCCACCGCTGCCATTGGCGATTCCCCGTGCTTTGTCTTCGGCACTGAACATCTGGACCTCGATGAAAGGGTTCAGAGGGTCGTTCTTCCCCACGTTGGGAGGCCGTGGGAGCTGCTGGGCAGAGATTACCTGCACCGAAAATCTCATGCGGTATCGTGGCAATTTGACTCGATGTTCGAAGTCGCCGGTTTTGGTGCGAGGCGTCCGGAGGTAGTCGGGCTTCAGGACATAGCCGTACGCGTCTGTGCCCGCGGCGAACATGGCTTGGTTCATCTGCATATGGGCGTCGAAGGTTTGCCAGTTCAGGGCGACCATCTGCACACCGCGTTTCCAAAACGCGTTGGGGTCGAAATTGGTCGAGTGAATGCGGATCGTCTTGGGATAGACTCGGCACATGTAATGGACGTTGTGATCCTCAAACAGGATCTTGTTCTCGGGAGGATGGCACAAAGCCGTCGCTCGGTTCTCGTTCAAAGAAAAGATGTGATTGAACTGCTGCAGGAGGAGATCCCGTGGTTCACGCAGCGAGTAGCCCTTCAGGTACACGCCGAGATTAGAGAGGTACGGTGTGATTTTGCTGGTGTGGTGATGGTGGTGGTACGAGGAAGATTTCAGCGTCGTGCCCGCCGCCCTCGATAGAGATGTCCGTGTTGTTGACGACGTCATGGTGGTCATGGTCGTCATGGTCGTCGTCGTCTGGACATCGCTCTCTTCCGAGGAAGAACTACTGGCACTCGTCGCCGTCACGGACCGATCGGTGGGGGAATACGTCGTTTCTGGTGGCGTCGTCAGAGACGGGCTGAGTGCCGTTGGGACCATTGGGCTCGGTCCCGTGACGGACGGAGCGGTGCTCCACTGGGGTGAGCTCGCGCTGCGCTCCCGGCCGCTGGAAAGGGTCTGTCGCAAGGCCGTGAGGTCGGCGTAGACTTCGGTGGCCTTCACCTTCACCAAGATCTTGTACTTGAGCTGCTCCGGCGACGGCAACCGGTGCGCGTCCTCGGGAGGATGGAGCAGAAGTCGATCGCCAAAGACATCCTCCATGGTATGGACCATCTTTTTCTGCTGCTCCGGGTCGCAGTGCACCTCGAGGGATATGATGAGGGGGTACGGGGAGACGTCAAACGCGCACCGGTTGATGGCGTTGATACAATCACTGAAGAGGACGGCCGACGTCTTGGTATGGCCATGGGTGACACGAGGATGGCCATCCTGTCCGTTCCAGCAATCGATCTCGACGCATCGACAGCCGTGGCGCAGAGCGGTCATGTACGCTTCGGCCGACGAACTGCCTCCGACTTGCCAGCCCGTCAGGTAGGTGTTGTGGGAACTGGAGATAAAGTACTCGTTCAGGGGGCGGTCGAAGCTCGGCGTCGGCTCCGCGGCCGTGGCATAAACGTGACAGTCTTTGGATACGATGAAAGAAGTAAACGCATTGGCGTCAATGTCAGCCAGAGCACGAGCGGCCGCGTCGTCGGGGAAGGACGCGGCGATGACTTGGTCGATTTTGTCTTCCCACACCCGTCCTCCCGCCGAGGCCGAGGCCAGCTTCACTCCTTGGCTGTTCTCCAGGAAGGCGACGAACTGCGCGCGGGTGATGCCTGGCCGGCCGCTCTCCTTCATGCCGTTGAAGATGTCCTGAATGTCCCGACGTTCTCGGAGCCGTCGGAGAAAGTCCTTGAACTGGTCATAGTCGAGCAGGCCGGAATGATCGACATCGGCGTCGTGGAAATTCTCCTCCAAGTCCTTGACGGGACTGTGGATGTGCAGCTTGCGGCACAAGGACTGGATCGCGGGCAGATCGAGGCCATCCATCTTTCCGCTGTTGCTGCTGGTGGTGCTCCCGCGTCGGCCCATCTCGTTGTCCCAATGGGCCCGGATGACCGACTCTCGCTCGGCGGAGCCGACCATGCTGGTCATCAACTCTTCCCGATGCTTCGCCAGGCTCTCCAGCGTTTCCACCCACAGCCGGAGGTCGGCATGGTTCCGAGCGACCAGGTGGAGCGTTTTCACTTGCTTGGATGAGTCCGAGGCCGCGTAGCTGATGCTGAGACAGCGGTCCGGATCGAGTTCTTCGCTCCGGAGTTCTTGCTGATAACTGGCCGCTTCTTCCCCATTTCTGATGCTTTTGATATTGTCGATATGGAAGGACTTGGTCGTCACCGCGCCGCGCCACGACACGCGGGATCCCTCGACGTCGAGAAAGAAGACCTTCTCCTGGCGCTTGTTCTTGGTGATCTTGATGAGCGTACATCCGCGCACCAGCCGTTCGGGCACCGTGGGGGCCTGGCCTTCGGGACTGGTATCGATGAGCGTCGGCTCGCTGGAGATACTCATGGCGTCGGACAGGCCCAGTCCAACTTGCAGGTCCATCGGGAATGGTTCCGTGGCCGAGGGATCCAGGCTCGTGCCGTTCGATCCCATCGTTTTGCTGTCACTTCGCCGTCGGGTAATGGGCCCCGTGCTTTCATCACGACGGCCCTGTGTCGACGACGATGCTTTCCGCCTGAGGATTCGACGGGAGACGCCATCCTTGGCACTCTGCGACAGTTTCCGGACGATGGCGGCCGGCTTCGAGCTGGCCGCGGATCCCATGGAGCCATCTTTGAAGTAGGCGGATTGAGACGCTGACACGATGGATTCGGGCAACTCGAGAGGGCCAGGACTTCCCAGTTGCGATGATTGGCCGGGACTTTGCAGGACGAGGGGGGACGACTGTAAGGAGCCAAAGTACGGACTGGGGGCCACCGATGATGCGCTCTGCCCCGACGTCGAGGTCGCCGAGAAGGACGGGGCCACGGAAGTATTGACTCGATGAACGGAAGGCATCCGTGACACCATCGCCCGCGGCGGCTGCGGTGCAGACGGCGAGTTGTCGCGACTTCTCCAGGCTCGGAGCGAGGGCGATACCGAAATAGACGACGCCATGGGGTGCCGAGAGAGGGAGAGATCGGGTGTGTATGTGTACAGGTGCTGGACAGTTGTGTCTATGCCGGGAGAAACGGGATGGACACAATCGGTCCTCTGGATATGAGCTTGAGGATGGGAGTCGTATGGTAATACAGGTGAGTCCAGCTCTCTCTATCTTCCTTGAATACCTTCATTATGCTTTCCCGTTCCGGGCCTGCCAGGGGGGTGCACGGTCGAGGCAAGCTTATGAGAGTCGGTCGACGACCATGGCTGGCGGTGAGGCTGATGCTGAGAGTCAGATGTCGTTGTCCAGGCTGCTGGGAAGGGAAAGAGGTAGCAGATCCGGAGCAGGGGCCGTCAGAGTATTGTCGGCCGTGCAGATGTCAGCTCTCCTGCAGCAGATGATGATGGATGCAGCAAGGCGAAAGCAGACATGCGGTCGGATGAGGCGGCAGAGGTGATGATGGAGCACAGCAGTCGTGGTCGATGACTCTTGCAAGGAGACGAAGCCAGACCAGACCCGGACAGGACAGGTCACGATGAGCAATGTCAAGGAATGAGGACGAAGGAAGGGACGAGACAGAAGCGATCCAGCTTTCTGCTCAGAGGCGTGCACAGCACAGCGCAGCACAGGAGCGTCGTAACTTGCCAGGGAGTGAGGAGGGAACGCAAAAGGGCGAACGGCCCTGATCCTGGGAAAACTTCTCCCACGCGGAGCGGAGAATGACTGGGAAAAAAAACCGCTTTCGAAGCCGAACGAAGCAGCAGCCAAGATTGACGGGCAGGCTTTGTCAAAGGAAATCCTGGCGGGCCAGTGGCAGCATTGACAGGGGCCCCCAAGGGGACCCCCAACAGGACCCCCCTGTCGGATCCATCGCTTGCGTCTTCGCGTGTATGATACATACGCTGTCGACACGGTGCCTGTATTTTTACACGTCCGCCTCCCGTGCGGCCTTTGCGAGCGTGGACGTGACCTCGGTCTTTGAGGAGCGGAGTAGATCCAAGTTTGGGGTTCTCCCGTTTGATTGACTGCTCGTTGAAGCTGACTGCATCTGGCTCAGAGACCTGCAGACGACTGGTCGGGGAAGGTGGACGCAATTGATGGACGAAACTGATAGATCCCCCTCCCAAAAAATAGACTGGCGCTCGCACAACATCAACCCAGCCTTGGTGCTGACTCCATGTCCGGCCAAAGCATGCACCACGCCGAATGCGTGATACCTACACCTGCTTCAGCTGCGTCTGCTGCTGGTCATATGTCCGGTGACAATTGGCAAAGCGGACCATGACCATGGCCAACATTGACGCCGTCTCGTGGACATCTGCAGGGAGCCCGTCGCGTCGTGCCGACCAGCTGCACGCTGGCGTAGGATGAGATGAGGAGAGGGGGATGAGAGCGGGGGGCCACCGCCGTCGACGTTGGCGACGACAACGAAATAGGTCAGGCGGCCAGGCATCGATTGCGAGCTTCATGCACGACAGCATCTCTTCGAATACGTGGCCAGCACCGATTGCAATCGCCATCTGGCCGCGGGCTGCGTGCTGCAAGTCAACAGGCCGCGTGCATCATGACGTCGGCCGCCGATGTTGTGGTCCACAGTGCCATTTCCGCAACGTGCGGTTTGTGCAGGACGCGAGCCGTCATTCTTGCTGGACCATCATAACAATGCTTGTGGAGAGGAGACGTACACAGGCATAGACAGCCACGGGCAGGCACAGACAGCCACGGGCAGCACAGACAGCCTGGCGTCGTCTGTATTGGTGTATTGACTGTACTGGAAAGACGCCGAAATCCAGAATGCCGCCATCCTTACCACGGCACGAGGACGGACACGGGGGCCAAGGGGAATGACTGGCTCCACGACAACGGATCCGCGCTACTACTCACCTGGTAGTTGGATGGCATGCCTGGTCGCTGGCGAGTACGGCTCCCCAGGCTGTCAGGTTTGCAAGTGTCCTTGGGTCTTCCAGGTCCCAACTTCGACGAGTTCCGCGAGATTTCAGGTACAGCCGCGCAGTTCCGACGCCACTCGCCTCCTGGATTCCTGTTCGCCCAGCTTGTCCCAGACGCGGTATTCTTGTCCCATGCCGTGATCACGGCCCCAGGCACGGACAGGCCAACAGCACTCCCATTTTCACTTGTCACCGACATCCTGCGGCCGTGCCCACTTGTGGTGGAGCAGAAGTGATCGGCTACGCCGGCATTGCGGTGAGTGCCTATCATTCATGTCCTCTTTGTGCCTCACGGCGCCTATCTCTTCTCCTGGCTCATTCTCGGTTCCCGCCGCTTCATATTCTTGATCTGTCCAAAATCGTCATCCTGTTTTTCAGGTGGCGGCGGCAGGGCACCCAGTCACAGAAGATCAGAGTGGGTCAGCTGACGTCGTCTGTTCCCATCGGGTTGGCGAGTGGCTGAGATAAGGCCACGGTGCTGCACCCCGGATTTGGCCCACGGAGTTGGCCACGTAAAACGCACAATCTATGCCGTATGTCGGATACCGATGCAGACGCTACTGCGGGCCGCAGAATGTCTCGTGGAAGCAACGCGGACATGTTAGTCTCTGTCCAAGTGGATAGGGGACAGCATTCGGACGGCCGGTTGCACCAACACCATCGCCATGACTAGCAATAGCCCCCTTGGCCGGGCGCGGGCGTCGCCGAAGCCAAGGTCGTTCCAATGATCCCAATGATAGAAGTGACACGTACCTGGCAATTTCTGGCCCTCTCCCCTCCCACGGCCCTTTCACCAGCGAATGGCGCCGGCCAACCAGCAGTTCTCAAAGTGGGGGTGGTGCGTCGATATCACAGGATGCACAGAACTTCAGGCCTTCTACCTAGCTTCCACGCAGGCTGACCGGCCATCGTATCACACTTGGCCCGCGCTCGTAGCGGGGCGCATGAAAACGCTCTGAAACGCTGAGTGGTGGTTGATGAGTAGCCATTCAGCAATCGCTGTCGAACCGCTGTCGTTGCCCAATCCCGTTGAACAGTCACCATTGAGCAGTTGCGTGGAGCAGGTGGTGGAGTAGTTGCGTTGAGCAGTCGCTGTGGAACAGTCCCCTTGAATGGTTCCCTTGCAGTCTCCGTTGAGCCGTTGAGCCGTTGAGTCTTGAAGCAGCGGAGGCTGAACTGTTGCACGGGACGGTAACCCGGAACCACGGCATGCAGCGCCTAGCCTGCTGCTTTGTCTCTCTTTTCCGGACGCACTGGCTCGCAAGGGATGAGTGGCGGACAACGAATCCATAGCTTGTGCCTCCTCCAGGCCGGTAGGTGAACATTGGACAGGACACGAGCCAATGACTGAGCATGGATCATTCTGTGTCACCTCGCCGAGGCGACACGAGCGTGATGCAATCCGGCCAGAGACTTTCTCATGTCTGCCCCTCGTCTGCTGCTTGAAATGCGGAAAGTTACTGTGTAGACCAGATCGACTCAATGATTGAGCAGTGAACCAGGACACCACCGCCTGTCTTCGTAGCGGCCTGTGCACGAGCGAACGGTCACCTCCTCCCAATCTTTGGACCAGTCCACCGATGGGACCGCGGTGTCTCGCCAAAAACCGGAAATCCATCCATACGAGAGCCGCCACACGACAGCTGCACGACATCTGGCCCTTGCTGGAATTGCGATGAACGCTGGCTCCTGTGACCAGACTCGCGCATTGTTATTATTACTCTTAGCGCCTTGGGGCGGCGCCTTTTTCCCCACGCTTCAGGGATGTCGCCTCATCCTTGCCCCCTCTTCAAGGCAGACCCATGCAAATGGCCTAAGTAGCGAGAGATCTGTGACGCGCCGGGGCTGTGGGCGACCTCATTCGAAGCCGTTTTCCTCGCGATCGCGTTGGATGGGACTTGAAATCTCCCGATGTTACCAAGACCCGAGTTGAAAACCAAAGGGGCGAAAATGAAGGTCCATGGTCAACCAGCTGCATCCCTGAAGACTGAGTTTCATCACTCTCATCATTCCAACAGTAGGATTGAGGTGGAGATCCAAGGTTCAGGTCTGTGCATGAACGTTGAGAGGGGTCTTCCGTCTTGCCATGGTGTGAGGAGGGCGCCACGCTCAGGAGATACGGCTTGGTGGACTGAGAGTACGCCTCTCAACGAGCAGCGTGGTGGTCAACCGAGCAGGAACTTGAGTAACACCAAGGTCCAACAGACTGTGGAACTGTGCATTATTCAAGTCGTTCAAGCCAAGATATCACAATTACTTGATGCGGAATGTGTTGGAGCAGCAAAGACTGGCTACTCAGTAGTGATCTGTCACGTGTGAGCCGCGGCTATCAAGTCCAGTTCCACCCTCACTCGCCATGAGAATTTCGACCTTGGACACGGCCCATGCAATACAGAGCTTGTTGAGTTCCAAGAGAAAGACTTTAGAGGCAGCCTCTAGATATTAGATGTGACCGTCAGTGTAAAGCAGGACCGAAGCAGCCTCGTTGGAGGAATCAATCTCTAGACTCCACTTCCAATCCATGCAGCCGAGCCTCAACTCAATTCTCAGCCATCTTTCTGCGCTTTCGACTCGTGCCTATGCCCGTGACGGTTGGTGGTCCCGATGCAGCCGCAGACGTGTTGACGGCCTCCAATGTTGCTGGTGTCGCCGGTGCTGGTGGAGCGACACCACCCCCGCCGCCCTCCTCCTCGTTGTTCACGGCCGAACTGACACTCGATTGCCGGTTGCTGACATCGACACTCGCGCTGAGACTGGTATGCGTGGCCTTCGCCCCCTCGTCCCCTCCTAACCGCTCGTCCTCCAGCTCTCTCCACTTGGTCACTTGTTCCAGCACGTCCTTGAACATCTCCCTCGTGTCGGCAATGATGCCTCCTTCCTCGATGGAGCCGCTGCTGCTGCCGCTGTCTTCCTCGCTCACGGCGCCGTCCATGTCGGAGCCGGCCACGACGACGTCGCCGCCGTTCTTCCTCAGCCGCAGCGACCGGCCGAACCCTCGTTCCGAACTCGGCAACGGGTTGAACATGACGGCGTTCGCAAACATTCGCACCAATTCCAGCTCCAGCTGGGAGGAATTCACAATCCCTTTGGGTGGGACCAGATCCTCCGTTTTCTTGACCCAGTAGATGCCGTTGCCCACCGGTCCTTCACCGGCCCCGGCTCTGCTGACCGTTTCGTGACCCGACTCCCGGTCGCCATCCAGCGCTTCAATTGCCGCCTGACCGGCTTTTCCTCCTTTGTTGATGGCAGCTTTGATGCTCTTCAGGTCCTGAGGTCGCAACACCAGATTCTTATAGCCTGGCGCGTCGCGCTCGCTCAATGGCTTTGCGAAGATGCCCGCCAATTTGTGTGACGTGATCTCGTTCAGCAACAGCTGAGATGTTTTGACAAAATTCTTGGACACCGCCACTAGCGAGGCGTCATTGGGGACCTGTGGCGGACGGCGCCGTGGTGACACGAGAGCAGGGGAGGGGGGGGAGGGAGTGGCAGAAGAATCACGGACTGAAGAACGCTTCCGCTTCGTCGCCCCAGTCGTTGTGGTCGCCGTCGTCGTCGTCGTCGGTGGCAAATCAGGCCGAGGCGTCAAAGTGTCGTTTCGACGCCGGCCACGCCGGCCGCCAGAAGATCGGTGCGCCTGGTCAGTGTCGGGCCCGACAGGGGCGGGCGTGCTGGGCGGTTCAGCCTTGATCTTTTGGCCGCGCTGAACCGTGCTTGCTTTCTCCGTCGGAGTTTCTGAGTTGCGGGACGCAATGGACTGGGACCGCGATCCAGCAAATGCAGAAGACGGCGTCGCACTCGTCGTCTGTCGTCCTCGTACGGCCCGGGATCGACGTTTTGAACCGGCGTCGTCATCCTTCTTCCGTTGCGGAGGCAACGAGTCTCGCGCCGAGCGTCGTGTCGCCCGTTCCGGAGCGGGAGATTCTCGATCCGTCAGCGGACTGACTTCTCGTTCCGGGCGCGTGGGGCTCCGAGGACGCAGAGTTCCAGAGGATTGTGGTGGTGACGACGACGACCGTGGGAGCAGCTGGGTCCGTCGCTTCCATGGTGTCGAAGAACCCGAGACGCGCACGACCGGCCGCGGCGCTGGGGCACGATGCACCGGTGTCACCGTCCCCGGTACAGGATAGCCATAGTACGGCGGGCCTGGGTGGGGCAGAGGGGACCAGCCTGCTGGTGATGGTCGCCCTGGGTAATGGACGGGGGCCGTCTGAGGATACGGCTGGTACGGGCTGTGATGCCGCGTCTGGTACGGCGCACCATGTCTGCCGCTCGGGGATGGGACGTAGAATGGCGGACTGGCATACGGGGAGTGCGGAGGATATTGATGCTGTGGCGCCAAATGAGGGGGCCACGGTGGTTGAGGATACGCGGGATATCCAGCGTACGGCGATTGTTGGTGTGGGAGAGGAAGCGGTGACCCCCGGCCTGGACCGGACGACGCTGATGCCGTCCTCTTCGGATTAGGAAAGTCCATCGGTAGTGGGGGGGGCATATGCGGTGGCATGCCTGGCGGGGGAGGCAAGATGGGCATTGAATGTCCCTGAGGGACATGTGGAAAAGCATGCTGGTTGGGAATCGGACCATAGTTGGGTCGTTGGGGGGACGGCGGTGGGAGAGTTCGGTGAAAAGCGCCTGGCGATTGATGCTGTGATAGTCCAGCTGCTTCGGCCGACCGGGCTTGCGGAGGTTCAGTCGACGGTCTCGCCGAACTCATACTCGGCGTCGAGGGCGCCGGAGAACGCTGAGAGGGAGCGACAGATGAAAATTGGCCGCCTCGAAGGGAGTTTGGAGAGGTTCGTGCCTCCTGCGGCGTCGGCGACGCCACAGCTGCAGCTATGGGTAGCTCTCTGCGGCTGGCATCGAGACCTGCTGGGAGCTGGACAGAAGCGGCATCTTGAATGGTCGAAGACGATGCTGGCGGCTGTCTGGCCGGCTCTCCTGATGCTGGGATTCCTTGGTCGCCCGGAGCAGCAGGCGGCGGCGGCGGCGGTGGCGAAGATGCAGATGTGTGTGTCGGGCTCGTCTGTTGACCTCCCTGATCGACTTTCTCCTGGAGATCCGCGATCTCGGCTTCCAACCTGCCATACTCCTCCTCGTCTCGTCTGATTTCCTTGATCACCTGTTCTCGGAATCGGGCGTAGAGCTTGTCGACCAGGGCGTGCAGTAACTCTGGACTCTCCACCGCATTCGGAGTCGGCGATGTGGACAGTTTTCGCTTTCGGGGATTTTGGGTGGTCGCTCCATCTTCGCCATTGGCACTGGTCTGGTGCTGATTCCGTTCTGTCTGCAAAAGATCACCATAGAGGGCCTGGAGCGCAGTCGCAGTGAGCCGGCTTTGATCATAGTCAGCGCTTTCACGAATCAGCTGGTTCGCATTCAACACGTTTGCGATATCTTCAAAGGCCGATGCACGGGCGCCATAACGTGCGACAGTCTGGCAAAAAGCGAGGGTTTCATAGGGCGTATATGCCGTGATTGAAGGCATCCCATCATCGCAATACCACGATATTGGTGAGCAGATGGATGAGTCGCGCTCGGTGGCAGCGGTCCCACGGGAAAGATTCGCAGACGGCGTAGACCGTGACGGCCGAATGTCCGAAATATCGCGCTGCAATTTTCGAGTCAAGATGACACTCTTCTGGTGTTGTTGTCTTGGTCGTTGTGGGAAGTGATGTTCACTTGACGCGAAATGGTGCTAGGTTTCAAAAATTTAGCGATCTGCGGCGCAGCTGCCGGCGCCCTCCTTTGCAATAATTACCCCGAGGATCTAACCAACTAACAGACTGGGCCTGAAAGAACCCCTTTTGACATCTGGGCGTCAGTACGAACGCGTGGGCTGGTCCAGGCCTGCTTGATAGGCCAGCTCAACCTGCCCCTGCCTGATAGTCCATCCAACCTCAAGTAACGGCATCCTTTACACCGCTCATTCAACTGTCTGCCTCTATACATTATTCCGTTGAAAATGACGACTCCAACGAACCAGGACGACACGTCAAATGCCGACGCAGATTGGCAACCCAATAACAGACCACAATCGTGAGCCGTGCATCAGGAGCACTCTGTCTTGACACGTCCTGACATCCACCGCAGCACCCTGGCACGAAACTTCTCCGCCGCGCTTGACGACCTGTTCAAGCTGAACGGCATTGGCGCCTTAGAAGACTCGGTTGAGCAGAAGTAAGCAGCGCGCTCCTGTGCCTGAGGGTCTTGTCAATTAACAACAACCCATAGGAAGGACGTGGTGCAATCACAGAAATACCAACTGGACAATCTGAATGCGAAGCTGCGAGAAGCAGACGACAGATTGAGGCGACTCGAAGCGAAGCACCGCAGGCAAAGCCAGATGCTGGCTGCAGACCGTCATGGACGACCGCAACTCACCTCTCAATTCCCTGGCAGCGCCGAAGGCGATGAGAGTAGTGGAGACAGCGATGCACAAGAGAGGGCCTCTTCACAAGATGATGAGTCTATGGGCTGAACGTCAATGTTAGCGACTAGTGTCTGGTGTCGGTCTTCTGGATCTGGAGCGAGCCTTGTCAACTCCAGTACAACGAGACCCAATACTTAACCTGTACAACATCAACACTCCCAACGAATTCTAATTGGGCAAGGTGGCGTCGCAAGATCGATGGCAGCACATTGCTGGGTATTGCTGGAGTTTGGATTTGTCCTGGCTACTTCCCACGGGTGGTACCCATTGAGACCTACAGGCTATAGCAAGATATCGACATCTCAGGGTGTCGGCTGGAGATTGAATGAACATAATAGTACACCGCAGAGATCTTTGGTCGACCTCGGGCTGATTAATACCTTTCCTTCTCACTGAACGGGCTATGCCGATGGCAGTTCTTCCGTCCCTCGTCCTTTCTCTGTCCTGGCGATAGACTCACACCTGCCTCCCCGACAAGATGGCGGACCAAAGTACGATCAAATCAAAGACCCACCGATTGATCTGCTCAAGCAGAGTGAGAAGAACGATTCATGTTCAGATGGATAAAAGTATTGCCTTCCACGAGATCGTCAGACACGGGAGCTCATGGAGAGGGATCTCGCACGTGAACGATGATCTCGAGACGACAAAACCAGCACCGTTGATCTCAGTCGGAGCCAACAGACATCGGTGCGATTGGCTTTGTGACGAGAACCACACAATCGCCGTTGCACAGGGTCGATACGGCGGCTAATGAGGCTGAGTCGATCTGATCAGGCCGTTCAGACCGCAAGGCGTGACCAGCATGGCAGCCACGGGACAAGTCATGAGGAGGCAAGGGACATTGTCTGAATATACGTAATCCGCGAGTCTGGACCTCAATTTTCGACCGGTATCCAAGTGGACCAACTAAGAGGGATTTGCTATTCGCCTCTAATCCATGGCCTTATGATGCCAGCCCCTATTAGTGCTGTCCGTGCAAGGCTGCAGGGAATAGTCGCTGGTAGAAATGCCTCGCACCGGGATCAATGGAAAGAGGGAATTCTCCGTGTTTCATTTGTTGACGGCACCATGGTGCAACGTCAATGGGTGTCTCGAGAAGTCTCTATGCCGTTGCCTGTGCTCTTCGTGCCAATTTCTCCCGCTTTTTGGCGCCTTTCATTGGCCTCCGTGGTCGAACTGTCGCCGCCAGTTTCTGTCGCTGCTTTTGTCCATGAGACCAAAGTTGCCAGGCCCCCAGAGGCGGCCGCTGGCTGACATGCTGACCATTGGGAGTGAAAATCTCGACCTGGGGGAAGGCTGACTCAGCGACGTCATGAGACCGGACAGGCTTGGGTTGCCCAAATGGAACAAAAATTCCCTGCGGGTCAGAGAGATGATGGTCAGCATTCGTGGGTTGAGAATCAGAAGCTTCGCTCTCGACAGATGGGTGGGCGACAGAAGTGGGCTGAGATGGTTGTCTCGGTCTCCTGACCTGACACACCAATTCCACCCAACCTAATCCCTCAATCAGGATATCGGTGGAGTACAATCGAAACGGGAGTCGTGACAAGGGGACGCCTGCTCTCAGCACCGAAGCAGCCCTGTTTTTGGTTACATCCGTTGCCAACGAGATCTTCCCGGCGGATGCGATCTTCGCGCCTGCTCCATCGGCCAGGATTGACCGGATACCACTCTGTCGTTCTTGTAATTGTGTGCCGACGGCCTTCTCCGTGGATGTCGTGTGGGCTTCGATAGGCACAAACGGGTATGCCATCATGATCGTGCTCGGGTCAGCCTCGTCCAACAGAGGCGTAATGCGGACGAGTCCTCCCCCCAGCAAAAGCGACTGTCCGGGTTTGATGTTATGCTGGGCCACATTTGGTCGGTGCGTCATGACCAGATCGCGCCTGTGCTCTGTTTGGACGTATTGATCAAGATCGCCGCGCTCGAGACCGGGCAGGTCGATGAGTTCGCCTCTGTGACCGCCAAAAGACAAGCGGATTGGAGACGCAGTCGTGCCGGGAAGACTGGAAACCAAAGGCAAAACAGGAAATGGTGTCTCTGGCCGAGCAGGAGGCAGCAAAGACGTCTCCGAAAGCAATTCGTTCGTGGCTGAGGACTGCTCGTCTTGCAATTCGGCACACACGGGTGCGCGCTCTCCCGAGCCCTTGGGAAACAGAACCTCGAACAGATTGGATTTACCCACGTTGAATTTGCCCACCATCCAATTACCACCTCCTCGCTTCCAGATGCTCTCCTTGATCTCTTTTGTCCACCATCCTCGCTTGGCCGAGACCAGATGGACATTGCCGAGTCTCATATTTCGGCCCGGGCGTCCAAGGGCGTCCCGCAGAACAGACTGGAAATATGGCATCATGCGGTCCACCATCTCCTTGGATGGGCCCAGCAGGTCAGACCGGGTGATGATGAAGGACAAAGTGGGCTTGCGAGAGAATGAATGCTGGGACCGACGGTTTTGGCTCCGTGGCTTTGCAAGAGACAAACTTGTTTGCAAAGAGGGAATTAAAGACATGGGGAAATCAGCGGCATCCAAGACATGGTAGACATGATTGCGAGCAAATGGAGACTCAGCGATCGATTCAGCAATGTCTTCAGTAGACGGGTGAGCAATCGAGACACCCCGCGAGTTGTAAATGAGATCGTGGCAGCGATCGCAGACCGGAGTAATCGCAGATTGGTTACCGGGTGTGCCAGGAGTCTCGATTGGCGGCTCGCTGTCCTCACGTCCCTCCTCCTGACGAGCTGCGTCCTGACGAATGGCCTTGAAATAGCTTCGAACTGCCTTCCTGGACCGCGTATAGTATCCTGCCTCGCCGGGCTCCATCTCCTGCGTCAGCGCACCACATCCTGGACAAGAGGTCGGAAGTGCCCCTTCCGCTGGAGTGCGCCTGAACGCTGAATGTCCCGGCAGGCTTGGAGAGACTGAAGGGATGGATTGAACCTTGTCCTGAGCGTTGGTGGATTCAGCGGGAGGCAAGGGCGGTGGCGACGAAGCCGAGTTGGATACGGCCGTTGATAGAGGACGTGTCTTTGATGGGAAGCGCGTCCTCCGCTCGAATAGTCGATGCACAAGCCCTCTATACGGAGTCACATCGGCATTCAGCAGCGCGCCGCGGACTCGCTGTGCAAACGCTGTCAAATGCTCGGGATTCATAAGCCGGTCGTTGAGTGCTCAACATGAGGTGTGATTGAAAATATTTCGCGTCCTTGGAACTACAAAAGTCCACGTCAAAAACTTGAAATGACATGAGCCAGTAGCCTGCAGCTTGATGAGTTGGGACCGCCATTCCCACATCTCTCTACATACTTTGACTTACATTTGAATTCAGCGGTAATGCCACTCACCGATGCTTCCGTAGGAAATTCAACGATCTCGGGCGGGTTGGGACTCGCTGGACAGACACTTTTTGAAATGACATGCCATATCCGTCCTGCCACGCCGCGCCATGCTGCCCTGGCCAAAGGCTGACTTCAAAGGAGACTGCATCTCCACACTTCATGCAATGTGCCCCAGGCTTTGATGCTCCACGAAGGCTAAGGCCATTCAGACAGACACGGGCTGATTATTTCTAGCCTACGGCCTATTGGCTCCTCCTCCCTTCGTCAGACGCCTCCGACCTTATGCGCAGCCAAAGTCAGCATGGCGTTCGTCTTGACTCAAGGAAGCCGTCGAATTGTCTTTGCTCACCTCACCCTTTCTCTAGGCCTCAACCCATCTTGCCAGATGGCCTCCCAGCCCTCGTACTGCCACCAGACCGCCCACTCCTCGAGCGGGTTCGGCCGAGTAGAAATGAGGTTTGACGTGCGGCCCTGACGGTTCATTGGGAAGACATTCCCCCTTGTGCCAGCGTCCGGGTAGAAGAGTATCCCGGCCCACCAGGAGTCAGGCTGATGCCGCCAGCGTCAGCTCTATGTTACATTTGCAACGGTGGTGAGGGGACTGTTTCTGACAGCCACTTTACTGACGGGAGAGTCTTATTTCCCTTACCCTGGCGGGGTGTTTTACCTCAGTCGCTGGAGCTTGCCGGCTTACGACCTTCAGTCCCAGAATTTGGAACCGGTAAGCTTGAAATATGGTATATAGGGTCTGGCCGCCCATTCTCGCTGTCCAAGCTTGTAACCTTCCATTACAATCACAATCCACCTCGTCACGTTCTCATCTTCTCGACATATTGCAGAATCCTTCACTTCTCGCAGCATGGCAGCCAGTGGCAATTACGACTTTATTGTAGTGGGTGCTGGGGCGGCCGGCTGTTTCGTCGCTTCTCGCCTCGCCCGCACTCGCAAACGTCCGAGTGTCCTCTTGATCGAAGCCGGGGGGAAAAACGACTCAAAGTCCGTCCGCATCGATGCTGAACGGTGGCTGCACCGGCTGAACCCGGCTCAAGCCTGGGGGTATCAGACTGTGCCCATCACCGGGCTTGACGGGCTGCCACGCCCCTACGACCGCGGCAAGGGCTTGGGTGGTAGCACGTCGATCAACTTTAGTTGCTGGACGATCGGGCCGAAGGACGACCACGACGAAATCGCACGGCTTGTGGATGACGAAGAATGGAAATGGACCAATGCTCAACAGCGATACAAGAGGATCGAGTCTTATCATGGGTTCGCACCCGACATCCCCGCCAACGGCGAGAAATATCTCAGTCCCAAGAGAGATGATCACGGTCTGGACGGGCTAGTCGACGTTGGATTCCCCGCGGTGTGGGAGAAGACTGCGACGGACCAGATGGACATCTGGCTGGCGAATGGCGTCAAAGCAAATCCAGACCACAATTCGGGAGACCCCATTGGACTTGCCATCGCCGTCAATAGCGCTTACAAAGGCCTCCGGTCGACGGCGGCAGATGCCCTGAGAGGAGCACCGCCAAATCTACACATCGTTACCGATGCTGAAGTTGCCCGGGTCCTCTTTGACGGCCGGAAGGCGGTGGGGGTCACAACCGTTGATGGCCAAAAGTTCTATGCGTCGACAGAGGTCATTATCTCGTGTGGCAGTCTCGATACGCCACGTATTTTGATGCACTCAGGCATCGGACCGGCCGATCAACTGAATCGGTTCAACATCCCCATCCTGAAAGCCAACCCCAATGTCGGACAACACATGAAGGACCACCATCATGCCGTGCTCACGTGGGAACGTGCTGAGCACACGACGGACCGCCACCGCTTTTATCGGAGCAAGGAACGCCAAGCCGCTGCTCGAGTACAATGGGAGACCAGTCAAAGCGGTCCGCTGGCGGAGATCGCGTGCGCTCTGGGAATCGGCTTCCTGAAGCTGGACAGCGTATACCGCTCACAAGAGTTCCAAAGCCTGCCGGCGGAAACCCGAGAACATCTTCAGAAGCCGACGATCCCGTCTTACGAGTTCGCCCTCAATGGACCGAGCACCGGATATTTCCTGGATCCCGACAACACGCCTCCTGCACTCTCCGTCTTCGTTTTCATCCTCAACATGCAGTCGACCGGATCGGTCACGTTGCAATCATCAGATCCGAAGGTGCCTCTGATTTTTGACCCGAACTTCTTTTCACAGCCTTATGACAAGAAGCTTGCGGTGGAAGCCACCAGAGACGTGTTGAAGGTCGTCGCCAGCCCACAGTTCAGCAAGGATACGATTGGTGCCATCGAGGCTCCTCAGAGCGACTCGGAAGCCGACATCCTTGCCTTCTGGAAAAAGCACACAACGACCACATGGCACATGATGGGCACCGCGAGGATGGGCAAGGACGACAACACTGCCGTGGTGGATAAAGATTTCAAGGTGTTTGGTGTCGATAAATTGAGGGTGGCTGATATGAGCGTGATCCCGATCACGATCAAGTAAGTGAACTCGCTCGTTCCCCCTCATTTTAAGACGAATTCTAACCAGGAGACCGCACAGCTGTCATACCCAGACTACAGCTTATCTTACCGGTCTGATGGTGGCGGATAAGATGGTGGCTGAATACGGTCTGGACAATTGATCGGCGGGCAAACTGGTGCGACCCTCCCGCGCCGGGCGCAGCCTTTTGCCGCGGTTTGCTTGAAGTCATTCTGATCTTTGTGTAGCAATGATATCACCGAATTTGTGCAGATGGCGTGTGGACTGATATCCGTGTATCTATAGATAGATTACTGTCTCATAATTGCTGTTGACCGCCTCTCCATTGGCCTTGGCACTCTCCATTTATGTCTTGCATGCACCTGAACGTGGACCGTGCCCGTGTTGCGGGTTGGAAGGAGACGTCCCTGCCTATTGCAGAGATATCCACGGGCGTACAGGTACGAGCAATATGCTGTGGCGCTTCCGCCATAAAAACAGCGACGCTATTCCAGGAGATTGAAGCGGTAACATTGAACCGAGCATCGCATTGGTCAAAGCTACTAGAGGGTGCAGTCTAACCTCCGACCACGAACTGAGAGACCAACAAGCTCTGCAGCAAACTCGACATCACTCACTCCTATGGTCCCCCCTTTTTTGGCTCTTCTCTGGGGCTCCGTCATCGTGGAAGGAGAAGCTGAGGAGAGTCGCCGGACTCGATGGCCCCCCAGATCGCTCCCGGCCACTCCGGGCCGAGTCATGAGTCGAGAGACGGCGTCCAGGGGAGGCTGATGCCCGACCTGAACAGACCGCTCCCGCCGACGCCTCCTCTGACGGCGGAACATTATGAGATTCCCACGCTGCATCGCAAGCCCGTCGCAGAGCCTCCCGAGTCCCACAGCTTGAAGCATCACCGATCTTTCAGCCATCCGTTCCCGTCCTTCTTTGGCTCGAAGAAATCGGCCGAGAAGAAGACTGCTGGCCGGCACAATGTGAACGGTTCGTCGAATAATGTGGGTGGAGACCATCATGATCGGTGGGAGGATGAGCCCAACCTGTCCAAGAGCTCGTTATCTGAGAACGCGGGACAGAAACCTGACCGTCAACCTGCGACGGGCAAATGTATGACGTGTGACTCGACGGTGAGGTGGCCACAAGGTTTAAAAGTCTACCGATGTACAACATGCCTGACGATAAACGACCTGGAGCCGTATATCGAGTCCAGAAGCGAATTCAATACAAATGCACCCACCGGGGTGCCGGCCCCCCGACGGAAGCGTATGTCTTCTCCCGTCGATGATTCACAATGCTAAAATGGGCTATAGAATTACCTCTTTCACTGGAGAAAACGAGAGTCATCATTGACCGCTGCATTACCCAATTTTTAGAAAAGAGACTTGAGGACGGCCCGCCCACTCTGTTCCCGGACCCATCTCTGGTCAATGGCGGCCGTTTCAGCAATGAAAGCGCTCGGGAAGGCATCCTGTCCGCTCAGGTTCACGACGACGGAGATTCCCCGCTGCATTTGTCTCCTCAACAGCCGACCGGCAAGGTCCGAAGCCCGTCAGAGTCGGCTTTGCCACCGGTTCAACCTCAGCGCCAGAATGACAAGCAGTTCATGTCGAGCCGGTCCGCCGATCCTTTTGGTCATCCCGTCAGCAGATCTGCACGTCAAAAGGAGGATGAGACAGCTGTATTCGACAGTCCTGACCGGGCCATTGCGACTCGTCCGACCGCTGAACCGGCAAACCACGTCTTCCGGACTCTCGAAGGCTACATTTCCAGCTGCTTTGCAGGCTGTGCGATCTTGAATGCTTCATTCATTCCCGTCAAGCCACCACACGAGCACAAATCTCGGACAGAATCAGATCCCCATCCACGACGTCAGGTGTGTGAGCAAACGCCCATGCCGACATTGGAGGCTGATGTCTTCCTTTCCGAGCTGGATCCCAAGACCTTACTGCTTGGCGATGTCGCCGAAAATGGGTCGTGGTGGACGGGAGGACGGGTGCCCGCTGTCGAGAAGGACGGTCAGAATCAGCAAGACCGGTCGCCGGAAAGATGGCGCGGCGTGGTCACCGCAAAGAGTCCAAGGATCAATTGGATCGAGCTTGCAGAGTGGTATCGCATCGTCATCAATGCCGGCGACGTGTGGGAAAGAAAATGGCAGGAAATGCGATCTCGGCTGTCAGGGCCAGAAGAGCAATTGCGCTGGCAGGCAGTCTCGGTCGAACAGCTGCACCGTGACATGGTGGAATCCCGACTGCATCTGCAAAGGAGCCTGCTCAAAGCAACGGAAAATCTCCTCAAACGGCCCCGGCGACCACTCACCCATCCTGAAGACTGCCGGTTTCTTCTCATGATCCTGGCAAATCCGTTGCTCAGCTCTTCCGCTCCGCAGAACCCGACGGTCTTTTCCGGACCTTTGAATCCTCGGCTGCGACCGAGTGAAGCCCACGCGGAGCGGACTCGCCCCTCCACCGCCACCCGCGTTCCCAGCTCGGGCAAGAGACCGGGCAGCCTGGGACATCATTCTGGCATCATCAAACGGGCACTGGGTTTGATGGCGAACGTCTCGAACGACATCCACCAGTTCATGGTCTCGTGGTTTGCCAGGTTCTCCGACGGCCACTTTCAGAGGATGGTCGACATGATTGGCAGCTTCGTCACTCACCGTCTCTCACGACAGCAGAGACGTCCGGTGCATGAACCCATCAATCCCACCGATGGTTTGGTGCCGAACTTTTCGGACAGCGGCGTGAGACATCCATCCCAACTGCACGCCGCCCTCGGAGCTAGGCCCGCCTCCACGTCGGCCAAATCGTCCGGCGGTCGGCCCCAACTGTCTTCATACAGCGACGACTGGCAGGTCCGTGCCGCTGCTCGAGTCATGGCGCTCTTCTTCCAGGCCAATGTCGGGCACACCTCCAGGAAACGGGATCCCTTTGGCGTCTCGGAGGACAAGTGGCCGATGCCCAGTGTGCATGCCAAACTCCCGGCCCATTCGTGCGGCCAAATCATTCCGATCAGCAGCTTTTACAACTCCATGTTGGACTACGCCGACCTCGTCGCCGACTTTGAATCGTGGGAGACGACCAAGACCAAGTTCACGTTTTGCCAATATCCATTCTTCCTCAGCATCTACGCCAAGATTCACATTCTCGAGCATGACGCCCGACGGCAGATGGAAGTCAAGGCCCGAGAAGCCTTCTTCGACAGCATCCTGAGCCGCAAAGTCGTGAGTCAATATCTGGTGCTCAAAGTCAGGCGAGAATGTCTCGTCGAAGACAGTCTTCGCAGCGTGAGTGAGGTGATTGGCGCCGGGGCCGGAGACATCAAAAAGGGTCTCCGGATCGATTTCGTCGGTGAGGAAGGGATCGATGCCGGAGGCCTCCGCAAGGAGTGGTTTCTCCTCCTGGTCCGGGAGATCTTTGACCCCTATCACGGTCTGTTTGTCTACGACGACGACTCCCAATACTGCTACTTCAATCCCTTCTGCTTCGAGTCGTCGGAACAGTTCTTCTTGGTCGGCGTCTTGCTGGGTCTGGCCATCTACAATTCCACCATTCTGGACGTGGCTTTTCCGCCGTTTGTCTTCAAGAAGATGCTGGCCTCTGCGCCTCCCACGGGGGACAAGCTGACGTCGACCCCGAAAATCAGCCACAACTTCACCCTGGACGACCTCGCCCAGTTGCGGCCGGCACTGGCCCGGGGCCTGCGGCAATTGCTCGAGTTCGATGGCGACGTGCAGGAGACCTTTTGCCGCGACTTTGTCGTCGAGATGGACCGGTATGGGGAACTGGTCCAAGTGCCATTATGTCCGGGAGGCCCGAAACGGCCCGTGACCAACTCGAACCGTCGAGAGTTTGTCGATCTCTACGTCCATTATCTTCTCGACTCGGCCGTGGTCCGACAATATGAGCCGTTCAAGCGCGGTTTCTTCACCGTCTGTGGCGGCAATGCGCTGTCCTTGTTCCGACCCGAGGAAATCGAACTCTTGGTCCGTGGTTCGGACGAGCCGTTGGACATTGCCAGCTTGCGAGCCGTCGCTCAGTACGACGGCTGGCCCAAGTCCGGTGGTGCGGCCGAACAGCAGCCGCAGGTGGTCTGGTTCTGGGAATTTTTTGAAAGAGCCATGCCGGCCGAGCAGAGGAAGATCCTCAGTTTCATTACGGGCAGTGACCGGATCCCGGCCATGGGCGCCACCAACTTGGTCATCCGGATCGTCTTGTTGAGAAGCCAGGAAGCGGAACAGGGCCGAGAAGTGGAAAGGTTCCCGATCGCCAGGACCTGCTTCAACACCCTGAGTTTGTACCCATACAGCGCCAGGGAAAAGTTGGAGGCCAAACTCTGGACCGCCGTCACCGAGAGTGAGGGATTCGGATTAAAGTGATTCGTCCACACTCCCACGGTGCCGCGGCGGGCGACGTGGGGAACGAGTTGAGAAAGGAGGCAAAACCGTTGATTATCATGATACAGGGTTGTTCCACCCATGGCATCGACACCAAATTCAGTTCCATATCATCACCGGTCTTCTCATGTGCTGACCTATCTGCCGCGGCAGATCCAGCAGCTCGGGTCCACTGAGAAGCGCTATTCCCCACCGTGGCCATGTTAAGGGGGTGACCCGCCGCATCCTTCCTGCGTCGGATGAAGATGAGAGAGCCGATTCGCCCAGACGTCACCCACGTAGGGTATACCTCCAGGTACAGAGTCGCGCACCCAAACCGTTTCCAGCGTGGTTTTCAATGACAGAAGTAACTTCAAATGACGAGCCGTTGGCGCATTGAGCGAAACTGCACCCAGGACCGGCTAGAGCAGCGGACATCAGCTTGCACCCCAGCTGACATCTCTGCTGGCTTCAAAACGGAGGCCCTCGCAGGAAGACAGAGTTATATTGTGCCAAGAGCTAACTACATTGGGTGCTGCGGCGGCATGTGCACAGGACACTATCTCTATCTCCGGCGCGCCGATGTCGATGGGTGCAGGGAACAGAAAGGCGGTCGGCCTATCTCGGGCCTATCGTGAATGGAGTGAGAGAGATACCACGGTGCTGATGGCATCTGAAGACGTGGCGGCTCAACAGCCTCCTCAAAATGACCCACGCGCTCCATGGGGTGCGTCGTGGCGGATCTGGATCCAATGCCAACCTAGCCGTGGGCGCCAGGGGACCGACAGGCTAGAAGGAAAGGCGGTCGACACTCCCTCCGATAGCCGTCCTGGAAGCCTTACCTCGTGAACAAGTCAGTTGACCAAAAAGAAAAGGAAAAGCAAACAAGACAGCGGCGGGCTGAGCGGTAAAAATTTCCCTAGTCCTTCTAATACCCGCAGAGCGAGGGCACCTCCGGGCAGTTAGTCACCAGCGGCGACAACTCCTTGCAGCACCAGCCACGGGGATGTGTGATATGTCTCGGGAACTGAAAGCAAAAGGCCCACGCGGCATGGGGTCGACTTAGGCATGCACTCACCGCCCCTAGAAGCCACAAGGACGTAGCAAAACAGAAGCAGAAGCAAGCCAAAGAGGCCCACCCCGCATCGGACCCGTCCCCCCTCCACAACATTTCTTCTCATCAACTGATGCTGCGCACTTTTTTGTAGCAAGATAAACTCGTCGAAAACGCACCTTGTCTCTGCCATCACCAATTGTTCCAACATTCAAAATGGGTTCTACCACTCTTCCCTCCAAAATGAAGGCTCTGAGTATGACCACCCTGGCTGGTCTGGCCGTGCTGGACACAGTGGCTGCTTACTAGCTTCTTCCACTGATAGCCCATCTCTGTGCTTTCCGTGTTGGGTTGTTGTCGTTCCAAAACTGACAGAAGGTTCTAGGATACTCGGAGCCAGAGAAGTACGGCCTCGTCCAAGTCCCGCTTCCGACCTTGCGTGAGCACGATGTCCTGGTGCGTGCGAGAGCCTCTGGCGAAGACGAGAAAAGAGCATGACGGTGGCGCTGACGGTGCTGGGACTAGATCAAAGTCAAGGCCTGCGGTGTCTGTGGCACAGATCTGCACATTCACGAGGGTGAATTTCTGGCCAAGGTACGCCGCGTCGGACCATGTGCTGCTGCTCTCCCTCATCGCTGACCTTTTTTTCACCGCAGTTTCCCCTGATTCCAGGTATGTCTGCTGCCGGACGAATGGGCCGTCGCCGTCTTCTCGTCTTCCACCACGATCGGGGCACCGTTCTGACTCCATTGCAGGACATGAGACGGTCGGCGTCGTCGCCGGCCTCGGCTCCAAGGTCAAGGGCTTCAAGATTGGCGATCGTGTCGTCGCCGACAACTCGGAGCTTTGTGGAGAGTGCTTCTACTGCCGACGCGGTGAAGAGCTTCTCTGTGAGGATTTCCAGGCTCATGGCGTCACCATGGATGGTGGATTTGCTGAATACTGCGCGTATCCGGCCAAGAGGGTGTTCCCGATCGAGAACCTGTCGGATGTGGATGCCACTCTTCTCGAACCCGCCTCCTGCGCGGCCCACGGCTTGGACAAGATTGCTCCCAAGATGGGCTCCAGCGTGCTCATGTTCGGCGCGGGACCGACGGGTCTGGTCTTGACGCAGATGCTTCGCCAGAACGGTGGCTGCCATGTCGTCGTCGCTGCGCCGGAAGGTCTCAAGATGGAGCTGGCCAAGAGCTTGGATGCCGCGGATGAGTACGTCGAGCTGTCGCGGAAAGACCCAAAGGCACAGTTCGACAAGCTCAAGGCGGACAACCCGTATGGTTTCGACATTGTGGTCGAGGCCACCGGCAGCGTCAAGATCCTGGAGGACTCGATCAACTATGTGAGGCGGGGAGGCAAGCTGGTCGTCTACGGCGTGTACGCAAACAAGGACCGCGTTTCCTGGCCGCCCTCCAAGATCTGTAAGTCTGCTGTTGTTCCATCAGTCGATGAGCGTCACTCTAACCTGAGGCCAGTCGGCGACGAAATTACCATCGTCGGCTCATTCAGCGAGACGTACAAATTCCCCGCGGCCATCTCCTACTTGGACTCTGGCAAAGTCAAGGTCGCCGGCATTGTCAACAAGACGTTCAAAATCGAGCAGTGGGCCGAATGTCTCGAGGCCATGAAAAACAAGAGTGCCATCAAAGCGGCCATCGTGTTCGACTAAGTCCGCTGGCGGAGGGAGTGCTGACCATCGCCGTCGTCGACACTCTGAGTGATGAAACCATGCAGGAGAGAGGCGTCTTATCACTTCCTGGCCGTAGGGATTCTAGAGGTGCAAATAGAGAATAGGAGTCAAAGTTCCTGAAGAATCGGAAGAGCATGGAGTGACGTGACCATCGCCATGCTTTCGGATCTGCCTCCGGCCCCTCACATTGTCCCTGGCTGCGTGCCAATCAGAGGGTGCCAAAGAGTGGTCGTTCTTGCGAGCAAAGGAGTTTCTAGCAAAAGGAAGCACTGGACCAGTTCTTATAACTCCCGAAGTGTGGTCTGACACATTCATTGAGGGGTTGGTCAGTGGGTGATCCCAGCGTTTTCCGTTCACGGAATGGAGACTTGGTTCGGTAGATGATTGGACCAGAAGTTCAGATTGGCCAAAGGGTTCCGGCACATCCTCTAGGAGGTGCTGGGAATACAACTCGAGCATAGATCTGTCGCTGCCTGAGACCATGTGCTCAAAAGCTAATTGTAACATGGCTGGGGAGATGCGGCCAGCATGGGGGACCACGACGACCAGCCTGTATTGCTCAACATGTCCTCAATCCAAGCGTCAACACGGTCTAGGGTAGGTTGCGGTAGCACGAGGGAGAGCATGCTGTCCGGGAGAGATAGAAATAAATCGTATGAACGGAACGGAACGCGTACCAGCTTTCAACCGCATCGTTTGTTAGGCATGCCTGTTGGTGTTGGGAACCGTGAGAGCGTTGCGGCATTGAATGAGGAACATGGCCAAAAGCGGCGCCGCCACCGCCAAATTGGGCAGCAGATTTTCCTACACAATTATAACCAGAACACGTGACTGGGTTGTTCATCTCGCTGAACCCTCCGAACTCACATATCGTCCAACATGATTCAGCACTCAGGGTTGTCGCCCGGATCCTTGCTGCAGACCAAGGAAATGTCGCCCGAGAACACCAGCAGCTCGTAGACAGAAAAGTGGGAAACATGGACCGATCAAAGAACCGGCGAAGCGTACCACTCTCTGGTCACTGACTGCTCCCTGCCCAGTGGTACCATGTTTGTCGTATCGATGCCGAACAGACACTTGAATACCCCATCCACTAAATCGTCAGGACTTTGGACTCATCACCAAGCAAGCAGGGCAATGACTAACGTGGCAGATGTCTCCTCGTTCTAGCCGAAGTGATTTCGGAACATAGTCGCCAGTGGATGTAAGTGTTGAGATGGAAGCATGATCTGACCAGGCACGGTTTGTCATGATAGAGCAAGTGTTTAGTTCATCAGCAGCCCCAGGCAAGCACCGGACAAATTTCGCTCCTTTGGCATCACAGCTCCATTTTTTTCTATCGACGCATTGCCAGAATACTGGAAGAGAGGCACCGCGATAGACATACCCAACAGATACTTCTCTCAGACCAACAATGCCACCATAAGCCGTTCGACATGGCAGCCATTTGGTGCAGAAATCGGCATCCCCATAGGCGGGTCGAGGTCATGACGGTCGCCATCAGCGTCCGCCCTCCTGGAAGCGTCGTCCTGGAGTCGGTTTACACCTTGGTCGATGGCCAAAATACGAGAGCTCTGAACCCCTTTGCGATCGACAAGTGCACGCTTGAAGACGACGATCTCATCAGCAATCCCCAGCTCATCAACGACATCGAGAACAAGAACCCAGAACCAGGTCCAAAGGCGACGGCATTCGGCCGAGTCTCAGCATCTTGCGACCCAGCTTGAATAGCACGTGCGCAGGGCAGAAACACTCGTCCTCGTCAAAAGACTCCTCCAGCTGCACACTACACATTTGATATCCACGCCAAGATGACCAAAGCCTGCTGGAACGACGAGGAATTTCTATCCATCGTTGGCCGCCCGAATGAATCTGCTCTTCATGCGTATCAGGCATATTGCGTCGACTCGTCTCGGAATAAATACCAGATATGTCTGCAACTGAGTGCGACAAGCAGTGGAAAGAAGTGGGCACTCTGTACCTGGAGCTGTACCACGTCAAGAAGTCAGAAGAGATGAGGTGTCATGACGGTGAACTCATGGAGGCCATTGAGATGCACGAGCAACGGATAGTCAAGTTGCGTGAGGAAGATGCTGAGGAAGATGCCTGGAAGAGACAGGAATGGGTAGGAGGGCAGCCATCAAGAAGATCGACGGACTAAACATCACGACCCAGATGGGAATGACAGTACTACCTAGATGGGAATGACCAGTACTACTCACTTGGACGCCAGTTTGAGAGGGTTCTTCAGGAAGCCACAAAGGGCCAGATGGATCAATATTTCAATTTTGATGAGCATATCCCCAATTGCAAAACTGGACTCCTGGCTTGACCAACGTGAGTCTCGCCACGATATGTTTGAATCCAAGATCGCTTCCGACTTGCTCAATCGGATACAATACAACGACGGCGTTTCATGTCCACATTCATCTGGAGCCGGACCTTGGGTGGCACCTGGGCCGGGGTGCGAAGACGATCAAGCACTGTGGTCAGATGTCATTGTACTCATATTCTTGCTCTGTTAACCGAATGCAACATGTGTCACGGGTGATGCACTCTATGCGGTGAGCTTTGCAAGTCAGTCAGAAGGACCACTATATTTGGGAGCTTGTGAATTGATCACTTGGTTCTAGCCTTGCCTGAGCGTATTCGAGAACCTCTTCCACGGAACCTGCGAAGCTAGACGGATAAATGCACGCCCCGTCTCTGGAATAGCGGTTAGCACCTCCCACGACATCATCATCGTCGTCGTCGTCGTCGCTATTGTTGTTGTAATAAACTCCTTCATCTCCTCCATCCACTACTTCCTGATAGCCCTCTGGTAGAACGCAAGCTCTTCACCCTCCAAGATGTACCCATCGACACGGCCACTCTGGCCAGGTCTCGAGCTGACCACGGCGTACAGTCGACCGGCCTCAAACTGCCTCTCCAACGCCGACTCAATCTTGCCCGACTTCTTCAGACGGTCCTCCCGCTTCTTCTGCACCGAGTTGCTCACCGCTTTCTCCTCAACCGCCTCGGCGCCGGCGCGCTGCCGCCTCCTGCCAATGCCCACGCCATAGTGTGCCTCGTACCACGTTCGGAAGGGCGCAGCATCGATCTGGACCACCGCCGACTTGGTCAGCGTGTTGGTGCGGACGAGTTCGTTGTTCGACGGGTGGTAGGCCACAACGATGACGCGAACTTTGCGGGCAATGCCCTCGGAGCCCCAGGAGAAGTTGCCCGAGTCCAGACGCAGGGCGCGGTACTTGGTGTTGCCGCCGCGGGTGCGGACGAGATGAATGCGCTTGTTGCCAATACGGGTGTTGGCTGGTTGACGGCCTTTCTCAAATGCTCTGTTGGTGAGGTCATGTCAGTGTTGTTCTCCAAAGGGAACAAGCTTGAAGGTGGATGTACCTCTTCTTTCTGTAGTAGGAGCGCTTAGCACCAGTTGCCGACCGCTTGTGACGGCTATCTCGCGATATACCCATGATTGCAGAATCGAAGAGGACTGAATGTGAAAGGGTCAGCGTATATTCCAACCTGTTCAACCCTAAGTCTTCGACGCCGGTCCGACAGCTTGGAGAGATGATTGCCCGATGGTGCAAGAGAAAACACTGACCTGATCAACAATATCAGTCCTTCGACGAGCAATTCGAGTACGCTACAAGCGATTGACTTTGGTTGAGAAAGAAGTTCTGATTGCCGGTCGTGGTCGTCCACCTCAAAAATTGGCCAGCGGGAAACATGGTGTGCGGCTTGGCACGCCAAGATTTGGGAAATCTGCAGCTAACTCGCCCTCCTTTGGGACTGTGGGTGCCGCCGCTTTATGCACACCCCGGTCGGGCACCTGTAACTCCTTGCAGACGTTTCTCTCAGCGAACAGCTCTGTGCCCTGAACATACTCTCGGTATGCGCCACACCTCTGGAGGTTCTCGTCAGCATCCTGTACTGGAGCCTTCGCGCCGTTGATACAAGGTTTGTCGTGCCTCCTGGCACGAGCTTCCATTCATTCCAGACTTGGGCTTCCACGCTATGCCGGCTGTTGTGTTGACACTGGACTTGATGCTCTTGAGCCCTCCGTGGTCAATCAAAACTGACAGTGCCATGACGCTTGACTCGGTGTTGCCCTGTTTCTCGCTCAACGGATGGTGGGACATCCTAACAGCTCAATGTTCGGTGGTCACAATGGTTGACACTCGTTGCAGGTATCCTTACCCGCTCCTTGCGCTGCTTTCCACCTGGCAAAAGCTATTTCTTTGTATCATTTCAGCTGCCCTGATGACGGGCAGCACCATGGTTTTGAAGTGGGTGTATGGACGAGTTAACGGAGTTGAAGAGCTTGGGAGGGGCGCCTTCAATCCCATCAAGATAGATTGAGCAAAGGAACGACAAGGATCAAGAGCTATCCGAATTCTTGGACTACTATTAAACTGTCTGTCTGGACACGTCTCGACCAGCGTCTGGTTGGCTGAGGCTGAGGCTGAAATGGTTCCTCCTACAACTCAACGCGGTTTGCAGGGAAATCTGCCGCCGCTTTTGGCGGCCTTTTTCCCTCAATGCCACGACTCTACCCTGGTTCCCAAACACCCCTCCTTGACATACCTGGATGCCAGATATGGCCCTCTTCATAATTAGCAACGGAATCCTTGACTCTTTGGCCGAATGACACGTTCGACCATACCGCCTCCAATAATAGCTCCTCTAGTACATATATAGGCGGTTCCTCCCAACCTTCCTCATACTGCCACAGAGAACGGGGATCTCCTTCGACCTCCACGAAATCAAGGCTCAATCCCGTCGTTGAACGTCATCTCTTTCCGCACATTTGGCCAGCTCTCCTCAAGCTTCGCCGAATCCCGCCGCTGGGCGCCCAACACTGTTCCTTTCCGTCAGAGGCTTCGACTTCGAAGACTGCCATCCTCCGCGCAAGTAACTGCCTCGCTACTGCTGTGAGAGGGTTGGGTTGAAGGGGTTGGACCTTTTGTGGAAACAGAATGGCGGTGCAAAATCCAAGTCGGAGGCCAGCAGCTCACTATTCTCCTGAACCGTTCGCGTCCGTGAGTTCAGTGACCTGATGCCAGCCGTTATATCCTTGAATGTTTCCAAGACTAGCCAAATCGGTGTCAAAGAGTGTCAATACCTCAGAGCCGTATCGTTCATGGAGATTATCCCGTGGACCGTGCCATCGCCTCCGAGTGTAGGTGTTAGCCTGACTAGCATGCGTATCTGAAGAAGAAATTTTAAATCGCGAGCATCAAAAGGAGGCCAATACTTCGTGAAAATTGTCTCGATAGGGTCCCTGGCCATAACTGTGCTTTAGGGCATACTGATGAAACTTTCCCTCAGACCAGGAGCAATCTGGTCCTTTGAATATTTCCTTTTTATCGACGATCTTTCCATTCATTATGAAAACTTTCTTCTCGCCGTCGATCTTCCCCTCTTCATAGAGCTTGATGGCAGCTTTGATGTTGACGTGCTGCCGTTCGGGTTGATAGTGAGGGTTGTTGGGGTCCAGGAAGCCACGGAGTTGTTCGAGGCGCCTTTGGACATCGAAGGGTTCGACCCATGGGACCATGGGGGAAAACTTGATCGCGGATTCCATTGTATTGAGAATTGTCTGTTCGCAAAAGGGTGCTGGTTGAGTGGGGGCGAAAACTGATGGGCTTTTTTGCGCCATAAAATTCCAAGGCTTGGCAATTCCAAGGATAAATGCTTTGGATCTTTGACCATGCCTTCGTGTCGGTTACAGTTATTGGAGCTGTGCCCAAAGCTCAATCCGTGATTCTCAGGCATGCAGGTTCCTGCTGTGAGATCGTATTTTGTGAGCCAACTGATCATCTACCTCTTTAAATCCAATACACACTTTCCACTGGGCAACTGATATGCCTGACAAGTAAAATGCCGTTATGACGACTGACTTGTAATTATGCTGCAGACCGTTGCATAATCTCCAAGTGCAGGTGTCAGCAAGCGAATCTGAAGAGGAGAATCTGAACAAGAGGAATCACTTGGTGAACCCAGTGTCCGAATCAAGACTTGCCATCGCCAAGATCTTGAGTACTGCAGCCAATCACAGCGCTGGACGGCTGTCTCTTCATTCAATTCTGTGAATGATTCTGCCAAGCACTTCTGGCACACCAGACAGATAAATATCTGCTGCTCAGGCACCCTCAGACATCAATCTCATCCATATCACTCATACTCATCCTTCCATTCTGTCTTGGCGCTGTCTTGGCGCTATTTCTCAATTGTCCAGCTCTGTATCACGTGACCATCTCACCATCACCAGGTCAACTGGCTCGACCTCATCCTCAGGGTCAAACTGGCTCAGGGTCAGCTGGCTCAGGGCACCATCACCAGGTCAATTGCTCAACAATCACGTGACCAGTCCATACTTTGGTCAACATCAGATCACGGCCAATCTTGGCGTTGACCTCATCGGTGTTTGTCGCCCGAGCTTGGCGCATTCCAAATCCGCCTTTGCTTCACGTCACCTTTTCTGTCCCTCTTCAACAGCTTCATCACATATTGCTGCTGGTGTGGCATCTCGACCTTGTTTTCCCAGTCCATTATCACATATTCCCTCGGTACGATCTCGATCTCGTCGGGCGCTATCCGTCACATCGCGCCCACACATCCGTCATATTGGTCTCGGCCTTCCTATCCCACCGAATCGATCCCACCGGTCCCATCGGGTAGAAGACTCTGATCTTGACCCTTGAGCGATAAAACCACTGTGGTACCCAACGTGACTGCTTATCCCACGGCAGTTCGCGTGGTGTCATTCCACACCTGTTTCACCAGGCTGCGCAGCCAGGTCTTCGCATCATCCACCTTGGCCTCTACTCATTTCACGCCTCGTCACACTAGTCATGATGAATGACTCTACAAGCTCGGATCACGGGCAGGCTGAGTCTAGCTCCCAATCTAGGCCCGAAGTGCCATCAAATCCCACAACTCAACAGATGGACGGTTGGAATAAGGACGCGCTGCTTCAGTGGATCCAGCAGAAGGAACCAGCCCTTCTCAGTGGTGAAGATCTTGACAAGTTCATAGCCGCAAAAATCTCAGGGAAGGGCTTCCTACGGCGTGCGGGAGATCTGGACTTTTTCATCAAAGCTGGCCTGCCAATTGGGGTCAGCCAAGACCTTGCACTTCTAGGAGATGAAGTCAAGAAGGGTTAGTTCATCCTACGGACGTAACCTCAGACACCAGCTAACAGTTTCCCAAGGGGACAGTGAACAGGCCGACATTCCCTCCAAAAAAAGGCGTCTAGACAGCCAAAAGGAGATCAATCAACCTCCCCCCCCGAAACGTCTCCAGCTGTCCCTCCTTCCAGGATCAGGCGATACTTACGAAACCGAATCTACCGAAGTGCGTTGTATCCTATCCTTCCATTTAACTTGTTTCTAAGTAACAGCGCTCTAGAACCGGATTCACCCCTTCTTTCCAGCCGATGCATCGTTTGCCAACTTCTTCAGCGAGCCTAGCGCCATCGTTGTTGATAAAACACACTTTATCCCTCTTTTAGAGGTGCACCCCTTCCGATACATGTTTCTCCGTCCTCGGCGCTGGGGAAAGTCCACGTTCCTCAACATGCTCGCTGCGTACTATGATGTCAACACAAAGGATTCGTTTGAAGATATCTTCGGCAGACTTCATATCGGCAAGGCACCGACAAAGTCCCGCAACTCCCATGTTGTTCTTCAGTTTGACTTCTCGTCAATTAGAACAACTGGATCTTATGAGCAAATCGAGCAGAGCATCTTTGATTCTATCTCTGGCTCACTGCGGGCTGTCCTACTGAAATATCGGAACATACTTGGTGATGTGTCTCCCGAGGAATATATTATTCCTGGCCGCATTGCGACTTCACTCGTGAACGTGCTGGTAAGTAAGTCTGGAGCTGGTGTTTACTGCCGTACTAAACGTCATGGTAGGATCTCGTTTACAAATGTGGCTATACCGCTTTCGTTGGCGTCGACGAGTACGACGCCCCTGCCAATACTTGCTTGATGGCCGCCTTGAACAACAGAACGCATTTGGCCCAGAGAATGCAAGTAATCGACTGGCTGGAAGACATTCTCAAATCCGAATTCTTTTCCATCATGAAGCAATCTAGTGGTACATCCGTGGCAAAGTACTGGCTTACTGGAGTGCTTCCGGCTTTCCGTGATGGGATCAGTCCTCTGACGGCTACGGAGCTAATCTCATTTGAAGAGCGGTACCGATCTTTATGCGGGCTTACGCAGGAGGATGTTGACGCGATTGTCACGCGAGTCTTACGCGATCTTCCGGAGAGTGACCCTGGCAGCATATTGAACTCTCTCAAGCGATGGTACAACGGATACAGGTTCGGCCCGGCATCTTCTTGCGCCAAGGACTTAACCGTATACAATCCCCAGCAAGTTTTCGTTCACTTGCGGAATATTATTTCTGGCCGGCCACCGCTCTCTTACGCTGAGGAGGTAAATGCTGTGCACACTTCGGTAGTCTTGTCGGCAGTGGGTGAGACCGGACCCGTCACGATTCACAGTCTCCTCAGCATGCTCTTCTGCTCAGAAGCAGAAGGGAAAATCTTGACCGAGTTTTCCTTTGCTGAAGTTACGCAAGACGTAAAAATACGATCAAGCAATGTCACCTGGTCTCTCCTATACTATCTGGGAGTGGTGACTCTCCATGAGCGTTCAGGTTATCTGTGTGCACCAAACCGCACCATGGTTGAATTGGTCAGTTCTCGAATGTCAAGCTTGGGGGAAGTGTTGATCACTGACTTGGTTCTTGCAGATTAGCGAACGCATCAGAGGTTATCTCAGTGGTGATCCTGACTTTTCCGCAAAAATGCAAAAATCCTACAATGACTTCATGGAAGGCAACACCACGACGTTTATCACGTTACTCGAGGAGTCTTTGGGTCAAGGACATATTAGGTCACTCATCAACATCAATGAGTCAAACGTGGGAAGCGCAGTATCGATCCTCTGGATGCAGACTAAGCAATGTGTGGATCAACTACACCTTATAGTGGACCCGACCAAACAGTGGCGAGATGGACGAAACGGATTTGTCGACCTCTTCGTCGGTAATTCGCAGCGACGAGATCCTGCTTTGAATTCAGTCGTCGTCGTTGAATTCAAGAATGTGACTCTTCTTTCTCTGTGGAAAGCAAAACAACAATATCCCGGCGCCAATCCGAACTCTCAGTATAACTACGGGCCCCTATTAAATGAGCTGCGCCAAGCCAATGAAGACCAAATGTTGGATATGAGGTACAGCTTCTGGGACAAAGACGCTCATCGTTGGGTCACTCTTAAAGTCAATGACACTATGCAGGCCGCCATTACTCAAGTCAACAATTATCTAAGCATCATATCGTGTGGTCTGGCAGGGCCAGCACGTGCTGGCGTTGATGACGATCGAGTTCTCTGCAGCCTTGGAGGTCAGGACGTACTTAATGGGTATGTCATTATGTTTGTTGGTGGTGCACGGGCCATATGCAGACACACGATGCAGAAACACACTCAATGGTCATACAAAGTCAAAGCCGCTTAAGGTCTCGAAAATCTCTAGGGATCCACAGCCCTGAAACGAGGAAGGAGTTGAAGTTGAAAAGAGTCTATATCCTTCTGGTTCAATGAGGTCGTTCTTGGACATAGGAGAGGGGGAAATCCAAAATGGGCGCCGTACGATCAATTACAAAGTTCGGAAGTCAGCCCAAATGTGGTGCGAGAGGGCAGGGACTCTGAATGAGGCCCCCGCTTCTCTCGTGAGTGTGAAGGGCGCAGAAAGCGGCGGGATGCTACGCACAATTCGGCGGCTTATTTCAGTCAGATAAAGAGTTATATCGGGAATACTTGAGGGATAGGTTCATAGCTACAGGAGAGTCAATATGTAGAATCTTGAACTGACCAGTGGCCATGAAGATGGTTGTGATTGCAGAGACCTCGGGAGAGGAATATAAACCGCCCCTATTGGCCGCTACCAGTACCGAAGGACAAGGCTCGTCTTATGCCAAATCCCGATAGCCGTGTCAGACCAAGAGTAAGTTGTCTAACTACTGCGAACTCAACAATCCAATCACTCGATGGCGTATCGTCATCCCTCACTAGCTGAACCTGTACCAAAATTGTTGGCAAGGTCGTGGCCATACCGCTTGCATCACCTCAACAGGGTCACTCCAACCGCGATATCCTTCAATGTTCCCGAGGTTAGGAATATCGGTATTGAAGAGTGTCAGGGTGTTTGACCCGGTCCTGTTCATGGCGATGATGCCGCTGACCGTTCCATCACCTCCAAATTCGGGTATCAGCCTCAGTAGCATGCGAATCTGGAGAAGAAAGTTAAATTCGCTAGCGCTGGGGGGTGAGGCTAATGCTTACCTCGTGAAACTGGGGACCATGGCCATAAGCACGTCTTTGGGCGTACTGATGAACCCTTCCCTCGTGCCAGAAGGCAGTGCCTCCCTTGCCAGCTGTTTGCAGGTCGGTAGCCTTTCCATTCACTATGATGAGTAGGTTCGTTCCATCAATTTCTCCCTCCTCGTATAGTTTGATGGCCGCTTTGATGTTGATGTATTGTTCCTCGGGTCGATACTCAGGGTTCTTCGGGGCAGGTGTACTGATTGGACAATGTTCTCGGGAAGACGAGTGGATGTCGGCTGGGATTGGTGTGAGCGATTGTGGGGGCGAAAACTGATGGGCTTTTAATAATTTGCCCGTGCAGCTAGGCCTCAGGTCACGTGACAGCCACTGCACTCCCCAGCTTTCCGTCCGTCCATTTCCTATACCATTCAACGATCCGCCGAATCAATCAGTCGACGCGACGTCATTGGTACTCTGTGAGACACCTTTAGGATCTCAGCCTGCAGTCAGGATCGATCCGGCGATGGTCTTCAACCGGCTTGTGTGCTCGTATGTCCTTGATTGGCTTATCATCATGTAGGCATGAAATTGCCAGCACTCCATCAGGAGGTGACAAGGCTCTAGTGCTGCCGCAGTAATCGCACTTTTGTTATCGACCGTCAATCCGGATTACCACACATTTTGCGTGCTGGATATGAGCATATCGCATCCGCATCGGGAGGTGGCCAAGGTCAGTCTGGGACTCTTCATCTTCCTTGCAATCATTGCGCCAGTGGCCATCATCGCTTTCGTATCTCTCCTCTCCCCAGGACCCGAGTTCTCAAGCAGACTTGTGCGGGCGTCGACGTGGCAACGGAAGCTCTGGGAAGTCAACGCAGGCTTACTGGGACTGGGAGTAAGCCTCGCGACGGCGACCATCATCTTCACAGGAGTGAAGAACCTGACTGGAAAGCCGCGGCCAGACTTCCTTGAACGGTGTCAGCCTTCCTTGGACCACATTGCAGATCACACCGTAGGAGGCTTTGGCCAACAGGTTTCGCCCCTCTGGGTGATGGTTGACGGAGAAATCTGCCAGCAACCGGACAGGCGGTGGCTGAACGACGCCTTCAGATCCTTCCCCAGCGGCTATGCAACCAGTGAGAGAAAGTCAGCCATACTAATTGCATCATGCTAACCCCGGCCCAGTCTCTTTCGCAGGCTTGTGGTACCTGACACTCTGGCTCTGTGCAAAGTTCAACGTGACTGTCCCTTCTGCTCCAGGCCATGATTCAACTGGGCAAGAGCCGAGCGACGAAGAGGGCGAGATGCTCCTACCAGGCGAAGATCGAGCAACCGGTCAGCCGCCTCAGCGCAGAGAAGCTGCAGCACCGCCGGCCTTCCTCCTTCCTCTGCCATATGTACCGTTGGGCCTTGCAATCTTTATTGCGGGAACAAGGTACTTTGATTTCCGGAACCACGGCGTCGACGTGCTGGCAGGCGTTGCCGTAGGTACGGCGACAGCCTGGTTCGGCTTCCGATGGTATCATCCACCACTTTCAAGCCACGCCAGAGCTGCTTGGGGCCCACGAAGTAGTGATCAAGCTTTTCACAGTGTGGCCTCTAGGGAGTGACAAGATCTCAACCACGACTTTTTGCCAGTTCTCTCGCAACCTGGAAATGGTCACACCTTGAGATGCTATTGGCGGGCGCTTTTGGATATGGCTAAGCCAAAATATGTACCATTTCCGCCAGATCGAGTGCTGCGACACCTTGAATCAATACTGCTGCCTGCGCACCATTTCCGGCACCTACAATCGCCCTTCTTTACTCTTCCTTCTCCCGCAATGGCAAATCGCAGTGCAAGGGCTATGTTACCCGAGGCAGGCTGCAGGTCAGAAGCATCAATTAATGCCGCTGGTGTGTGCCTACCACCGTCAGTACCAGGGCTTGCCTGATGCTACATTTCTCGGGGAGCCCAGCTAATAGCATCAAGGAAATGCACCATTTCCACAAGGATCGTCCGAGGTAAATGGTGAGTATGGAGAGTAGATGCGCTCGGAAATGGTCTTGAGATGCTATTGGCGGGACCTTTCGGTATGACTAAGCAAGTCATGTGATAAACGGTCCTTCTAAAACAGGATTAGTGTTAGTTCTCCTCGCCAAGATTCACGCCAATTTCTCCACCACACTTGAAATGCGCACAAAAAGGCCTCCAAGTCCACAACCACGACTCCCGCCAACAAGCACTCCCTGCATTGTATGCGATTCCCCGAATAGCGCCTGGAACTCGCAACAATGCTCATCCCCAAAGCCGACCGCAAGAAGATCCACGAGTACATTTTCCGTGAGGGTGTGCTCGTGGCCAAGAAGGATTACAACCTGCCCAAGCACGGCGACATTGACACCAAGAATCTCTATGTTCGTTGTTGATCGTCTCACTGAAGCCGTCTCGGGCTAACGGCAATAGGTCATCAAAGCTTGCCAATCCCTCACCTCTCGCGGCTATCTGAAGACTCAGTTCTCCTGGCAATACTACTATTACACCTTGACGCCTGAGGGTCTGGATTACCTCCGCGAATGGCTTCATCTGCCCGCCGAGATCGTTCCAGCGACGCACATCAAGCAACAGCGGTCTCACGCTCCTCCGCGGGGCATGATGGGTGGTGAGGATCGTGAACGCCGCGGCGGTGGTCGCGGTGCTCCTCGAGGGGATCGTGAGGGTGGATACCGCCGCCGGGATGCTGGAGAAGGCAAGGAAGGTGCTCCGGGCGAATATGCACCGACATTCCGTGGTGGCTTCGGTCGTGGCCGCGGTGCAGCTCCTCCGAGCTAGACATCTCTGTACAGGGAGGGCGACTTGGTCGTCCGCATTCACGCTGGGCCGTGCGATCGCACCGAGGTGTCGACCTGACACGCTCGACGAGGACTCTTTGAGAACAGTGCGGAGATAGACCTCGGAATGAACAAATCGTGGGTCAGCGGTCTGCCGAGCCCAGTTTCAAGTATGTCCTTTATTTTTTGAACTGGCCCCTGATTTGTCTCTCGGAGCATTGGGCGAGAATGGCCTGCTCTTTCTCCCTTCCGCGCTGCATTCTTGCGAACGATGAATGCACAACAGCGTTCCGTCCCATACAATGGCCGGTATCCCCCGTCCGAGGAGACCGTCCGAGGAGATATAGCAGAACCCGTCTTCAGCGAAAGTCTCCCCTCTGATGCCGGAATTGGTCGAATCTGAGCACAGACTGTAACAACACACTCGCGCCAATCGCGCAGTCGGCTTGGCTGGTCCACTCCTCCGGGGTGTGACTCCTCCCGTCCTGGCAGGGCACGAAGATCATCGCCGTTGGGCAGTGACTGTTGGTACACACACTGTCGTGCCCGGCACCGCTGGTTATCCGCCGGATCCTCTTTTCCTCCAGCCCCAAAACACTCTGCGCGCTCTCTTCCACGCAGCTCATGGCGTCCGGGTGGAACTTGACCGCGTTGCTACTGAAATCTTCATGAGCCGTGATCGTCACTGGCGGGGCGCCCTTGACGCCCGAGCTCTTGCTCAATTCGCTCATGTACTGGGAAATGGCCGTCATCAGCCCTTTCAGCGACCCGTCCTCTGGATGACGGACGTCGAGGGTCAATTGCACCAGTCCAGGCACAGTGTTCACGCTCCCAGGATATGCGTTGATGATGCCCACGCTGGCCAGTCCACCTTCCCTCTCTGCAATGCTCCTCACCTCCCAGATCAGCCGGCTCGCCCAGTACAAGGCATCGGCTCGGTCGTTGAATGGTGTCGTCCCTGTGTGAGATTCCCTTCCCTGGACCGTGATGGTCAACCACTTGTAGGCTTGAACTCCGTCCACAATTCCCACCTTCTCGCCACTTTTGGTCAGCTTCGGTCCTTGCTCAATGTGCAGCTCAAAGTGGCCGGCCATTGGGATGCCGTCCTGGTGATTCGCGGGGAGATGTCCCAGGTATCCGATCCGCTCCAGTTCCTCTCTGACCGTTCTCGTGCCGCCCCCGACCTCCGTCACCTTCCAACACTGGTCCAGAGGGATTCTCCCTGCCCACACGCCGCTCCCCATCATGCTGACCGGAAACCTTGCTCCCTCCTCGTTCGTCCAATTCACCACGCCCACAGGCCCTTCCGTCTCGATAGAGTTTTCCTCCAACACCCTCAACATCTCGACGGCAGCAGCCACGCCGAGCACTCCATCGAATCTACCACCCATTGGCTGCGAGTCAAGATGGCTGCCCGCAAACGTCGCCCGCACATTCCTATCGTTCCTGCACCCGGGCCGGATGGCAAAAATATTGCCCACCTGGTCGACATACGTCTCACACGAGAGTTGTCGCGTCGTGGAGACGAACCAGTCGCGCACCTGCTTGTCCGCATCGCTGAGCGTGAGCCGTGATAGACCCGTCTCCCACGGTCCATGGCCGTATGCTTTACCTGTGCCCCACTGCGCCGTGGAATGGATGGTCTCCCACAGCCGGTCAGAATTAGCTCTGAGGCCCGCCCACTCTTCAGACGTGAGCTCTGACGTGCGAAGGAGCGCTGCCGCTGTCGTTGAGAACCGTCGTAATGGGCGGGCGATGGACGACGCGAAATGGCCACGGCAGATCAGCATTGTATTCCCTGGCCCTGTAATGGTCGATAATCACCCGAAATCCGCGTCGAATCTAGTTCCCAGCTGCTCTGATCGAGTAGTTGTACCTGACAGAGGTTGCCCCCCAAGATTCTCAATCCTGGACCGAGAGGGAGACTCTCCTCACAATTCAAAGCGTCAGATCATGTGCCAAAGCTGCTCCCTACTCTTGAGCCAAAAACAACATGAAGTCCTCTGTGGATTGATAAGACATGGTAGCGCAGCACGATAAAGCGGCAGGACCCACTGGCAAGACCAGAACCCTCTCCACTGACAATCCCACCACTTTCAACAAACTTACCGGAAGGAAAAGTATCCATGTCACTCCATTGACTTTTGCCCTCAAGTTACAAGACTCTACAAGTATTTGGTCAGGCTAGGCCAGTGTCAACGATTTGCTGCTGCTGCTACGTTGGACCAATGGCGAGAGCAATAGCAAGGGGTGGCTGAGGTCAAGCCAAGCCAAGCCGGTCCATTCTCCCTTAATCCTGTTGCCATTGCCGTACGCCACCTTAGCGCTATTTAGTGCGGACCTCAAACTCAACAATACTGCCTTCAAATCAAGACCTTACAGGCCATCGACGGTGGCCTTCACCACCTGGCACATGCTTGTATGTGTTGGCCGTCAGTCGGACCTGAGGGATGGATGGCTACTTGTGATTGGAACGAGATGCGAGGATTATCAGAAGCGGTCACCCGTCAAGATCCAACCATCGCACAAGTCTGTCCTGTTTCCTACATAGTGTCGGAACCGTGCAGAGTGGATAAGGAGGTGGCAGGTAGGGTCAAGTGCTAATCGCTGGCTGCTGGAAGCTGCTTGCCGAAATCAAACCACTTCGGAGAGCTCAAGGAGGCAGAAGGAAGAACCTTGCTTTGCATCAGGCGCACCAACGCATCCACATCCGGTGAAAGCCCAATAGTGATGACAGATTCAACCATGGTCAGCCGCTAATGCAGAAATGCATCATTCCGAGTTGGTTGAACGAGCTTTTCTAGTTTCACAGCCGGTTTGAGAGCAGGGAACCATGAAGCGCCGACCTGGTCATGGCCTCTTCATTGAATCAGGCTCCGTCCTTGCCGAATGAAGATTCATTCAGCCTCATTTACCACCGGTAAGTGAGCAGAATGAGTTCATTGAGGCTGAATGACACATCAGGAAAATGAAGAGAACTGTTCAACAAAGGCCCATGTATCAATCAAATTGCAAGTCAGCCTCCCCTCCATATTGGGGTTTTCTCAGAATATGAACGGCGCAGCAGCCAGCTAAAATTCAGCACGCCACTCGACCATAGTGTGGCCAAAGTACCGCACACCACTACGGGTCGCAAGTGACGCACCTGCTAGGCACCCACCGAAAAACTGCCTAGTTCCATATCACATTTGAAGGTGCAGCCACGTTAGTGTGCTATCATGTCGAGCCTCCGCCACCCACCTCGGCAATTCCCATCAATCATAACGCGGCAATGATAAGGCTTGAGGCGGGAAACAATCCTTTGCATCGGTCCCTGGTGACTATGCAATCAGGCAATCAGCACCAGGCCTATCACAGCAATCCACGCTTTTGCCAAGATGGAGCAGTGACATGTATGCTATTATCGAGGCAGCTCAAGCTCAGTGGGGCTGTGAAAGGACGGAAGTTGGCTGTGATAAAAGGACCGTGTCCACACCAGGTAAGACTACGACCCCTTCTTCGTCTGTCTCAGTTATCGTATGGGATAATTTGATTTTCCTCACTCTAGAGCTGCCAATTGTTGTCAAGATTCTTGTGCATATTCCCCCAACCTCCAGGCCTTGAAGAACAGAATTGAACGATGATGGCCCCGCAGACCAGTCCCAGTGGAGTTCGTGGAAGCACATTCGGCCGAGGCCATAGCCAGAGGGCAAGAGGTGGCAATAGAGGCCCAGGACTCTGTCGGTTCTTCAGGCAGGGTGAATGCCGATTTGGTCAAAGTTGCAAATACACACACGAATCAACCGAGCCCACAAATAGGCAGTCGATGCCACGTCAATTGAAGGCCACGTCGGAGCTAACGCCCGATGAAATCAAAGCAAGACGGGATTACTTCTCTTGGAAAGATCTCGTCAAGACTCCGGCGGGATATTCTGATCCGGCTGTGGCCGAAAAGCTATGGAAGGGTGCCCTTGACCTCCTCTCACAGGATGAGAAAGACTGGCAGCAGAAGCTGCCACAAGACTTGGTCGATGAAGACCACACGTTTGGCTATGGTCATATCAAGTATCTGCTGGAAATGCTTCCCAAAAAAGTCGACCATGCCGGGCTTGTTCGTGTCGCTCGTCCATTTCTCATGGTTATCACTCACCCAGCCTTGCTGGACTGCTTATCTGTCGACATGTATGTCGGAGATCTCTACCATTTCATCAGCGGTAGCGGTGGCACCAGGGCCATCCCCTTCCTCCAAGGTCTCTGCGAGGGTATGTTAAATGAACAGCTTGGACAAGATATACTCGTGACAGGGACGATGGCCCTCCGAGAAGTACTACGACGCTGTCCGAAAGCCTTGCTCCACGAAGATCTTCCAGCTCTAGTTGAGAGCATGCAGAATGTCTCCTCTCATCTCGATAAGGATGCAGTGGACCTGCGCACAGTACAGACGCAGCTCACAGAAGTGCACAGAGTCATGCGTCGAGCTCAGGGTATTCTGGTCCACGACTCACTTGAGGCCACTGAGCCTGAGCCTCTGCTCACCTCGACTTACCCACGCAATGTCACGTTCCCGCGGAATAGTCATGACAACGACAAGTTGGACATGATAGAAATCAAAATCCTTCCTACAGAGGATGAGATTCGATCCAAAGCGCCAGAATTTCTTCCATCCCCTCACGTCGGTCAGCTTCATTATCTCGAAGGTGTGGAACGCCTGTTTGACCTACATTTTCGATTGCTTCGACATGACAGCTTCGGTGTTCTCAAAGAGGTTTTAGGACCGCTGCTCGACGTTGACAGTTCGGCCGCGGAACTGGAACGCTCCCTCAAAGGGTCTCTGGACAACAACCAGGCTTACGTGTATCAGTCGGCGTCGGTCAAATTTTTAAAGTATACCAAGAAGTCTGGACTCGAGGCACAGATCTCGTTCTTGCTGCCTCGACATCTCCGACACATGCAACCACGGGAAAAACAGAGATGGTGGGAAGACAGCAGGCGGCTGGAAGAGGGTTCTTTGCTGTGTCTTCTCTCATACGACGACAACAAAAAGTCGCTAATCTTCCTCACTGTGGGCGAGAAGATCACGAATCACCAGGAGAGGCGTGGTCTGTCTTCTGGTGGCGCCATCGCCACCATCACATCAAGACTTGCCGCTGAGCAAGATCAAGTGCAAGTCGAATCGCTCATCCGGCTTGCTACGGTCCAGCGTAACAAGAATGTCTTGATTGAATTTCCCGGCATATTATTGGCCTCATTTGTCCCCATATTGGAAAATCTACAACATATGCAGAAGGTCAGCCGTCTACCGTTCGAGCAATGGATCTTGCCTTACTCGACCACCGAATGTCCTCTCCAAGATTTGCCACCGACGGTCCCGCCTCCATCTTATGCGAGAGAACGTGGATTCCGGTTCGACCTGGGGCCTATTCTCAAAAATCCGCACGAGGCAACACTAACGCTGAAGCCTGGGCTCGTGGATCGAGATATGCAACGCAAGCTTGAGACTTTTACCCAGTTAGATGAGGGACAGTGCGAGGCGTTAATCCAAGCACTCAACCAGGAGTTTGTCCTGATCCAAGGTCCTCCAGGCACCGGAAAGTCTTTTGTCGGCGTTCAGATCATGCGTGTTTTGATCGCTAACAAAGACGTCGGAAGACTCGGCCCTATTGTTGTTGTGTAAGTGGGCCCCAGCGTTGCGAAGTGATTGCTTGCCAGCGCTATGTGTTGATCATGCAACTTCTGACCAGATTCCAGATGTTATACCAATCATGCACTAGATCAATTTCTGGAACACCTACATGACGTGGGAATCCAGAAAATTATTCGCATTGGTGGCCGAAGTATGTCCCCCAGGCTCGAAGGGAAGAACCTGCGACTGGTCTCCAAAGATGAGGCGAAAACGCCCGGTGAACGGCACTTGGTGAGGAATTCTCACCTAGAACTGGAAGACCTCGAAGATTCAGGCAATGCCTCCCTGCGATCCCTTGGAGAACTCCAAAAAGGCAATTTGAACAGCCTCAGAGACTACCTGACTCGACATCATCCTCGCATATTCTCACAGTTCTCGCGAGTCGACGCTGAGGGATTCACGAAAGCCGGAAATGCCACACCCTTCGACCTGTGGCTGACAGGCCGAGGAGAAGACTTGACGCGGCTGGACAAGCCGTTGGAAAACCTCGATCTCATTCTCCCGAAGGCTGGTAGTAATGTGTACAAACTCGCACTGTCGGACCGACAAGTTCTCACACAGCACTTTGTTAGCAAGGCGCAATCTCACATGGTGGGGCAAGTCGTCGACCTCGTTCGAGAAGACCGTGAAATCCGGCAGCGGATCAATAATGTCCATGACGAGGTTGATCGACGAGTCTTGCAGTCGGCAGATGTCATTGGCATTACAACGACCGGGCTGGCAAAGAGAATCTCCGTGCTCCGACATATAGGCGCAAAGGTGGTGCTCTGTGAAGAGGCGGGTGAAGTTCTGGAAGCCCATATTCTCTCAGCTCTCATTCCCAGTGTTCAACATCTCATTCAAATCGGTGACCATCAGCAACTCCGACCCCAGATCAACGACCACAACTTGTCGGTCGAGAGCCACCAGGGAAAGCATTATCAACTCGACCGCAGTCAGTTTGAGCGTCTCTCAACCGGCGAGTACGGAAAGCGCCCGTTTCCCTTGGCCCAGCTGAATGTCCAACGGCGAATGAGGCCTGAGATAGCATCACTGATTCGGCGCACTCTCTATGAGCGGCTCACGGACCATCCAAACACTCTGAATCTCCCTGATGTGGTGGGTTTGAGGAAGAACGTTTTTTGGCTCGATCATCAGCACCGAGAGGACGGTTCCAGCTCCGAATCGAACAACAAGTCCAAGAGCAACGCTTGGGAGGTGGCCATGACACATGCGTTGGTCCGCCACATCGTCCGCCAAGGAGTGTACAGCAACAAAGATATCGCCGTCCTGACGCCATATGTCGGACAACTCCAAAAGCTCCGCGCGGCCATGCGAGAGGACTTTGAGGTTGTCTTGAGCGATCGAGATGAGGAGAAATTGGCCCTGGAAGGGTTGGTGGCCCAGGTTCTACCCACCTTTTCAGAGCCCTCCCGTGCGGACGGCCAACTTCTCCAAAAGAAAGCGATGACCGAGCTTTTGAGAGTGGCGACTGTCGACAACTTTCAGGGCGAGGAGGCCAAAGTCGTCGTCATCTCCTTGGTGCGAAGCAACGCGGACCAAAAGGTGGGCTTTTTGAAAACGACGAACCGTATCAATGTGCTCCTCAGCCGAGCTCGACATGGTATGTATCTCATCGGAAACGCGGATACTTACTCGAACGTTCCCATGTGGTCGACGGTGCTGGGCATGCTCCGAGCAAGTGAGTCGGTCGGTGAGGCCTTTGATTTGCGTTGTCCTCGACACCTTGGAACCGAGATTTCGGTCTCCAATCCGGAAGAGTTTGAAATCCGGAGCCCCGAGGGGGGATGTCGTGAACCATGTGACAGGTTGGTCGTCAAATAATCCATCCATGCATCCCGTTACCAATTTCTGCTGACACCATGTCACTCAGACGACTCGACGATTGCGGTCATCGATGTTTGGCCAAATGCCACTCTGACGCCCTGCACCATGCATTCAAGTGTCCTCAACCGTGCGAGCGACTTCTCAGCTTCTGTGGTCACAATTGCCCCAAAGCCTGTGGGGATCCTTGCGGTCGGTGTAACGTCGAGATTTGCGAGACCACGCTCCCGTGCGGCCATGTCAAGGAACGCCTATTCTGCCATCAGACCGTCGATCTCTCAAAAGTCAGGTGTGATGTTCCGGTGGAGAAAACAGTTCCCGGTTGCCATCATGTCGTCACGGTGCCATGCTCCGAGGATGTGTCACCATCCCTATTCAAGTGTCCGACTCCCTGCCTTGCGATTCTCTCCTGTGGCCATCAGTGCCCTGGAAGCTGTAGCCGATGCCATATTGAAGCGAATGGAGCTGGACTGCGGTATTCGAAGCATCAGGAATGCCAGAAAAAATGCGAACGACGGCATGGAACGTGCAATCATGTCTGTTTGAAGAGATGCCACGGCAGTCAGGATTGTGGTCTCTGTGACGCCAGTTGCGAGGTGAATATTCCTGATTTCTGCGGCATTGGCGGAATCACGATTGTCCCTCAGATCGACCTGGGTGGAGAACGCTGATGAGTGATTCTAGGTGCGATGCGCGCATTCAAGATGCAGCCAAAAATGTCACGAAGGATGTGCGCCCTGCGTTCAAAGTTGTACATGGGCCTGTGAGCACCAAGGGCCTTGTATACTGCCGTGTGCCGCACCCTGCAACCGCCTTCCTTGCTCACAGCGCTGCTCAAAACTGCTCAGCTGTGGACACCGGTGCCCCAGCCTTTGCGGCGAAACATGTCCCGACGGTTACTGTCAGAGATGCGCTGGCAAAGGCGAACACCGAGTTGATCTGCTCGAATTTCGAACATTTGACGAAATCGATCTGGACATCTCCCCGATTGTCGTCTTGGGCTGTGGTCATTTCTTTACGGCTGAAACTCTAGATGGCCACATAGGCATGGCCGACGTCTATCACATGGACCGCAACGGTGCCTTCGTGGGCCTGCGAGATATATCACGCGCGCAATTTCAGTCGATTCCTCGGTGCCCAGATTGTCAGTCTCCTATCCGACAGTTCGTCACTTCACGCTACAATCGCGTCGTGAACCGCGCCGTCATTGACCAGACATCCAAGCGCTTTCTCGTGAGCGGCAAAGAGCGTCTTCAGGATCTCGAGAAGGAAGCCAGCCGGCTGGAACTGGACTTTGACAGTTCGCGCGAAGAGCTTCTCAAAACGATCAGCACGGCGCCTTCTGGACATCTAAATTCACCATCATGGGTCAAGATCGGCAAGGCCCTGAAGGAGAGAAGAGGAAAACATGGAAAGCTCTCTGGGAGCATCTCATCTTTTGTCAATCGCGTGAGCGACAAAGATCAGCCCGTGCGAAAACTTCACGATGCGACCGTCAAGGCTCTTCGAGCCGCATCATCCATCGACGAGTGCATGGAGCAATTGAGCATTATCGGTTTTCCGGTGACTTCGCGTGATCAAAGAATCGTGCTTGGTTCACGAGCCATGCAACTCAAGACGGACCATATCTTCATCGTCGACCAGTTGGAAGTCCTGCGGAAGCTGACGGTCGTGTCAGAGAATGCTGCTGCTGCGGCTCTGTTGGCAACTTCAGAAAGCTCTGTTTTGGAGCTTACCCATGCATTTCTCAAGTCCTGCAAAGACTTCATCACCGAATGCGGTGCTGGAAACCTTCCGAAGCTCAACGTGGAAGCTCGACTGTATTACGCCCGAGTGGCGAGCCTCTTTCAGTCTTACACGTTTGTATCCAAGAATGATGATGCCAAAACAAAGGAGTACATCCAATGCGCAAAGGACTTGCTCCAGGAAGCTAAAAGACTCTGTGATTCGGGTTTCCAAACCGCTGATGCTTTGCAAGCGGCCACCGAGAGGGCTTTGGAGGTGCTTGGAAAAGCGTGGTATGAGCCTGTGAGCGAAGCCGAAGTCGCGGCCATCAAGGCGGCGATGGTGAGCGGCCCAGATGGAATGGCGACCCACTCTGGCCACTGGTATAATTGCGAAAACGGCCATCCTGTAAGTCGGGAGTCTATTGCCCTCGCCGGTTTTTCCCTTCTCCCCGAGGCTGACAACTTGTAATAGTTCGCCGTTGGTGAATGTGGGATGCCCATGGAACGGGCGCGGTGCCCCGAGTGTGGCGCCCCTGTTGGCGGACAAGATCATATGCCAGACGAGGGCGTCACCCGTGCAACAGAAATGGAATACTAGTTCTGTTGAGGTAGGCGATGTCGTCTACCGACTCCGGAATGCATTACATGGAGGTTTCTAGATCGCGCTTTGAGACATTGAATTGAACCTTGACAGGCATGCTCTCAGTCATCAACGATGGTCAGACTGTCGAGTTAAAAAACACAAAGGACTCTTGACAGAATGTTTTGCTGTCCGTTCTCTTACAGCTGAAGCATCACCGACAACTGATGAACCCTAGAGACGCCAATATGGCCTCAGGAAGTCATCCGATATCATTTACAAAACTTGCCCTATATTGAGATCCAAATCGCTCTCTTGAGACGTTCACGGCTTGCAGGTCAGCTGCCCGATTGTGGACATGTCCTCGAATTGCTTGCCCGCCATTCACCTTCCAACGCCCTGCAACAGTCGTATCTTCATTCCAACCGAACAGGCATATCTCCGGCAGGAGCCAGACAATATCACCCAAAGGAGTCATGGCCGTCATGCGTAACCCTCCCGTTAGACCGTCAAGCTGCTCATCCCCAACTCGCCACTCATCCAGGCAGGCATCTTTTTCATGTCCACAAAGTCGGAGCCCAGCCCTGCCAGTTGGCGCAATCCCATAAAAACATCAACGCCTCGAAAAGTCAGACCCACCGGTGCGGCATCTTCTGCTCTTCTGACCCGACTCTCAGATTCGGTCCTTGGCAAGTCCTCCAGTCGAACATGGACACGGTCTAGCGGTGCATATTGCGGTGTCGCCATTGTTCCAAAACGTTTGGTGACCATCTCCTCGATTCCGTCTGTCTGCCTTGCTTCATGAGGCTGCACGTCAACTGGACTGGTATCGGGCCCCTCGTCGACCTGAACGAAAACGCCATAGGGACCACCGCCTGTTCCGGGCTTCTGGTTGCCCCTGAGCGTGGTCATCGTCTTCAGGGACCGTGTGGTTAATTTGGTCGTCTCCAGGGCCCATCTCTCGTGTGGCCGGGACAGGGCTTTGGGGATGGCTTCGAGAACAATCTTCTTCATTGCCGCCATGTCCACCTTTGCCGTTATTCTGTCTTTGGCGCCCCTCGCTCGGGACAATGGTGTCGTTGTGCCCAGAGAACCGGACAAGGAGATGTAGATATAAGGACAGCTGTCGGGGAGAGCGATGTACATGACCCGTCCGGCGTCGGTGGCCTGACGGGCATATCGCGGCACGGAGGACCTGCAGGGTGCGAATGCTGTGTGCGGCGTGATATAGAGCCGTACTATCGAGAGATCGAACGGTGGCGGGAGGCGGTGAATATGATAGTGCGCTTTGACGAGGGGGGAAATCTCCGCTTTGAGGGCCGCCACGAAACTTGCCGCTGTGCTGTGCGGGTATTCGGGGGCCACCGAGTGGTTGAGCCGGCGCTTCTTCCGTGCTGGCAGAGCACTCGAAGAACAATCATGGCCATCCATGTCATTGTCCGCTGAGAGTGGCACCAGGCGCAGCGCGCTCCATTTCAGTGCCCCGTCATGCTCCTCCAGGTATGCAAAATCGATCATGGCCAATTGCTGCAGGGACAGTCCTCGCCGCCAGTCGCCCTCGACAATGCGGTCAATGATGTCGCGTTTGCTCAACTCCTTTTCATCTTGTTGTCTCAGCAGGTGATATGTCTCGCGCAAAGCGGCCACATTCTCGGCCGGCAAATACAGGTAATCTTCTTCATCGCACTCGACCTGGCTTCGGTTGCTCGCCAGATACGGCTGGCAGCTGCTCTGGTGATTGAGCCAAGAGAGAGCGAGGTCAATAATCGAGTTCCGCGACAGCCTGTTGAGCGATTTCACAAGGACGGGCGCCATCGTCGAGGCTCTGAGCGCGTGTTTATCTGCGGCTGTACATTGGAACTCTGGCCTTCGTCATTGTAAATAAACGAACGAGTCAAGTTATGCCGCTTCGCCCGCACACATGACTCGCCACCGGCGCTGGATAATCACGTGACCCCAAATGCGAGAAAAACTTTGTCAAGTCAATGTGATAATTAGCGCGACCTGAGGGTGGGTGGTGGAGAGGGGGTGTGCAGCCACCAGCACCCTCCTGGACCGTGGGATTACGAAGTGTAGCATCGTTCAGCGGCCTCAGCATGGTAACTAATCAGCGGCCTTGGCTGCAATTACATGGCTGTCGTGAAAGTCGGACAGCTGCGTCTCACGACGACGTCTTCCAACAGCCAGATGACTTACATGGCCCGTATCGGCGGCGATCCGCGACGACGCAGGGTGAGATGAAGACGAGCTCGTTCGATTATTACTGTACAGCACGATGGACATCGTACTGACGATTGGTGTCAGTAGCTACCACCTTTTGCCACTGCGGCAGACATTGAGCACAACTGAATTTTCAAAAGACTGTATGGTGGCGTACATACCTTCGACATTTGCCGGACTTGCCCGAGATTGCGCCTTTGCCTTGGTCACAGACTCACGTTGTGCGGCCGGGGACTCCCCACCAGCTGTGACCACTTGCAGCCGGCCGTGGCTATCTCTCCCCCACCACCACTCAATTCCTGACTCGATCTTCTCTTTCCTTTGACACCTCGTCCTCACCACACATTCCAACCACTCTACTGGGCTCTCTGGGAGGGCAACGCGCACTCCCTTACACTGGTCTCGTGTAGACTCTTGTCGCAACACGCTCGCCTCAGGGGCGCGGCCTGCTGGCACCGGAGCCCCACGCTCGCTTTGCCACGGCTCGCGCACACCGGCCGGCCGCTCACGCACACCCACTGGCCGCTCACACACACGTAACGGCCGCTCAGTCAACCTCAGGCTGTCTGAACAAAGATCGATCGTCCCCTTCCACCTGCCGTCAGATCGGCCACCTTCCAGTTCGCGTGGGATACATTCGCTTGTATCCCGGACCTCTTGTGACGGGGCGATGTCGGAGTATAGGGAGTCGCGCGGGCCAAACCTGACTCAATTTTTGAACAATCTCAACAGTTTGACATCACCATACGAGCAGGAACATTACGGTGGAGGGGAAGAACTCGACTTGAGCCAGGACCTGGCTATGTTCACGAACACCGACTTCACCCACTTCGATATCCCCCCGCTCCCCGAAGAAGGCGCTTTCAATTTCGAGATGAACGAGCAAAAGAACGATGCGAACGTCAAGTACGAGGATCTCCTCGCGGGGGCCGAACCCATACAAGGCTTCAATCATCCGCCTGCCGTCAGTGCCTCCACGGCCGAACCGTCTCAATATTACTCGTCATACAACACTCCGATACAACCGGCGCCGGCCCATGGCTTTGGACCGGTGGAGACCCAGCTGTCGCCCGCGGCGTCGACCTCGGGCCCTGCCAGTGGTCGGCGCAAGGCCGACCCGGTCTCACCCAACACCTTGACATCCGAAGAAAAATCTCGTCTGGCGGCCGAAGAGGACAAGCGCCGACGGAATACGGCGGCCAGCGCCCGGTTTCGCATCAAGAAGAAACAACGCGAACAAGCGCTGGAGCGGACGGTGAAGGAAGTGCAGGAGAAGAATGACAAGCTCGAGGCCAAGCTCAGCCAGTTGGAGATGGAGAACAAATGGTTGAAAGACTTGATCACCGAGAAGAACGGAATGCAGTCCAAGGAAGAAATGGCCGCCGCTTATCAGCAATTTCGCAAGCAGAGCGAGGAGCGCGAACTGCAAGGTTCCAAGCACACGACGGGCGTGGGGACGGAGTAAATTGCACATAAATCACCATATTTCACCGGCTGACTTGGGATCTCCCGACTTTTTCATCATGATACCACATAAACCAGTCTAGCAGTAGAATATATGTGTTCTGCCGTCCATTCCGACATGTTTTGGCCTCCTGGAGAAGAGGTCCGAACCCTTCGTCAATGGGCTGCTGGTCACGCCAGAGCCAGTCTCCTGGATTCGCCATCGTCACGAGATCCGCCTGGACACGGCGACAGTCATTGGTGGAAGGCGACTTGACTTAGTAATTGGATTAAGCCTCTCCGTTGTGCTAGCCTTGGGTGGCCCTGGTCGGGATGAACTGTACCGCGGCGCCTTTGGTGCCTTACGCGTTGAGGAACATTCTGTCCGCCGCCACTAACACACACCCACAGACATCCACAGCCGGAGACACAATCACACACAGACGACCAGGCAACGACGGCGTCATCCCTCTTGCCCTGATCGTGAACATCGTATTCATCTGCCGCGCGAGCCAGACGTTGCAACGGCCACTCGACCCGGCTGCGGGTCTTCGGCACTACCATCTCTATATCACAACGAACCTGAGATCACGGTCCGCCCCGCGATTACTGGGCACACAAACGAGCCTCAACTCGCTCGTTGAGCGGTCGTCCCCTCTCTGTCGACTCCTGCCATGTCGGTCACGGTCGCCGAGCTTGACGCCACCGTCAAGGCCTTCCAGGAGGGCAAAGGCGAGTTGCAGAAACAAGCTCAACAAAAGTTGAACGAGTTCAAATCGAATCCCGATGCTTGGTTGATGGTGGACAAGCTGCTGCAAGAGGCCACGTACATGCCGACAAAGTATCTGGGATTGCAAGTTCTGGACGATGTGGTCAATACTCGTTGGAAAGTGCTGCCTCGAGAGCAGTGTCTCGGAATCCGGAATTTCGTGGTCAACCAGATTTTGGAATCGTCGGCGTCTGATGAATCGCTCAGGCTGAACAAGGTCTTCATCAACAAGTTGGATTTGACCTTGGTCACCATTCTCAAGCAAGAATGGCCTCAACACTGGCCGACGTTCATCAACGAGATCATCGCCGCCTCGCACTCGGGTCTGTCGGTGTGCGAGAACAACATGACCATCCTGCGCTTGCTCTCGGAAGAAGTTTTTGACTTCTCGCAGGACCAGATGACGTCGACGAAAGCAAAGAACCTCAAGACCACCATGTGCGCCGAGTTCTCGCAGATTTTTCAGCTGTGCAATGAAGTCCTCACCACGGCCAACTCGATCAGCCTGGTGAAGGCGACGCTGGAAACGCTGCTGCGTTTCCTGAACTGGATCCCTCTGGGTTTCATCTTCGAGACGAATCTGATCGACACCCTCGTCGGCCGCTTCCTGGAGGTCGATCAATTCCGGAACATCACGTTGAAGTGCCTGACGGAAATCGGCGGTCTCCAGTTGGGCCAGCAGTTCCAGTACGACGACAAGCTCGTCCAAATGTTTACAGAGACCTTGGCCGTCGTGTCCCGCACCTTACCCATCGATCGCGATTTCCGAGAGGCGTACGCGAAGAGCGGAGCCAGAGAGCAAGAGTACATCCTGAACCTGGCCATCTTCCTCTGCAACTACTTTTCCGCGCACCTCCAGACGATTGAGCGTCTGCCGAATCCGGACTACCTGCTCCACGGCCACTTTTACTTGATCAAGATCAGCTTGATCGACGATCGCGAAATTTTCAAGATCTGTCTGGAGTACTGGACGAAGCTGGTGCAGGAGCTGTACGAAGAGATGCAGCAACTGCCCATCACCGAGCTGAACCCTCTGGTCAACATGGGCGTGAGCGGATTGGCCAACGGCGGGGCGCCACACCCCAGCACCCTGGCCAATTACCCCCTGCGCAAGCACAAGTATGCGCAAATCCTGTCCAGCTTGAGACAGGTCATGGTGGAGAAGATGGTCCGGCCCGAGGAAGTTCTCATCGTCGAGAATGACGAAGGAGAGATCGTGCGTGAATTCGTCAAGGAAAGCGACACCATCCAGCTGTACAAGACGACGCGCGAATGCTTGGTCTATCTGACCCATCTGGACGTGGTCGACACCGAGAACATCATGTCGGACAAGCTCCAACGTCAGGTCGATGGCTCCGAGTGGTCGTGGAACAACTGCAATACGCTGTGCTGGGCCATCGGCTCGATATCAGGGGCCATGAACGAAGAGACCGAAAAGAGATTCCTGGTCACCGTGATCAAGGACCTGCTCGGGTTGACCGAGATGAAGCGCGGCAAGGACAACAAGGCGGTCGTGGCCAGCAACATCATGTACATTGTCGGTCAATACCCGCGCTTCTTGAAGGCCCACTGGAAATTCTTGAAGACCGTCGTCAACAAGTTGTTCGAGTTCATGCACGAGACCCACGAAGGGGTCCAAGACATGGCCTGCGACACGTTCATCAAGATTGCCAACAAATGCAAGCGCCACTTTGTCGCCCTGCAGCCCGGCGAGACCGAGCCGTTCATCGACGAGATTGTCCGCAACATGCGAAAGATCACCTGTGACTTGACTCCCCAGCAGGTCCACACCTTCTACGAAGCGTGCGGCTATATGATTTCGGCACAAGGACAGAAAAGCATGCAGGACCGTTTGATTGAAAACCTCATGTCACTCCCCAACCAGGCGTGGGACAACGTGATTCAACAAGCGAACGCCAACCCGGCCATCCTTCAAGATGCCGACACGATCAAGGTGATTGGAAATATCATGAAGACCAACGTGGCGGCCTGCTCGTCGATTGGGCCCTACTTTTATTCGCAAATCGGCCGTATCTACCTCGACATGCTGAACATGTACAGAGCCTCCAGTCAGCTGATTTCGGACGCCGTCGCCGCCGGTGGTAAGTGCTGATCTCTTTCCCATTTGTGCCCCTGTCCTCCTCGCGGACGCCCGATCGTTCTAACCGTTCATGACCAGGTAATGTGGCGACCAAGACACCCAAGGTGCGAGGCTTGAGGACGATCAAGAAAGAGATTCTCAAACTCGTCGACATCTACGTCCAGAAAGCGGACGATTTGCAAATGGTCAACGACAACATGGTGCCACCCCTGCTGGACGCCATTCTGATCGACTATCAGCGCAACGTTCCCGATGCCCGGGATGCGGAGGTCCTCAGCGTGACCACGACCATCATTCACAAATTACATGTACGTTGGACCCCGAAACGGTCTCCGCATTTGGTCAGAGACTTGCTGTCAGGTTGAGGAATTGTTTGGAGCGCTGACCGTGTCGCAGAACTTGATGGACGATAAAGTCTCGCCCATCATGGATAGCATCTTCGAGTGTACCCTCGACATGATCAACAAGGACTTCCACGAGTACCCCGAATTTCGCGTCGAGTTCTTCAAGCTTCTTCAAGCCATCAATTTGTACTGCTTTCCCGCCCTGCTGAAACTGGACGGGCGGCAATTCAAGTTGATCATCGACTCGTGCATGTGGGCCAGCAAGCACGACAATCGAGAGGTCGAGAATACCGGCCTGTCCATGTGTTTGGAACTCATCAACAACATGGCCGAGACCGATCCCCAGACGGCGGGCATCTTCTTCCAGCAGTTCTACATTTCCATCTTGCAAGATGTCTTCTTCGTCCTGACCGATTCCGACCACAAGGCCGGTTTCAAGTCGCAATGCATGTTGTTGGCGCGCATGTTCCAGCTCGTCGAGTCGGGCAAGATTCAGCGTCCCCTCTATCAACCGGACCAGGCGCCGCCGGGGACGCCCAACAAACAGTTCGTCTCCGAGTTCACGGCGAATCTCCTCCAGCGAGCGTTTCCCAATCTGAACGAGATCCAGATTCAGCATTTCGTCGAGGGCCTGTTTACGCTCAACGAAGACCCGACCCGATTCAAGACCCACCTGCGCGACTTCTTGATCTCGCTCAAAGAGTTTGCCGGCGACAACGCCGAACTGTACGCCGAGGAACGGGAGAAAGAGAAACAGGATCTCGCCGACGCGGAGCGTGAACGGGCTATGAAGGTCGGCGGGCTCATCAAACCCGCCGATCTGGACCAAGATGATGAATTGTGACTAGAGGAAGAGCTGCGGACCGAGTTCGCCATACGGACGGCGGACCCGCCGCAGCAGTCTCCCAGACCTTCGGTCGAGCACTATGCGCTTGAGCAGCCCAGCCCCAAAGAAGACTTTGAAACCGGTTGGCTCTTCTACAAATGCTGAATGACGGAGCACAGACACGCTCCCGCTTTATGACAACCAGCACATGACTGATGTCGGACGGGGGGAGTAGATGCGGAGAGGAAAACAAAGCGATTCCCCCAACATTTTCCTATTCGTTGTGATACCAAAAAGCAAGCTGCGAGCCATAGAATTGCATGAAAGACCATGGCCATATCTGGACGGCCCGGCTCGTCGATTCTGGAGAGGTCTCTTGAGGAGCGCAACGAGAGGAGACCAGCTTGTAGTAGGTAGGACCAGCAAACTTGGAACTGACTTCCACTCATCACCAAATATAGCTCGGACGTTTATGCACACCCCTGTGGCAACAAGTCGAGGTCAAAGTGATCTCCTGCCCAAAGCGTAACGTCATTTTGGACCCCTGGTGCGGGGACTGGAGAGTTGCTTCTTTGCCATGTCTCGTGCTGTTTTGTCAGTGCGCGCAATAAAATCACTCTGGCCTTGTTCTATACTGGAACCACGTCGATGCTGCTCCTTGATTCTTTTCCTTTGCCGGTGTCATCATCCCCATTCCCTGCTTTGACATTTGCCGAATTTCGAACTCTGGTACCCCCATCATTCACACCTCCATCTCACACTTCATCACTCTTCCACTGTGTTCCTGACCAACGGCCATGGCCTCATCGGCTTCTTCAGCAGAACCATCACCTCTCCATGGGCCTGTTGATGCATCATCTCGCACCGCCGCCGCAAGAAACCTCAACCCGTACCCATCGGCTTTGCCACCTGGCCGCGCTGGCGGCCGCACCTCGTCCCCCGCCACAGGTTCCGTGACACGGACAATCGCAGCGGACTCGTCACGCTCCTCATCTCCCGAACCATTGATTCTCCGGCTGCGAGGCTCCCCCGACACTGTCGGCGCTAGTACCAGCACCGGCACCGGCACACACACTCAACGCAGACGCCGACGCCGCATTACGTGGGCCGAGGATGTGATCGACAACGAGGGTCTGGGTCGAAAAAGCAGCAAGGTATGCTGTATCTATCACAAGAATCGAGAAGTGGGGGAAAGCAGTAGCGACGAGAGTTCGTCCTCGTCAGACAGTGACAGCGACAGCAATGGGAGCGACAGTCACGACGATGACGGGAGTGCGAGGATGGCGCGGGGAAGAGCTGATGCTTGTGGACATGGACATGCCCCAGGCAAAGCAAAGGCGAGGAGGACGAAGAGGAAGCCCAGTCCGAATGCGTACGAGAAAATGCCCCAACATCATAATACGAGGTAGCAGCGAGATGAAGAGCTGGCCTGTATGGTGGGATGTGGCGTCTGGTGGTCGGCCTTTCAAGGTTTCCTCACGACACTGCCTACCCTGATTTATCTTCGGCATTTGTTTTGGACGACCGTGTTGTTTGGATCGACATTTATACGGCAGAGAATTTATGGTGTTTTGCAGATCGAGAAGAAAGAAATGATGGGATCAGATTTCTCCTTTCGATACGTCAAAGGTATACATGATGCCGTTGCATGACTGGGCTAGAATAAGAAAGAATCGGGTCACCCAAGTTGGGTTCAGTGGGTCGATCAGCAGAGATCCCAAGGAGAAACAGAACAGAGGACTGCAGTCTGGTCATCAAGAATGGACTGGAAGTGAGCATGTCCAGCATGACATAGTCTCGAGAAAGAGGAATGGATTGAGACACGAAATGGCAAGACAGGGTTTCCTGCTCCTCTGTACTCTCCTCGAGCTGATTATTGCTATCGTTGTCATCTTTACTCGTTCCATCATATCATGCCATGCCTGCGGCCCCCAACCAGGGCCAATTACCGCTGTACTCTATACAAGAGTCATATCCAGTCTTGGACGACCTCATCTGTTCTCGTTATCTGCCCATGAGTGGACTTGCCGTTTCTAGACATAAGTCGCTTCAGCCCTCAGTTCTTTGCGGTTTGCATCAATCCTTTGTTCCGACGTTAGAGAAAAGACGGAGGGCCCATATATCTTTGCAATGGACGTTGATCGGCCAGAAACTTCCACTGCCGTCCCAGAGAAGGCAAGACAAGACCAACAAGGCAAGGTCAGCTAGGACCGTCCAAGGGTTTTAGGACGGACACCAAGCAATGAATACCAAAACCACCATTTGTCTAGAGCAGATTTTTACACCATCATACTTCTCCTCCGCGATATTCCTGGGCCCGGCCCTGACTCTGTCTTCACCGCGCGGCTGCTGCTGTTGCCGCGGGAACTGGGATTGGAAGTGGAAGTGGAGTTTGATCTCTTGAGCTCCATTTGTGCCGTATCGCTACCGGCCGACCGCAGTCGTGGAACTGACACCGAAGTTGTGTCCGGACCTAGGCCGGGAGTATCCTTTGCCTCGTTCCTGGTCGGGATCGAAGCCGACATCTCGGTTGACGAGCTGGTTCCCAGCTGCTGCATTGAGTGCCTTCTCGTCGCAGCCGTCGCTTTTCTTTTTGCTGCCGCCGTCGTCGTGGTATCCATGTTGTGCTTGCCCTCCGGTTCCACCGGGCTCGAAACAGGAGGGTCGAAAATGCTCAATCTTTCAACGGCCTTGTCCAGCTCGTTCGCATCTTCGTTTTCGCCCACCCTCTCTGCTGCCGTCTTTGGCCGGTGCAGGGCCACTTCAGTTGTGCTTCTGACCTCCTTGTCCCTCAATGGACTCGTCAGCTCCTCTTGCTTGCTGTCAACATTGGCCATTGGCAGCTCCTTCCATTTGACCTCCCCCCTCGTTCCTTTTTCTTGCTTGATTTTCACCAATCTGACTCCATTTGCCTCGGTGCTCTTTTCCCTTTCCCGGTCTCTGTCCGCATGTACCATCCGTGCGCGTTCAATCCCCTCCACGGCACCCACAAACTCCTTCCCTGGCCGTCTCAATTTGTCTCTCAGGTTCGGCTCTGCATAGCTGATCGCGGCCCTGGCACGCCGTGAGCCTCGGCCGATGCTGCCGCTGAGCACGTCCTCAACCGAGTTCAGCATGGCTGCTTCCTTGGGGCGCTGCTCGGCCGTGATGGACGGCTCAGTGGACAACGGGGACAAGACATCGTCCAAAGCAGCGGGAGTTTGGGGGGGCATGGCATTGTTTTCCTCCGGGCCATTCAAGTTGATATCATGTGGGTGAGCCTGGTCAAGAGGGGTTGCGAGATTTGAAGCAGTAATACCAACTTGACAACGTGCAGGCCTGGTACCGCCGGGTTTGGAACCACTTCCGTCATCTCTGGCGGTGACAAACTTTTCGTTGACGTGCACCTTCCTCTTGACCGGCGAGTTCGTGCTCTTTGGAGCGAGGACCTTGCGGGTGGTGGGCGCCAGAGAGTTTTGTGGGGACGGAGGCGTTGGTTCGATGGCAACATCGGTGTCCCGTCTGTGCGCTCGAGCGAACCTCGAGCTTTTCTTGCTTGACAAAGCCGTGCTCGAAGCGGCCAGCTTGGGTTGAAAGAAAAAATCGTCATTCTCCGGGGCGGGACGACTGACAGCCTCTTCAAGGTCCGAGACATCCAACTTTCGCTTAACGCCGGGTTTGGCCGGTAACGGCGGAGGATCGTCGAATGGCTTCTCGTCGGGCACTTGATCTGTAGACATATCTTGGAGAAGTGAACTTGTCCTCCTCTTCCTCCTTGTCTCGAGATGGACTCGTAGTGGCAAGACATCTTCCCCACTGGCATCAGCGACCCCCTCTCTCACGGGACATCTTCCAGCATCAAAACTGATAGGGTCGGGAACATCAAAGTGGGCGACCGGAGGAGGCCCGAGGTCTGGTGACTCTGACGTTTGCAGTGCCGCGTCATCCAGCAAAGACCTCACTTCGGCCGTCTCCAGCGTCCTTCGAGGATAATATTTGTCCTCCAAAATAACAGGTAGTCGTCCTTCCGGCAGGTCCCTGTCACCCGCCTGGGCCCCACCAATGGTCTGTCTGTTCGTCCACTCCCTTTCATCAGAGTTCTTGACCTGTTCGAATATTCCACTTCGGCACCTGCCGCTGGAACTTCTGGTCCTGGCTGCTTGGTCTGGCAAATTCCCAAGTTCCTGCACTAATGCACTGACCTCTTGCAGCTTCGATTCGAGCTTGTCTTTCATGGCGCGTACTTCCGTGCCCAACTGGTAAGCTGAGCGCCATTTTTCTGCCTCTTGTGTCGCGTTAATTGCTTGTTCACGCAAGGTGATATTCTCTGACAGCAAATTGGATATCTCTATTTCAAGGTTGCGAATGCGCAATGACTGGGTCGAGTTGACTTTGGCGATCTCTCGATTTTGGCGTATAAATCGACGTTTTACTGATAAACAGTCAGTGCCGGCATGTGAATCCATGGACAGAGAGAGCATGATCTCATACAGGCATCAATCGATTCAGCCGGTACTGGAGGGTCGTTCAGTCTTGCCATGAGCGCATAGAATGTCTCCGTATGATGACCCCTTCCTCATGCCAGTTGAGTTTTCTGATTCGGACAGTTTATTGATGGTGTGCTATTTTTCACCGTTTGCCAACGTCGACTGAACGAAAGGTAGGTAGGTACTTGCAGAGGGCAATTGGGGTTGCAAGTCAACAAATCGCCTTTTAGAGCTTAGTTCCTTGGCGCAAGTCGCGATAACGCGTTGGCCTGCTGGCATGGGAAAAAAATGCCACATCCAATGGTCGACAGATCAATGCATTAGTTGAACGCGTGAAAGAAGTACATTGCGGTGCCCTCATCCTGACGCCCGATATGTCCTACGCCCCGCGCCTGACCGGTGTCCCTTCTCGCCAGCCCAGTCTCAGTGCACACACGTCAAGTGCTTCACAACTCCAGTCCTCCGCCCTGGCGGCCCGGATTGCGTCCAAGCGCCAGGAACTCGAGGACCTAAAGCAACTGCGCGACTTGAGCGCCAACCTGGCCACACAGATGGCACTGCTGGAAGAGAAGCTGGCCACATTGCGCGACGGCACCGAGTCGGTTGCGTGCATCCTGGCGAACTGGGACAATGTGCTCAGGGCCATCAGCATGGCATCCAGTACGTTCTTCCAAGCTCGATCTTCGTGGATCGTATGGATTTTGGAGCTGACAGGTGCATGCGGCAGTGCAAGTGCCGAAGCCCCAGCCCGAGTCTGGATCAGCGGATCAGCCAGAACTGCCCGTCACCCTTGTGAGGATACCGGTTCAGCGTCAGGAAGAAGGCGGTGGTTGAGTGATCATGCTGTCTGATTGTTCACTGACTTGGACTTGGATATCATCTTTGCTGGAACACTATGAATGATTGAATGAGTGAATGAACGAATGAATGACCAAGAACTTCCCAAGCCCGATACCAAATCGCCACGCTCAAACGCACTGGACTGGATCATATCGATCCTCGACTTTTCGGATTTCCCACTGAGGATGCTGTGATGCTCGCCTTTGTGGCATCGTCTTCATTTTGGGCCGCCAGCTTTGCCGCAGCCTGCATCGCCAATTTCTTTTTCTGCTTCTCCGCCCATTCACGACTGGCCTGTCGGCCACGCTCAGCTGCTTCCGCCCTCGCCCGTTTAGCGGCCTCCTCCTTCTCCTTCTTCTCCTTCTCCAGTCGTTCGATTTCGGCTTTGGTACGACTAAAGACCTCCTTGCCTCGGGCCTTTTGCTGAACCACGTCTCCCTTGGTGAGAGTGAGCCTTTGGCCAGACGTCAACGAGGACAGCCTTGGTCCATGGATGGTATTCGGTTTGTTACTGACGCTGGCCGTGCGACGGACGCCCGAGTTTGCCTTGGCCGGATCCGGCCTGGTTTTGATGACCGTGACCGCGGTTCTTGGTTTGGCCTCCACAGCCGCCGGCTTCGGGGCAACGTTCTCCTTGTTTGGTCCAGACGAGAAGAGGCTCTTCCTTGCTTGACTCGTCTTGTTCTCGCGTGGCCTGGCCCCGGGTCCAGAAGCCGAGGGTGGTGCTGGTCGTGCCTTGAACACCTTCCTTTTTTCTGCCTCTTCTTCCCGTTTCAACCGTTCCTCTCTTTGTGCCTTTAGTCTCGCCGCGACCGCCTCTCCGGGTAAACTAAAGCTTGATTTGGTGACCGGTTTGGTCGACTTCGCAGGAACGAACCCTGGCTTGTTGGTCGACAGGGCACGCTTCTTCACTGTATTGGGTTGTACTTTGGCGGGAGATTGGGAGAATGACGACTCTGGTTTCGAGGAGATGGGCACACTCGCCTCCGTATGACGAGCCGATAGCTTGGTTCGTTGGTGGGTGGTGACTGTGTGAGTCTGGAGGGCCGGTTTCACGGAAGAAATTTGTCCTTTCGTCTTCGTTGGACGTTCAGGTTGCATTGAAGGCGCTGGTGATTTGAGAGGAGATGATTTGGGCGCCTTTGGTGTTGGGTTCATTTTGCGTAACGTGCTCGGCGGTGCCTTTGGCGTGGATACGGGGACCGATCTGGCCGGTGTACAGGCACGCGACTTGGCCGGTGAGTCTGGACCCAGTGGTTGAATGACCGGCAATGTCTCTGACACCTTTTCAATCGCCTCTTCAAGAGCATCAATGGCCTCGACCGAGTCCTCAATTCGGGGCACCGAGCTGGCCGGCGTTCGAGACGTGATATGCTCGACAAACGAGTCTGGAGAATTCGGTTCATAACCACCCGTCCGATGCCACTTGCTCGGAGACCTCGTTTTGATGTCATCCAGGAAGGAGTCGTGGTCTGGCGTCGGAGAGGAGCCTTGGTTGTCACCGACACGATCGTGAACTTGGGGGTCAAACTTTGGGGTCTTGGGTGGAACAATATCCTCCTCCTGACTAGTACCGTCGGCCTGTAATTCGGGAACATTGAACCAAGTGCCCTCAGCACGGTCAACTACTCCTTCGACAGCCTCAGCTTGTCCATCCTCCGGTCGCTGTTCCTCATGTCCTGCTTCTTTGACTTTGTCTTTCTTCCCTGCTTGTCTACCCCTCCTCTTGCCTTTGCTCTTGTTCGTAGCCACCACTCGTTCTTCGACCATGATATCTTCTGACGCGGCCAGATTGCCGTCTGTGATATCTTTCAATATCGGTCTGGAGCTGTTCTCCGTTGGCTGGGGTTCGTGTTCCTCCTGCGCATCCGCGTCTTCGTGAATGAGTGGTGTCTCGTCGTGAGCTTGAGCCCGCGAAGCCGCACGTGTCATTCGCATGTTGAGCAAATCGTCGAATGTTTCCTGTAAAGTGGTATGGAGGCCGCAGTTGGTTTAATGCTGGGAAGCTTGGTATCCTCGCGTCGCGCGTGTTTAGGGAGGCTGCTAACCGGGCAACGGCAGATCTTGCCGAGACATTGGCGCGACCTCACTAGAATAATATGATATCAGTTTCCTGACATTAGAGAGATAGTATACTTGTGCACTGCTTGAAGGACATATCAAGTTTGATTATTGTAAGGGGAATCCCATGAACTGTTATTCGATGCGCTTTGGTGTGAATCATGGCCCGGGCTCGATCTGATACCGGAACGTTTGCCAAAGAACCACACTCCGTTTCACTCAAGGGTATGCGAGCACTTGTCGATGCATTACTCCATTCTATCGTCGCTGATGTATCAAGTCCTCAGGTATTGTTGTACAGATCCAATGAACTCCATCTTCTCATCAATGGTAGACTTTCACGACCATCGCTCGCTCTACAACACCCCTTGCCACGACAAAGCGATAGCAAAATACCCCATATCGCATCCCTGGCATACCCATGCGAATCATCGGACCCAGATTTCATCATTTCCAGTAACCTCAGTCTTCCACCAGCTTTTGGTTCGGCACACGTGGGCGAGACCTTCTCCTGTGCGTTGTGTGCTAATAATGAACTCCCCGACGGCACGGTGTCGAGAACGGCCTCTGGAGTCAAAATCCTGGCCGAAATGCAAACGCCGTCTCATTCGGTGCCGCTGGAACTGCAGTCTGCAGAGAGCGCGGATGAGAAAGAGCAGACGACCTCGCCGGCCACAGGCTGCTCTCTGCAGAAGATGATCAAGTTTGACCTGAAGGAAGAGGGCAACCACGTTCTGGCCGTCAATGTCAGCTATACGGAGACCCTGCAGGGAGACGGCCAAGCTCCGAGCGGAAGGGTGAGGTCGTTTCGGAAGTTGTACCAATTCCTCGCCCAGCCGTGTTTGAGCGTGAGAACAAAGGCCACCGAATTGCCGCCGATCGAGGTGTCCGACCATTCTGTGAGCGGCCCCGACCGAGGATCTCTCGTGCGATACGCTCTGGAGGCTCAACTGGAGAACGTATCGGACACGGCTATCGTGCTGACTGAAGCCCGACTCCAGCCACGACCGCCCTTCAAGTCGACTTCTCTCACCGGGACTGATGAGGGCATGACCGGCGGACAGGCCCCGAGCCCGTTCCTGAATCCTCGAGATGTGATGCAAGTGGCTTTCCTCGTTGAGCAGCAACCAGGCGTCTCCGAAGGTCTGGAAGACCTGCAGAGCAGTCTGAGGCGGGAAGGTCGAGCAATCCTCGGACAGCTTACCATTCAATGGCGAAGTGGAATGGGCGAGAAAGGCTCACTCAGTACCGGCAATCTGCTCACACGACGAAGAATGCCCTGAGACGCCCTCTTTCGGCTGTCAAAACATCGCCCCGATCTTGCAGACGGATACGCCCTAGGGAGCGTTCATGCTCAAGCCGTTCATCCAGCCTTTCAAGGCGGCGCTTTTCACTCTTCCGTTCATAGGTGGTAGGTCGGGCAGTTTTTCTTCCTGCTTCATGAGTCCGTCCTCGAGCTTGGCGGGAATCCTGGTGACAATGTCATGGTAGTCACGTCCTTTGGCCGCTGCTCCGAGCTCGGCTCGTTCGGCACTCGCTGGGGTCGCAATGATTCGCCACTGGTGAGACGATGTATCCGAGAGGACATCCGTGGAGGAAGGGCTCCTGGGCGGAGGTCGGGCGGTAAACGGGTTTCGACGGAGTCCAAAGCTGGGGATGCTGGAGCGGAGGCGACCACTTCGATTGCGTTTCGCCATGATCATCGCGTCGAACAATGCCACCGACGGGGATGAGGACGGGCTGTGTTGTTCCCGCTGGGCTATGAACTCGTTGAAAGCTTGGGTCTCCTTGAGCATGCCAATGTACGCCGCCTGATCCATGGGCAAGCTCCGAATGAATGATTCATAGTCAAATGAGTATAATGCTCCCCGCTTTTGCTGTTGTGGTGTGGGAATCGGCTGCAGGAATCTGCGGTAGTGGTAAAACAGACTTGCAAAACAACGAGCAAAGGCCGCCCGGATTTGATCGGGATAGAAAGCCGCCGGGCAGACGATGGAGATCTGAGAAGCACACTGGCCGTGGACGACGAAGCCACAGCCTGAGCAGCGATAATATCCCTCCGGGGCCTTCTCGTCGCAAAGCACGCAGGTCGACGGGCCATCATTCAGACGCCACTCCAGACAGTGACCCTCGATCCAGCTCGTGGTATCCGTGTTTCTGGCCGGCTGCACCATGATACCCGGCATGACCGTGGACGCCGCGAGAGTGGACTGGGCATAGGTCGAAGGGGCATAAGTGGATCCCGCATTCATCATATCCGCAACGATCGAACTGGTCGAGAGGCTCGCGCTATGCTTGCTAAATGGTAGGCTCGGTCTCCGGATCATCGACAAGGATCCAGAAGCGGCCCGTTTCGACAGCGAGTCGAAATGACCCGATCTCTTCTCACGGAGGGACGTCTGAAGGGTATAGCCTGAGTCATTCCGTGACGTTGGCGTCCCTGGCATGGGAGGAAAGCCCCCGGTCAACAGGGATGACCCATCCGAATCGGGCTGACTGGACTGCGGCCTCGTCGATGCCGTCCTCGGACGGTCGGCACTTTTCCCTCGGGTGGGACTGGCCGCCAGGAAGACGTTCAGCGTCGGGGCCCGGATGATGGCGTCAGATGTCGCCTGCGACCCAAAGGAGGCCGAGCTCAGGCAGGCCAGATGGGACAGATTCGTCGATCGTGCAACGGCCGTGAAGACCGACTCATTCTCAGCCGCAAATCCGTCGTAGGGAAAGGTTTCGACCACGTAAGCCGGCGGACCGGGAGACACGCCGCAGCTGTGATGGTGAGGAGCAGCGAGATGCAACAGAGAAATCAACTTCTTTCTCTGCTCTTTGGGCATCGGTGGAGGCCGGTCCGTACTATACAGCTCATTTTTGTCGAGGTCGACCAGGACAAAATCCTCGTCAGGTAATTCGTACCTCTCATACCGGCGTTCGATGCCGCATATATAGGGACACGGGGCGTCCAGTGCTTGTACCAGGCGCGAGGGGAGCACGGGAATATAGACGCCCGCCCACTCCAAAGGCCACAAAAGGTCCAGAATGGCCTTGGCCACCAATTGGAGCATCGCGGTATGGGTCGACAGGAGAATAATCCGGGACTCGGCCAGGACGTACTCCATCAGCAGGACGACGTTGGGGATGGTCAGCGCTCGGAACAGTGGGTACAAGTCGGTGGTGCGACTTCCTGGAAGTTCGTTGACCGCTTCTTTCTTTGCGTAGAGATGAAGCTCACGGATACAGACCTCCACTTGGACTTTGCTCGAAACGGGTCGAGGCGCGTGCATGCACAAGGTGGATACGTAGCGCTCGAGGGGCTGCCACATGCCTACCTTGGGCGAACTTGCGGGCACTCGTAAGACGGCCCCTTCGGTCATGGGTACCACGACCGCCCGCAGCCAACTCCTCCAGAAGCTGGTCATCGAGCTGTCCCTCCCCAGGAGACCAAACGCTCTTGGAATCCACAGGCCCCGGTCGCCTTCTGCCAACCCTTGGATGTCCGCGCTGGTGCCGTGGCGCAAGGGTTTCAACATGTCGGACATGAGATTAATCTTCTCTTCCACAGCACTGATTTCCTCCTCCAGCTCTTCTCTCGCATACGACCCTTGAGGGACCTGTGGAAGTTGTGACAGCAGCCTCGACAGTTTGGCACTCTCTAACGCGAGTCTCTCGGCCAGAGATGCCGCCATCTCTCTTTCGGCGTCCGACATGTGGGCACGACGCCATTCCTCGCACCTCTGTTCGAACTTGTCAGCGATCTGTCGGTTCACCGGAATCCAGACGATGACGCAGACGGCGGGAATTTTGGAATTATCGGCCGCCGTCATGGAGAACTCATGCCACGTCGACTGGGGCCGCGTGTCGGAGGAGACGATGCCAATGTCGTTGGGAAAGGCGAACATCGGAACGTATTCAGGAAACGGCATCCTGTTGTACGATGTGTCCACGCCGGGACGAGGGTATCGGTCCAGCAGGACAGGCTCAAATTTGCGCTTCAGGGGGTGCTGCTCCGCGGACGGCTGAAACGCCTCGGGAGATGGAATGACGGCATTGTAGTTACTCATTCTCCGCGACGTCCGGGTCGACACTGGAGGAAAAGACGGGTCAGAACGGACATGGAAGGTCGGCGATGATACTCACCACGCCGTGCGACCGAAGGCTGGAGTCGCGTGCTGGTCATGTCCCTGAAAGACAGATGCCGACGGATGCTCCCGAATGATCGAGTCGGCACCGGATTGAACTCTTCGGGAACAACAATCTTCTGTGTTTGGCGACGCGATTTCGTCCGAGAGGGATTGGCCGAGTTATCCATGCTGAAGTTCAGGTCCAGGAAGAAAGTGTCCCGGTCGAGGGCGAACTTGTTCAATGCATTTTCGAAATCGGCTTCGCTCATCGCGCTCGACATCCGGGGTCCTGGTGCCACCACCGGACGGACGGTGAGGCTGCTGCGATTACTGCGGACGTTGACGCTGCCATCGACGCTGGGGACAGAGTCTGGCGCCTCGTCGGGGAGTTGAGACCGTCCTTCATGCGAGTCTTTTCCCGCACGCCATGTTGACTGTCGCGGAGACGGCAAAATGGATGACGTTTCTGGCTCAATACCAGGCTCTTCATGAATGACGTTTTCGATTCCGTTGGTCGCGTCGCTCAGTTCCGTGGACCGTCGCGAAGGAGCATAGGCTTCTACCAGCTGTTGGCCGTCGAGGCCGGCAATCCAGAAATAGTCTGCTAGAGGCAGGGATGTCTCCGCGGTCCGATGAGCATGGACCGGAGCCATGCTTTGGAAGTGGTCAAGTTGGTGGATGAATGACACTGTGGATTCTTCTCCTCTAATCATTAGTATTGCCGCATTTTGTGTCTGGGATCAAGCATCGCCATCCGCTTCTCTGTTCTTTCGTTTCTTTTCCTCTCTCTTGTGAGAACACGAGACGAGACACGAAACCCCTTTATAACGCCTAGAATTGCAATTCTCATCGGTCCCATATACCATCCACTTCAGCCGTTGTTGAAGGCAATAAAATTAGAGGCCCAAGGGATCAGAGTCCTGGTGAGTTGCTGCGTGCATAGGTTACCATACAAGGCTGTTGTAACTCCAGGTCAAAAATTCCCCTCCCTGTTTGAGATGTGAGCTGGGGCCACACCTGTCAGTTGCAACGCCAGATCGGTACGAGGGTCTCTTCGATGGGGGGGTGTAGGGAAAAGGAGAAGTGTGGTCCAACTAGGCCTCTCGCGTCCAATGACAGGCTCGGTCTGGCAACCCGGCGCGTGCGCTGGCGTTAGCATTGGCGTGCTGGAGAGGAGCGATAAGTGACCCCTGGTTGTTTCAGCCATTCATCGCTGGTGCTCTCTTGGAGTCAAGCTTCATCATCCCACCCCAGCAAGCCTCGATCTTCGCACACCAGCTTGATCGCGGCCACGGTGCACCTATTATTGGCTTTGGGGCCTCCTTTCCCTTGGCGATTTGCAAGGGGGGGAGGGACCGACGTAATGCTGTACGTACCTCTGCACCTGTGCTTCCCTTCAATTAAAAAATTCAACGGCTCGGGCTGAATCGTCTTCATATCCCGACAGACGGCCGAGCCCTGGACTGTAGGCAGTCATGGGCTTATGTTGGTCGATTCTATCCATCTGTTACAGCAGGTTGGCCGAGGGAACAACTGTGGATACAGTCATACCACCACTCTGCGGCCTCCGGTGGTCCGTGGACGTTTAGCTGGCACGACTAACTGACTGATCTCCTCTCTCCTTTCCCGTTCTATATCTGGCCTCGTTGTCACTGGAAAGGCTCTAGACGTCGCCCATGGCGACCTCAACTTTAGGACTTCGACCGTCTCCCGCCACGATCCCCCTTATCTCGACATCTCTAACCGTATTCTACGCTATTGTCGAAACCACCATTTTCATCCCTTTCCTCCGCAGCGCTGAAGAAGATCTCCCTGCCACGAGTGGAACGGTGCGACGGTGGTGGACACACTATCTGCCAGCTGGGCTGGCCACCATTTTTAGTGTTACGGTACCAACCATCGTGTCGGGCTTATATGCGCTGCGTTCATATCCTCGAGGGAGCCTACATTGGAAGCTGAGTGCGGCTGGGGCAGCCTTTGCTGCTGGCCATTTCCTGTTCGTCCCGACCATCGCCAAAGTGATCGAAAAGGCCAGCCAAGAAGAGGAAGAGAAGAAAGGCGAGACAATAAACTGGCTGAGGCGGTGGCTGAATATCCATGCTTGGAGGACCTTTTCAACCGATGTTCCCGCCCTCGCCTGCTTCGCTTGGATCGTGTTTGGAAGTCAAAATGTGAACTAGCCTCCTCCATGGAAGTGTCAGGACATCTTCCGAGTCGGAGACCACTTTTCAAGCAACAAGCGCATGTTGGATAGCTACTCCCGTTAAAATCAGAGTTTTTCATTCCCGACCTTGCCCTTCTTTCCTGTATCTCATTGACGTCTTGGTTGAAGGCAGGGATTCCCTCGCGCAACGTTCTCGTACACTGAGTGAGCTGATCAACCCCTTCTCTTCCAGATTCTGTTCGTGACGTGTCCAAGAGAAGCTTATGCATGTCGTGCTCGTGTGGCAGTCGCAGATATTCTTCGGAACGGTTTTATTTCGTGATCATCACGCTCATGCAGGCGATCGGGTGGTGGTCAAGGTAACTGCAGACGACCGGATGGTGTCCAAGGTAAATGGAGCCGATGAAATCTCGGATAACCAAATATTCGGTGAATGGCGGTATGCTGTCAAATGTCTTGAACAGCCGCGAGCCCTTTCCTTCGCACAGGCCAGCATTCAGTGACCTCTTAGCGGCTGTCAGGACATCCCGCTAACGTCGTCACTTAGCTTCGGGTCAACTGGATCAGCGAGCCTCGTCTGGCAGAGACGGAACCATTGACGTGATGGCTTCCATCTCGGAGAAGTAATGGATCAAATGCGATGCTGCATGCTGTTCTCCGCCGAGCTTCAACGTATCTTTGCCTGGACTTGATCTGGAAGGCCCAGGAGCGGGTTGTGTCATCTTGGGCACGCCTGGCCAGAGGAATGTGATTTGTGAGCTTTGGCCGAGAGGGGGCTTTCACCGCGAGGCGGGACTCTGAAGGCTCTTTTGTTTGAGGCCAGCTTTGTTCGCCGTATGGTCGGTGGAGGAGAACTTCGATCTCAATGTAGAAGGTCCTTTCACAACGTCTGCTATTGTCGTCGAGCCCGATGTGACCGAACCGAACGGCGTTGGCACACCATTGGACGGCGTAACCACCACACGGTGCCGGCTGGTCTCCTTGACATCAAATGTGCCTTTCAAAGGGGAAGAAGCCGCTGTGACACTTTTCTTGTCTTCACCGCTTTCAAGTCTTGCCAGAATGTCCCTTGGGGTTTATTACTGGACGGACGGGCCAATCCCTTCATGCTTCTCCATATCCGACCAGGTTGCATGCCCCACCCAAGGATGGGGACGCGTCTGCCGCTGCAGGAGGCTGCCCACCACAGATGTAGCCTGAGCAACTTCTATTCCAGATCAACAAGCCGGTGCCAACTCACCAGGGCCAAACGGGCAGGTGCAGCGATATCACGTGATAGATGGGCTAGGCGCCCGCACATCTCACAGCCAATCAGAGCCCTTCATTCACCAACTGAGTGTCTGCCACAATTCCCCCAGGACGGCTAAGAGCTAAGGTGTTTTTACTAGGCCAGCCAGCTGTATCCGGGTTTGACCAATGCTAACACCTTCTCCTCAATCGGCGCTCTCGAATTGACCTCCACCTCTACCTGCTGAACAGAATTCGCTTGATCTTCCAGGTGCAACTACAACTTCTGGAAGGTCCTGGCAACCTATTTATGATGGAATAAGTGCTTATGCAATTTTCCTCAAGGTAGAGTATTCAAAACGGGGAGAGGAGTACGTTTGAAATTGAAAATGTCTCATGACTCCTGGCTGGGGGCTTAATTGGGGCCAACGGCTCCCTGCACCACCAATGCGCCTGATTAATGAATGGACAAATTCTTGCGAATAGTTTGCATACTGCCCCCCAGCGCTCCCTTTCAAACGCAATCCATCCAGCTGCCCTCCAACGCAATACACCTCTCCCGACGGTCTTGAATTTGAGACATATTGCGGGCAGACCTCCCTTTCAGCGACTTTGCTTGGACCATCGAGCAGAATGCCACAGAGTGCTTCAACACGTGTTCTCTCTATCGCCCTCGTTGCTACGGCGCCGCCTACAACATCAATGGTACTTGCTACATAAAAAGCGATAACGTCAGCGTGTCCGACCTCACCACCAACCTGAATATTACCGCAGGCCTATCCAACAGCTCACAATTAGCGACTCCTTTAGACATCAGTTGCCCTTACCCGCCCAACTCATTCCAGAAAACTGAAGATGGCATGGAGTTCGAGATCCTCTGCGATCTTGACATGGCTGGCTATGGCGATTACTGTCCCAGCAGCTCCGTGACCTGCCCTACTCATACAAGCACCATGGAAGAATGCATGCAGCTCTGCTCGCAGTCACACCCGCTGTGTCTGGGTGTATCATGGAACGTGGACATGGTCGCTGGCTTTGCGAACTGCTATTTGAAGAACGCTCCACAGGACGGCACTCCTGCGCCGGACTCCACTTTCAAGAGGCACTCCGCATTGACACGTCTCTCGCAAGTCGAAGATACCTGCCCAAACAACCTGACATACATCGCCAAACACGGCCAGAATTTCACAATCAGCTGCTGGCAAGGAAGGACTGGGACAAACAACATCACATCATATCACGATTCCGACATCGATAGCTGTATCGATACATGCGCGAACTATTCCGGTGGTCAGGATTGCGTCGGTGTCACTTTTGACAACTCCATGCAAAGTGGATATGAGAATTGCTATCTTCTCAGCCACGATCGCCGAACGAGGGCATGAACTCGACATTCGCGCAATTGAGTTCTTCCAGCACGACTTCTTCTCCCATCATCCCTCAAAAATCTTCGAGCAAAGCTTGGATTGCTGGTCCCGTCATTGGCGCCGTCGTTTTGATCCTTGTGGTGCTAGGTTGCTTTTTCTGGCATCGGCGGAGGAGACGACAACGTAACTTGGCCTGGCTGCAGCAACCATCAACTTTGGCCAGTTCCACCGGATCATACACTGGACCACAAGACGCCAGACCTCAGGAGAAACCCGCCGATGGAGTGGCCAATCTACTTCCTCAACAGGGGATGAACTTGCATGAATTGTCGGCCACTAGGCAGGATAACCCGAGTGACTGGCAACATGAGTTGGCGAGCTGATTCGAGAGTCGGGAAGGCCGCATGACGGCGGAGATTGGCCAGTTCGTACTTCTAGCAAAGACTCTTAGCTAGGGCAAGTGGCAGCCTGAACGAGGTACGTATAGTAGACCTCTATCTCTAGCTGCTCGGGGCACATGGCCATTTAGGTTTGAACCCTGACACAATCAGTCCTCTTCATCTATCCATTCATCTGTCCGATCTGACCGTCTCCGTTTAAACGGGAGATGACGCTGGACAAAGTCGCCCGCTCTGTTGGACCCTTCCACATCCTTTCCCTTTGATCTGATATGGCTCGCTTCCTCACTCTCTTCCTCACTCTCTTCCGCACTGGCTCCTCCTCCTTGTCCAAATCCCTCATATCTGAAGCTTCGCCGAATCCCATGGCACGTTCTATTTCTCATAGAGAGTCGGTCAGCAAGACTTTCGTCCACATGCACCGAGGCAAAGAACTCCTTGCTCGGATATTTAGCTTTCATGTGCTCTAAGCAGCCAAAGATTGTTTGATCATGTCCTCGCGAATGGATAGCCCACAAATCAGGTTGCTTTCCACTTTGACTGTGCATCACTTGGACAAGTGGAGCCCGCTCGCTTCTGGCCACCCCTAGATCAAAGAGAAGGAACAGGATAGGGTTCGCCATCTCATTGAACGCAAATTTCGTCAGCTTACGCTCGGACTTCCTCGTCTTTGATTTGGCCCATGTCTTCGGGCTGGCATTGAAGTCCTCCTCGAAGATCTCACTAGGTGTTGTGGCATTGATCTTGTTCTTAACCTGTACTATGATGACTCCGCAATTCGATGGGTTGAACTGTTCATCCTCCGTGCCATAGTACACAGGAATGAGCAGATCGTATGTGTCCTGGTACCAATCTAGCTGCATCGCAGCACTTCGACGTAACAGGTCGTGGCACAATGCAGGAATTGCCTCGGGGGTAATTCGTTGACCAGCTGATACAAAATGAGTGAAGTTCATTCTGGCTTTATGTATCCGCTCCAATATCTTCCGAATTGAATTGTGATGATCTCCAGCATACACTGCAGTTGAGCTTGTGGTAGAGATGCTCCATTGCTGCCCTGGCTAAGACTGGCTCTGATGGCGTCGCTGTGTCCATCATTCCCGTCTCGTGGTCCATGGATATGACCACCCTCATGAAAGAATTCACAGCGGTCCTTGTGAGAGAGAGGGTCTCGGGGTTCTGCAGGCAGACATCCAAAGAGAGACGGAAGGACAGCGCAGCAAATACGTGGTCCGGGTCCTCTGGTTCATAACTCCCCCCTTGGTGGCCGCCAATGAGCTTGAATTTGGCCAGTTGGATCATATACTCGTCCTGATCGATATATGCATACCAGAGAGGCCTGCCGAATAGGGCCATGTGCTCTAGCTCCGCAAATGTCTTCAAGGGCTTGAGGAGCTCTTCTTCCATCAGCATTGGATCCTGCATATTTCGTCTGTCTTGGACGTCTAGCTGGAGAGCCACAAATGGGGGAAAGCGCTTCAGTTCAGTGTTGGCCTCTTGAAAGCTGGCATTGCCCGCCGGTACAGGGTGTCCGATGAGAGATTCTGTTGAGAGGAAAAAAGACCACACGTGAAACTTCTTGAGGCAACTGATGACTCGATTGAGCGCCACATAGAGTGCGGGTTCTGGTTCATCAAAGGGCGACAATCTCATTAAACTTGATGCCTCGTCGAACACGATGACCAAGAGTGAGTCAGGATTGCTTGCGTCTCGGCATTGTTGAAGATTTTTCATCAGGGTGTCGGCAGCATTTAGAAGGCTTTTCAAGGGATTGGGGCGTTGTTCGCAATGCGCCATTTCAAGTTCAGAGTGAACCTCTGACAGTCTGTCGAACTTCCCAACCCAGGCCTGACTGGAAATTAACTCTTCAGCGATAGCCCGAGCTCTCTTAGCTACCGAATGGCAGAACTCGATACGCATCTTGGATCGTTGGCTCATGGCGTCCTCAGCATCGACATCTGGTTCAAGTGGTGCCATCTCTGCATGTCTGCCACGTGCAAGCTCTTCTAGAGGCATCGTGGTAAAGGGCTTGCTCTCCACCCAGGTATTGACTGATAAGATTGTTTGAATTAGCAGTCTGAATGAGCAAGAGTTTCAAAAAAAAAAATTACATGGCCAACTTACATGTCTCGAAACTGGCTTGGAGTAATGCTGCAGCGAGAGTGTGATTCCACGCTACGACTGCTTTCTTCTTCAGAAAATCACGAGATGTCCCCCGCTCGCTGGTCGGCCCGGGGATGTCGGCTGGCTTGTCGCGCAAGAATGACAGTATCTCTCCATCGGGAGGTGGAAAGCCGGAAGTTCCAGATTCGCGAAGAATGAAGTTGATCATAGGACAGAGTTGGCCGAAAGCATCTGCTAATCTCGACTTACCCATGCCACTGCTCTGGACGAATACCAAGGTCTTTGCGTAATAGTCGTCCACACCGAGTAGCTGGTATTTCCGAATGAGATCCCGTAGCGCAATTAGGGAGTGCGGAAAATAGGTATTGTTCCAATATCTTTGCAAGGCACGGAGGATGATACTTGTCTGAGAGGGGGTACGTGCGTGGGAGGGAGGATTGTTGTTTGCATTCTTCTTCTCCTCTATCTCCTTCGCTTGATTCTCGATCACCTTTTCGAACTTTTCCGGCTCATGTTCCTTCATCCACTGGATAAGATTCTGGAGCATCTCGTGTTTATTCACATTTTCTGCCTCTTGATTTGCAACGAACTTTGCCTGGGCGGCTTGAGAGCCTAGCCCGGTGTGTCCCAGGTTCGGTTCTGAAGGGGTGCTCATGGTGATGCTACCTAGGATGGCCGGGCGTGAGGGTGACGAGAAGAGAGGCGGAGATGGGAGGCGGAGAGTAGGAGCGGTACTATGGTGGTTGGGTTGGAGTGAGTGGAAGAAGTTGATCTCTATCCACGGCGAGGCAGAACCGACAGCCAGATCTGAGGAAGAGTGAGTGATGAGTATCAAAGATGGAGTGCTCTGTTGAGCGGCAGATATACATATAAGGTGGCAGCTTGCTTGGCAAGATGCTCTGTCATAACTGAGTCGTCGTGTTCAGCTGGTGAATTGCTGGCTGGTCCAGTAAAGTACCTCAGCTCTCAAGTGTTCTGGTCTGATGGATGCCAACACCTTTGGTCCCTGCTGCGCCCTATGAGATCAATCTTGCACATACATTTGCTGAATGGTTGAGCCTTGCCAGTGGATGACCGGATGTACTTGGGAATATCACTCTTGGAATCATCAAATGCTTCGCAGCCGGATGATGAGCACCGTCGTAGTCCTGTGATGACTCCTTGGTGGAAGCTTTGGTGTCGTTCGGACTTTCCACTCGGGTCTGGCCTTGGGTGCAGTTCTACCGTGCGTGGCTGTGAGGTTGATATAGTCCTTGTCATCAGGCGTCAGCTCATCCAGATGGCGTTTGTCCTCCTCTGCTCTTCCGGAACCAGACCCCGCATCCTGGTGCCTCCGAATTCGATAGCCACCGCGTCGGAAGACCTCGAGGCTGGACAAGAGGAGGGCCAGGGAGGCGGAGCTTGCGAAGAAAAGTCGCGACAAGGAAGCTGACCTCATCCCGAGGAAGTCCAAGGAAGAACTACCACCAATGCACCAGAGAGCGCTGGCACCGTCTCTCAGGCGGGCGACGAACCCCAGTAAATACCACCGGAACTGAGCCGCCGGAAGTCAGTAACTCCAGCAGCTCCAGCGACCGCCGCAGCAAGATAGACAGCATGGGACACCGTGGATCTCCGATACTCTTGCCCCGGCCGTGTCCCGTGCGACAGCCAGTGCAGGAGGATTTGCACGTGGTGCCGTGACCGCCGTTACCGCCGTTGGAAACGGTGTCAACAGGGTTGGAGAAAGTATATGCCGAACCCTGAGAGCGTATGGAGACGGGCTGAAGGACCATGGAAACGCGATCATGGGCCGGACAAAGGCAGAGGGAGGCACGAGTTCCACCGCCAACGATTCGCTGGATTGAACACCGATATCGTTAGTGGAAAGAGGGCGGTAATCAATCCCTCGATCTATCACGCACGCAAACCAAGCTCATCAAAGACATTCACATCGACCAGGAAGACGCAGACGACTCCAGAGAGGAAGAAGCTGCCTGCTCCAGCCGATCCTAGAACAGAGCCGGGAAAGACGCCAGCTCCTGTCAAGAGGCTCCTCGGTTGAACCCCGTACGTCGCCGAACCCAAGCTCAATATGCAAGAAGCCGACAGAGAACAAGGCCGTATCGGCGGCGAAGAAAGGAGCGGCGAGAGCTCCAGCAGGGCATAGAAGACGCCGATCAAGCCGAGCGCGGTGTTGCTCCGACGAAGCCACCAAGTTCCAACGAACCGAGATCGAAGGCACGCAATTGCGATGGCAAACCTCTGAGACTCTTCCTCTCATCCAAACATGTAGACCATCAGCCGATGTCTCAGCGATTGGAGATGAGCGCGCTCTCGAATGCACTGGGAGAGCATTCAGATCAACAAACATCCAAGCCGCCATGTCTGCGGTGATGGCTCTCCGTGGAGTGCAATATCGGAATGCAAAGGACGCGGAGATCACGGCGCGTATACAGGGACAGCATCACACAGAAAGCCTCTCAGTGAGCTGTTCATTCTACCTGATTGGCGGGAGCGTATAACAAAGGGGAGTGCCGAGGAAATTGGAGTCAGTCTGGAGCTCAGACAGCAGCTGTCGTCATTGCGGAGAATGTCCGAGGCTCGGGCCAGTGAAAGATCGAATCGCACCTGTCATTCTTGCGCCTTTCACTGACTGTACCATGGCTGATCCTCTGCTGATCGCTTCTTAAAATATCTTCAGAGTGCTCCCTGGCTGACAAATGCAGAGTGACCATCTGTGGTTTCTTATACATGTTCTCTAGTGTCATCACCCTTGCGTTGCTTGAAGACACCCACAATGGCAGACATCCACCCATATACCATTTCCGTCCCCGACTCGAGTATTGAAGATCTCAAAGCGCGACTGGCCCTCGCCAAATTTCCAGACGAACTTGACGGTGCTGGCTGGGATTATGGTGCTCCTCTGGCAGATGTGAAGAGGTTCACGGCCTACTGGAGAGACCAGTATGACTGGAGAAGGGCGGAGAAGAAATTTAATGAATTGCCCAACTTCATTACAGACATACAGTGCGACGGCTTCGAACCTCTCAAGATCCATTTCATCCACCAAAAAAGCAGTGTCAAGGATGCCCTTCCTCTCTTGTTTGTCCACGGTTGGCCAGGATCGTTTATTGAGGCCAGCAAAATCTACGACAAGTTGGCAGAACCGGGCCGCGCTGGCCCAGCTTTTCATTTCGTGGCCCTGTCTCTGCCCAACTATGGCTTTTCCGAGGGGCCCAAAAAGAAAGGCTTTGCCCTGGCCCAATACGCCGAAACCGGCCACAAACTCATGTTGAAGCTCGGGTACGACGAATACGTGACGCAAGGCGGCGACTGGGGATACTACATTACCAGAGCAATCTCGTTGCGTTTCCCAGAGCACTGCAAGGCGACGCACGTGAATATGGATAACGGCACCGCCCCTTCATGGCTGAAACAGCCACTGCTGGCAGCTGAGCATGCCGTCACACCATACACAACTTTCGAAAAGGAGGGCATGAAACGCATGAAGTGGTTTATGGAGCATGGTTCTGGTTACAGAACCCTGCAATCGACCAAGCCACAAACGTTAGGGTACGCCTTAGCAGACAGCCCTGTCGCCCTCCTGGCTTGGATATACGAAAAGCTCCACGACTGGACGGACAACTACCCGTGGACGGAGGAAGAAGTGTGTACGTGGATCAGCATATATTGGTTCTCCACCGCCGGACCCGCCGCCAGTGTCCGAATATACTATGAATCCACTCACGAGTGGGACAACCCTCAGACGCGGGTAACGAGGGACCGGATACAACAGTGGATAGGGAAAGTGAAGCTGGGCCTGACTCACTCGCCCAAGGAACTCCGCGTCCTACCGAGCGTCTGGACGCGCACGCAGGGCAACACCGTGTTTGAGAGGACTCATGACACTGGTGGACATTTCCTCGCTTGGGAGAAGCCGGAACATCTGCTGGCCGATCTGAGGACCATGTTTGGAAAGGATGGCGGCGCTCATGGTGTGATTAAGGGAAAATCAGGCTATTGAACCATACCTCCCGATTCCAACGAGGTTAACGAGACACACACAAAAATTTGATTCGATCTACTGACGCTGCGCTCCGAGGTAGGCTGCTTACCGTGTCGTCTTTTGAGTCTTCAAGAATTTCCGGGCGACGTCTAATCTGCCAGTCTGTCCGTGGTGCGAAGCCGCCACGTCATTATCTGGATGAGTCTGCATCTTTTCCTCTTTGCCTCTTGGCTGGCTCTGCTTACGACAGCAATCATAGGAATACATGCCCAATATGTTCCACTCGCAGGCAACGGCCCTCTGCAATCACTCAGTCCCCTGCATGCTCTTCGTCTTCAGACCTTGAAACATGGCTGAAATCGGATGGTTATACATTCACCAGATATTGAAATGCTTGTCAAACTGTCCGCACGCGTGGGACCCTAGGAAAGCATGTCTAGAGCGGTATCTTGGGAAATTCGGGGCTAAAGGATGCCCCTATAAAATGCTCCCCCAGGCCAGCGTCCTAGGTCACTCTATTGCCAAGCCCTACTCAACTTCTAGAAAAGAAGAATGCTCCTCCCTTGTGCCTGAGGACAAATGATATCCTAAACTAAAGACGCCCTTCGAGTCTGGGCCCCGCAGGGTGCGAAGACTTATGGACTCTAGTTATCTCAACGTGTGGGATCCACGCGGGAAGACGATCTTTGCCTCGTCGATCACGACATTGAACCCACCCTTTTTTTTCCACACCATCACCAAACAAGGTCGCATTTCAGCGTCACACGTGCTTGTCTCAAGCTGGCAACTGTTTGCTAATGGGTTTCCCTTCCTCTGCTCTTCGTTCGGCCCAAGACCTTCCACCAAGCCTTGGGCTTTGCCACCTGGATCATCCTCGTGAGAATTCATTCTTTCTCAGCCTTTAGTGCTCAGTCTGTCATATTGCGCCATATTCAATACAGCCCTTACACGGATGAGGCCGAAAATTTTTCGTCATGGCACTATATCAGCGTTGGGGCTGCACCCTCTTTAGCAGGACCACTGCTCCAGCATTTCACGCGGCCGCTAGCATCACCGCTGTCGTTCCCGATGGCTGAATCCGCAACACAGGAGATCATGTCTCTGGAAAAAGACATCTCTCCCACGTCCAAGTCCAATTCCACCGAGGGGGTGGCACCACCACGTAAGGACATATTCTTCAAACCTCAGAGGTGATCACAGACTCACGCTTGCACCAGCTGGAGCTCAAGATGACACGTACAAGACCAGCGAGTCAAGACGGCAAATTGGCCTCACGTCAGCCATCTTCCTCATCTTCAACCGTATGGTCGGGACCGGCATTTTTGCCACTCCTAGCGCCATCTTTGCTCTCTCTGGCAGCGTGGGACTCAGCTTGTTCATCTGGGTGATTGGTATGATCATTGCCGCTGCTGGAATGGCCGTGTACGTCGAGTTCGGCACTGGTCTCCCTCGGAATGGTGGTGAAAAGAACTATTTGGAGTTTGTCTATACCAAGCCGCGCTTTCTCGCCACAGGCTTTTATACCGGATATGTCATTCTCCTTGGATGGGCGGGGTCGAATTCCGTCATCTTCGGCGAGTATATTCTTCATGCGGCTCAAGTTGAGGTGACCCGCTGGAATCAGCGTGGTGTCGGCCTTGCCTGCATCACTGCCGCCTTCTTGATTCATGGACTGGCATTGAAATGGGGTCTTCGACTGCAGAACTTCTTGGGTGTTATCAAGTTGATCATCATCCTTCTGATTGTGGTCTCCGGATGGGCCGCTCTTGGAGGTGCCTTGAAAATCGACAAGCCACACAACTTTGACAACGCATTTGAAGGCACCACTGGCAGCGCCTACGGCATTGTCACTGCGCTTTACAATGTCATCTGGAGTTATATTGGCTACAGCAACGCGAACTATGCGTTGAGCGAGACAAAGAATCCTGTCCGGACGTTGAAGATTGCCGCTCCTCTCGCTTTGACGACAGTGGCCATCCTCTACATGCTCGTCAATGTGGGTGGACCTCCAACCAACACCGCTGCCCTGCTGACGTTCTTATCTAGATCGCTTATTTCGCTGCCGTTCCCAAAGAAGAGATCATTCAGTCTGGCCGTATTCTCGCCGCGTCCTTCTTCAGAAACGTATTTGGTCACAAGGCAGAGCGTGCACTTTCCGTCTTCGTGGCGCTTTCTGCCTTTGGAAACGTTCTGAGTGTCATCTTCTCTCAAGGCCGACGTACGTGTCACACGATCTCATTCCACCACCTGCTAACCGCTTCCCACAGTGGTCCAGGAGCTCGGTCGGGAAGGCATCCTTCCATTCTCCAGGATCTGGGCGAGCAACAAACCATTCAATGCCCCCTTCGCCGGCCTCTTCGAGCACTGGCTCGTCTCGGTGATCATCATGCTGGCGCCGCCACCAGGAGATGCTTATAACTTCATCCTCAAGTAAGTCCCTCCCCACCGGTCAGCACTTCTCCTAATTACCAATCAGCGTGATATCCTACCCACTTGCCATCGTCAATGCCTTTGTTGCTGCTGGCCTCGTCTATCTCTACTTCAACCGACAGAAGTACCACTGGTACCCTCCTGCTCGCGCCACTCTGCCAGTCGCCATTTTCTTCCTCATCAGCAACATATATCTCGTCGTCGCCCCCTTCGTCCCACCAAGCCACGGCCAGAATGTGTACAAGAGCCTCCCGTACTACCTTCACTGCGTTGTGGGAATGGGAATCATTGCAGCCGGAGGTGTGTACTGGCTGATTTGGGCCCAAATTATACCAAGAATCGGAGGGTATAAACTTGATCGTCAAGTTATTGTTCAAGAAGATGGATGGAGCCGGAATGTATTCGTTCGGCGTTACGATCGTAGTTGAGTCAAGTTTTTGAGATAGTTTGTGGTGAAGCGGGACTGGCTATCTCTACCACTCTATCTGTCTTCTGCTCCAAAATTCTCTACTCTACGGAAGTGGTCGAGAAGTATTTCTGTCTCTCTTCATCTCCCTGTTTGCTTCAGCCTATTCCTTTTTGAACGATGCTCGATAGACTGCAGCTCTCTGTTTATTGTCAGCTTCATCCTGCGGGTGTGCCACCAGCACCAGTTACGGCAGAGGCTGGGCAAGTGGAATTCCTGCAAAATATGGTTCACTGGATCCATCCCATTCTGGTGTGCCAAGGTGAGAATATCGAAGGCTGCTGGCGAAGAGAAGACCATGATTCCATCCTGGTTCTGAGTTACGGTCCTCCAGGCAAAAGCGCACCGTCACCAAATGGTGAGGAGGGGATGAGTAAGGGTGAGCTGAGAATGAGTGTTGTCTGGTTGTGAGTGTGCTTAAAAACAGTGTCATCAGGCCCGCCAAGCAACTTTGCAACTCATCCTCTGAACTGTAACCAAAGATATTTCTTCCGTGTACACTTCAACTCATGGTCCACCGTCATCATGAGTCCTTCCGCCATTGTCGCGCCCTCCATCCTCTCGGCGGATTTTGCAAACTTGGGAGCAGCCTGCTCCGGCATCATCGACGCACAATGTGATTGGATTCATATTGATATTATGGACGGGCACTTTGTCCCGAATATCACGTTTGGCCCCCCCGTCGTGAGCAAGATACGAACCCACGTCCAGCGACCACAGACGAGGAATGGGAGGGGCACGTTCGACTGCCACATGATGATTGCGGAGGTACTTTCTACACTGACACCCCGACCTTAGACCTCTCCGCACATCCACCCCTCGACCCATGCATGGATCTAGACTGACCACGATGATTTCTTTGTGGGGCTAGTAGCCACACCGCTGGGTGTCTACGTTCCGTGACGCCGGGTGCGACCTTTACTGTTTCCACTACGAGGCGGCGGTGACCAGTGTCGCCGCCACGGAGCCCGCAGATAAGACGACGACGCGGAAAACGAGTCCGAAAGAGCTGATAGCATACATTCACGAGTTGGGCATGCAGGCCGGCATCGCCATCAAGCCCGAGACGAGTGTTGACGTGTTGTGGGACATCCTGGAGAATGAAGACAAGAGTCAGGTTCCTGATGTACGCCTTGCTCCACCGCACCACCCACCCCCTTCGGCAGCTCCGGCTGCCATCGACAGAATAATACGCGTGCAGATGTGGGGTGTTTGGGTCTCGGAGCTGACGAAAGAGCATTCCAGATGGTCCTTGTCATGACCGTGAACCCTGGCTTCGGCGGCCAAAAGTTTATGGCCAGCGAGCTGCCCAAGGTGTCTGCGCTGCGGAAAAAATACCCCGAACTCAACATCGAAGTCGACGGCGGCCTGGCTGAGAGTACCATCGACCAGGCCGCAGATGCCGGTGCGAACGTCATCGTGGCCGGTTCCGCCGTGTTTGGGGCCAAGGATCCTGGCGAGGTGATTAGGAAATTGCGGGAGGCAGTGGAAAAGAGGACTGGCACTTCTGGAGAGAAGTTGTGATGGTCACGTCACCTGAGCTTGACCGAGTTGGCTATCCAAACAGACCGAAATCGGAGCCACCGTGAACGTAGACATTGATGTAGACATGAACTGATGCTATATGTATGGCCACGACGATGAAGCGACGAATATACATAGAATGATCCAGCAGGCGAAGCTGCAGCTTCCCCATCCACCGCCACCACAGTATCATGCCCAGAATTCCATAATATGGATGATCCTGCGTTATTTTGTTGCTGTCGGTGTGCTATCGGGACGGTCAAACCTGAAGGTACCACAGGGCATGTTTCAAGCTCCTGGAGGCTGATGATCTGACAGCCTGTTTATTTCTACTTAGCTCTACCACGGATCGTGATTTTTGTGACGTCTGTGTCCTCTCCACGATGCCAATTCCCTTCCTCTCAGTCCTCTGATTTACTGTTCGCTTTACTACACAACATTTTCACTCGTTCGTCGCAATGATCGATGGCATGGTACATGACCCACTGACGTTTGCGCTGAACCAAACAACGAACAAGTAAAGCAAATCTGGTGTGCAGGTCTGGAAGACGAGAAGGGTTGAGACTAAGCCAGTCGTTCGTCGGTCAGCCGATTTCTCATTCACTGACCGGACGGATGGATTAATCACCAACGCTGACGTTGGCAGCATCCGTGTCGTCGGGCCCGGTGCTCTGCAGCTCTCTGCCGGTGGGGGCGGCCTCTTGAGCATTGTCTGTGGCCGGCGTGGTGCTGACGACTTTCTCCCCCGCCTCGTCTGGCTCGTCGACTTTGGTCTGTTCTTCCTCGGTGCCGACAGTTTCGCTCTGGTCTGCAGGTGTGGATTCCGAGAGCTGGGATTTCTGCTTCGTCACACTGCTGCTTCTCTGGGCCTCGAGCACTTGTTCTTCGGTCGAATGCGGTGAGGTCTCCTCAGCCTCTGCGGTAATGTCAGTGATCTTGTCCACGCTTGTGCGTTTGGCGCCCTCGGTTGCCAGTTGGGCGGGCGTCTTGGTGGCCGTGATTTCAGGCGCCGTCGCGGGCTCTTCGATCGAGGCAGGAGTGGACGTCTTGTCGGTATTCGGCGACGTTTTCGACACCGCCGGGGCAGCCTTTCCTGTCGCCGCCAAGGCCTTCTTTTGACCTGCCTTGGCCGCCGCTTCTGCGCCTGCCTGGCGCATAGCCATGGTCAGAGGCGAATCGGTCGACTTTGCATTGGCCGGACTGGGATCAGGAGCGGAGGGGGAGGCGTGTTTGGGTTCCGATATTAAGATGTGTCGGGTCTCGGACGAGGCCCGGGACGGCGGGTCGGACTTTGGCAGTGTCGAGGCGGAGGACGTTGGCTGGTCGCCAGGGAGATTGGACGTCGCGGACAGGCCTGCACCAAAGTCTGATGTCGCAGCGATTTGCTCTTTGAGTTCGCCATATTCGTTCCACTCTTCGATCTGTTCCAAATCCTGTAAGAATAGTTAGCCACCGGCACAGATCTCGGTGTGAGCGAGCATACTCCGATGATCATCCCATACTTGACAAGGCCTGGCAATTTCCTCCCCTTGGACCTCCGGCCCCATAACATGCGGGCCTTCTCGTCCGTCGCACAGTCGAGGGCACGGAATGGGATCCTGTTCGCTTTGAGAATGGTCTCTAATCTCGACGTGGCCGTGATAATGTGAGATGAACCCGCGGTGAGTGATGTATACAGGTACAGCGTCGGATCAGACGAATACGAGACGGAGCCCGCCATGATGATGCTGGGAGACGGTGGTGGCGGCGGCCGAGGAGGGGAGACTAGGAGTGAGTCGAATTGAACAGACTCAGCCAAATGGAGGTCTTGTGAGTGGGCGTTGAAAGATCCCCGCGGCAAGCCCAAGAGGATGGAAACGGAAGAACGCGATGGTCGATTTGTTAACGTTGAGCAGGTTCAGGCACTATACCAAACGTTGTATTCAGAGACTGGAGAAGGGAAAAACCTAATTATCACGCATGGTCAAAATTTGGTTGATCTAACGAGGTCAGATGCACCGCAGTTGAACTTGACATTGATGTCACCGCTGCCAAGACTCGGACTAACCTGTCCCGAAGCTGGATCCACGTGTACCCACCAGTTGCTACTATTTCCAGTAGTCCTTCTCACCGCATTCCTACATGCGAGAATGCATGAATCAGTGGGAATGTAAATGTCTCAATATTGAAAGGCCCGGGCAAGAAGAACTGTGGCGCCAGTTGATTACCGATCTCGATACTCGACCCTGTACGAAGCCATGGCATGCTCGTATATGGAGGATCTCCAAGAGTATAATGCAGGAGTCTTTCCAGACCACCTCTCGACGACGGAACTTACTCCATCTTTGAAATCAGGCCCGCTTCCTTCGCCTCACACTGTCCCAGTGGGAACGATCAGTTTCGATGTCGTGAGTACAACAGTGCTGTAGAAGCACAGCCTTGTCATTCCTTGACCAGGCAAAAATATTCACGTGATGTCCAACGCTCAGACATGTGATGAGAGGAGGCGTGGTTCACTTTGCCTCCTCCGAGTGCAACCTGGCCTCGTGTGCCGGTGTGAGAAATCCATGGCGATTCGACTGGTCATTGGCGGATACAATTTGTCAATATTTGCACTCTTCACCACAGCATCGTGATCCTAGAGGTACATGATTGGGTGGAGATATGGAGCTGGAGCCAACTTGATACCATATCACGGCCATGAAGAGGAAGCGCGAATAGGGTCTTCACTGTGAAATCCTGGACGAGAGACTGGCTGAGACGAGAGGATCTTTGACGGTGACGGCGAGAACAATAACGAGGCAAATACGATAGCCAATCTCAGATATCGCCGATGAGAAAATTGGGACTCTATCACGACAGGCCGACCTCAGAGTCACGTATCTCGGACGATTCCTCAAGCACAGCCAGCTGGCCTCCTTGTGTTAATTGTCGCACGTCGCCTCCACACATTTCAAAGAATAGAAAGCAGATGCCGGGCATGTGCTCCTCACTTGCTGTTGACGAGCCGGCCCACCTCAGCAATAGGCTTCCTGGCCGAGCCGAGCCGAGCCGAATTTATGAGCATGGAAAAGATCATCCACGTTGGGCACAAATGCTACTGCACCTCCACGCCTCACGAACGGGTTGGATGTGATAGGGATGCCAGTACGAATTAGGTCCTCACCGTCGAGCGCGATAAGTTCGACAGGGAGATTCCGGGTCGACGGACGATAAAAGGCGACCGAGCGATATTATAAGAAGGCTGTTTAGCACTGAGCCGGGATCGTCTCGACATGCACTGTTCTTGCGCTTCTACTTGTTCGCAGATGCATGTCATCATGTCAGGAAGCCTGCCGAGCTCGCCTTCACCAGCTACGGAATCGAGGGGAAAGGGGAGAGGAAAGGACAGCTCCTCTTACCGCTGGGCCCTTGCGGTGAGCCTGCAGGACACTATTTGGGGCAAGAGTACGGCCACGCTCATGTGATAGTGCTCGTGTTTTCTGCCATCGGATTTGTCGTCTGTATGTGCACCGGGGCGCCGTCTTATATCGTCTGGGCTAGACGGGTCCGCGGTTGGGCATGAATCAAAGTCCGAGAGTTTAAGCTGCATTGTACCTTTCGTCTTGGGCCAAAGTGAGGCGGCCACATTCGCCAAAAGCCCCGTCCGCGGGCCAATAACGATGGCTTGAATCTGAGGATCATCCGTGACCATGGTGGGGGTGGCACAGGCAGAGGCCTGTCGAGGCCAATGGAGAATGCAGCGGGGAGTCGTGAATCCTGGGACCGTGCTTTTTCCCTTGGGCATTCGCCAGCGCCTCGCATTCGCCTGGAAGTGGAGCTCGAATGGACGACATGGCCTGCCTGAGGCGCTGTTTTTGGTCCCAGGGCGCTGATCCGCCCGCGGCGTTGCAGTTATTTGGCCTCAGATCTGCCCATGTCACAGTAACTAGTGTCTCTCTCCCAACAACCCACGGCTGTGCTCGTCCTCGTTACCGTCGCACAGTCAGTCGTTCATGAGTGTGTGAGTTAGCACAGTCTTGGTCCCCACGCTGACCACGCCGCTGGCCATCACCAATCGCGGGTCTTCCGTACCTCTGACCTCCGAACCGCCACGGGGGGAGGCGTGTCATTCTCCCACGCACCTGGACTCGCCGCCGGTCGATTGCCCTGATAGCTTGGGTTGTTTCGATAGCCTGATCCGAGTCAGCCTATATCTCCGTCCGCCCGCCGGTTGGGATTGCTTCTTCATCTCTTCCATTGCTGCCGCTTCACTTCTCTCTCCCGATCTTGGTCGCCATTTGGCTATTCGATTGATTGTTTCACCCTCGTTGTGCAAACGTGAGTTATCATGCCTCGTTGTGGTCATCTCCCTCCCCGGTTGTGGCCTCATGGTCTCCCACCGCTCCTGCGTCCGCTTCGTGGCCGTCGCGGTCGCCGCCGCCGTTGTCTGTGCCGTCCGAGGCCTGTCTACTGACTCCGGTCCAGTTCGCTTCTCCCGTTCGCGTTGCACCCTTCCGGACGACGACAGCAGCAGCAGCAACCGGTCTATATCCTATTTGTGTGCTTGGATCCGCACGTCGTCAGCAAGATGGATCCTGGCGACGTTCTCCTCGCCGCCGTCCAGTCCGTTCGTGCCGCCTATGAAGAGAAAAACCAACATCTCTCGGCCGCAGAACTCGAGTCCGGCTGGCAACAATATTGGGACTCGATCAACTACCGCCTCAAGGGTCAGGGAACCACTCCGCGACAGAATGCCCACGCCGTTCCTCAGAAACGGCCTGCGTCCTGTGTGGTGACTGTTGGTACGGAATCGGCCCCCAAGCGTCCTGGCAACGTAGGTACTCCTGTGTGTTGGCCCGCTGCTGTCTTGGTTTGACTCGTGTCAAGGCTTCCATGGCTACTTCGGCTCCATCAGCACATTATCTGGAACGTCACATCTCGGCTCCCCACATGTCGGCGCCCCTGGGTCACACCGAATCGGGACGGCCGGCGGGAGCAGTACAGACGTCGGCCACCACTGGACCGATCAGCATCCCGAGGCGGCAACATCGTCAAACTGGACGGCGGACGACTTCGTCTTGCGCGTCCTATCCCAATCGCTTCAACTCGGGCCCCCCTCTGAACCTGATCGACGAGGTCCAGGATTATTCTCCGTCGGACTACCTCGCCAAATTACCGGACGATTTTCAGACGCCGACGATAGCGTTGACGCCTCCGACCACAGCCGTCGAGCGTGGTGAGTCTCTTGCAAACCACATCTACCCGCTCACTACTCCGTACCAGCCAGCATTCACACCTGAAGGCAGCTATACACCAATGACTGCCACAAGCGACTCCAGCTTGACCACTGCTTCAACGGTGCTGAGTGAGCCCATGACTCGGAGCAACACAAATGATGTCTTGTGTGACAGCTTTGACATGTTCCGCATGGATTCCATGTCGCACATGCCCAAAGTTGACTTGCCCGAGTCAGACTCGCCCCCTGTTCATGATGTCGATCACGCTGCTCGTCTGTTTTCATTTTCATCTTTGACACCTTCCGGGTATCAAGATGACTCTCAATTGTCCTTTTCTGACGATTTCTCTTCTCAACCACCATTTCCTTTCAGTGTGGAGATGAAGCATTCCCCCTCACGGGAGAGCAATGCTTCATCCGTTCTTCCTCTTCCCCCTCCTTCTTCTTCAGGTCAATCTCGTATGTCAAGACGGGTTCAAGAGCAGAACACTCACGGCAAATCGCGGCCGCTCGCCCCGAAGATGAAGCGAGATGACACTTCCTCTTCCGGCGAGCTGCCCAAGCCCAAGCTGGTCGCCGTGACCGCAGAAGACGGGACGGTCAAGCACAAGGCTGAGATTACGCGAACCCCTCGCTGGCAGCCACCACGTAAGACAACTTTCTGTCGGTTCTGTACCGTCCAACCTCAAGGCTTTCACGGCGAGCATGAATTACGCCGTCACATTGAGCGCCACCATGCTCAACTTCGTCGGGTGTGGATTTGCAAAGAAGAGTCCCCCAACGGCACGTTCCTCGCCAACTGTAAAGCCTGCTGCAACCGGAAGACGTATGGAGCAAACTATAATGCCGCCGCACACCTCCGTCGAGCACATTTCAACCCCTGCAAAAACAAGCGCGGCGGCCGCGGCAAGAAGAGCGAAGGACGCGGCGGCAAGGGGGGCGGCAACTGGCCGTCCATGGAACAACTCAAGAATTGGATGTATGAAGAGCTTGAGATGAACGTCAACGGTATCCGGGTGGTACAGGACATCATGCCCGATCCGACATACCCTCAGCCGGGTCTGCTCAGCGAGCTCATGATGGCCGGGGGGTACGAGATGAACGGCCAGAACGACGGTTTCAATGTCGACGACTGGAATGATCTGGTCACGCCGCAACAGCAGCCGGAGCCGTCGGAGCAGGAAATGGTCGACGTGATGCCCATGCTCGATCTCAGCACAGATCCACTCTACCTCGACCATCCGATGGCCGAGGCCGGTCTCCCAACATCGACGGCACCGCAGTACCCAGGGACGAGTCACGACGGCCGTACCAGCACGACGTACAGCCGTGACGTTCTCACGCCGACCATGTACTTTCAACAACTCGACCAGCCTCAGCAGCATCTGTACACGTCGATGGCGGGCCAAGGTGCATCATTCAACTTTTGACCTTTATTTTTCAGTTCGACCTTCTTCGAGACGACGCTGTGACGATGTACGAATGAATGAATGCATGAACGAAGAAGGGAGGCATGAATGGATGCCGGAACATCCCCAGTTTCTTTCGTGGTGGTTGAGAATGATGGGACTTTGTATATCAGACTTTTATTTTGCTTCACTTTGTCCTGTGGATGCTTGCACACGGACTGAAGGAGAATTATGACTAGTGTGGGCGGTCTTCTGATGACATATCACGGTTGGTTTTGAAGTGACATGAAGCGCAGAGGGACACGGCCCAGGGATTCAGCCTCCAGACAGATCGGTGGTGGGATTCAATAGACTTGAATGGAACTGTTAAATTAAACATCGGCCGGGTCGGACATGCGGCAGCCCTTCTTTTCTCCACCGATTGATGCACGGGACATGCATGTTTTGCATCTTGCGTGCATGTATGCATGCATGGGTGTGGATGTCAGCGCGAGAATTGAATGCCCAATGTCGGTTGAGGGAACATGTCAGGTTCGCATTTCCTGGTCTTTGACACGTGCTGTCCTCCGCTCGAGCCTGAACTGGTCAGTTTGTGTTTGTCAGTAAATTTGCTTGTCTATCGCTGGTATGGCTCTTTTTGGCATGCCCGCCGTCTTCCTTGCCTTGTGGTCCATCTGTGGATTGAGGTCGTCGTCGTCATTTTTGTTTTTGCCTCCCCGCTTCTTCACAACTTTGAAAAGACGGTCGGCACGTGCGGTGCCATCTCGACCAACGTGCTCTTGTTGCGGACCCAAGCCTCGAGGCCTCGCCGCCCATTCTCGACGCCAACACCGCTCTGCTTCCACCCGCCCACGGCCATCTCGGCCGGCGACTCCCCCCAGGTATTGACCCAGGTGATGCCGGCATTCAGCCGTCGGATCACGTCGTGGCAGCGGCTGATGTCGCGCCCGAACACGCCGGCCGCGAGGCCCAGGTCGGTGTCGTTGGCGCGCGCCACGGCCTCGTCGACGTCGCCATCGGGGTACGTCAGAATGGTCATGACGGGGCCGAAGATCTCTTCGCGGACCACGCGCATGTCATCGGTGCATCCGGTGAATACGGTCGGTCGGATCCAGTAGCCATCCACCAGCGACGCGGGGAGATGGGCCGGTTTGTCCAGGCCGCCGGCGAGTAGATGGGCCTTGTCGATGTCGAGCCCGTGCCGGATGTAGCCGGTCACCTTGTCGTAGTGGATTTTGCTCACCAACGGTCCGAAGTTGGTGTTGGGGTCCATCAGGTCGCCCGGCCGGATGTACTGCATCTTTTCGACGACCGTCTTCTCGAATGCCGGTCGCATCCTCTCGGGGATGAAGACCCGCGTGCCGTTGGTGCACACCTGTCCCGTGCTGAAGAAGTTGGCCATCATGGCCCCGTCGACGGCCTGCTCCACGTCGGCGTCCGGCAGAACGATGAGAGGGCTCTTGCCGCCCAGCTCCATGGTCACATACTTCATCTCCCCGGCCGCGGCGCCCGCGACTTTGCGCCCCGTCGACACCTGGCCGGTGAAACTGACCTTGGCGACGTCGGGATGCTTGGTGAGATAAGAGCCCACCTCGCCCGCGCCGTAGACGACGTTGAACACGCCGTCGGGCACACCGGCCTCCTTGTAGATCTCGGCCAGGTACTGGGCGTGCAGGGGCGTCACTTCAGACGGCTTGTAGACCATGGTGTTGCCCGCGGCCAGGCACGGAGCCGATTTCCACAGCGCGATCTGGATGGGATAATTCCAGGCTCCGATGCCGACACAGACGCCGAGTGGGTCTTTGGATGTATACACCCAGGCGGTGTCGCGGAGGCGAAATGATTCACCATTCAAACCGCCCGACGCCACGAGGCTGGCAAAGTACTCCAGCACATCGGCTCCTGTGGCGATGTCGACGGTCGAGGTCTCGGAAAACGGTTTGCCCGTGTCCAGCGTCTCGATTTTGGCGAGCTCGTCGTTGCGCGAGCGGAGGATCGAGACCGCGTGGAGCAGGATACGGCACCGCTCGATGGCTGGTTTGCTGGACCAGGATGGGAAGGCCGACCGGGCCGATGATATGGCCGCGTCTATCGCGGACGGTGCGGAGGCGTGGATGGTGCACACTGCGGTGGCTGTCGATGGATCGACCGACTGAAACGTGCCTGATGAATCCGATGATGGTTGTGGCTGGCCATTGTAGAATGCATGTCGTGTTGAATGTTTCATTGCCGCGGGATGTGCCGCACCGTATGGCGTTGAAGGTCGCAGTATCAATGAACTCGCTTTCTTACCGTGGCAGTACCAACCCGACCGTAGTGCTAATTCTGACAGAATCACCTGAGAGGATTTGAGTGACGTAGGTTTATTATTACAAGCTCTGGTGGACAGCCTCGCCGCCGTCGTTGGAGGATCTCAAGTGTGCTTTTGTTGGAGGTGAGCTGGAGTGGACAGTGGTTGGTGGGATCGGCGGCACTTCCTGCCATGGAGCCGGCTGCTGAAAACTCACGCTCTTCTTTTCCTCTTGCAGGCACGATTTTCCTTGGGCTGCCGCCAGCGTGGCAAACCACATCCGTTCCAGTACTTCAGATCCTGTCGCGCTAGTTTAGCAACCGCACATACCACTCCGCCTGTCTTTCCAGCGCTGACATGCTCCGAGATCCGTTTCCGCGATCGGTTTGGCCTGGTGGGAAGACCGGGCAGCAGGGGACGGGCCAACATGGCCGGCTGTGTGGAAAATTTATGGACTGCTCGGAGCTTCTGGTTATTATTATTAGTGCTGCCGCTGTGTGACCTGGTGAGTCTTGTCGGTGCAGAGCCCGGACCTGTTCATCTCGATCGTCGCATTCACCATGACAACCACTCACCTCGCCGCGTCTGAAGTTGACGACTATGACTACATTATTGTCGGTGGTGGCACAGCGGTATGTGATTCCTCCTTTTCTGCCATTTTCTGGACAGGGAGTGCGTCGAGGCTGCGTGGGAGCCAAAATAGCCCCGTGGTTGGCGTAAAACATAATACGTTCCCGCAACGGCTGGTTCTAGCCGTGCCACTCCTGCAAGGCTGAGCTTACTCGAAATGTCCATCACAGGGCTGTGTCGTCGCGTCGCGGCTGGCAGAATATCTTCCTCACAAGCGGACCCTCTTGATTGAAGCCGGGCCCAGCGACTTTATGGATGATCGAATCCTGGACCTCAAGCAATGGCTCAGTTTGCTCGGAAGCGAACTGGATTACGACTACGGAACGACGGAGCAACCGATGGGTGAGCAGCCACATGCAGCGAACCCGAATGCGATCCGCCATCTAACGTCAGTCCGTTGCAGGGAATTCTCACATCAGACATTCCCGGGCCAAAGTGCTCGGAGGCTGCTCCTCACACAACACCCTGATCTCGTTTCGGCCGTTCCGGTATGACTGCCAGATCTGGGAGTCACTCGGCGCCAAAGGCTGGAGTTTCGACATGTTCACGCGGGTCTTGGACAAACTTCGAAACACGGTGCAACCGGTGCACAGCCGCCACCGCAACCAGCTGTGCAAGGACTGGGTCGAGTCGTGCAGCACGGCCATGGACATTCCCATCATCCGTGATTTCAACAAGCACATCACCGAGACCGGGTCGCTGAAGGAGTGTGTCGGCTTCTTCTCCGTCAGCTACAATCCCGACGACGGCCGCCGGTCCAGCGCCAGCGTGGCCTACATCCATCCCATCCTCCGCGGCGAGGAGCACCGGCCCAACCTCACCGTGCTCACCAACGCGTGGGTGTCCAAGATCAACGTCCGCGACGACGCCGTCACCGGCGTCAACGTGACCCTGCAGGATGGCACGGCCTTGACGCTGACCGCGAAGAAAGAGACCATCCTCTGCGCGGGCGCCATCGACACCCCTCGCCTCATGCTCCTGTCGGGTCTGGGACCTCGCCAACAGCTGCAGAGCCTCGGCATCCCCGTGGTCCGCGATATCCCCGGTGTCGGCGAGAACCTGCTCGACCACCCTGAAACGATCATCATCTGGGAACTGAATCAGCCCGTGCCACCGAACCAGACCACCATGGACTCAGATGCCGGCATCTTCCTCCGCCGCGAGCCGCCCAACGCCGCCGCCGACCACCCGGCGAGGCACATCAACCCCGCCGGCCTGGCTGACGACGGCATCGCCGACGTCATGATGCATTGTTACCAGATCCCCTTCTGCCTCAACACGGCGCGCCTGGGCTACGACACGCCCGTCAACGCCTTCTGCATGACACCCAACATCCCCCGTCCCCGCTCTCGTGGCCGTCTGTACCTGACCTCGGCCGACCCGACCGTCAAACCGGCGCTGGACTTTCGCTACTTCACCGACCCCGAAGGCTACGATGCCGCCACGTTCGTGTATGGCCTGCGTGTCGCCCGCAAAATAGCCCAGCAGCCGCCGTTCCGGGACTGGATCAAGCGCGAGGTCGCTCCCGGCCCAGCGCTGCAGACCGACGAGGAGTTGAGTGAGTACGGCCGTCGCGTCGCCCACACCGTCTACCACCCGGCGGGCACCACCAAGATGGGCGACATCACGCATGACCCCTTGGCTGTCGTCGACGAGCGCTTGCGTGTCCGCTCACTGACGGGCCTGCGCGTCGTCGACGCCGGCGTGTTTCCCGCCATGACCACCATCAATCCCATGTTGACCGTCCTGGGTGTCGGCGAGAGAGGTGCCGAGCTGATCGCCGAGGAGGTCGGCTGGAAACTGGCAGGATCTGGGACACAGTCGGGGGGGGGAGAGAGGGCGAGATTGTAGAGAGGAAGACGGAGGTGGAAGGAGGGAAGGGGAGCACAATATGTTGTATAAATTAAAGATAAGTATGTCATGTGGAACCACGAAACAATGACGGAATAGCAGGGATAACACAGGATACGATGACCGTGCATGATTCTATTCGACCAGCTGCGCGAGACAGACAGACAGAAAGACGACGTGGGTTTCGCAATGGGTTCAATGTGCTGTGATTGGCAACATGGGCTAAAAACCTCCACATGGTCAATCCTTCAGGACAAAGGGAGATGGATCCGGGTGGATATGAATCTGATAAAATTATCAATATAAGAATTCCAAAAATCCGCACACATGCAACCGCCGACCACATATATCTGTATAGTACACAATGGTGAACAATCCCACTGTTATACAGGGAGGTGTTGGGTCACATGACCAGAGTCCTCTCCCTTATTAGTATGATCAAGATTTGAACGCCAGCCATGTTTGGGCCTTTCTGCCAGCTCTTGCAGTCTGCCATCCTCCGCAGCCTTACAAGTGATTAGAAGTCCAAAACCTGGGCTGGTACATTGGAAAATCAGCCAGCCAATTCATGGCTTGCTTCATCAAGCCACCCGGAATATACAGAGACAAGTGATGCGTGCGCGTGTGTAGATTAAATCTCGGTCTCGTGTTGCCAGTATTCGTCTCGTCAGTATTCGTCTCGTCAGTGTCGTCTCGTCAGTGTCGTCTCGTCAGTGTTCGTCTCAATGTGCGCAGTGGGTATAAACGTGATGCCGGAGGTAAAAGATAAGCAACAGTAATTAGTCCCGGGCGATAGTTCGTATACGTATGAAAGGAAGGATCCGTCGCCAATTCAATTGCCAACGGCGTCAAGGAAAGGAGGGGAAGAAGGAGAAGAAGCGGCAAGATGGATGACATCTTAATCCGCAACGTTCGTGCCCTCCTCACACCGGACTTTGTTGTCAGTAATGCACGCAAAACAGGCACATTTGCCTCGACCTCGCATGCTGACACTCGGGCCCGTGCAGGGCGAAAGCGTTGAACCTGGTGCCGGCGCCGGCAACGACCGCGCTGCCGGTAATGCTGATGTTCTGCGACGGTGGTGGCGGGAAGGACGCTTCATATTGGCTGGAGAGCATGGGTTGGCTGTCCTCGTTTTCAAGACCATGCCACTGGTTCACGATCAGGGAGCTGGAAGACAGGTCCATGTTCGTGGCATCGATCATTCCTGCTTCGTCGGCCAAGGCGGAGGAAGCAAGTGGTGCCGGTGGTGGAGGAAGAATGAAAGAGGTTTCGGCGGTCGGAGTGAGGAAATGCAAGAATGGATGCTCGTCCACCTCGGCCGCATAGCGTTCCATTTGGCCATTGGCATATGGTGCTGTGTCAGCCATGCTCTGTTCCAATTGCAGCAGATTGTCTCTCGTTAACGCGACGTCAGCAGGAGCTCGTGCTTCGTAGCTGTTTTTCACGCTCCGATCACTGGGACTGACGCTGTCTTCGGTTCCGAGGGAGGCGAATTGTGCTGCTAGGCCGACAATTTCATCGACCGGAGGAGGACCATGCGTCTGGTTTCGGGTCGAATCGACGTCGACGCGAGGCATCTTGCACATGCAGGCAGAGCAGCCACACCCACAACCATGATAGCAGCCGCACGCGGAGCGTTCGAGCATGTTAACCGAGTCATGAGATGATATATGAGGATATGAAGTGATGGCAATGGGGGTGGATGCCTCACCACTGCTGAGGGGGGCTGCTTCGGTCGTATAGGGCGCCATGGCGACCAAAGGAAAAGTACGCCAGTGAACCTTGCAGCGGATGAATTACCATCGAGGCGAAATGCGGCGATGAGGGAAACAAATATCAGAAACAGATAGCCACACAACCTGAGAGAAGCCGAGGATAGGAGGAAAGTGTACAAAGCAAGAAACACGTGTGATGAGAAGAATGGAGATTTCTCCTCGAGTCCAAGAGCAGATCTAGATATACAGCAGTCCATCTGTTCTCCAGCATCAACGGGAGTTCACAGCCACCCTTAGCAGTGCGCTTAGCAGTGGGATTTTGATCCTGTCCTCCCCCACAAGAGTGAAGCTGTAAAAGGACCGACGCTGGGCGTTCAAGGCCTGAGGCGAGGCAGAGCAAAAAGACATACCTGCTTGGTCATCCGGGCACGGAACGAGTGGCAGTGCATGTCGGGAATCAATGCTATGGCCTGGTCGAACAGCGGTTTCACCCGATAATCATTATAGAAAAAGAAAAAAACAATTGTGACCTCGCTAGGCGCGAGTCGTCCCGAAGGCAAACTGTCACATGGTAGCAGCCGGCAATGCCTGAGGTCCATTTTCTGATCTTTGCACAGCCGCTGCTAGCCGCACGCAATTTCTCCGGCGTAAGCAGTATCCACTCAGCAACGATCATCCCTGGATTGTGTCGGCGGCCTCCGATCATTCGGATTTTCCAGGTTTGCCCCATCCTCGTGCAGCAGTCGTGGTTCACGATCTGGGTGGACTCCAGCAAAGGCGAGATCAGGAGCACTGAGCACGTACCGCGTGGCGCAGGGAATGTCGATCTTTTGGAATCGGAGATCAAAGGGAGAAGGTGTGTCTAAGCTAAATTAAGCCTGAATCTTGCGCCCGCCAAGCCCGAGTTCAATCGAGTCTTGGCCGGCCGACTCGGCCAGCAGTGAGTAAGCAAGCACTCTTTAGCTCAGTGACTTTGTCATTTCGCATGAGATGGGTATCAATCAGTACACAGCAGATCACCGACATGGAGGTATCGGAACCCCCGATCATCCCGCACCTATCTAACGTGAGAGCCGTCCACTCACGGAGACTCCCTGGGGCGGCGCTCCTAGACAACTTCAGAAAAGTATCGTTTACTCGTATGCCTTCCAGGCGACCTGGGATCCGGCGGCAATGGTCCGCTATGATGGACGACGTGAGGTCGGAAGACGGCGTCCACCGGAGGCATCCAGTCATCCAATCCGAGGGGAAAATATTCGTAGAGCTGGTCGGCTCTCTCGCTCTCCACGCCAAAGGGGAGACCGGGTTTCGAAGGGACCAGTTCCGGGCGTAGAGGCATCGGTGCCACCGATATCGTCGACCCGATCGGTCCTACTGCCGTGGTGCTGGTCACACTGGTCATGGACACCTGATGCGTGTGTAACCGTGGCCGCTGCACGGCGGGATCACAGGCGTTTCCGGGCGACATACTCGCATAAGGGGGGGGACCACGAGATTTGTTGACTAACGACGGAGACGGATTCGACGTGGGCGGCCTGGACGAATGCCTGGACGGCTGCTGTGGCTGTTGTGGTGGTGGCGGTTGTTGTTGTGATGAATACGGACTGCCCCCTTCGTCGTCGCTGCCAAAATACAGGCTCAATGGTCCGCTGGACGGTGCCATTTCCTGTGGAAACGTAAAGGGGAAGGGAGCTGGTGTCTGGAGCTCGGGCGTTGCTTCATGCGAATAGCTCGGCATCAGTGGTGGATTCATGGGTCCAGAATAATTGGAGGTGGAGAGGGCTTCGGCTCCGGGAACGGGAGACCAGTGGGCAGGGTCGGTTTCGGCGGCCTTGAGGTCATTGTTCTCATACGGCGTCGGCATTTGTGCCACTTCATCTGGAGGCGACTTGATCCTGGGCGCCGATGTGACCTGCGGAACAGAAGTCTGGCCTCCCGCATTTCGTGATCCGCCGGAAACGTGCTTGCGAGCGGTCGAACTGCTGCTGAGAGGGAGGTCTTTGCGAGCCGCAAAATTGCGGGGGCTCCGGCCGCGCACAATGACGGCACCGGAATGCGCTTCCGCGATCGAGATTTTCCCCCCCGTCGAGAGCGAGGCCATGATCTTGAGGTGAAGGGTGAAATGCTGCTGCAGTTCCTTCCGGCGGCCGTTGTTGGCCGTGGCAATGCGAAACTGAAGCCTCTTCCATTGGATGGGAAATGTGGTGAAATCGGTGTCGACATCTTGCCCGGACATCTTGTCCAACGCAATCGTCGGCGGCTCGCGCTCCATCTTGTCCTCCGGTTTGGCCGTCTCTCCTCCCGAAGGCGTCTTCCACGGGACCGAGATGATCTTGACCGGGTTACCCTCGACGGACTCGGTCGCCGACACGGCCAACTCCAGCTCGTAGATGGGGATCCGGGACCCATCATCGGTAAAGACATATCTCAGATTTCTCGGGAGCGTGACGGAGCCACTGATCTGGAAGAGATTCCGTCGGTAGCAGGTCAGTTCCGGTGGTGGAGGAGGCGTGTCGGGCGTGGCCGGCCATTGGGATTCGGCGAGAAAGAACATGCCGTGTAGTTGAGCGCTGATGCTGATGGACGATCTCCGAAAGGAATCGTCCAGGAGGGTGAAATTGTACTGCGGCATCGAGAAGCTCAGATACTTGCTCTCGCGATCGATCGACGGACTCTCTGCCATTCCCTCGCTCGTCGGCACCGGGTCGAACTGGGCCATGGTGCCTTCGGCGAACGGATCGTCAAAGCCAGACGAGTAGCGTTTCAACAGCTGGGCCTGCTGGAAACTCGTCGAAGAGGGGAATCCGAGTTCGTCACCACTGCTCTCGGTCAGAGGACCATGACGGCCGCCATCGGGAACTGAATACGCACCTCATATACGGTTCCGAGTCGAAATTGGAGTACTGATCCTGCAGATCCATCACCGGCGGCACACCCATGTAGTCGAGATTTTGCATGTTGCCGCCCCCGAAAGGGATGGGGCTATGCAAGTAAGGCATGGCGAGAGGATCGAAGCCGTCCATCGTGGAGGCCATCTGATATCTGACACAACTCTCTCGTCAAGTCAGGTCGGTGAGACAGAGAAGCTGAGGTCTTGGACGGTTATTGAGCGACTATGCGCATACACATTCTCGACCACTCGGCTTCTGTCGAGGAGAAGGGGGGAGCCCTGCGCCAGGACAAGAAAGACACTGGAATGTCGCGGAGCCGGTGTATGTTCAAATCAGCACGCGCCCGGA
>Ga0255336_100228_pt1 | contig 114227 bp, 155 predicted proteins | sample MeOH1_35cm_T3_17_FD_189102 | JGI IMG/M metagenome (GOLD analysis project Ga0255336, IMG submission 189102) | Sandy soil microbial communities from University of British Columbia, Vancouver, Canada - MeOH1_35cm_T3_179 | ecosystem: Engineered > Artificial ecosystem > Sand microcosm > Unclassified...
CACCAACGGGTTCAAGCTTCGGGAGATCGGGAATCTGACTCATGAGGTGTCCACCTGTTCATTAGGTGGACACCAGCATGACCTGGCCCCCGTCCCGACGAAAGAGCGTGAACATTGATCGCTTACGCATGAACTTGGTAAACTTCACCTTGCCCTTGCCTTTCTCATCCTCGTCGTCTTCGCCCTTCTTGGCACGAATGGGAACCGGCATGATGAGCGCAATACTGGCCTTCTGCCCCTTCTGCACCGGGCGTTCAGCACTGAGCCAGCCCTTGAAGGTGTTGATGGGCAGAAGCGGCAAACCTGCAGCGCGAAGCTGCGAGCTCGCCAGCCAGCGATTGGCCAGACTGTAGTTGTGGAAGAACTGATGCGCCGCAGCCAGTTGACCCGGCTCGTGCACAGCATCCACAAGCAGCTCATACCAGTCAGGCGTGTCGACGCGAGGTGCTGCGGCCGCGGGAGCGGCTGCGGGTGCTTCGACCTCCGACTGCTCAACTGCGAGGGAACCAGCCTGTTGAATCGCTTCCATGATATTCACTCCGTATTGTCGCGCGTGCAGACATCGACAGCGACTGCCGTCTATGTAACCGCGCATTTCACGATATATATTGCCTGCCCTTTGTATAGGCTCAGGAGCACCCCCATCGTGATAGACTTTCAGCCACAAGGAGGGTTTTATGCCGAGAGTTTCGATACAGCACCTGATTCGTGAGAGCCTGGGTCGGCCAATCCGGCACAACGTGCAATTGACTGGCGCGTACACCGGGCGACCAGGAGTGACGGCCGTCATCTCGCGGGAGCGCAAATTGGGGTGGTGTCTGCTGGCTGACCATCCGGATAATCGCGGCGTCAGCGTGACGAATGGCGCGCTGGAGTATGCAGAGGCCATCTGCCGAGCGCTAGAGTGCAGTCTGGTCGACCTCGCGTGGTTCGAACTGGACTCGGAAGGCAAGTTCGATGAGCTTCACGTGCACGGCGCAAGCGCGGGATTTGCGGCTCTCATCGAGGATGGCTGCGCCCCGAGGTCGTGGGAGGCATTTTCCGCCAGAGTCGCGCGACTGCCGGGCGGGTTTCCCGATGAGGCCGCCGTGTCCGTGAAGGCCTGCCTCGATACCTTCAAGCTTTGACACAAGAAAAAAGAAACCCTCCAAAAAATGGAGGGTTCCAAGAGAAGTTTGCGCGACGTTAGTCGTCGTCGTCTTCGATGGTGTTATCGGCGTCGTTGTCTTCGAACAGGGCCTGAGCAGCATCACGACGGTCCATATCCGCCACGATTGCATTCACGTCCACACCGTAATCATCGTACATAACTGTTTCCTCTCATTAGAAGCAGCGAAAACCACTGCATTCTTGTATAGCGCGCTGTTTCGTGATACACAGTCACTCACCACTGACATTTCAAATATGCCCAGTGATATAAGGAGAGTTTCATGCACAAAACTGATTTGGTAGCGCAGGTAGCAGAAAAGACTGGCCAACCGGCCAAGGTCGTATCGGCCGTCGTCGATGCGGTGTTTGAATCCATCACCGACACGGTCGCCGCGGGCGAGCAGGTCACGCTCGTGGGCTTTGGGTCCTTCTCGAGCACGAGCCGTGCAGCGCGCACGGGGCGCAACCCGTCCACGGGTGAGGAGATGCAGATTGCCGCATCTACTGCGCCGAAGTTCAGCGCAGGCAGCGGGTTCAAGAACAAGGTGAAGAACGGAACGGCCGGCTGAAGGCAAAAAAAAAGCCCGATGAGCGTTGAACTCATCGGGCAAAAGTCGCAAGGAGAGCACAGCGCTCAAATCCCGTTGACTCAGTCGTTGCCGACCACGGAGGAAAACCAGACAGTTAACTAACTACAAACTCTATGTTTAACATTATATTATTTTGAGCGTTAACTGTCAAGTGGTCATGCAATAGTTGTCAAGCGTGCAGGCTGAGACGGGCTTTCTTGCTGAATTGTTCGGCCAGCACGACGCAGGGTGAGCGCCAGAATGCATCACACGCCATCTCGCTCAGCTCCGCCCAGCTCAGGTGGGAGGCAACTTCAATGAGGAACTCGGGTCGCTCGCGCAGGATGGGCAGCACCTGGATGAGCAGATGCGTCATTGGCTCCGAGCCGGGAATCTGGATGCGGCTGGCGGCCTTGATGGCCAGGTCGGGCGCCCGCAGCTGGAAGCAGCTTCCTTCGGGAAACGAGACCTCGACGGACCGATAAGGCATGGTGCGCCAGAACGGCAAGGCCTTCGCGGCCTGGAGAAACTGGGGTGACGGGCTGGCGACGCAGCTGCGCGCCGGCCTGCCGGACTGCTGTTGATGGTTGAGGTTGAACATGGTTGGACCAGGGTGGTGCTGTAAGGCTTAGTATACTGATTAGGCCCGAAAGTAACAACTTTCTTACAATAAAGCCCACCTCGCGGGTGGGCTCGCGAAACTGAGTCAGTGGAAGGACCGGAGCACGGCGCGACGGAGGCGGTCGAGGCCAGCGGTACCCTCTTCATTCAGGAATTCCTCCCTGATGGGGTAATCCAGCATCGCGACTTCCGACGAGTGCAACAGCGCCTTGTCGTTCGAACCACCCAGGCCCGGGCGCACGACGCGGCGCAGCTCGCCACCGAGTTCGTTCTCGACGAGATGCCCTTCGTCCGGAAAACGTACGTCGGTGATGACGAATTTCTTGCGCGGATTGGCGCGGACGAAATCCGCGACCTGCGCGCGCCAGTAATCGTCGCGGAAGGTCATGCGGCGATATTCCGTGCCCCAGTATTGGAGCACTTCGCGCGGGCTGCGCGGCTTGCGCAGGAACGCCGCAATCCTGCGACTATCCTGGCCGAGGCGCAGGCCCGCTTGCGTGAGCAGGACCGCCACGAACAGCTGGTCCTTGCAGTTCGCCAGCGCCAGCTCGGGCTGTGGCAGCTCTTTCGACTCGCGGCGCTGCAGGAACTCGACGGTTACACCGAACGCCTGCGCGACTTCGAGGTACAGCGCATCGGCAAACGCAATGCGCGTCCAGCCTTGTGCGACGAGAAACTGGGCGACGGTATCCTTTCCGGAGCCGCGAATGCCCACCAGACCAACTACTCTATGCATGATGGAATCCTTCAGATGGGGCGGCCACGAGTGCCGTTAAGTTCGTTCTTCGCCAACTTGATTTGCACGGCCTTCTCGAGGTCGATGCCGTACAGGTCGGCGATGTAGACAACGCGCGCGACAAGGCGGCCCATGCCTTCACCGAAGTCAGGGCCGAGCTGAGGTTTGCGTGCGGTATTGCTCCAGAGGGCGTATTCGACGAGCACTTCGCCCATACGCTCAGGAGCGGTGATGCCCCGCCATTCCGGCTGGGCATTGATGACTTGCAGCGTGAGGTCGACCTTCTCAGTGCAGGCAAGGTCGACACAGCGCAGGATAATGTCGGCGAGTTCTTCGCCGAATCGCGTCAGGTCGATGACGTCGTAGCATTCGTCGGTGGCTTCACCGATTTCGGAAGCAATGAGCGACAGGCTCTCGAGCACTGTCTTGTTATGCCAGCCCATGCGCTCTACCCACGCCCAATGTTTGTAGGCAATTGCGTCAAAATCAATCACGATGGTCTTTGTTTGGTGAAATATTGGTATAGGAAACAACGCGACTTTCGCGCTCACCAGCGCAGTGGCTTGCCTTTTCGGCCGCGGCGCGGCGGACCATAGCCGGCGCGTGGCAAGTCCTCCGCCTGCAGAACGACGTCCGGGCACTCCACGGGCCGCACGAGCTCGGCAATCGCGAGAGGGAAATCCTGCGGGTCGGCGAGCACGGGCTCCCCTGACGGGGGCAGGTCGCGAATGTCGGTAACGAGCTGTACGGTCGCCCGCCCGTCGAGCTTCTGCGCCAGCAGCGCGGCCATGGCTACGACGTCGGCGTCGGGGTCGTCGGGCGCGAACACCACGATGTGCGGCAACTCAGCCACGTTTCCGCTCGGTGGCGCCATACTGGACGACGGCTTCCATGACGCTTTTGGTCCAGCGCTTGGCCACGTCGTCAATAAAGAGCTGGCGCTGCTTGGGCGTCTGCTTCTCCGGGTCGATGGTGTATGCCAGCCGCCCCGCCCAGTAGACGGCGAACTGACCATTCGGGCCAGCAATGACGACGGTGTAGGCCGGCGTCATCGCCGCGCCGCCAATGCCACCAAAGCCCAGCGAGGTCGAGCCCCAGGTCTGGGCGAACATGGCATAGACCTCGCACTCGTCCGGACGCGGGCGCCGAACCACTTCCTTCTCTGGAATGGTGTTATTGCGCCGGGCTTCCTCGGCGAGCTTCGGGTCCATGCGCCGCCACGCGTCGAAGTCGCGGGCGAGATAATGGAAGTCGGGCAGAGCCACGTGCGCCGCGTGATGGACGGCACTGGCCACCGCGTCGATAGGCGACGACAGTTCCATGGGATTCCTTCAATTGGATGACGGAATTAATATACCATGAAATGCGTTATATGCCTACTTTGTGGCTGCGCCGCCAATAAAAAAGCCTCCCGCGGTTAGCAGGAGGCTTGAGAGAGCGTTAGCTCGGTGGTTGATTCAGAACAGACAGCCTTGCACCGCTTGCGGAGCGACCCACTCGCGGCCGTCAGCGCGCGCCGCCAGCACTTCGCCGTGACACAGGTTGTGCACGTTGTCGCGGCTTTTACACCAGCAGCCTAGCGTCTTGCCCTTGAGCAGGTACACGTCGGCCAGCAGCTCCTGGTTGCCCAGCAGGTCTTCGGCGAAGTCAGCTACTGCCGTTTCGCGCGTACGATTGCTGTCGACCTTGTGCGGGTTGTGCCATTTGGAGTGCGGATAGTCCGAACCCATCTGGCGCCCGATATAGACGTCGAACGGAGCCTCCTTCACGTGCACGACCCGGGTGACAGGTCCGCGGCCGGTCTTTGCCTTCACGTAGCCGTGAATCAGGTTCCGGATGAACCGGGACCCATGGCCCTGACCTTCCCATGCCTGGAAGCGTTCCGACTTGGCCTGCGTGAAATGGCTGCATTTCTCCAGCCACGCCACACCGCCGTTCTTAGTCACGAGGTCATACAGCTTGGTGTTCTGAATAAACTTGAGCGCGATGATGTCAATCATCAGGCCGTCGTTGTACTCATCCTCACCCGGAGCCTTCAGCGACTGATAGGCCGCTTCGGAATCCGGGTACGTCACACCATTGATTTTCACGGGATACGGGTGCTTGATGCCGCCCTTCTCCCGCGCACGCTCTGACATGTTCGTCAGCGCGCCACCAAGCCCCGGAGCACCGCTCCAGATATTGATGGCTGCTGCGACCTGCGGTGTTTCCGCCACCGTGAGCCACGGCTTCCAGTCTTCCGGAAAGCTGCAGTTCGCCGGCGCCGCAGAAAACATCGGCGCTACCTCCTTGTCTTCGTAGCCGGCCAGACCGCAGCCGATACGGGTGACGAAGAAGTGTTCATCGGGATGTGCTTTCGCATACTCGATAAATTCGTCGACGAAAGGCTTGATGGCAGCCAGGGGAAGGGTCTGTTTCGGGTCATTGAACGATGGACGCTCGATACCCGGAAGCGGCCGGCCATCCTTTGTGGGGATGCCGTAGCTTTGACCCTGACGCCCGGGACCCACGCCCGGTTTCGCGCCAAACTGCTCCCTGGCGACAGCTGCCGCGCCCTTGCCGTGACGACCAGCGAGGTTCGAGCCAAACACGAACACCTGATTTTCGAGTTCGGTCGGCAGCGACCCGTCGTTATGGAAGTCCCAGCCCTTGCCCTTCATCAGCACAGCAGCCTCGCCCTCGAGCTCGGCACGAATCGCGGCGGCCGTAGCCGTCATTTCCGTGCCTTGCGCGTTGCGGCGACGAAACCGCGCCGGGTAGTGGCCCAGTGCAGGGACACCCAGGGCGATTGCCGCGACCAGGCCCGCCTGGTCGATGCCCGTCTGTCCGCCGGAGCGAATGAGCGTGAGCTTCACGGCTCGCAATACGACCGCGAGAACGCTGTGCACCCACGCATTCGCGCGCTCCTGGTTGACCCCGTGCTCGGCGAGCGTGTAGATGCCGTTTCCCGCCACGTTCAGCGTGCTGCCGTTACGCTCGACGATGAACGCGATGAGCCGAGCCGCTGCTTCGGATACGTCGATTCCGAAGGGAATACCGACGTAGCGAAACCCAGCCAGGCGCTTCGTGAGCTTCTCGCCTGCCGTGCCGAAGTCCGTGGCGAAGGCAACTGTAACGTCGGCTCCCATCGCGTTGTCCGTCGTGCGCGGCACATAGCTGTATTCCGCGTGCGCCTGAAGGCGCAGTTCTGCTGTTTTCATCTTCTGCATGGATTGCTCCTGTACGTAGTTTTTCCTAAGTCTGTATAGGGCGATACGGTCTCCTCGGCGCCGTACAGGACCTTGCGCGCCCCGCATCCCGCCACATCACGCGAGAGCCTTGCTGGACGGGCCTCGCGGCGACCTATACCGAATGTCGATTGACACACTCGGCTACGTGGCCATACATTTGAATAAGGAAAAACAGGAAAATGTCGTTCGGATTTTTTGTGATGCTTGGTTTGTTCGCCGTGAACGTGATGACGCCTGGCGCATCGTTTGTGCTCACCGTCACCAACGCGATGACGCACGGCCGTCGGTCTGGTCTGCTCATCGCGCTTGGCCTGTCGAGCGCAGACACCGTGTTTGCCGCTATGGCCGCCGCGGGTCTTGCAGCGCTGGTCGCTCAAAACATCCTGGTGGTAAAAGCCATCAGTCTTCTGGGCGGCATGTGGTTCATATACGGTGGTGTTCGCTTGATACTCAAGCAGAAGGCCACTCAACTGCCGCAGGAAGCGCTCAAAACGGCGGGCGATTTGTCCGTGAGCCTGGCCTACCGGCTCGGCCTCACGGCGGGAATGGTGAATGCGCAAGCCATCATCTTTTTTTCCACGGCCTTCCTTGCTGCACTCTCTGCCCGCCCCAGCGTTCGTGAAGCCCTCACGCTCGTGATTGGCGTTGCAGGTGTTAGCGCCATTACACGTTGCAGTATCGTTGCGGTGTTCACGACCAAGACCGTTATGCACCTGTACACGGCTCAGCGCCGCAAGGTAGAGACTGTTTCCGGCGGCATGCTCGCAATTTTCGGCGTTAAACTCGCAGCACCCGCTGCAATGGTTATCTCGCATGTGATGCTCAACTGAACTGGCCAACCAGTAACTCAAAGCCCAGCGTTTGCTGGGCTTTTTCTATGTGAGCCTCCAACATGACGCGAGCACAATCAGTTTTGCTGCGGAAAAATTTGGATTCTTTGCCTACTTGGCATTGGCCTTCCACCGGCAGTGGTCGGAGGTTTTGGTTCAACCAAATACAAAGCGACCAGAGTGTCATCGAATTGAAGAATCAGCTGACCACCGTAAAGCGGCCTGCCTGCAAGCAGGCGAGCCACCTCGATGGTGGCTTCATGCTGAACATCTCTCGAATCAATCCAACGAACAACCATGGGCGTGTCGGCCAGTGGGGTAGTGGTCGACATAAGCGGCCCAAATCGGCTGCAGAGAGGAAAAGAAATCTTTCCGTGTCGAGCGATTACGCCCATATCTTTCCAGTCGATGGTGACATCGTGAACACACGATACTGGCTCTTCGGCTTCAATCCAGAAATCCCAAAGAGAAACGCTCTTGGGCTCGAACAAAGCTGCTGAATGTGCTGCGATTGGCGCAATCAACGCGGTAAGCACTAATGCGGAAAAGAATTTGTTCATCACCGACTGCGACAGAAGGTTAGTTATATAGCTATTTATTGTAGGCTGCCAGGCTTAAGTGCCGTGAAAGCAGTAGGCAGAAAAATCGCCAGGCCAGCCGCCAGTTTTTCTGAATCGTTCTGTACGGTTTCGTTCACAATGTCCACCAGAACATCGAAAGAAGCATGAAACAATTCCTTGCTACCGAGAGAGCGCCACTGTTCGCAGGCGCGATGCGCAAGCGCTTCCAGCCCGTGCGCGTCGTGCACTGCCCACGAGTGCGCCGCCACCCAGGGCGTCGCGACACCTGCACCGCTCAGTCCGCGCATGCGCGCCTCTACGGTCTTGCGCGTGCACCCGAGCTTGTACAGGCCGGGCCAGGACGCATTTGCCGCCAGATAGAGGTGCCCTGACTTGGCCTCGAGCCAGAGTGGCAAGCCTTCCGCCAGCGCATCACGCTCAAGGTCACCGACAGGGCCGTCTTCAAAATAAAGGGGTGTGCCGGAGCGCGCCAGCTGGATGGCGCGGGCTGCGGCCGCCATGGGTTCAAACATTCGCTCGTTCTCCTTCTTCTATAGTATACTGTCAATAATGTAATTAGCCAACTTCGCAGCAGGGCTTGGTGCCGACGAAGGACCAGAACAAAGCGCTTGCGTATTCATGGCCGGTCGGCCTATACTTAGTCGTAAATCGCAATTAAGAAATAACTGGACATGACGGAAACTGAGCAAGCCACCCTTTCAGCAGACGACATCCTCGACATTCCCGAGGATGCACCGGAGCGCCTGTATTCGGGCGCGGCCGCGGCCGAGAAAGAAGCGCGCCGGTTGGAGCAGAAGTGGCACCCCGACCGTTGCCAGGCGCCACGCGCCACCGACGTCTTCGACCGGCTGCGCAAATTGCAGGCGGCAGCCAAGCGCAAAATCGCAGAAGGCACCTGGGAGACTCCGGGCCTGCTCTCCTTATGCAGCACGTCTGGCACGCGGTTCGAGCTGCGGTACTCGCGCAAGGTCGCGCTCGAGGTCGGTACGATGTTCGTCGGCCGCACCGTGGTCGCCTTCGACATTCGGCACGACAATCTGGACCTGCTCGAAGATGGCGAGCGCCAGGTCGCACGCCTGAGCTATGCCAATGACGCGATGCGCAAAGAGTTCTCGCGCTACTTCCCTGAAGTCGTCAAGAAGGTCGGAACGGCTACGGGCGCCTTCCTAGTGCTGAAAAAGGCGCCCGGAGAGCTGCTTCTGCAGGACGTTCTCGAGTTCTACAAGGGAAAAATGCCCGCGGCGCACGTCGCATGGGTCATTAGTCGGCTCCTGAACCTCGCCTGCTATCTCGAACTGCAGGGCAAGGTCGCGCACAACGCCATCGGCCCGGACACGGTCTTCATCTCGCCCGCGGAGCACACGGCGCACCTCTACGGTGGCTGGTGGTTCGCCACGCCGCTGGGCGCAAAGATGAAAGCCGCATCCCAACGGCTGATGCTCTGCGCGCCGCCGTCCGTGCTCCAGAACAAGGTCGGCGATACCCGCACCGATATGGAAATGATTCAGGCTCTCGGCCGCGAGTTGCTTGGCGATTCGACGGGCGTTCGCCTTGCACAGGATTCTTCGGTACCGGCTGCACTGGTCGACTGGCTGCAGCTGAGCACGCACCAGAGCGCTGTCGCGACCTACAAGGACTGGCAGTCGCGCGTGCTTATCGAAGCGTTCGGGCCGCGCAAATTCGTCCAGATGGACCTGACGCACGACGCGCTGTACGACCCGCAACGAGGAATCAAGCTGTGAAGCCGCTCAAGGACAACGAAATCGCCGCGCTCGTGAACGCACTACGCGACACGGCCGTGCAGTACGCGGGAACGCAGCAGTTGCGCGACCGCATTTCCCGGCTTGTCAATGACGCGCTGGGTGACCGGATGCAGTCGCCGCCGGGCTTTGAAGCCTTCATGACAGCGGAATACGGCAAAAGCTTCGCGCGCGCCAGCTATTCGGCGGAAGCAATGCGCACCTGCTGGCTGACGGCAACGGCCGCCGCCGGCGCAACACCTCAATCAACCAACATCGCAACGGAGTAAATCATGGGTTCAAGCAGCTGGAGTTCCACCGACTGGGATTCGTTTTCGTCGAACACGCGCGCCAAGTCTACGGCGCAGGTGTTCAGCCAGAATTTCATGCACAAGGACCTGAATCCGCTCGGCGTCGCCATGCGCGAATCGCGCGATTCCGCGGTCAATCCTAATTCGACGGCCATCATCGTGGGCTCGGATGTCACCGGGTCGATGGGCTATCTCGCCGAAGCACTCGTACGCGAAGGCATGGGCGTCCTCGTCGAGGAACTGCTCGCGCGCAAGCCCGTGAGCGACCCGCACATCATGTGCATGGGCGTGGGTGACGCGTACAGCGACGACGCTCCCCTGCAGGTGACGCAGTTCGAAGCGGACATCCGTATCGCCACGCAGCTCGCGCAGATTTGGCTCGAGGGCAAGGGCGGCGGCAACGGCGGTGAAAGCTATCATCTTCCGTGGTACTTCGCCGCCCGCCACACGTCCATCGACTGCTTCGAGAAACGCAGGAAGAAAGGCTATATTTTCACCGTTGGTGACGAAAATCCCCACAAGGTGCTCCGGCGCGAACAGGTCAAGGCCATATTCGGCGACGACATCGAGCGTGACCTGACCTCCGAAGAGCTCCTGACGATGGCGAGCCGCAGCTACAACGTGTTTCACCTGCTCGTCGAAGAAAGCAACTCGTGCGACGCGTCGGTGAAGGCGAACTGGAAGGCGCTCCTCGGCGAACGCGCGTTGCCGCTTTCGGACCACAAGAAGATGGCGGAACTCATTGTGTCAACCATCCAGGTCATCGAAGGCACGAGCGTCGATGCAACGGTGAAATCGTGGTCGGGTAACACGGCGATGGTCGTCGCGCGCGGGCTCAACGGGCTGCAACCGGCGCGGGCCACAGGTTCCGGCCTGATGCGGTTTTAACGCTATACCAGCATTCTACGCTTGACGGCGGGCTGTCAGTCTGCTATAGTGTCGTCTCAGTTGGTTGTTGAGCGAAAGTTTCAGCAACCGACCAGTTTTGCAGGCTATTGCGCGGCTTCCTTCTATTCAACACACATGGGAACTAGCGGCGCTGCTCTCCTGCTCTACAACGTGAAACGGGGTGCCCAAACGGGCATCCCGTTTTGCTTTGTGTATCAGAAATCGCAGCTTCAGCCGCAAGCTGGTTGACGAAAACTGGTTAATAACGTATAATGTTTTTCAATGTCGGTGTCGCCTAGATGCCAGACAGGTTTTGCAGGCTATTGAACCGCTTCCTTCTATTCAATTCATATCGGAACTAGCGGTTCTGCTCTCCTGCTCCAGACGTAGCGCGGGGTGTTCGTCGTCCGACGACATTCCGCATTGCTGTCCTGCGGGTAGCCCTGTTCACAAAAATACGCTATCTGGGGAATCACAATGCTTACGCTGGCCGACGTCGCCTATCGGGTTAACTCCCGCGAATTCAACATCCTCGCAGCGATTCTTCGCAGCGGCAAGCTGGTCCTCCCCGCGCTTGACCCGATGTATGCCGCGCAGGCGGCCAAAGGGCGGACGGGGCCGAATCTGGAGAAAGCTCTTCACAGCGAGCTGACCCTCGAAGCCCTGGGCTTCGTCTACGGCCATGACGCCCTGGTGACCCTCTCGTGGACGCCTGACGCTGAACTCATTCGCGTTCACAGCAACCTGGTGTTGATGCTGACGCGTGCGCTGGGAGCGCACAACCTCTACCAGCCGATGTATCCCAATTTCCCTGAGCGGGTGCTCGCTGCGTCCGACGCAGAGCTGCTCATGAACGCCTGGCGCCACTATTCAGGCGACTGGCTGGGCGTACGCGTTCTGCCGAGCTACTCGGCCGCCAAGCGCCCGCCGCTCAAGATGCTGGAAAGCATGAAGCCGACCGCGCTCGCACTCGCCGCCCCGAAGGCGGTTGAAGACCAGCTGCTGCGCCTCATCAACGGCAATGCCTCGATGTCCGCCGCGAACAAGGCTGTGGTACTCGAATCGCTCTCGTGGTTCAACGAATTCCAGCCGGCTCGTCTGCTCGAGCTGCTCAAGGAGCAAGCAACCATCCCGCAGAAGGAACATCGCGCGCTGGTAGGCGGCTGGCTGCTCAAAACCGTCCCGATTACCTTCGTCGCATCTGGGTTCGACCGTTTCTTCCAGACGCCGACCGACGTGTTGCGGCTCGCCGCGGCCGTGGGTGCGAAAGACCTGAAGACGGTCGACCTGACGCTTTCCGCGCCGCCGCGCTTCGGCAAGATTTCGCGCGGCCTGCGTCGACTGTTGCTGAACCAGCTGAATGCCCTGGCTGCCAGCTCCGTTCAAGCTGAGATGTTCCAGCGTCGCGAGCAGTGGGTGCGCTTGGGTGAAGCCCTGCACCCGGGCGAATACCAAAGCCGCTTCCCGCTCGCATACGACCGTTTCAAGGCGCTGCGCGATAACGACAAGCCGGTAGGCTGGGCGGGAATCGTGGAACAGCGCATCGCCACCCGCGATACGCTGGCCGCCATCGACCTGCTTATCCAGCGTCCGGGCGTGTTCGCTCGCAAGCTGCACGAAGTTGTGCGCAAGGCGACGGGCGTCAACAAGGAAGCGGTACTCAAGGCGTTCGCTGGCGTGGCTGACAAGGTGTCCACGCCGGTGCTGGTGCAGCTGCGTCACCGCATGCTGGCGGACCAGCACGGAGTGCAGGCGTTCTCCCCGAAAGCGGGTGCGGGCCGCATGTGGGTGCCGCAAGGTGGTTCCCCGCGCCTGACGGAAAGCGCGACCGACTTCATCGTCAAGACGGTGTCGGACGTGCTGGCGGCGCGCTTTGCAAAGCTGCCGACCATGGGCAAGGTTTACGTTGACCCGGCGCTGTCGGGATTCAGCGTGCCGTTCGCTCAGCGTACCGCGCAGAAGAGCCTGCTGACGGTAGGCCGCGGCTCGCGCATCGACCTCGGCAGTGAGTCCATCATGCGTGCGTTCCTGTGGTGGAATGAAAGCGGCGTGACGAAGGACGGCGAGCCGTACACCATCGGTCGTACCGACCTGGACCTGTCCTGCGCGGTGCTCGACGAGAGCTTCAACCACATCGAACATTGCAGCTTCACGAATCTGCGTGCGCAAGGCCTGACGCACAGTGGCGACATCACATCGGCGCCGCAAGGCGCATGCGAGTTCATCGACATCGACTTCAAGATGCTGCCGGAGGAAGCCGCGTACATCGCGCTCGTGGCGTACGCCTACACGAAGCAGAATTTCGCGGACATGCCGGAAGCGTATCTCGGCTGGATGTCGCGCACCGACGGCCAGAGCGGCGCCATCTATGACGCACGCACCGTGCGCCAGAAGGTGGACCTGACCACATCCGGCGAGCGTGTGCTGGTCGGCTATGTCGACGTGGCGCGCCGTCAGTTCGTATGGGCGGACCTCGTGCTGCCGGCACGTTGCTCCGGCTTCAACGCGGTGGAAACGTCGACCGACATGATGAGCAAGCTGGCGCGCGGCATCGTGACGCCGATTCGGCCGACGCTGGGCGCGCTGCTGGAAGACCACGCCAAGGCGCGCGGTGAGCTGGTTGCGACCCCGGAAGATGCTGACATCGTGTTCACGGGCCGGCTTCCGACCGCGGTGACGCCGGCGAAGGATGGCCAGAAAGTGGTCACCGCCTATGACGCAGAAGTGCTCATCGCCGACTACCTCGCATAAAACCAGGGATATTTGCTGTGACAACTATTTACGTCGGCCCCTACTTGGTCGTGCCCGCAGTGAAGCTGAAACGCGTCGCTCACGAGCGGGTCTGTTCCAACAATTGTGATGCGCCAGCCATCAATGCGCCCGCGAAGTTCTGCGGGAACTGCGGCGGCGCTGTCGTCGACAAGGACGTACCCGTCGAAGAAGTGAAGCCGTTGCCCATCCATGCGCTTGACCAGCGGTGGACGGACGTCATGGCTTGCCCCGAGTATGGCCAGCGACACCCGAAAGGCAGCATCTGGCTGCCGAACCGCGGTAATCACGGGATGCGCTTTGACCGAGGTTCAGAGGACGTGTATACCCCCATTCAGCTTTCCGCCATCAAAGCAGACGCAATGCTTTTGAAGGCAGAAACAGCGCATGCCGCGTTCGTGGAAATGCTGAAGAAGGACTTTGGCGCCAAGCCGTTCTGGGAAGTCGGCATCATCGCCTACTCATCGTAAGAACACACAAACCTGAGAACTGGAGAAAGCGATGGACATGAATGCACAAGATGTCGACGGCACGCGCGATGCTGAAGAATGGAAGCCTTGGGCGGAGAAGCTCCTTCGCACGGTAAAGGGCGCACTGGAAAACGGCATTCCGCCGGCCTACAACGACTATCCGACGCCGGCAGAAGGATTCTGCTTCGAGCTGCACGCAGACCTGCCCTACGGCCGACCGTCCTTGCTCGCGCAAGTGAATGCGAACCTGGTGGAAATGCCGGAGTTCAAGGAACTGGACGCGCTGTTCGAACAGAAGTTCGGCTGCCCGATTCTGGGGCGCCGGCCCGGCGCGCACGCGCCTGCACAACAAGCCTGAAGGAGCGAGCATGCGCACGGCAAAGGTGGTGATTGGCGCGAACTATGGCGACGAAGGCAAAGGTCTCATGACCGACTACTTCGCGGCGCAGAGCGACAACAGCCTCGTGGTGCGGTTCAACGGCGGATGCCAGGCGAGCCATACGGTCACGACGCCCGACGGCCGCCGCCACGCATTCAGCCACTTTGGTGCGGGCACGTTCACGGGAGCCCGGACGTATCTGTCGCGCCACTTCGCAGTCAATCCGACGCTCTATGCAAAAGAACGCGCGAAGCTCCTGCCGCTCATTGGCCGGCTGCCGACTATTTACGTGGACACGCGCGCGCCAGTGACGACGTTCTTCGATATGCTGGTCAACCAGATGGTGGAGGATTTCCGCGGCGATAAGCGGCATGGCAGCTGCGGCATGGGCTTCGGCGAGACCATCGGGCGCCAGGAAGGCGAGATGTTCGCGCTGACCGTAGGTGACCTGCTCGACGTCACCGCGCTGCGCGCGAAGCTCCTGCAGATTCGCGACAGTCACCTGCCCGCCCGTTGCAAGGAACTGGGACTGCCGGATTTCGGCAAGCATCACGAGCTGTGCACGACGGACGTGCTCGTGGACGCGTTCATCGTCGCCGCACAGGAATTCCTCGGCGATGTCACGCTGGTTTCGGAAGCCGAAGAACCCATCATTCTCGCGAAGAATGTGGTGTTTGAAGGCGCGCAAGGCCTGCTGCTCGACCAGCATCACGGCGCGTTTCCGTATGTGACCCGCTCAAACACCGGGTTGCGTAACGCGCTCGACGTCGCGAGCGAAGCCGGCATAACGAAGCTAGATGTGAACTACGTCACGCGCGCGTACATGACGCGGCATGGTGCAGGCCCGCTCGCTCACGAACTGCCGGGTCGTCCGTACGAAGGTGTGGTTGACCTCACAAACCAACCGAACGAGTATCAGGGCACGCTGCGCTTCGCTGACTTGGACCTCGACCAGGTTGCACTGGCCATCGGCACGGACCTGGCCGACGTGTTCGGCACGCACGTCCACATCAATGCGCATCTGGCTATCACATGTCTCGACCAGATTGGCGGGGACGTACCGGCGCGCGTTCGACTAGAAAACACGCTTCACCGCGTGAGGACAGACGAACTCATCGCCATGGCCAGCAGCCGTATCCTGCCTGTGGCGTTCTGCTCTTGGGGACCGACGCGCGATACGGTGCGTGCGCGACAAATCACGCGCATGACATGCGCCGCATGACGGACACGGAAACGAGATGAAGGTACTGCTGAACACGGGAAGTTATGCATTCCGGCTTCATCGCCCGGTGCTCGAGGCTCTCTGGGAGTCCAATCCGGAGCTTTTCGACGACGAGCCCATTCCGAGCGAGGAATTTCAGGACATGGTGCCGCCCGGAAGTGGCAAAGCCGTGACGGATGTCTTCGCGTGGGCTGTCGAGCGAGACGGTGTCCTTCACTTTCTCACGCTATTCAGTCCGCAGCTGCGCACGCTGCCGGCGCTCATCGCGCGCGCGGAGCTGGGCGAGGAACTGGGACCCGGACTTCGCGTGGTCAATGCACCCAACTGGCCACAATGGCACGTTTTCGTATTCGAGAACGGCCGGGAATCGGTGTGCGAGAGCGCGGGTAGCGTCAGCGCATAAGGGAGCCGTTGGGCAAAAAAGAAAAGCCCCAGCAATGCCGGGGCTTCAAGAGTTGAGATATGTGGCTATGCAGCCTGGACGGACGCATAGTTGTCAGTCTTGAGCTCTGCATCGAGCATGGCCCGGAAATGCGGCCACAACTCTCGCCAGAAGCCCTTTGCCTGGTTGCTTGGGGTCGTCACCACGAATTCCGTGCTCGCGCCGATGGATTCTTCGGTGCAGAGGTCACTGAGCACATGATGGAACGCGCACTCGCAGCTCTGTGCTTCGTCGCTGACGAGGTCGAGTTCATCCCACAGGTTGCGCGCGTCGTCAGCCGACAGGCCTTCTTCGCGACGCGACTCCAGGATAGCGGTCTTCACGCTGGCCACCGACGCAAGCCCGTCAAAGTTCTCGAACTCCTCTCCGAGACACTTCATCATGAAGCTCTCGAAGGAGATGCCCAACAGGAACTGCTTGAACGGGACCGCACAGTGATTCCAGGTGTGACAGAACGTGCCGAAGCTCGAATGCACGAGAATCTCGCCGCCGTAGACCTGCTGTGACGGCTGGGCCACGGTCTCCCGCGACCAGACGCTCAGGCATACGGTTGCATACTCGCCGTTGGCGCGAACCCGGTACATCTCACACGTCGATTTCGAACAGTTCATCGTCCCTCTCCTTATGCTTTGACGTCGATTAGTGCGCCAGGGCGGTAAGGCTCATTGGCAGCCAGGGTACGCGGCTGGGTAGCCGGCTCCTGCTGTTGCAGTTGCGGCGCGCGCGCGGCGCGACGGTCCGCCTTCAGGCCACGCAGTTCAGGCGGGAGGTAACCGGACAGGAAGTCCGAGAAGCTCCGCATGTTCTCTGCTTGGCCGACCGGTGTTACCGCGGGTCCAACCGGCGTTACCGCCGTCGATACAGGCTTCTTGGGGATAGTGTTCACTTCCGTAGGCTCCTCAGGTGTTTGCTGTCCTGCTCCGTATAGGAAAAAGAACACCCTCACCTGCGACGCGCCGCGTCAGTGTTTGTGCGTAGAAATGAAAAAAGAGCCTTGAAAAAGGCTCTTTTGAGAGAACTGCGCTTATGCGTCAGGTTGCATTAACCGGGTACGCGAGAGCACAAAGTAAGGAATGAGCCCACCCGTATCGAGCTTGAGGCCGGCGCGCGCGGCCAGCTCGGGAAACTCCTCGGGCTCGCCGCAGTGATAAAGGTAGTACGTGCCGGGCTCAACCGTGAGCCGGTGCGTATGCCTGCTGACAACAGGTTCCTTCAGGTACTCGTCGACCACTTCCTTCGCCGTGTCCGGAAACGTGCGACCGACCAGTTCGACGAGTTTTTCGTACTCGACAAACGAGGCGGCCCACAGGTCCGTACAGACCTTGCAAATCTTGGTCAGACGGGCAGCGACTTCCTCATCCGCGTCGTCCTCATAATGCTGGCCGACGATGACCTGGTTGCCGTCCTGATAGACGCCGGGGCTCGAATTGCTGACAAACACGCTGACCACGCCAAACTGCTCGGCGAGATGGCGCGCGCTGTCGATTACCCCTTGACGGGACTCAAGCGAGATATGCTTTTCCTTCGTGGCCTCCGTGAATGCCTTGATGCGGAACCAGTCCGAAACGAGCAACTGACCGGTCTTCAGTTCAAGCACGGTTTCCTGCAGGGTCGGCGCCGACAATGGCTCAATCGGAAAAAGACCGCCGCGTTTGGAGTCGATGCGAAACCCCTCTGCTTTCCAGTCATTGAATCGGAGCGACACCGGCAAGCCGCTATTCTGGCAAGTCTCGTGCTCCAGCCCCGACGAAATGAAAGAGCCCTGACTGAATTCACCGACGTACTGGTCGAATGCCACGCTCTTGTCCAGCGCAGCCGCGGCTTCAACACCTTTGTCTTTCAGCGTGCGCTCATACGGCCAGACGATTCGGTGCGTCAGCGTGTGCGCGAAAAGCTTGGCCAGTCGCTCCAGTTTTTCGTTCGCGGCTTCGCCGGCTGCCGCTTCCTGCGACAGCAGTGCGACGTCGTTCCAGATGTTCCAGGTTCGCGTGAGATAGCCTTCGCTGTTCGGGATAACCATGATGCGGTCTTCAGCCTTCAGCGCCCGGAAGAAGGACACCAGCGCAGGGACCACGATGACAGCCAGGTTCTTGAAATACTGCGTTCGCCATGCTTCGGTGACGTTGTCGTCTCCGCGCGCGTTGTCGAAAAAAGGCTGCAGGGCTGCGAGGGACAGGTAATCGTTCAGATTGGGCACGGTTATCTCCTATGAAGTGTGGCCTACTGGCGTATAGAGCACCGGACGTGAAGAAGCCCCGGCATGCGCGCGGGGCTTGAGTGAAAACGGCTGGATTACGACAGCAACGCGCCGCCGCTCACGTTCAGTTTCCTGGAAAGCGTGTCCCTGAACATCGACATCAGAGCCGCCGCAACGATGGGTTTGCCGTATTCGGTCAGCTCGAGGCTGTCGACATCGCCACCTTCGACGGTCTTCACCGCGACAACCGCGCCAGTCGCATCCTTGTAACGAATGGTGCCGAAGTCACCTTCCTCACCGTCGACGCAGACGTAGTCGGTGTGGTCGGCGGTCAGCTTGAGGTCCTGCCGTTCGAGCAGACGGCTGAAGTCGAACAACAGCTCCTGTTCCCAGATGTCACGCAAATCCATGGCAGCGCTCCCCCGGGTTGCGTTTTTTCTGGGTCGCCTTTTCGATAGCAGCGAGCGCAGATTCGAGTGCATCACACGCGGCCGGAGTTCCGGTCGCCGCTGCAGCTTCAAGAGCCGGCAGTGCTGCGCGCAGTGCGTCCAGCATATCGGGCGATGCCGACATCAGATACGCGTTCGCCACAGCTTCAGTCTGGCTCACGGCCGCATCCCACGTGTAGGGATAGAAGCCGCCAGGGCGCACGACTGTCTTGTCTTCCTCGTTGGTGGCTTCGATGGACAGCGGCCAGCCTGTCCACTGCCCGCCGTCATCCGCAATGAATACGTTCCAGGGACCCTCGGTATGACGTGTCTTCATGTTTTCCTCGTCAGTAGGTTGAAATGAAACTGCCTACTGACGTATAGGGCGCGCTAGGGCTTGCGGGCGATACAGCCCTGGAGGTGCGGCGTGGGGTCGAGCAGTCCATTCGGACGGCGCGTGTTGTCCAGCCACTCAATGTCGGCGGTGTTGCCCGCTTCGCGAAGCTCGAGGTGGAGCATCGCGCGCGGCCGGCCCTTGTCCTTGCGCAGCACCGGAATGACCCTGCCAACTGGCATGCCCGCTTCGACCTGCGCGCCGACCTCGCAGAACGGTTTGATTTCGCCGTAGACCACGACGCCCGACGGGCCTTCAACAAAGACCGCCCAGGTGTCCAGCCAGTGAGCGAGCGTAGGGCCGGCGTGCGGCCCCGTAAACGGCTTGACCGCCACGACCTTGCCCGTCTCCACCGAGAACACCACTGTGCCCTCGGGGACGTACAGGTCGACGCCTTCGTGCGTGTGGAATTTGCGCTGGACACCGAACGCACCCGGATGTGGCGCGAGCGGCAAGCCCGTTTCGCCTTCGTGCATCGAGACAAACGACTCGCTATCCGTGGTCGGAACGAGCGCAAGCGGGATGGGTGACACCCAGGGCATAAAGACTCCCAATCAGCTGAAGCCAGCCGTAGCAAACGCGGCGAGAACGCATAGACCTACCGCAAGGTGCAGCGCGTTGGCAAATACAACAACGATGAAGCTCGATACGGCATTGAGCCAGGCCGGCGTCCCGCCCGCCGCGCCAAATGCAGCATAGAGCGCATCCATCGACGGCAGATGGATGAAAAGGTATTCGAGCACGATGCAAAACACGACTATGCCGAGAAGGGCCGCGGCGCCGCGCAACTTTGTCTTGAACGCGGCCTCATCGTTGAGCGCGAGTGCGAGCACATAACTGGTGCCGAAAAATCCAACCCCGCCCGTCACGAGCCAGCTCGTAAGCGGCGAACCTTCGGTCCAGGCGTCAACCGCGTGGTCGAAGTTCGCGATGACAGCGCATACCCGTGCGACACCTACGCCGACCGTGAACGGAGCGGTGACGAGGAGCAGCAGAAGAACCGTGACGAGCAAATACGCACGCAGCGGCGTAATGAGTGGTTTCTGAATCGCTTCAGCGGGTGCGGCAGTCATGGATTGTCCTTATCGGGCGCCGCCGCGCGTCGTGACGCGCACCAGCCCCTTGCATTGGCCGTTCTTCCCGTCCAGCCGGCGCACGATGCCGCAGTCGAGGCACACGTGCTTGTCGTAGAGCGAGCTTCGCGGCTGAAAGCCAACGGCCGCGCCCGTGACGAACTTGTGCCCATTTTCGACGATAGGCGTTTCTTTGACGTCAGCCATGACAGAAAGAGTGGTGATTTATTGATAGTATACTATCAAACACGCAATAAATCAATACAGTTTCGTGAGCAAAAAGAAAAAGGCCGACAAGGAATCCTTGCCAGCCTTTTTGTTCAGCTGTGGTATTGGGTACGGCGGTGACGCTTCCAGCCGCGGTCGTCGCGCGCCGCCACGCAGTAGTCGTCCCAGGCGTTGGGCAGGTGCTTGAGGCTGCGCTTGCCGCGCGGCGCCACTTCGCCCTCCTCCTTCGCCACGTAGGCCGCCTGACGGCGCTCCATCATGCTGTGCGGACGGCGATACCAGTGACGGCCACCGCGTCGGCAGCGCACACCCGGAACCGGACCTTCTCCATTCCAGGTTTCGAGCATGCGGCCCCAGCGATGCCAGCCGCGCCAGCGACGACGCTGGATGAGAGGCTGGAAATCAGCTGCGGTCACGACGCCACCTGCATCGTCGCGCATGATGAATGCGCGTTCGACGTAGATGGGCTCGCGTACCCAAGCGTTACGAACCTGGTCGAAGTGACGCGCGGCGTGGTCGAAAACGCGGAAATGCGCGCCGACGTTGGCGGCAATCCAGCTCGAACCCAGCGCCTTGAGCGCTTCCTTCAGCGTCCGGTAGACCCAGACTTCGCCGTCACGGTGAAACAGGGTGACGGACGTTTGATACTCGGGGATTTGATGCAATTGAGCCTCCTAGTGAATGGTCACTAGGGAAAGCCCTCCTGCACTGATGAGGTTTTACGTTTCATGAGCAGAGTATAGCATTAAATGCTTTTTATCGCCAGCGAATCAAAGCTCACCAATCTTCGCGAGATGCGGCCGCGTGTCAAATTCGATGACTTCGCGGATTGACGCGATGGTCTTTGGGCCTATGCCCTGCACCTTTTTGAGTTCTTCCGGAGTGGCGCTCAGCACAGCGCCAGCCGAGCCGAAGTGGGCGAGCAGCCGCTTGGCCGCACCCGGCCCGATGCCCGGCAGGGATTCCACGAGCAACTGAGCCTGCGGGAAACGGTCTTTCGGCTTGGCACCCTGCAGCGCAATCTCATACCCAAGACCGCTCACCGCATGTTTCTGCATGACCTCCAGCGCATTGGCGGTCTCCTCGACACTCTCGGTTCGAATCACCGAAACCGATTCGAGGACTATCAGCCACGAAAGCGCGCCAGTAATGGCGGCTGGGGCTATGGCCGACCGGGTCTTATACGGGTTCCCCTCAACGACTACGACGACTTTGGCATAGGTCCGCTTGCAGATTTCAATCTGGCTGAAAATCCGCTTGTCGAGAATCGAATTGACGAAGTCCGTTGCGGTTTTGCGCTCGACGACCAGGCCGTCAGCGAGGACGTAATCACCGCATTCGAGCTCTTCGCTCTGTACCGTGATGCCGCGCGAGCGCAGCAGCTCGCTGAGGCCGCTGCGACTTTCCCGCGAATCGACAATAATTTTCTTTTCCACGACGCCACTCCGGGAGGATTACACCTCCGGGATTGTAGCCAGGCGACCTCTTTGCGCCTAGGCGTCTACGTCAGGCGCGCATAAACCCTATGCTGCGCGCCTGCTTCGCGTGCGTCGCCCTGATGTCGTCCGGCCGCAAGCGGGTGCGTTTAGCGTGCACGGCACTCGCCATCGCGTCGGTCAGCTTTTTGCGCATGTCGCGCGGCGCGATTTCCGAGAACAGGTCGTGAAGCTCGGCCGGCAGGTCAGGCTCGAACGCCCAGTCGAGGTCTGCACGCAGACTGTCGTAGATGCGCTGCGCGATGAAGAACGCCTCATCCTCCGTGGGCGCGGGCACTTCGTAGACGGTCATGCGCGAGAGGATGTACTGCGGAATGAGCGACGGGTCGTTGGCCGTCGCCACCCAGACGATGGCCGATGCGTCCATGGCGACGTCCAGATACTCGTCCTTGAAGTGCTGCGCGGTATCGCGCTCGAGCAACTGCAGCAGTGCACCAAACGGGTCATACCGGCTATCGCCGCCCGTCTTGTCCAGTTCGTCGAGCACGTAGAGGGGATTGCCGAATTCACCTTCGATGAGCGATGCGGCAATCTTGCCGTGGCGCGCGCCCTGCCAGGTTGGCGCGGAACCGCCCAGAACCCAGCCCGCGCTCATGGTGCCCATCGAGAGAAACTGGAACGAGAGCCCCAGCGCGCCGGCGAGCTGCTTCGCGAAATGCGTCTTTCCGACTCCCGGGTCTCCGGCGAGGACGATAGGAATCAGCTTGAGCCCGCGCTTGTTCACCGCGGCCAGCTCGATGTGATTGCTGAGGTCGTCCAGTACGCCGCGGAAGTTCGGACAGGCTTCCATAACCTGCGAGAGCGGCGCGGCGCTGGCCGGCTTGGTGATGAAGCGGTCGGGACCGCGCGTGAGCATCTTCTTGTAGACGCGGCGCAGTGAATCGGCAGAGGCCTGCGGGCCGTCACCCAGCTCCGCCATAGCCTTCTCGACTTCTGCGACATTGAAGAGGGTCATCGACGACCCGATAGCCAGTGAACTCATCGCAATTTATCTCACGCTGAAATGCATAAGCGCAGCCGGTTGCTGCGCCTTTAGTATAGCGTTAAAACGAGATTGGTCTACTGGGTGACAGCATAAGAAAGCCGGTCGCTCTATCGAGGGACCGGCTTGAGACGACGGAGTCGTGCGCTTACGTCACCGGCTGCCAGCAGCCGGTGGATTTGACGCCCAGATACATGCCATGGCTGTGCCAGTGCTCTTCGGCGCCAGCACCATCCTTAACGACACAGAACGGCGTGCCGCTGAGATGCCGAGCCTGTACCTGGCTGCCCTCCTTGAACACGCTCGTGCCGTCGTCGCGCAGGTCGGCGCTGCGGCCGAGCGGATAAGCGTCGATGGTTTTGACGGGCCGATAGAGCTTGCCGTCTGTGCGCACGTAGAGTCCATGCGAGTCGCTTTTCACTTTCGTGCTGGGCATAACTTTCCTCACCTGTGATTGCCTGAAAGGTATAGAGCTCGGGCTATACGAAGTATGCCGATTTCATCCCACGCACATGTCTTCTGCTGACGAAGAAAAACGAAATGCGGATGGCGCTGCCGACCAAAGTTCGCAACCAACGCCGCAAATCCAGCTCGGTGACGCTCGGCAGGTCAACGAAAATTCAGCTTGCATCCCGTGAAACGCCGGCCGCCGAGCCAGCCAAATCGGAGCGAACGATGGAGCGAACCCTCGAGCGACAGCGCTGAGCACTCGGCGCACTTGAGCGTGTGTGACGCGCGCCCTACTCGGCGAGGTGGTCCGCGTTGTGCAAGCGCCGATAGACCAGCCGGTTGTAGATACGCCAGTTCTCCCAGGTCACCCGGACCTGTTCCTTGAAGCACGGCACGCCATACTTTTCGGACAGGTAGAGCGCCACCGCGGCAGAACGGCTCTGGCCCAGCGAACAGTGCACAACAAGCTCGGTGCAGCCCTGGTGAAGCTCAACAAAATCGAGCACCTCGCGCGCCTGCGCGTCGCTGAACACTTCGAGCCCCAGCTGTTCCCCGTCCGTATCGTGAAAGCGTTGCACGAGAACGGCCGCCCACCCATCTTGAGCCGTCAGCGGCTCTTCACTGCGGTCATGGATGGAAATGAGCACCGCGCCTGGCACTGGCCGGTACGCGGCGGCAACTCTGCGCGGCAGAAAACGGATGTGCTGCATGATGTTCGGTGCTAGATGAGCTTGATGGTCAACCAGAGGCGGTCACCGGTCACAACGGACGAGTCCCGCAACGTGTCCGCGGCATACCCCTCGTCGCGCAGGTCACCGACAACAAGATAGGCGCTGATAACCGCTTCGCGGGGGACCGTCCGTTCGGCAACCAGGAAACGGGTCTCGACGCGAAACGACTCACCCGCCTCGAGCCTCGCGAGCTCCGCCGTCAGGTGGGCGCGCGTCTTTTCGAGAAGGCCCCGGTAGCAGGCTTCATAGTCGACACCCTGCGCTTTTGCGTGAGCCTCGACAAAGCTGCGCCTGACGGGGAACCTGGACTCCGGCGGGGTCATGCGGATTTGCCCAGAACGGTGGCGGCCTCGCCCGCTATGGCGTTCGACGCGCGTGTCCAGCCTTCTGCACTGCCCGCCCACACGTCGCCTGTCTCCAGGTCGACAGCAACCCACTTCTGCGGGCATCGCGTCGTCAAGGTCAGGGCTTGCGCATCGGCATGCTCGCGAACCTGACGGCCGCTCTTGAGCGTGCGCGCAGTCGGCACGACCAGGCGCCAGTGCACGTGGCCTGCCTTCACCAGGCGGCCAGCGCGCTGCAGCTGCTGCATGAATATGTCGGCGAGCGCCGTCGCGTTGCCCATCGCACGCGGGCGGATGTGCGGATACAGCGTCTCGGCGACGTCCTGCCGGCGAAATGGCTTGTCGCCGCGCTCTTCGAGGAACCGGTCGACAATGCGCTGATGGGCGACGCTTACCTGCCTGGTGTTTGCCACGATAATCCCGTACGAATGCGATTCGGTTTAGACACTCTTGAGCAGGTCCGGATTGCTCTTGAGCAGCTTGAGCACTTTCGGGTCGAGTCGCTTGAGCGCGTCGACCGCGGACGCCTGTGCGGTGGCTTCGGCCTTCTCGCGCAGTGCGACCTTTTCCGCCTCGATGGCCTTGTTGCGTGCCACGAGACCCTTCACCAGGTCGTTGACGATGCGCTGGGCGACTGCGTCCGGCGTATCGTCGGGGCCGACCACGACCGGCGTCGCTGCCTGCTTGAGCAAGTTGGCCAGGCTCGGCTGCGATTCCGTGCTCAGAAACGACGTGCCTGCGAGCGCCGCGATGTCGGGTTGGCGCAGCAGCGCATCTGCGTTCATTACCACCTGGGTCACGAACATGCCTTCAGCCCTCACCACTGGTGCGCGGGTACGCACAGCGGTCGACGCCTTGCGGCGGCGCGGTGCCGGCCCCGCGCCTGCCATGTAGGTAGGACACAGCTTGAGCAGCGTCGTCTCCAGCTTTTCGCGCCCTTGCTGGCTGCCGTTCACGCGGGCGAGGCTCGTGTTTTCAATCGTGGCCGCCCCGATGTCCAGCCCGAGATGCATGAGCGGCGACAGCCAGTTCGTGTTTCGCACAGCACTGGTGAACGCGTGGAGGACGAGCGCGCGCTGGGTCTGGTCGAGTTTCATTTTCTGCGTGCTTTCGCGCGTCACGGCTTCTGCCGCGTTGAGCACATCGCGCACGTCAGACGTGCGGGCCTTCTTCGCTGTCGAGTAGATGCGATGCGGCGAATCCGGAGTCAGCAGCGCCTTGACGTTGAGCAACTGCACCATCGAGTCTCGCAGTGCAGCGTCGAGCTCGGCGATGACCGCCGGCGCGCGAACTCCCTGCTCCGTTTCGCCAGCAAGCACCGCGAGCACGACCTGCTCATCGAGGCCGGAGCGCAGCTTGGCCAGGCGCTTGCCAAACGGCTTTGAGGAGTTGCCCAAGGGCGTGAGCAGCTTGATAAGCTGGCCGACCCGGATGGCGGTGTCGAGTGTTTCTTTTTTCATCATTGTTCCTTCGATACATCCGCAGCCGTCGTTGGCCGCTTATCGGGCTGCCAGCACCTTGTTGGCGCTGAAGCACCGTTGTCCGTATGCTGTGACCGCGTACCGGCGGTCTTCCTTGCGCTCCAGCATGCCCGCCGTCGTCATGCGCTCGGCAAGCCTGAACTCACTGGCGACAAACCGGTACCGCGGGGTCTGCCTGATGACGCTAATAATCGCCCAATAGCTGGGCGGCAAAGGCCGGTCCTGTTGCTTGCTCTGGCGCATTTCAAATCTCCTACGCAGGCGCGCGGCTCAGTAAAGCTCGCGGGCGAAGTAGGCAATGTCCTGCTTGAGCCGGAAGGCTGACGCGGGTCGACCGCCGCTGAACAGCGTACTGTCCAGCTCATCCAGCACATTTTCCTTCATGATTTTCGTGCGGAAGTTCGCCGCGTTACACGCCTTCTGGCGAACGGCTTCATAGACCAGCCGCAGGTCGTTCAACGGAAATTCTTCCGGCAGGAAGTGCGCGACAATCGTCGAATATGCTGCCTTGTTGCGCAGACGCTCGACCGCCATCATGGTGAGCTTCCGGTGGTCCAGCGCCATGTCCGCGGGCAGGTGCGCACCGTCATCCTCGACGTCAAAGAGTTTCATGCCCCGACTCTCCACCAGCTCCGCCAGAACCTCGGGCGAATTCAGCGCGAGATGCACAACGGTGGCCGACCAGCGGCGCGGGTCTCGCGTCGCACCGCCTTCCGTCGCAACCTGCTCGATGTAGCGAGGCTCGAAGTCGAGCTTGGTACGAAGCGTGCGCAACGCGGCCGCGGTGATGTCGGCATCCTCGTTGGTGTGGATTTGACCGCCCACCAGACACCATTTGCCTGCATCGGGCTCTTTCTCGCGCGGATACAGCGCCACCTGAAGGCGGCCGTCAATCATCGTCATCAAGACGATGTCAACAAACAAATCTGGGCGTTCGTATTGCATGGAAACCTCTCGTACACTGTTTCAACAGTATATCAAACTTCGTCGTAATTTGCAATTAACAACTGAGATGGCAAGTGCAGCTCTGCGCAAAGAAAACCCCCGCTCAGCGGGGGTTCCATTGGTGCAGCTTGACGGTTAGACCGCGAATTCGATGGTGCCCGGTTCCGGGCAAACCCACGACGACAGGAGACGTTCGCGGATGACGGCCCACTTTTCATCGACGAGCAGCTGGCTGTTGCGGAACACCGGCTTCAGTTCGCCCTGGTCGAACTGTTCGCGCGATTGACGGTCGTAGAGCACGAAGTCATCGCCTTCCTTCTCGACGCGCAGCAGACCGACCGCCGACTTCTTGGTGCCATCGTCCGTTGCCGGGTCCTTGTAGATTTCGACAACTTCGTCGCCGACTTCTGCGTATTGCGCCTTCATCGCCCAGGCGAACGAGTCGCGGGTGATGCACTGGTACGTAAATGAACCGATACCGAACACGACGTTGCCCGATGCGAAACCCTTTGCAGCCAGGCGGGACAGGATGGCGATGGCGCGGTCCAGCGTAATCGAGTCGCCGTAGATGAGGCCAATGTGCGGGTCGAGCAGCTTGTGGCCCGTGCTCGTAACCGAGCCGCCGAACGAATCCCACAGGCATGCGACCGAGCCCTTGCGCTCAGCTTCCGTGATGCGCGTGCCGTCCAGCGCCGTGTAGCGGCCGTCGCTGAACATCGGCTGGCCTTCGGCGTCGCACACCAGTTCCTTGTCGAAGTAACCCGTCAGAATCTTGATGGGGTCACCGCTGTCCGGGCGGGCCACGACCTTCGCGTTGCCCAGCTCATCCGGCTTGCGGGACATGATGACGTCCTTCAGGCTCGGCAGGATGTCCGTGATGACATTCCAGTAGTCGAAGCTGTCCGCGACGATGCTGATGATGCCGGACGGCACCAGCTCGGCGATAAGTTCGCGAATGACTTCGAATTCAGCCATCTTGCGCAGTGCCTTCTCGTCCTTGCCAGCGTTGGCCGGGTCGCGGCGCAGACGTTGCGTGACGAGCAGGATGCGAAGTGTCATGACGCTGTGTTCGGTCGCCGGAACCGAGCCGCCGATGAGTTCTTCGTCCGAGTTCGCGCCGTAGTAGTCTTCGACGTAGTCGATGGCCGGAATGGTATCCGTACCCCAGAACGAGAGCAGGTGGCCGCTGCCGCTACGCGCCGCGTCGTGCACGCCACTCATGCCGCGCATCGAGAAGTCGTGACCTTGCCAGTTGACGAAGTCAATAGGCGAACCCGTCAGCTTCGCGAAGTACGTGAGCACCTTGCGGAATTCGAACGCGATGGTCGCAACCGTCGACGGCTTCCACATTTCCGTGCTGAAGAGCGTCTCGAAGTAGGTCGACACCCACGCGAATGCATCATTCGTGTTGATAAAGACGACCGGCGGAACTTTGATATTCACGCGGCTGCCCTCAGGCACCGAGCGGATTTCGAGCGGCAGGTAGCCCAGGTCGTGCAGCTTTTCAACCTGCGTCATGGCGACCTTGCCTGCGCCTAGCGCCGAGTCCACGCGACGCTTGAACTTGCGCACCGCCTGCTCCTTCGACATCGCGAAAAAGTCGGCGTTGAACTTGTCAATGAGAAATTCCTTGATGAAGCCCTTCAGGCCGTGCCACACGACCTTCTTGTCGTAGAACGGCGAGTGGCGCACCGGCGCATACTTGTCGCCGCGCGGCGTGAACGTAGCAGCGATGGTCTTCGTTTCCGCCGGATACATGCCCGGATGGCCCGTCTTGTAGAAGTCAGCGAGGTTCATCGGAATCGTGCCGTTCTTGAGGACGGCGGGGATAGCGGCATTTGCGTACGGTGCGTTCATGGTCTACTCTTCTTGAAGTGGTTATTGGCGGCGTTTGGTGTTAGTCGCGATTTACGACAAAGTATAGCACTAAATCGCGCGATGACCAAGCGTTTTCTTAAGCAGCGGTGTCGGTGGCCTCGCTAAGCTCGAAAACACCCAGTTCAGCGGCCAGTTCTGCGTTGCGCACGTTCGCCGAGAACACGCCAGCGTAGGCGGCCTTGAGCGGCTCCAGGCCTTTCGTGAACAGGCCGTGCGTGACATAGAGGTACAGCGGCTGGTCCGTCTTTTCGCGCAGCACGCGGGCCAGTTCGATGAAGGTGCCGCCGCCGTCGCAGATGTCGTCGACCACGAGCAGCGGCTTCGCTGGCACATCGCCCTGCACTTGGGCGCCCGAGAGCTTGCCCGTCACCGGGTCGCGCTTCTTGTCGGCAAACACCACTTCCGTGCCGAACATCTTGGCGAGCGCCGAGACGCGCTTGCGGGCGCCTGCGTCGGGCGCGACGAACGCGCATTCGCGCAGCAGGCTTGCCCCGCCCTTCATGCCGAACGCAGCAAACATCAGGTCGCGCGTCGGACGGATGCGCACATTCTTGATGAGCGCGGGCGTAACGTCGCTGTGCGGGTCCCAGATTTCGACCTGGTCGAAGGCCAGGGCATTGATGAGGTTGCAGAAGACCGCAATCGAGAGCGGCTCGCCGTCCACGGCAACACGGTCCTGGCGGGCGTACGGCACGTAGGGCATCACGAGCTTCAGGATGCTGCCTGCGGGAATCACCCGGCGCAGTGCGTCCGTGACGAGCATCAGGTCCATGATGTCAGCAGGTGTGTAGACGCGCGCTTCAATGCTCCAGAAAGACACCGGGCCTGCGAGCAGTATGTCGTCGACCGGCAGACGTGCGTGGCGCTCGCCACCCGGGAACGACATGAACTGGATGTCGGGGAAGCTGGTCATGTCGCCTTCGGCGGTGAACGAGTGCAGTGCAATGTGGTTCATGGTGATGGTTTTTGTTGGTTGATTGTTAATCGTTAATCGCATTTTACATCTAAGTATAGTCGCAGGTCAAGGGGATGATGCGAACACTTTCGCCGGGTGCCCTGGGCTCGCGCCTGGCGAAACCTATACTGCGTGAGTACCCTGTAAAATTCGTGGACAAAACTGGAGAATTTCAATGGCTGTGGTCATCTATAGCAAAGAAGACGGCGTGTATCTGGGTTCCTTTCTTGGGCTGGGCTTCTGGACGAACCTCGACACGGCCGGTCAGTCCTCGGCGGTAACCTTCCCTTCCGAGCAGGCCGCCCGCGACTATATGGCGACCTGGGATACGCCTCCGCCGGCCGATGTGCAGGTGGTGGACGTTGTGCCTGATGACGGCCCGAACGGCGCGTCGGTAGCCGCCTGTGTTAAAGCGGGCCTTCCGGCCTGGGTAGCTAACTGAGCAGGCCTTGCATCATCCCTCAAGCCGCAGATTCGTCTGCGGCTTTTTTCATGGACGAAAAAAAGCCCGGCACTATGGCCGGGCTCAAAATAGCCAGAGGGACGCCCTGGCTGCCGATAGAGGGGTGTTGAGAGAGCCGCCGCTTAACGGCAGACGTGCAGGTGAGCCGGTGCGTTGTCGGCGTTCAGCTGCGCCTTGAAGTCCATCACCAGCGCCAATTCCGGCTTGGCGAGGCTTTCCATGAGCGACCAGCCGCCGTCAGCCACGAAGTCAGCATGCGGAACGGCGAGAATCACCGCGTCGGCCGGATTCGCCTGTGCATCTTCCAGCGAAACCATCGTGAGGCCCAGCTCGTGCTCGACTTCTGCCTGGTCAGCCAGCGGGTCGACGACTTGCACCTTCACGCCGTACTTGCCGAGCTCTTCGCAGATGTCAGCGACCTTCGAATTGCGCACGTCCGGCACATTCTCCTTGAACGTCGCGCCGAGAACGGTCACGACCGTATCGCGGTTCACGCCAACCGTCTTGACCATCTTCTTCACCAGCTGGTCGACGATGAAGGCCGGCATCGAGTCGTTCGTGGCACGCGAGGCCATGATGAGCTTGGCGTTGAAGCCTTCTGCTGCGGCCTTGTGGCTCAGGTAGTACGGGTCCACCGAAATGCAGTGACCGCCGACCAGACCCGGCTGGAACTTCAGGAAGTTCCATTTGGTGCCCGCCGCTTCCAGCACGTCGTGCGTGTCGACGCCGCAGTGCGTGAAAACCTGATAGACCTCGTTCATCAGCGCGATGTTGACGTCACGCTGCACGTTTTCGAGGACTTTCGCGCTTTCCGCGACCTTGATGGCGGGAGCACGGTGGATGTTCGTAATCGAACCGTACAGGGCCGCCAGGGTTTCGAGCACTTCAGGCCGGTCGCCTGAGACAATCTTGGTCGTGTTCGTCAGGCGGTGCACCTGGTCACCCGGGTTGATACGTTCCGGCGAGTAGCCGATGGCAAACTCTTCCGGATAGCTGTAGCCCGAAACCTTTTGCAGCACGGGCAGGCATTCTTCTTCCGTCGCGCCGGGATAGACCGTGCTTTCGTAGACGACGATGGCGCCCTTCTTCATCACCTGGGCCACCGTACGGGTAGCGGCCAGCACGCAGCCCATGTCGGGCACGTTTGCTTCGCTTACCGGCGTCGGCACGGTCACGATGAAAATGTCAGCTTCGCGCAGGTTCTCGACGTCCGCCGTCAGCATCAGGCGCTTGTCGGCGAGCAGGCCGCTTAGCTCGTCGCTCTCCATTTCACGCGTGCGGTCGAAGCCCTGGCTCAGTTCGGTGACGCGCTCGACGTTGATGTCGAAACCGATAACGTTATTGTGCTTGGCCAGCTCCAGCGCGAGCGGTGCGCCGACATAACCGAGGCCGATGATTGCGATTTGCGAAGTCTTATTCATTTTCAAACGTCCCGTATTAATTTGACCAGTTCAGACTGGCATTAGCGTGGTTAACAGCACTGCTACCGGCAAGTAGAACTATCTCAGTGCATGGTTCCCATTATAGCACAGAATGCAGTCAACGGGAACGAAAAGATGCCCTAATTACTATGGTATATCATTAATTGCGATTTACATCTTTTGCTTGGCTGCCAGCCTTTGCCGACCGGCATAGCCTCAGTTGCGAGGGTCTGCGTTACGTGCAATCCAGCTGCGCAGGTAGTCCAGTCGAGCTTCCGAACCCGTGATTTGAGCCTGGGTGCCCATCTGTTCGAGCGTCGCCTGGCGCATCGCGCGCTGTGCGTCGTCGGACTGGATGCCCTTCAACCGCTCGACCGTGTTGTCGGCCAGTGCCTTGCGTTCGTAGAGGCCTTGCAGAATGCCTTCTTCGGCCGTAATCAGGCCATGCGCCGTTTCCTTGGCGCGCAGAAACTGCTGCACCGGGCCATCGCGTTGCTCGCTCTGGTACTTCTCGGCCAGTCCGCCAACCGACTTGGCTGCGCGATTCGCCGCGCCAGCCCCGAAGCTGTAGCTGACCGTCAGGCCGATGAAGGGCTTGGTAGCGCCGCCTGAGCGCGGGTCCGTCTGTGCGCCGGCCGCAATAGATACGTCCCATGCCGATTGCGCCGCCAGCTCGCTCGTTTCGCTTGCTACGGCCGCGTGCGCCGCGATGGCTTCGTGCACCAGACCGCCCAGCGGAACGTCCGCCTCGGGGAGTTGGTTGGCGATACGGGCGCGAGCTTGTTGCAGCGCCGTAAGTAGACTGCGCACCACGTCGCGCGCGTCGTAGGCTGCCTTCACGTCGGAGAGCGACGAAGTATGGACGCCCAGCATCGCTTCTTCCTTTTTCACGTTCGCATTGGCAATGTCGAGCGCCTGACGCAGCACCGGCTCCATTGCTTCGAAGGCGTGCAGGTTGCCGCGCTGTTCGACGTTCTGAGCCTGCTCTGCGAGCTTGCGGTCGGCGCGATAGGCGTCGCACGTAGCATCCGCCAGTTCGCCCGTCGTGCGGGCTTGCAGCTGCTTCGACAGGGACTTGCTGAAGCCTACCGTGATGGTGCTGCTGTTACCCGTTGCCGGGTTACCAGTCGTGGCGAACATCTGCGCCGAACCGAGCAGTTGCTTCTGCACTTCAGCCTGAGCCTGCGTCAGCTGGCAGAACGAGTCGGATTCATCGGCAAAACTGGAGGTCGAGATGGCCGCGAGTGCCACGGCGACGGCGAGCGTCTTGTACTTGGGATGCATGTTCACTACCTCTATCGGCTTTTAATGTTATATACGAATAACAACTAATGCAGTCATTATATCAAAAAACAGCTACCGGAGCAATGTGTGTTTGATGTTTTGTGATATACGCCTGAGGAACCGCCAGGCAAGACTGGAGAAACAAACGGCCGGAGCATTGCGCCCCGGCCGGGTTGGAACATCAGAGGATGTAGAAGGGGCTGTGGCCGACGAACAGAACCTGGTCCTTGGCTGCCTTGTTGTCGTCGAGGTCCAGTTCGACCAGGACGCCGCGCAGTTGCGTGCTGAACAGCGGATGCTGAGCGTGTTCTTCGTCCTTGGTAATCGACTTCACCCGACCGACCTTGAAGCACAGCACGATTTCAGCCTTGCACGAGTACACCGGAGCGCCGACGTGCGCAGAATCTTCGTTGTCGTACGGCACGAAAGCGAAACGACGCGTGTCCTTGTCGCCATACGCGGCCATGTAGTACGGGCTTGCCTTGAGGCCGTTGAGCATCGTTTCGAGTTCCGCGGCTTCCTTGGCCTTGACGCTTACATCGGCATTCAGTTGCACCAGCTTGAGGTTGGTTTCGCTCAGGCTCTGCTTGAGCATGCTGACCTGCGCCAGGCTTTGCATCGCTTCCGGCGAGCTATTGCCGCCACCGAGCGACGCCACGCCACGCGTCAGCTGCGAAATCTGGTTGTCAATCGTCGCTGCCGCCACCTTGCTGTCCGCGAGAGCCGATTCAGCCGTCACCAGCCCTGCCCGTGCCTGCGTCGCCGACACGTTCGTCATGAGGCCTGCCTTGAGCGCCTGGTCGATGTTGGCCGACACCTGACGGTTCGCTGCCACGACCTGCGCTGCTCTTGCATTGATAGCCTTGCGCTCGGCAACCAGCTTTTGCAACTGACCGTTGAAGGCTGCGTTGGCGTCCTTCTCGTCGCCCAGCGAGTGCTCGTAGCGGCCGATGATGCCCGTGAGCCAGTCACGTTGCGTTTGCAGCAGGTTACGCGCCTGTTCTGCGCTGTCGAGCTCGCCCTTCATCTGGTCATAGTTCTGCTTGGCCGTAAACACCTGGGCGGCAAGCTGCGCAACGTGCGGGTCCGACTTGCTCAGGATGACCGGCGCGACCCAGCTCGAATTGAGCACGAACGTCAGCATGGTAATGCCGTAACCCGACGCGCACAGCAGGATTGCTGTCAGCAGGAAAACGGCCAGGTAGCGGTAGCTCTTCAGCAGGGCGCCCTGGTATTTCGACATCTGGAAGCGGGCGAAGAAGTTGCCGCTCGTTGCATTTGCGGGAGTGCTCATGGATTTTCTCGGCTAATAAGTGTTATGGCTAAACAGGTGAATCTCTAACTGATGATTAGCATTATAGCACAGAATGTATGTTAAGTGCAAATAACGACTAAGTTAAGTTGCAGTTTTAGTTCGCGGGAGTCGCATCCTGCGGTTGCTCGGCGGTGGCAACCTTTTCTCGCGTACCCCACGCGTCCTGGTCGAACGAGAACAGCGCCATGAAGTGCAGCATCAGCGAAATGAGGCCCCATGCCTGGAACAGTCCCACGAGCAGCACCGAGTTGATTTTCTTCGAGCCCGGCATCAGACGCGGGGCATAGATGTTGTAGGCCATCGCCGCGATAATCGAGCTCAGTGCGCCGTACACCACGCCGTAGCAGGCACCCTTCCAGAACACACCCGGGCCGTAGACTTTCACGCAACTCAGCGCGAAGAAAGTCACGAGAATGGCGAGCAGATACGGCATCAGCCAGGTCAGCGTGCGATTCACGCCGACGATGCGGAAGTTCTTGCGCAGCGTAACGAGTGTCCAGACCGCATCACGCAGCGCCGAGCGCGACCAGCGAAGCTGCTGCTTGAACAGCACGTCGAACTTGTTGGGAACCGACGTCCAGCAGATAGCGTGTGGGTTGATGAGGGTACGCCAGCCGCGCAGCATGACCGTGTGCGTCATGTAGCGGTCCTCGCCCGCGCGAACCTTCACGCCCAGGAAGTTCAGATTCTTGATGTCGTCCTCGATGTCGCGGTAGACCGACGCGCGGATGGAGAACAGGCAACCGCTGATGCAGCTGACGCCACCTTGGAGAATCTGCGTGAGCTTGCCCAGCTGGAAGCTGCGGAAGTACGTAATGGCCTGCGCCATCGTGTAGACGTTGTCGTTCACGTTGGTAATGCCGACCGAGCCGCCGACCGCGCCGACACGCGAGTCTCCGCCGAAGCACGCCACGAGTTCCTTGATGACGTCCTTGTGAAAGATGCAGTCGCTGTCGATGACGATGAAAATCTCGCCCGTCGCGTGTTTTGAGGCGTTCAGCACGGTCAGGTGCTTGCCCGAGTTCACCGGGTTGCGGCCGACCCGCACGAGGCCCGGATTCGCGTCAGCAATCTGCTGCACGTACATCATCGAGTCGTCCTTGCTGAAGTCGTCGTAAGCGATGATTTCCAGCTTGTCGCGCGGCCAGTCCGCATTGATGATGCTGTTCAGCGTGTTCAGGATGTTTTCGCCCTCGTTGTAGACGGGCACGAGAACGCTGACCTTGGGCTGGTAGGTGTAATCGCGTCGCGGCTCCGCGGCCTTCGTGAGCAGACGCAACAGGAAGTTGACCGCCGTGCAGATGATGAGCAGCACCGGCAGCAGTTCGAAGATTTCCAGCATGACGTGGAAAAACATGGCATTTCCTCAGAGGCAGAGATTGACTAACTAACTGCCATTATACCACGTTATGCGTAAATTACAACTAACACTAAAGCGGATTTGTTAACTATTTGCAGGGCTTTTCAACGCGGCCCGCTGACTCAAGACGCGACAAGCAAGCCTCCCGTCTCCTTCCCTGGCTGCCAGGTCTCGGGGCACACTTGCGCACGGCTCTTTTCTCGCTATACTGCTTATTGTCGAATCCGAGCAAAATGAGCAATCTGGAATACCCCGAATCCTCCGCATCGTCGGCCGACTGGCGCGCTTGGCTGGAGGAACTGCAAGACTTGCGGCAAACCGCAGAAGTTAAATCCGCCATCCGGCAGGCCGAGCAGGTGCTGAAGTCCCGGCGAAGCACGGACAAACGAGCCGCGCGAAAGCATCGCGACTGTTATGAGCTGGATGCAGCCTGAAACCCGCGTCGCCTTGCTGGACGCATGAACTCTCAACCCGCATGAACAACCGGTCCGCCCACAAGTTCACCGACATCTCGAGTGAAGAGTTTCGCGAGTACACGTTTCCCACAGGTCTGAAGGTCCGCATCGACGCGCCGACCGACCTCGCTGTCAGCGCGAGTGGTGGCCATCGCATCCTCGATGCGGCCGGCATGAGCCACTATGTGCCACCGCAATGGGTCCATCTGACGTGGAAGGCGAAGCCGGGTCAACCGAACTTCGTAGCCTGACGGGCGAATTGCCAAGCGGCAGATGCTGCCCAGGCCAAGCTTCCCGGCAGCTTGCGTCGTTCGATAGAATAGCGACACTTTCTCAAATCCCCTGATGCCTCGTGTCGAAGAAATCATCCCGTAGGAAGCCCGTCCGAAGAGGTATCTCACCGCTCCTTGGCGCTCTCGTGCGCGAGGCTACGCCCACCGCGCAGCATCCTGCTTTGCTGCAGGCTTTCGTGGCCCTCGATGCATTCAAGGCGGGGCGCGGGGGCGGGGGCCTGTTCGTCGAGCTGGCGCAGCTCTATGTAGTGTCAGAGAAGCTGTGCGAACGCGGCTACTACCCGGAGCGGCTGAGCGTATGCAAAACGGCACAGGATGCCATTTGCGCGATGGAAAGCCGCTATCCCTCGGAGAACGACGACTGGGCCGCCAGTCCGGATGAGTATGCCCGGATGCGAGCCGGGGTCGAGCTGCTTGACGAGCAGCTGATGATTGCGTCGATAGACGATTACCGGATGGCAGAAAAACTGATGGCCATCTACGTGCTTACGTCCAACGACGGGGCCGAAGGCGAAGCAACCGAACCGAGCACCGAGCTAAAAGACGCATGACTGAGCGCAAAACGCCATATTTCATCCCGCGCACCGCGCCGCCGACCAAAGAAGGGGTCGACAGGCTGCGCAGAGAGTTCTATGCAGCCGTGTCGGCGGCGCGGTGCGCAAGGAACCAGGAACCTGGCGACAAGGGCGCCACGGGCCGATAAAAGGCCGCAAAAAAGCCACGGACGAGCCGTGGCGAGTGAGTGGTCCAGTTTCCTGTCAGTTCAATGTCCGACCAGGCGTTCAGCGTCGAGGGCGAAGTCGCCCTCCCGTTCGGCTTCAGCCTCAGCTGCGATGGCTGCGGTCGTGAACGTCGTGACTTCGAGCTTTTCGCCCACGTTATCCCGTCCGAGCTTAGCGGCAATCCACGTTGCGGCGTCCGACAGCCCCTGGATGTCGTCACCGTTGTCTTCGAACGTGATGACCGCGATGACCTGCTTTAGCTTTTTTTGGCTCATTGGCTCTTTCCTCGATGGTTGTGACAGCACATGCTGCAACAAGGTATAGCCGCCGCAGACAGCGCTCAGGCCGTCTCTTCTTCCTCTACCAGGCGAACATTTTTTGCCACTGGACCGCGGTCGCCCGCTACCTGCACGAAACTTACTGGCGTGCCCGGCTGGATATGGTCGAAGCCTCGCTTCGCGACTTCGGAATAGTGAAAGAACGGCGTCAAATCCGAGACATCTGACTGGATGAAACCATAGCCATCGAGAACGCGAATGACGCGACCGGTTATCCGCTGTTCGGAGGGAGGCTCCTCCGCGCCGCCGGCGCCGTTGGCGAACCCTTTCTTGGCTAATCTTTCGAGCGCATCGCGCGAGGCCGGGGGGCCCGCATCGACCACGGTAGTCGTTTTCGAGCGTCGCGCGCGCGGAGGCCCCGTCTCGACGCTCACGGGCGCGGGGGATGGCGCTCGCTCTACGGCGGGCGCCAAGGCAGGAGCCGATGTCGGCGCCGGCGCAGCTTCTTCTGGTTCGTTGCGGCGAGGCTTCAGGAACAGTGCATCAATCAAGTCCCGCTCTGCCTCTGGCAAATCAGGATAGCGACTGATTTGCTCATCCAGCTGCACGGGGTAGGTCGCCTCGGCAAGCAGCGAGCGCGAAACCGTGGTCTCACGCTCGCGTCCGGAATTGTCGATGAACGCATAACTGGCCCCGATAACCATTACGCGGACCCCGCGAGTATTGAGCTTTCTCACCAGCGGAACGAAGTCGCTGTCGCCCGTCACGAGCACGACAACATCGAGTCCCTTGAGTGTCACAGCCTCATAGCACTCGAGTGCGAGCGCCACATCAATGCCCTTCTCGCCACGCGGGCCCATGGGCAGGTAGTGCGCCGTCACATCCTCTTTCTGGAGGATTTCATCCCACTGTCGTTCCCGGAAAAGCACGTCGTCGTCACGTTCGCGCGCGTCAAATGCGCTGATGCGGCCTGCAAAGAGATGGGATTCGACGATACGGCAATGCCGCGGGGATACCCCCTCCTCGAGCGCGATATGGTGCGTGACGTAGTTGCGAATGCCGTTGATGCCGATGCGCGCGCGGCGGTCATGGTGATGCAGGTAGTAAGACGAAACGCCCGAGAAATAGCTACCGTCAAAGAAGATTCCGACCTTTGTAAGATTTACTGACATAGTCCTATTGCATTGATTTCGCGACGCAGTGTACCGGTCTCAGCGACACAGTAACACGTTTGCGCAGCCCTAAAGCGGTGAAAAACCCGTCATAACGACCGCTTTTTGGCAGAAAGAAACTTTGGCGATGCGGACGAATCCAGTGCCGGAAATGAAAAACGCCATGCAAAGCATGGCGTTGAGGCGGTACCGTTTGAAGGCTCAGAACTCGATGACGCCTTCCTTGACCAGCACCTGATGCAGCGCATTGAAAACTGCCTGGCCCTGCGCATCGGGCGTGCTTGCATTCGATGCGGCCTCGACGACAGGAGCCAGGTCGAGCTGGTCGACCAGCTCGGCGGCCATCGTTTCGAACGATTTGCCTTGCGTGTCGGTGACCCGCAGCGAGTATTGCTTCAGGACGTTCTCGATGTCGTCAGCGGTTACGACGTAGGGTGCCATTGAATATTCCTCCAGTAATGATTTGATGGTAGCGAGGTTTGCCCTCGAAGTCGTATAGCGCGCAAAGAAAACGCCACGGAACCTGAGTTCCGCGGCGTGTGAGTTACGCTGCAAAGAGCATGAGTTGCATGCCCTTGCGACGGCTTGCACTGCGATGCTGCTTCACCTGCTCTGCGACGTCAGGATTGTCCTTAAGGAACCGCGTCAGCTCGCCCAGTCGCACGAAGTGATGGCGAGCCCATCCCTTGAACGTCTGTGCACCATACTGCCTGTTCCCCTTCTGGAGACAATGCGCGAGCAGCTTGCGCATCGGCAATCCCCTATGACCCATCGTGCGCCACGAGACGTCAGGCGCCCACTCCGCATACAGCACGCTGAGCGGGATGCGTCGGTCGCGTACATCACTGCGACGATACTTCCGCTCAGCCGCTGCTACGACTTCCAGAGCCGGCCGCGCGGGACGCTTGCGCTCCTCGAGCGGAACCGGGGCTTCCAGCGACATCGCAAAGGCGTGGTCGCGGTCGTAGTTGTAGCCAGACAGCCTGTTCTGCTCACGCCAGCTCGAGCGACGCAGAATGCTGTCCACTTCTCCGACCTGCGACTTCGCCAACGTGATGGCGCCGTACTGCACATAGAACTTGTAGCCCTCGCCCACCAGACTTACGCCGACCGTGTTCAACCGGCGCGCCGCCTCGTAATGCCGCTTCACCAACCGCTCGAGCTCGAAGTCCAAGAGGTATCCGACCGACTCCTCGTGCACATCGAACATGCGCGCGGTGTCCATCTCCATCACCTGGCGAGACTCGCCCTTCACCTGGATTTCACGCAAGGCCGTACACGGACCTTCCGTTGCTTCCAGAATCGGGTTGCGTAGACCCGTAAAGGCGTCTGGCGCGTCCTCATCCCAGTTGTGAACCGGGATGTAGCGAGGCTTCGGCACCGGACCCGCTGGTGCTTTCTCAACGCTCGGGACATCGAACCGCATGCCCTTCACGTAGACGTCGTAGTAAATGGCCCAGGCTGAAAACGGCAGCGTGTATGCCTGGAGGCTCCATACTGCGTCGATGGCAACCAGGGCGCGAGGGCTCACGATTTGGAATCGCGGTTCCTTGAGTCCCAACGCCTCCGCAGCGAGCTTCTCGTCCCGGTCAATCGTCAACGCATAGCGCAGCAGGTCTTGTACGTATTCCGGAGAATACGCATCAGGCCCGTACACAATGTGTTCGTCGATGATGGTCCGGCCAATCCACGTCCGTTTGCTCAGGTCGTATACCGTGTTATTGACGTACTCCCTGAAGCGCGTGAGCGGTTCCATGTAGGCATACTGCTCTTGCACGAGAAACGCGTCCATGCTCTTGTCGGAGCCGACCATCGTGCACACGTAACAACCGTGACGCGCACCACAGCCCTTCGACGGCTTGTCGCCACGACCGACTGTGCATTCGCCTTCGGCATCCTTGTAGATGCGCCAGACGTCAACAAAGTCGCTGTAGATGGCAACAGGCAGCCGCTCCTCTTCCGGAAGAACATCCCGGTTGACGGCCAGGCCGATGTACTCCATCACTTCATCGGTCGTCCAGTTTGCGATGGGCGCCAGGAACACGTCCTGATTCTCATGCGTCTGGACCAACTGAATCGGCGACTCGGCACGCTTGGTCATGTTGCCCGCGCGTTCCGCGCTTTCGTCGAAACGAACGCCCGTCACCCCGACCGTGAACTTGCCTTCCGCCACACGGTTGAGCCCGAAGAACTGAGTGCGCACCCGGCCGAGCGGTGTCGACTTGAGGTCCGTGGTGCAGTTGCGGTTCGTCAGCGGCGTGCTGATGAGGGTTTTGCCACCGATGATGGTGACGGCCCACTGGCTGAGAATGTACGGCTCCGTGACCGCAATGTGTCCCGGAAGGCCATGCTCCTCAATCCATTCCCGCACGCGCTCGAGCTCCCCACGAACTACGCCTAGAACTTCAGGGTTTTCTACCTGGGTGTCCGAATTAAGCACCAGAAACCGCTTAACCTGCTTGCCCTCGGCCTTCAGTTGCGCCGCCGCCGCCATTGCCAACGACAGGACTGTGCTGCTGTCCTTCCCGCCAGAATAGCTATAGCAGATTTCATACTGCTGCATCACCCATTTAAGAATTGCCACCGCTTTCAGCACCTTCTCGTGGAGGTTGCTTTCCTGCATGGCCACAACTTCGTCGGGGGCGGTGCGCAAGACGACGGGCTGAAACTCCGCCGCCTTTTTCCTGGGCTTAAACAACACCGGGTGAACTTGCGCGAACGTCTCACTGCTGAGCAGGTCTGCTTGCATATCCATGTCTGTCCTCTACTTGAAATGAATGAACTCATCTCGTATAGGAAGACCAGCGACTGCACGAAGAGACGCCCAAATGTAAAAGCGGAGCATGAAGCTCCGCAATTTTCATAGCCACCAGGGTGCGAGCTTGCTCGCGTGCTTTTGCTCAGCGACCCGTGTCGCGGGACTCAGACTTGCCGAAAATCGGCGCGAGCGCATCCGCGATACCTTTCGCCAGGCCGGTCGTCAGGGCTTCGGTCATGACCTGCCGGCGCTCCTGCGCGCCCATCTTCGGTGGCTTGGGCTCCGCCGCAGCCACGCGCTCCTCGCGAGTGCCGCGGCGCTTGGCTTCACCCATGCGCAATCTCCGTAGGCATGGCTGGATAGCTGGCGTTCAGCTCTTTGAGAATCGCTTCCCGCGCGGTCCGCCGGCGCGACAAGGCCGCCAGCTCCTCTGTCATCACGTGAATGGTGCGGGTAAGGCCGCGGATGTCTTCTTCCGCCGCGCGTTTGGCTAGGAGGATGGCCTCTTCACGGTTGGTCGAGAACCGGGCTTCCGTCATCAACTCGCCATCGTGAGTCACAGTCGACCAGCCAAACTCTTCGCATTGCTTCTCGACAATAGCTGCCCCGTCAAACGTAAACACCGGAACTGAGCGCCGGAACTGGTCTGGAGTTTCGATAAGACGGCGCAACGTCACCGGGTCAGCTTCCATCTCGGAACGGTAACGCCGCATCGCGGGCTCTCTCTCATCGACTTTAAGCAGCTCTCCCGTTCGCGAAATGACCATCTGGCTCAAGGAATAACCGGAACCAATGCAGATTCCTTCGTTCGTCACGTGAACCAGATGGAGCCCAATCCGGTAGTGTTCTTTTACGTTTTTCCAACCCATTTTCGGTCTCGTGTTTCGCGTGCGAGGTCAGCCTGCTGCCGTGGCCGCAGGCTTCTTGAGCGAGCGTCCGTGCTGGAGGTTCAGCTCGGTGGTCAGCTTGAAATCGGGAAGCAGTTTGCCGCAGTTGTCCGCAACCTTCTGGCGATATTCAGCGAAGCCTTCCGCATCACTGTCTCGATAACCCGGCACCGCGCGCTTCACAACGTGATACGAGACGGCCATGCCCGCCTTCGCTCGTTCGGCGATGAAGCGTTCGGCGTCGTCCTCCGTCAGGTGGACGCTGGCGGGTTCGTACTTGCGATGCTCGCCCGCATCCCACTCTGGAGTTGCCGTGTAGCGCACATAATGCACCTCGAATGCGGCCCTTTTCCGCTTGTCTCGCGAGTGGACATCCGCCATCTCGACGTGCACGCGCTTGAGCTCTTCAGCGCACGAGGCCTGCACCGAAGAAATCGTGCTGATATTTCGGATGAATCGCTCCAGCCGAGCATCCGCTGTCTCGCTCGACTCGTCTCGCGGACCATTGTCGATGAATGCCCAGTCGCAGACCATGCGAACCTGACCACGGTGCCACATGCGCACGCGCACGGGGGAATCGTCGTCCACATCCCGGCCCCACTTGATGTCGACCACCTCGCGCACAAGCTCCGCCGCGTTATCCAATTCCTCACGCGGAATATCGGGCCAGCCGCCGTCGCCGTGGTCCGGCGCCATCAGAAAGGCCTTAAGCTTCGCGAGGACTGCATCAACAGCGGCCTCATGCTGTTTGCCAGGGTTTTTTTGGGTCATGTTTGGGCTCCAGGCGTTTTGTTCAGGTACGGCGCGTATCAGATGTCGTCCGCAGTCGCGGCCAGCGAGAGCAGCCAGCTTTCGTCATAGACGGGAACACCGGCTTCCTTGGCTTTGGTCATTTTGGAGCCTGCGCCTTCGCCCGCGACAAGTGCGTAAGTCTTCTTGCTAACCGAGTCGGACGGCTTGCCACCGAGCTTTTCGACCAACGCCTTCGCTTGGTCACGCGAGAGCGTCGGCAGCGTGCCCGTGACGACAACCGTCTTGCCCGTCAGCGCGCCGCCTTCGGCGCGCTTGGCTTCGTTGGTCGGCTTGGCCAGGGTGGCGAGAAGGTCCATTTCTGCGCCGAAGTGTTCGTCCTCGAACGCGGCGATGATGGAGCGGGCCGTGATAGGGCCGATGTCTTCGACCGAAAGCAGCTCCGACTCTTTCGCCGTGCAGAAGTCTTCCCAGCTACCAAAGTGCAGCGCCAAGCGCTTTGCGGTGCCTTCGCCTACGGATTCGATGCCGAGCGCGAAGATGAAGCGGCGCAGCGGCCGGCCGATGGATGCCGCAATGCCTGCGGCCAGCTTCGCGGCAGATGTCGCGCCCCATCCGTCGAGCTTGGCCACCGCGGCCGTATCCAGCGAGTAGAGGTCCGATGCCTTGTTGATGAGGCCGGCGGCGAGCAGGTCCTTGACACTACCTTCGCCCAACCCTTCGATGTCGAGACCGCCACGCGAGCCAAAGTGCGTGAGACGGAACAGGCGCTGGTCGGGGCAGCTCGTACCACCCGTGCAGTAGTGCTCGCCCATGCCCGCTTCCGAGCCTTCGATGAACTTCACGGCCGAGCCGCACGTCGGGCAGTGCTCCGGCATCTTGAATTCGACGGCGCTTGCCGGACGCAGTTCAAGCAGCGGACGCACAAGTTCGGGAATCACGTCACCCGCGCGGCGGATAACCACCGTGTCGCCGACGCGAACGCCCTTGATGTTATTGACCTGGTGCTCGTTGTGAAGCGTCACATTCGTGACCGTCACGCCGCCGACATGCACCGGGTTCAGGCGTCCCACCGGGGTGAGCTTGCCCGTGCGGCCGACCTGCACGTCGATGGCATCGAGGGTCGTCGGACGCTCTTCAGCCGGGAATTTGTAAGCGGTGGCCCAGCGTGGCGTGCGGTTGTTCCAGCCCAGCACTTCCTGCTGGCGATACGACTTGAGCTTGTAGACCACGCCGTCGATGTCGAACGGCAGGTCCGCGCGAACAGTTGCGACTTCCTGGAACGAATCGAGCACCCCTTGCACGCCCGTCACAACGCTGAACAGCGTGCTGACCTTGAAGCCGAGACCAACCAGGCCGATGAGCGTCGCGTCGTGCGTGTCGTAGCCCTGGCCACGCGCATCGACGATGCCGTATGCGTAGAAGCTTAGGCGGCGCGCCGCCGTGACTTTCGGGTCGAGCGTGCGCAGGCTGCCTGCGGCGGCATTGCGCGGGTTTGCGTATTCGTCCTCGCCGACTGCTCGCTGCTGCTCGTTCAGACGTTCGAAGTCCGCCTTGGCCATCAGCACTTCACCGCGCACTTCCGCCGTAATAGGTCGCGCGAGACGCAGCGGCACGCTCTTGATGGTGCGCACCTGCGCCGTGACATCTTCGCCCTCTTCGCCATCGCCGCGCGTCACGGCCTGAACAAACAGACCGTCCACGTAGCGCAGGCCACACGACAGGCCGTCGTACTTGGGTTCGCGGGTGAATTCCAGCGAGTCCGGCGAGACGCCGAGTTCGGCTGCGATGCCGCGCACGAACTCTTCAGCCGCCGCCGCATCCATCGAATTGTCGATGGAAAGCATCGGAACCTGATGGCGAACAGTCGGCAGCGACTTGAGCGTTTCGCCGCCCACACGCTGCGTCGGGGAATCGGGGGTGACCAGATGGGGATGGTCCGCTTCGAGCTCCTGGAGCGCGCGGAACAGCCCGTCATACACGGCGTCGCTTTCGAGCGGTGCGTCGTCCACGTGATAGGCGTGGGAAAGTTCAGCGACACGCTGCTTCAGGCTCGCATAGCGAGTATCCAGCGATTCGTCCACCGTGATGGTCATTTTTAGTTAACTCGTTGATTGGATGGTGACATTATACCACACAAAACGCAAAACGCCCAGCATAGCTGGGCGCTTCGATGAGGGAGCGATGCCGGGTCAGTTGTTGACCGGCGAACCGATTGTCACGGATAGCCGGACACCTTCGCCGTGTTCCGCCTGACCGATGAGCAACTCGCCGCCGTGTTCGGTCACCATACGACGAACGGTGGCCAGTTCGAGGTCGCTCGTGAGCGTCCAGTCAAGCGGCTGGGTGTCAGCCGGAATCTCCAAAAACAGCGACGTAAGCGTCAGGCCCGTCGCCTCTACGCATATCCCGGTGGTGAGAAACCCGCCGACACCTTCGATGGTAATCCTGGCTGCGCCGCCATGCGGCTGTCCCGCCAACGTCACCAGGATGCGCTCGATGATGCTAGTGAGTACCTCAGGGCTGGCAACGACCGCGGGCAGCTTACGCACAAAAAACTTCACATCAGGGTATCGGTTTTCGAGCTTCTCCAGGACCCGCGTGACAATTTCCGTCGGATGTACTAGCGCAGTTGCCCGGTACGGCAGTCCGAGCGCATTGTGGTACCGATGAAACTGACTGCTTACCCGGTAGAGCTCTGTGGTGGCCTGGGAAATCTCCTCCGCCCAAGGTGGCTCGATATTCGTCACAGCCTTCAGAATCCGGTCCAGTTGTGCCTCCGAGAGGTCGGCCACGGCCATATGAAAGTGGTCAATATCGTCGAGCAGGCTTGCCAGGTACGTGCTTTGGTGCGACAGGTTGCGCTGCATGCGGTCGTTCAACGCCAGAACCTGCTGTTCGTGGCTGCGAACATCCGTCTGGTCGTTAAAGATGAGCAGGAACCGGCCCGCTGTCAGCGCCGCCAGTATCACGTCAAAATGCTTGCCCAGCTCAGGCAGAAATATCTGACACCGGTAAGTCTGCTCGCCAGAGGTGACGCGGCCGATGCCCTGACGCAACTTGTCGTGACTGGAAAAGCTCGGCCAGGCGACGGAACAGGGTTCCGTGTAGGGCAGCGGAAGCCCATCCATCATGCGCTTGAAAGACTGGTTCGCCTCGACAATGTATGCGTCGGGGCCGCCGTCGCCGCTCACGGCAAGCCGGCAGACGGCGACGCCGCAATTCAGGTTGTCGAACATCACCTGATAATTGTGCTGGTGCAGGATTGCCGACTCTTCCGCGAGCCGGAGCTCACTGGAGCTTCGAAAACCAATGGTATGGCCGACGTACTGCCCATCGCGAAAAGAAGGCATCGCGATGAGAATGACCGGCCCGAGCGCCTGGTTGCAATACGCCGCCCAATCGGCAATTTCTACGGCAACGGGCTGCCGCGTCGTGCGCGACTTCTCAAGCAGCCCTTCCAGTAGCCGGATGAATTTGTCCAGAAAGATGTCGTCATACCGTTTGCCAATCATGTCTGCAGGGCTCGAAACCTGCGCGACGCGCATCGGCAACTGCGTAGTCGTCAGAATTTTTCCGTTGGCGTCGATAAAAAACAGCCCAGTGTCTGGGCTAAATTCGGTAAAAGTGATGACGTCATTGAGTGCATCGAACGCACCGAAGCCACTCTTGAACCCCTGCTTGACGGCTTTAATCTGGGATATTGCAAAAAGGGAGAGAATCAGGGCAACGAGACTTAGAATACTTTCGATGACATACGGTCTTTCGTCATGCACCCGTCGGATAGATGGAAATTCGCTATGTAGATACGGTATCGCCTCGGAGTACGAAAACGTCAAACTTCCCGTAATAGCGGCCACAACGGCCAGGAAGACGGCCAGTTGCACGGTCACTGAGTTTTTAAACATGCCTGCACGAGGAAATACGTCGAAATATTTGTAAACTAACATACCCACGATTGCCCGTCACGAAGACAAAAGCTCAATTGCCGCCATATGCTTTGCCGTCGGACGCAGCTCTTCGTGGCCCAGAAACTCCTGGACTTCGGCCAGAGTGTATCGCCCGCTCAAAAGCGCCTGCCGAGCGAACGTGTTGCGTAACAGATTGGGGCCGCTTTGAGGTAGGGTCTCACCTAATGGCCGAAGCCATGCGCTCACCCGGCGAAAGAGCCCCGATGGAGAATAGGGGGTTCCTCCGCGCGTGGCCGGGCATACAAGGTCTCCAGGCATGGACAGGGTCTGGCGCAAAGTGCGCCAGGACTCGACCCACTCTCGCCAGGGACCGTCCGGCAAAATCAGCGTGGTATGTTCGCGATGTACGGTATGTGGCTTTACCCGTATCGCATGCGTTTCGGACACGTCTTCGTCCCGCAAGTTAATCAGCTCGTTAGACCTCAATCCTGCCCCCAGGAGAAGCGCCGCGGCACACCGGTCGCGGGCGCCCTTCCACCCCACTATATCGGTCAGGATTTCGATAACTTGAGCGAGGGAATCCTCGGAAAGGCCCGGTGGCAAAGCGATTTCGAGCTCCCGCTCCTTTTTGAGTTCGACAATGAGCGGATTGTCCCCGTCCCACCCCACTTCCTTCGAGCGAAGGTGCCCATAGACCTTGCTCAGCAGCAGGAGATAGCGCCGGCGCGTGAGCGGCTCGAATTCGCTCGCCGTGAAGAACTCCGTCGCGTCCTGAGGGGTCACCTCCAGCAGCCCCAACCCCTTGGCAGCCAGGGATGAGAGCCACCAGGCAAACATGGACGTGTAGGTGTCGCGCGATGACTCCCGGAACTGACGCGATTCGACTACGCGGTACTGCGCCAGCCACGCCTGGAAGGTTGCCTTCGGGTCTGTGGTCCAGGCCGACAGACTGTTGGCTGGAAACAGTTCGCCGTTCTGTGCGCGTTGTGCTGCTTCTGCTCGGGCCAACTCAAATCTCCCTTTCTATAGGCGACACTATTTTGCCCGAACGCTTTTTGCGGTCAAGTATGCTACTGCGCCAAAATGCAAATTCATGGTATACTAAACGCAATTCCTTCCGGAAATTTGCGTCTATGCACCCTAGTATTTACCGAGAATTCCACGTCGGCCTGGCTCCGGACGTCGAAACTAAAGAGATTGCCCAAGGCGTCTCACACGAAGAAGCCGTGCTTTTCGTCATGCTACGCCACGTCAAAACGGGCGAAGAAGCCGTGTTCAAGCTGCTCGGTGCGGCGGGCACGCCCGAGCGCTGGATTGAAGAGCAGGTCATGCGACGCTTCCCGGCGTCGGAGGCCGCGGGCGAGTTGCGTCAGCTCTACGGCCGCAACCGCCACCGCCTCAAGGAAGGCTGGGAGCATGCTTTCGGTGAGCGGGTCTACCAGAACCTGAAGCAGGCCGGTTACTCCAAAGGCGCGCAATACTGGGCGGAGCTCATCCCGACCCTGCCGTCCGTTCTCTACCGGACGATGAACAACCGCGCGGTGACCAACCTGGGCGAGCTGGGTGATGACGCCGAGTTCAGGGACATCATCAAGGCGGTCCATGACGGCTGGCTGGCGGTCCTCAAGGAAGCACGCGCCATCGGCATGACGATAAACGGGATGCAGCGTCTGGCGCTGGACCTTGCCGGCTGGCCGACCGACCACCTGCGTGGCCTGTCAATGCTGGAGTACGCGCAGTTCAAAGAAAAAGCGCTCTTTGGCCGTCTGTCGCTCGGCTATCTATCTGAGGAAGACTGGTCAGCCGCGCTCCTGCCTCTGGTGGAAGATGCGACGCCCTCGAGCGACACACGCCCCGCCACAACGATTGCCGAACTGAAATGAGCCACAGCCTGAATGCAGTAACGCGCGCGGCGCGAGAAGTCCTCTCGGCCTACCTCGAGCTGTATCCCGGGGAGGCACAGCGGTTCGACCTGCTTCGCGCCCAGCTCGAGCAGGGCAACCCATCCGTGCTCGTACGCTCGAACATGACAGGTCACATCACGACCAGCATGGTGGTTTTCGACCCGGCCACACGCAAGGTTCTGGTCATCTTCCATGGCATCTATCGGGACTGGATGCCGTCGGGTGGCCACTTCGAGATGGACCTCTCACTCTGGCTGTCGGCCGCACGCGAGGTGCTTGAGGAAACTGGCGTCGTCGTCGCGGAGCTGGCGTGGTCCGGACGCGACAGCGCGTATCTGCCCATCGACATCGACACGCACCCGATTCCGGAGAATCCGAAAAAAGGCGAAGGCGCGCACTTCCACCACGATTTCACGTTCGTCGCGACTGCATCGTCGCACGTGCCGCTCGTACCTCAGATGGAAGAAGTCGATGCCGCAGTCTGGGTCGACCTGGCGGAGATGCACAAGAGCCAGCTTGAGCGCGTGCGCCGGCTGGCGGCCAAGCTGGAAAAGGCGTTCCCGGCGTCGCGCCTCTGACTGTATCACCCCCAACCATCCCGATTTCTGCACCAGGAGACCACCATGGACAACACGAACACGCAAACCACCATTTCGACGGATGTCGCAGCACTGCGCTTTTCCCACATCGTCGAACAGCTGGTCAAAGCCAGCCATGCTTGAACTCAAGGACCTGAAGTACGCCGAGAACCGCGTCACGGTGACGTACAACGTCGTGCATAGCGACGGGCGCATCGGCACGATTCTCGAACAGGACTTCAAGCTCACCGTCGACACGCAAACAGGCAAAGTCGAGGGTGAACTGCATCTGACCGAGATGAAGGTCGACAGCATCGAGGCTGCCCGGGAAAAGATGGCGGTGTGGTGCGAGCGCATGGCGATTGCCCTGCGCCGCGTCGAGCGCAAATCGGGCGACCTGCCGCTGTATCAGCGCACGAGCTTCGAACCCGAAGAGCTGCCTCTGTGGATGCAACGGGAGTACGAACGCCTCGTGCAGGCCTACGTCAACGCCAAAACCGACGAAGACCATGAAGCCATCCGGACGTGGCTCAAGGACCATCCGATGAGCCTCGTTGGCGACCTGGTCGAAGTAGCGAAGTGCCAGGCCGAGCGGCGCCAGGAAGACAGCGAGCAATAGTTAACAGCCTAAAAAACAGTGCGCAGATGTGCAGTCATATTGACGATGTAGTGTTTTGTGGTATACTGCATAAACACTGTCACTCCCTAACCACCGCACAAAATGAAAAAGCACTTCCTGCTGGCGGCGCTCACGGCCGCCCTGCTGGTTTCGCCCTATGCCGACGCCGCATCCGGGTTCAGCCGAGGTTCCTCAAGCTCCAGCACGAGTTCGAGCAAAACCAGCGCCAGCGCCAAGTCCGAATCGAAGTCGAACTACGGTAGCTATTCGGGCTTCGCTTCGTCGAGCAGCAAGAAAGCTGATACTCCGCGCGTCCAGACGTACGTACCCACAACCCTGCCCCGCCAGGCCGCCACCCCGCCTGCAGCGGACCCTTCGCCGGCCCGTTCGGGTTTCGGTGCGACCGCCAAGTCGGGCACAGGCAAGACGGTGGCCGCTGTCGCAACGGCGAGCGTGCTGGGCGGCGCGATGTATTCGGCTTCGGCGAATCACGATGCGGTGACCGCGTACGAAGCGAAGAAAAAGGCTGACGCCGCACAGGCTGCGCCGCAGCCGGCACCCACAACGTCGATGGCGAGCACACAGGATTCGCGCGGTCAGGCGAGCGTGTCGCAGAGCGATTCGCACTATCAGCCGCGCCAGCAGACTCAGGTCGTTGTTGTCCAGCAGAGCCCGCAATACCATGGCGGCTCGATGCTAAACGACGCCTACTGGTACGAACGGGGTCGAGACGCCGCGCGCCGTGACGAACGGGAGCGTGAGTATCAGCGCGACCGCGACTATCAGTACGCACAGGCTCAGGCTGCACAAGCTCAGGCACAAGCTCAAGCAGCACAGGCGCCGGCCGCGCCGGCTCAGGGTGGCTACGCCCCGAGTGTGCCGCCCGTTGCTCCCAGCGTCGCGCCGGCCACAGTTGCCCAGGCTGCCCCGAGGCTCAAGGCTGCTCCCGTCGAACAGCCGCACCACTCCTCGCACATCGGCCTGATTCTGTTCCTCGTGTTCCTGGCTGCGGCCATTGGCGGCATCGCGTACTTCGTCCTGCGTGGAAGCAAGCCGGGCAAGCCCGCGAAGAAAGCGAACTACACCCTCTAAGGATTCAAGCGATGTCCATTCTTCAACTCGGCAAGCGCATCATCGAAAAGCGCGTGACGCAGGCTCAGGACGACCATAACTCGCTTCCACGCGTCGACGTCGGGCTGCCGTATGGCGCCCAGATTGGCAGTCTGCTGGAAGTGCCGCGTGCGTCCTTCGCCATTCTCGATGGGTCGCTCGTGAAGGTTCCGGCCTCGGCGCAGATGCAGATTCAGGCTGTAGGCCGCGTGCGTCTCGACGCGGACCCGTCGCTCGAGATTTTCCGCCTGTATACGGACGCGGGCGACCGCCAGACCGACGCGGGCCAGTCATTCCTGCAGGTCCTCACGAAGAACGGCCAGCCCGTCGAGGCGACGTATTACCAGCAACTGTTCCGCCTCGTGCCGACCACGGCTGAAGAGCAGGAGCCGTATCAGGGCGCGGGTTACGGCTTGGGCGAACTCTGGTACAACCTCGGTGACGACCAGCTCGCGCTCGCGGGGCTCACTGCGGAGAAGATTGCCAAGCTCCTCGCGGGCGCCGAGACGCTCGATTATCAGCGCGACACGCCGGTGACCAGCGATTACATCCATCCGTACAAGGCCGTCGAGAACCGTCTGGACGACCCGACGGGCACGAAAGGCATGCGTCAGCAGATGCAGTTCATGCCCTACGTGCGCGTGCTGCCGGATGGCAACCGCGAAAACCTGCTCATTTCGTTCGAGGTCGTGGAATCGGTCGACGGCAGCCGCGAGCCGGCCGTACACGTCGATTTTCTTGTCGGGCTCACGCTGGGACCGCTCAAGCTGAAAGTCCTCTAACCAACTTAAGTGTTTTGTGTTATACTAGACACTTTGCTGCACCATTAAACCAAGCCGGCGCCGCGCCGGCAACCGAACCACCTCGAAAGGAATCCACATGTCCGGCTGGAAGCTCTCCGCTGCACTCATCGTGAAACAAGTCAGCGCCTTCGGTGACACCGTCGCGCAAGCACTGGTCTCGTTCGACCCCGAGACGGCCACCGAAGTCGACCGCGAGAACCTGCAGAAGCATCTGCGCGAAGCGGCGACCAAACTGGCGTCGGCGCGGCACGAGTATGACGGCGTGAAGAAGACCGCGGATGCGCTCGAAGCTCAAATCGCGCAAGACACGAAGGCTGCCGCAGTCCTGATTTCGAAGCTGGAAGCGAAGGAAATCGACGAATCGACGCTCACCGAATTCGCCGACAACCTCGAAGACATGAAGGCTCGCCTGCCCGTCGCGCAGCAAGACGTGAAGGATGCGCAGGAACTGGTCGACACGGTGCAAGGCATCGTCAACACCATCGAGAAGAAGCTCGCCGACTTCGACGCGGCCGCCAAAAAGGCGCTGCGCGGCATCGCCCAGGCTCAAGCGAACCAGGAGCGCGAAAACCTGCGCCTGCAGAACCAGCAGGAACTGCGCGACCTGCAAAGCGGTGTCGGTGGCCCCTCGACGGCGCTGGGCGCACTGACCCGCAAAGCTGAAAAGCTGCAAGTGCAAGCGGATGCGACAGCAATCCAGGCGGACATCGGCCAGAAGCCGCTGGACCGCGCGAACGCCATCGACGAAGCCCGCCGCATCGCTGCGGGCACGGCAACGCCGGTGGCCGAATCGGCTGCGGACCGTCTGCGTCGCTTGACTGGCCAGTAATCTCCCCGCAATAGAAGTATCGAAGGCGCAAGGCTCACAAGGCCTTGCGCCTTTTTCATTGCGGACACCAAATTGCGTTATGCGGCATTAAATGCTATAATGTCGTTAATTCAAGGAGCTTTCCGTATGTCAATCAAATTGTTCGTGCCGCCGCTCGGCACTCGCCTCGTGCTGACCGAACCGTGGGAATTCAAGCTCTATAACGAGAGCCGTAACGGAACATTGATGACCCTGCTGGGCGACGTGCGCGAAATCAGCTACGACCCCCAACCGACGCATGCCACCCTGCCGCCGGGCACCGAACTCATCATCGACCGGTACTACATCAAGCATGCCCTGTCGGACTTCGATAGCGTGAGTTTCCGCATGAAGGGCGTGAGCGCCGTGGCAAAGAAGCGCTATGCCTCCGAGGTGCCGTCGAAGCGTCAGGTTCGCTTCTGGGCAAAGCTCGATGACGTGAACACGATGCAGGTCGAAATCGTGCGCGAGGACGCCTGATATGACTTTCCTGGCGGTGGTCGGCTGGCTCGTCATTACCGGCGGCATGGTGTTCGCATCCTTTACATGGACGGCGGTGGCCAGCCTGACGCTCGGCTATTACACCATCGGCGGCGCGCGCAACCCGCTGCACCGGAAGGTGGTCGTGATTCTGCTCGGCATCGTGCTCCTGTGCGGCTGGTGGTTCCTCGTCATCGAGCACGCGCCCTTCACTATCACATTCAAATAAGGCGATGCCCGCATGAAAACCATTGACGACGCCCGCCATCACATCGGTGCGTTCCTGGGTGCCTGCAAAGACTCAGGGATGCAGTCTGAGCACGTTCGCGCTGTGTTGCTCGAGTATCTGGGCTTGCCTGAAGAAGACGGGATAGCCGAGACGCCTGTTGGCACGCAGGGCCTGCGTTGGGCGGCTGACGGTCAGCCGGACCCGCATGGCGCCATGTACGACTGCGAACGCGCAGCACTCACGCTTGGCCAGCTGAGCGATGACGAACTGGCAAACGAAGCCTTTATGAACTACGACCGGCGCCCGCCGGTGGAGAGGCTCATCGCGGGCACCGCGTTCATGCCCATCGTCTATATGACGGCGGTGAAAGAGCGCATTCGATGGCTCTCGCGCTGTCTCGCTGCGGCGACGCAGCACGCATCGACAGCGCGCACAGACCAACCGTGCTGACGGCAACCAGGGAACGGCCGGCTCACGATGACGCTCGTTGAGGCGACGTCCACTGCATTCATGAACAGAACGGGGAAACGCATGCTGCAAACCTGGAGCAAACCATTAATCGCGGCGCCGGCGGTTGTCTACCTGGGGCAAGGAAAGGGTCGCGACTTCATCATCGGTGACCGCCACGGCGTGAAGCGCCCTATCGTGCGCGCACTTGAAGCGGTGAATTTCGACCCGGCTGTGGACCGACTGTTTTCCGTCGGCGACCTGGTCGACCGCGGCGACTTTTCTGCGGAAGCGCTCGAGCTGCTCAACCAGCCCTGGTTCTTCGCCACACTCGGAAATCACGAGCAGATGGTGCTCGACCTGTATGCCGACGGTTCGCTGGATTTGGACGCGCTTCGTCACCATGTCGCTCGAAACGGCATGGCCTGGTGGCTCTCGACCCCGCCGGAGCAGCAAGCTGCCCTGCTGGATGCGTTTGCGCGCCTGCCACTCGTTATGGAACTGAACACCGTGCGTGGCTCGGTCGGCATTCTCCACGCTGAAGTGCCCGTTGGTATGGACTGGCCGACCTTCATCGCACAGGTGGAGGCAGGCGACCGCCACACGATTAAGAGCGCCTTGTGGGGCCGTGTGCGCGCCACGAACAACGACACATCGGGTGTCGCGGGTATCGACCGGGTGTTCGCTGGCCACACGCCGCAGTTCGACGGCGCGATGCGTCTGGGCAACTGCTATTTCATCGACACGGGCGCCGTATTCGGTGAAAAGGGAATCGCGCCCGGCAAACTGACCATGGCCAACGTGCTGTGCCAGACGATGGTGATTGATGCCCGGGAGCCGACCGTCTTGCCGCTCGTTGACCTCTTCGACGACGAAGGCCAGGGTCGCTTCGGGCAATATGCGCGGCGCTGGTAACCTTGGCCGTCTACGTTGATGACATGGAAGCGCCCTATGGGCGCATGAAGATGTGCCACATGGTCGCGGACTCCGACGAGGAGCTGCACGCCATGGCAAAACACATCGGCGTGTCGCGCAAATGGCATCAGAAGCCAGGCACGCCGCGCAGCCACTACGACATCTGCCTGTCCAAGAAAGCACTGGCGCTGGCTGCTGGCGCAGTGGCTATCACATGGAAACAAGCTGGCGCCATGTCTGCCCGTCGCCGGGAAACGGGTGAGCTGGGCAAGCCGGACGAAGCCATTGCCTGGCTGCACGCGTTCAACGCGGAGAAGCGCGCAAAGGTCCCGGCCTGACCCGTATTGCGTCGTCAGCGGGCCGCCTGCCGTGTCTATACCGAAATGTTGGACATTCATTTCAAAGGACACAGCCATGACCACTGCAGCACACACGCAAGCAACCTCGAAATCAGCAACGATGCCTATCGGCGTCATGTCGGATGCTTCAGATTTTTGCGGGGAATACGAGGTTTTCATTTCCCGCAATGCGCAGGTCGTTGCGTTCGACGTCTGCGACCTTGAAGGCACTGGCATGAGCGCGCAAGCGCTAGTGGATTGCTTTCGGGAAGACCAGAAGCACAAACCCCGCAGCAAGCTGAAACTGCGATTCAAGCACGACCCGCTTGCATCGTTCGTACCGGATTTCGACCATACGCTAAACCTGAACCGTCTTGAGCAGCACGGTCAGTTTAACGATGGCGTCCCGGCTCCGTTTGAACAGTCGTATCTCGTGTTTGCGAAGGACGATGCGGGGCGCGTAATCTCGTACAGCGCTGCGAGCCTGTGTGTGAGCTTCCAGAACGAAGCCTTCGACGAGGTCCCGGCCGACCCAGAGTCCGTTGCGGACTGGCTGGCGACAGCCAAGGAGCGAAAACTCCAGGCCTGGCTCACGCTCACGCTGGACGAAGCCTACACGTTGACGGAATTTCGCGGAACTGGCGCAAACGCCGCCACCAAGCAATATCTCGCGGATGTGGTCGAAGCCGAAGTCACGAAGCTCATTGAGACGCTCAAGGCACCGTTGAAGGCGCACAGGAAGTCTCTCGACTTCGTCTTCTATGTCCAAGCCGACTTGACGAGCAAAAGCGGTTATCTTTCGGCGTCAAAGACGCTTGAATTGCTCGAAGAACATCGTCAAGCGTTCAGGCAGCGGTTCAAAGGCAAGCGCATCCCGGTCGCGTTCCCTGAGAACGTAATTTTCGACGTAGGTTTCTGACCAACCCCTCAGCCCGCTCCCGCGGGCTTTTTTCATTGGAATTGTTTCTTGATTCGTGCGCCCGCCCGGCGCTGTGACGCGCTCGCGAGCTATACGGAACAGGCTAATCAACCAGAGAGGAAACAAGCCATGAAGAACGTAGTCAGCATCGCCCTGAACGACATCACGCCAATGTCGGACCGCATGGAAGTGAAGCTGGATGGTGTGACGCTAGGTGCTGTTGACCTGGCCGTTGTCGAAGACCAGGATAGCCCGGTTCTGCCGGCACTCATCCTGCTCGGGTTCAGCACGGTCCGGCTCGTGAGCGAAGCAGGTATCGAAACGCGCTACACAATGACCGATTTGCTGAAGAGCAAGCCGGTGACGTATGCGGTGCCGGTGCCGACGCTCGGCGACATCTCGCTTTCGCGTCGTTGGAGCGAGCCGCTCGAAGCCTATCGCCTGGACGTGGCCTTCAACGGCAAGCAAGTCCAGAGTGTCGATGCGGGCATGGGCATGAAGACGCTGCGCGAAGTGCTTGTGCAGTTGGGCTTCACCGTCGGCCATTTCGAAGAGTTCGCGCAAGCCGCGTAACGCCAGTTCTGCCCTTTCGGACTCCCATTTGGGAGTCCTTTCTCATTCTGCAACGTTATGCCGCTTGCTTGATGAGGAACCGCGTACGGTCTTCCGCGTCGCGAATCCAGACGGGAGCCATGCCGCGACCTGTCCACGTTACGCCACTTTCCGGGTCGCGATATTTCGGCGCGACCGTTACTTTTTTGCGCGCTTTACCGCTCGATGCGCCAGTCGGAACGACTTTCAGGTGGCGCTTCGTTGCCGGCGCGGCGGCCGCTTCGTCCTGGTTGATGAGAAACTTCGAGCGGTCCTTGACGTCCTTAATCCATGCCGGTGGTCGGGCGTGGCCGCTCCAAGTTTCGCCCGTCTTGGGGTTCATATACTTCGCGGGCAATTTGCCTTTGGCTGTGGTGGCCACCGAAGCCTTCTTGGCCTTTACTGCCTTTGTGACTTTCGATGTGCGCGCGGTGGGGTTGCCAATGTCTTCCAGCGTCAGCTCATTCTTCAACATCAGGTCGTGAATCTTTGCGATGACCGATTGCATAGATTTCTTGCGCAAAGAATCAGCTTGGACCTGCAGCTTTTGAATGCGTGCCTGGATGGCTTCCAAAGTCGCCATTTAATCTCCTTGGGTAGTGCGAGTTGAGGACATATCGAGATGATACCCATTCATCTAACTTTTTAAAGTTTCGAACATAGGTCGAAATTTGGCTTAATTCAAGCAATGATTTGGGCAAAATTTGGGCCAGAGCCTCGGTTAATGACTCATTGTGCATAATCCCCAAAGAGTGGGTTTTGCTTAACGACCTTGAGACGCAAAACCTGAACTCCTTCCACGGCCGCGGAACCCAGCTGCGCGACCTGCTTTTGACCCGTGCCTTAGCGTCAGGACAGGACGCCGAACAAGCAATGAACTATTTGCAGGTTTTAATGCATCTCGATGATGAATCGCGTGTCGCACCGCGAGCGTTATCGCAGAAAGTGCCACCGTTAGCTGGCCAGCTTGTGTCGCGGTGGCCGAATCAACGGGAAGGCCGTCCGGGGGCGCGTCGAGCATATGACTTGCAACACGCGCAATAACCTCTGCTCGAACTGCGGCAGAGAACCCTGTGCTCATCTGTTTCGGTGGACGTGATGCGGATTGAGAACCCAGCACCTTCTTGAGTGCGGCATCGAATTCTTGCCAGGTTGCATCAACGCAATACGAATCCGGCAAGGTCCACCTGAACCTTGGCGCCCCGACCAAAGTTGATGTCACTGGCTCCTCTTCGAGCAAGCGAATGCTTATTCGGCAACTTTTCCGGCGCAAGTTAGAAAGCGACTCGTGATGGTGATTGCCATCTGATGTCCGCCATGCATATTTGCTTGCGCTCCCGTACCATTTCTCCGAAATAAGGGTGTATCCCGGGTCAACGTCGGAGCCCATCTGTGCCATCTCGTGCAATTGCGCTTGCTCGGCCTTCTGGAGCTGTGCCACAGTCATCCTGACGGAATTGCCCGCTGAGTCGACGAATTCATACGGCCACTGTGGGCCATGCCATTCGGCATTCAGCAATGTGTAACCCTGTCGCGCTGCCTGGCGAGCCAATCGCGCACGACCGCCCTGCATGACCGGTCCAGGTCGCGATGCGTGCGTCGGGACCTCGGCTACGTAACGAATCTTGCCGGTACCGACGACGAGTCCCGCGCGGTCGATAAGCGGGTAATCGGATTGAATACCTGTCCAGGCGGCCGGACCAAATCTTAATCCTTGCGCGTGGACGCGAGTTGCCGCTTCAGAAACCGCCTTAATCATCCCGTTTTTCAGCTCAAGCCACATCCGTGCAGGCGCCGCTTCGTAGTAAAGCCCGTCGGGCAACTCGAGTCTGAATATTTCCTCGCTATCAAGCGTTTCGCATACGGCCACCGGCCAAGGACTGGCCATTTTGCGCACAATCTTCAGTAGATGTTCCATCTGAATGCTCCCACGTCAGGTCAGAAGTCCCGCATGAACGAGCTCAAACTCGAGTCGAATCATCGTGTTTTCGGGCCAGGCGCCCATATAAAGATTTGCGGCGCTACGGAGCTTTGATGCTTTACGCGGATGCCTTGCAATCCATGAGGCCAGTCCTAGAGCTGCGCGACTTCCGTAGAAGCCGGCATGCCCAAGGTAGCCACCCAACCCTCCGGGAGCGGCGAAGCCGAACGCCTGTGCGACTTCTAACGCAGATTGCTCGGTGAGGCCCGAAAGTCTTGCACGCACCTGTGTCGAGTATTTCGCCAACATGTACCCACCGCGCTCGTCCGGTTCAATACTCCCAGGGCCAAACGCGACGTAGCCCAGATAATCGCCGGTTCTTACCCGGTCTACCCGAAGGTAAAGCTCATTGTCGGCCATACCGTGAAAGGCCAGGCCATCCCGCACGATTGAGAAGAACGCGTCCGCCCGTTGTTTGACAGGTTCATCATCCTGCGCGGCCGCCAGGGCCGGACAGTCTGCGGCTAGCTTAAGAAGTTCCTTTGTGGAGGGTGTTCGGTTAAGCCATGATGCGGGGAAAGACGCGTCTGCCGCTAACGCCTTGATGTCCTCGACAAACGAGAACAGCACCTCGGAAGAACGCCGTTGCGCAGTCGGCTGCCAGAACGTAGCGAGTTTGGTTGCCGTACCGGATGGAATACTGAGACGTTGCGCCAGTAGTTCCGCCTGCTCGCGGATTCGCCTGGTCCGTCCAGGATTGCCGACGTCGCTCAGACTGTCGTCCGGGACGAAAACATCGAGGGTCAAAAGATTCTGCCAGCTAGTCGCCGACAGCATGGATGCGGTGAGCTCCTGGGCTCGAGAAGTCTTTAGCCCTGTCCACTTTGCGAGGAGGCTGGCATTTTTCTTGACGCGGGAAAGGTCTATCGGTACTGCAATCGGCTCAGTCATCGTCTTCTCCATTGCGTACGTCCCACCGTCCGTACGCAAGAGAAAAGACCGCCTGAGGCGGATTGCGTACGACGAATACTCGCTTGGTGCAGTGTCCGTCGCTTGGCGACGTTTGCCGGTGGGGGCACGGATGACGACCGTTCAGAAAAAGATAGCACAATCCCGCGGGCCAAGGCCAAAAAAGAAAAACCCTCCAAGCCGAAGCAAGGAGGGTTGTTGAGGAGTTTTGCTTACCTGTCAGCACGGACCTGCGCCCGCACTATCAGAACACCCGCGCTAGAACGTGATTTCGCATGCACCGCCTGCACAACCCTGCGACGCCAGCGTATCGGCATCGACATAGTCACGCTTGGCCAGCGCTTCCGAGAAGTCGATTTCCTTCATGGTCTTCTGGATGCTCACCCACTTATGCAGGTTGTAGCAGTCCTTCAGGCAGAAGGTCGTCTTCAGCTCGTCACCGTTGAAGAAGCTTTCGGCGAACTTGGCAAAACGACGCACCCAGTCACGCTTGAGCAGGTCGCCCGCTTCGTCCGTCAGCTTCAGCCCCATCCCCGTCGCCGTATTGCACGCCATCCACAGGTCGTCATTGAAGGCATGCAGCCCGTCGACAATCAGACCCGAAGCGAACATGCTCGCGTCGCCGTACGTGTGCAGAATGTCTTCCGCGGTGAGCACTTCCGTGAACGGTGCCTGGGCATACGCCTTGTCACCCATGGCCGACAGCAGTGAAATGCCGGCGAACCACTCACGGTTATCGAAGATGTACTGCTCCACTTCGTCCCAATCGTCCACCGAGATGGTGTTGGAGATGTTGTGGCGCAACTTCGGATGCACACACAGCTCGACGTTCGTGCCGTTTTCAACCCAGAACTGCTGGGCCTTCTTCACGTACTCCAACTGCTTCACGCCCATCAGGTCCGCCTTGCAAATCGAACCTTCCTTCGTGAAGACCGGGAAGCTCACGACGATGTCGGTGCCGTTGCTGCTCCAGACGCTCTTCTCAACCATTTTCGGGTTGACTGCCTGAATCAGCTTGGCCACTTCATCTTCGACGTTCATCTGCACGTTTCGGAAGTACAGCGCCGAGTGCGCGCCGTGGATACCCGACTCGGTCTGCAGCAGAACCGACGCGTTGCCCGAAGGCTTGGCGCAGGTCGTACGTGCCGCCGCACGGATACCAATCAGCTTGGCAACTTCACGGTTAACCCGCTTGACGATTTCAGCCCCTTGTTTCAGGATTTCCTCGTCGAACAGGATATGCGGATTGTTCATCCAGCCCGTGATGGATACACCGATGAGTGCCTCGCGTTCCGTGATGCGGCGCGTAGCGTCGCTCAGGTACTTGAAGTTGGTGTAACCAGCCTGCAGCGTGCCGAGAATCGCGCTCGCCTCGCACATCGCGAAGAAGATTTCCTTCGTGGTGCACTTGGCGCCGTTACCTTCGGTCAGATTGCAGAACTGGAAACCCGACTCGCCGGTTTCGACGCAAATCGGACGCATGCCGATTTCCACGCACGGGTTGTACGCGAAATCGAAGTCGTCCACGAAGATAAAGCCGGGTTCGCCGAAATCACGCACACTGCGCATGATGGCGGCCCATTCCTCGCGGGTGAGCTCGTCCTTCTTGAGCACGACAGAGTTGTTGCTGCGGCCGCGTTGCGGGTTGTGGACGAACCAGTCACCCGTCTTGGCCTTGAGCATCTCCTCGTCGAACTTGTCGAACAGACAGATGGTGGCCGAACGGCGCACACCACCCGACAGCACGGCATCCGACATGTGCATCACGAAGTCGTAGACCACGATGGCACGCATGTCGTCGCGACCTTCCGCAAGCGTACGCTCGAGCAGCGCTTCACACTTCAGCAGCGCGTTACGCAGACCTTCTGCGCCCGGCGCCTTGAAGCCACCCGAAATAAGTGCGCCCTTCGGACGAATCTTCGAGAAATCGAAGAGCACCGGCGAGCCCTTGAATGCGGGGAACGTACCTCCATCCACGAAATATGAGGACAGCAGCACGCCGAACGCGTCAGCCCAGCCTTCGATACTGTCGGGCACCTGGAACACCTTCGCGCTGTCGGCCGAACGCGCCTGAATGCGCGGCAGCTTCGAGACGTGGCGTTCCTGAACGGAGAAGCCGACACCGCAGCCACACAGCAGGAGGTACATGGCTTCCTGGAAGAAAGCCGCGCGGTCCGCATGCGAAACCGAGCAGTTGTACATCTTTGCTTCGTGGCGCAGCAGCTGCTCACCGCCGAACTGCAGCGCGCGTTGCGCGCCCAGCACGAGTTGCGAGCTGTAAGCCGCCTGAGCCTTGTCCATAAAGGCCTTGAGCTCGGGCGACATGCGGTCGGCATACTTGCCGCGGTGCATCGCCATCACACGTTCCACGGATTCATCCCAGGTTTCGTAGGCACCTTTGCCTTCGACCCAGCGGGAGTAGCCCATGAAGAACTTGGATTGGGACAGCATTTGCTTGCCCAGCGACGTATTTTGGGTAGTGTTGGTCATGATGTATGTTTCCTCTATAAATTAACAGCGAAATTGCTGCAAATCAGTATAGAGGCGGATGTTGACAGACTGCGCTTTAAAAGGTATGTGTTACTCAAAACACCTACCGGATGCGGCGCGTTATTGAGGCAAACTTGCGTTTATGCGTGTTTTATAGTATAGTCCAAAACATCCATCGAACGCTACAAGGACTTCGCATGACCCGCGTCTACCGCCGTGACGGCAACGACTTCTTCCCCACCAGCACCGAAGCACTCGCCATCGAGGAAACCCTGCCGCCGGGGACGTACGCGGTCCGGCATGGCGCACTGGTTGGCTACTACCTGGAGCGCATCGACACTTTCGAGCTGCCGGCGAAGCTCTACGGCGACGTCAACAGCCGTGCGCGACGCATCCTGAACACGTTCCAGAGTCGACCGAACGGCACTGGCGTGCTGCTCTCGGGCCACAAGGGCGCGGGCAAGACGATGCTGACGAAGCAGATTGCGACGCTGGCGTTGTCCGAGGGCATCCCGACGCTGGTAATCAATGAGGCGTTCTGTGGCGACGAGTTCAACGCATTCATCGGCGGCATGCCGCAGGCAGCGGTCATCCTGTTCGACGAATTCGAAAAGGTGTACGACCAGGACAAGCAGCCGCAGCTGCTGACGCTGCTCGACGGCCTGTATCCGACGAAGAAGCTGTACCTGCTGACGGTCAATGACCGCCATCGCATCGACAAGCATATGATTAACCGGCCGGGCCGTCTGTTCTACTCGTTGGACTTCGCGGGACTCACCCGCGCGTTCGTCGAGGAATACTGTGTCGACAAGCTGGAAAACCAGGCAAACCTGCGCGGCGTGTTGAACGTCGCAGCGTTTTTTACCGAATTCACGTTCGACATGCTGCAGGCGCTCGTCGAGGAAATGAACCGGTACAACGAGAACGCAAGCGATGCGATGCAGATGCTGAACATGCGGCCGCAGAACGACGAAGGCAGCACCTACACCGTCAAGGGCCTGCGCAACGGGACTCCTATCCTGTGCGAATACCAGAATCACGACTCGGTGCATCGCAGCCCGCTGACGCTGAACGGGCTGGAAGTTACGTTCGTCGCGTTCGACGAGGATGACCGTCCGGAAGGCGGTCTGGAGGAAACGGTCACGTACACGCTGGACATCAACCTGCTGCGGGAAGTGAACATCGACGAAGGCCGATTTGTCTTCGGCACGAATGACCCGGAGGTTGTGGTGGTGTTCACTCGCCCGCGCCTGCGTAGCTCCACCGTCAATTACGACCTGCCTGCAGCAGCGTAAACGCGACGATGAAACGAAGCGCCGAATTCTCCCCTTGCCGCCTATACCGCTACACGCTGTGGCGCTGGTGGGGTCCGGCGCCTGGTGACGTCGACCGCGGCTACGTCGTGTTTGTCGGGCTCAACCCGAGCACGGCAGACGAAGTCAACGACGACCCGACCATTCGGCGGTGCATCGCTTTCGCGCGGGCTTGGGGCTTCAGCGGCCTTTGCATGGTCAATCTCTTCGCGTTTCGCTCGAAAGAACCAGCGGACATGCTCGCCGCCGCGGACCCGGTTGGCCCGGAAAACGATGTGTGGCTCAAGCGACTCGCGAGCAAAGCAGGCCTCGTCGTGGCTGCCTGGGGCGTACATGGCACGCACATGGCGCGCGATACGCAGGTAAAGCAGCTCATCCCGGAGATGCACTACCTGCGTCTCACGAAAGACGGGCATCCAGGGCATCCGCTGTACCTGCCGAAGACGCTGTTGCCGCAGCCGTTCGCGCCATTGAAGCACTCACAACATGAACAGACTGAAGCACTTTTTCTCGCCCGCGCGTGATGCGCGGAATGCATATCTCGAAGGGCTACAACGAGGCGCGAAGCGTCCGCCCGCCTTCGACCTCGTCGTGATGACCAGCACGCTTGTCTGCGCCTGGCTATGTATCGCGGGCATTGTGTACTGGATGCGCGCGACGCTGGTGGAAGACAAGGCGTTCATCGCTTTCGTCGCGATTGTGCTCATTTTTTGCATCCGGAAGGCAATCTACGTCACGGTGCTGATGGCGCATGTGGTGCGCACACCACCGTCTGCCTGAGACACACGGGATACTCATGAAGAAACTATTCAAGACACTGGCGCTCACTGGCGCGCTCGCCGTGGCGCTCGCGGGCTGTGGGCAGACGCAGGAACAGATGGCGCGCAGCGTCAGCGCGGCAATGGAAACAGCATTCCCGAAGGACTTCAGCAAGCTCGTATTCGACGAGCAGCCGCCCTTCGACAACGCGCCAGCTCCGACCCTCGTGTTCAAGGGCGCGGACTCGACCATTATCTCCGTGAGCAAACCCGCCCATCGAGAGCACTGGCGCGAGTGGATGAGCATGTCGGGCCTGGCGGTCACCAAAAACGGCCGTTGGTTCGAGTTCGTCTACGAATCCGATTTGACGCATGACGAAGGCTTACTGTCGTCAAAGGCCTGTGTCGAGGACGGCTGCAGGCGCTTTTCGAGCGTCCATTCTGTCGGACTGGAGACGGCCAAGCGTTGGTACTTCGACAGCGACCAGTTCACGCCTGAGCGCTACCACGCGCTCTTCAATGAAGTCGCGCCGGCCAAGCGCGAGTCTGCCTAAGGATTCTAGTGCTGAACATTGACCTGGCAGGCGCACCGCCTACTCGAACCGACCTGGCCGCGGCGCAAGCAGACCTTGCAGCTCGCAGACGCCTCTACGCGCTACTCCTGATTCCCTGTTTCATCGCTCTCGTGCCGGCGGCATGGCTCACGCGGGATTCGGCTTTCGGGGGCGGCCTCGTAGGGCTTGTCTTCTCGGTCGTGACAGGAGTGCTCTGCATCCTGCTGATGAACTCGGCGCTCGCGCGAGGTCTGCTGGCTCCGGTGACGCCCGCGCTATGTCCCGACCTCGAGACCGCAATGCGGGACCCCGTTGTCGCTCGTTATGTTGAGGCGATTCAACGCCAAGGCCGCGCGGTCACGCATCGGGAAGCGAGCGAAATTAGGGCGCACGCGAGCGAGACCATCAAGCACGCCGAATCCCGGCGCGCCGCCGCAGCCTGGCAGCGTGTGCACGGCAAGCCATTCGAGAATGCCGGCCAATAACAAGGAGCTTCAACCTATGACAACACATGCACCTGCGAACGTGGTCGCTGTGGCCAAGCCGGGGTATCACCTGGTCACCATTCCGCGCGGCGAACTCGGCGAAATCTCCAAGATTCAGGAGGAGCTGGACGAACTGCGCGATGCCATGGCGCAGGGTTCCCGCGTGATGGCTGCGGTCGAGCTCTCCGACATGATGGGCGCCATCCACGCTTTCATGGCGCGGCACCTCCCGGGCCTGACGATTCAGGACCTGCTCACGTTTTCTGACATCACCAAGCGAGCATTCGTCAATGGCCAGCGTACTTCGCGGTGAGCCGAGGGCGGCCGCGGTGACCGGCCCGTTTCCCCAAAACAGCCTGCTGCTTCTGCACCTCGCGCTTCAGTGGTGGCAGACGCAAGGGCTCCAGTACGTCGACCTGCCGTGGATGGTGCCCTCGCGCTATGTCGATGCGCACCGGCCATCGTTCTGCCGCGACGTGCCTACGCTGCATGGTTCGTTTGTTGGCTCCGGCGAACAGAGCTTCCTGATGCTGCGCGAACAGGGGCTTCTCGCTTGCGGCGCGCCGGGTTATATCGGCTGGACGCCCTGCCTGCGTGATGAGGCCGTGCTCGATGAGACGCACCAGCACGGCTTCATGAAGGCTGAATGGTACGTGCCTCTCTCGCGCGCGGATGTCTCCAGCTGGCGCGAACGCCTCGACGAAATGCTCGCTGCGCAGGAAATGATGTTCCGGACTGTTGCGCTTTATGCAGAAGGTCCTATTGGGCTTCGTATCGACCGCGAAGAGGCCGGTGCGGCACAGCACGACCTGGTGGTCGGCGGCCTGGAAATCGGCTCCTACGGCCTGCGTCACTTCGAAGGGCAATCGTATCTCTACGGTACTGCGTTGGCGCTGCCTAGATTCGCGCAGGCGCTCGAGCGCGTGCCACCTGCAAAACGAGATTGAAATTGAACGAGAAAGTGTACAAATACGACGTTATCGTCTACATCGGCCGCTTCGAGCCGTACCACACCGGGCATGACGCGCTGGTCCGGCTGGGCCTTTTGCTGGGCAAGATTGTCGTCATCGTGCTGGGGTCGGCGGACGAGCCGCGCACCCGAAAGAACCCCCTCGCCGCTCTCGAGCGTGAGATGCTGATGTCGGGCTGCTTCACCGGCGCGGACCGCGCGCGCCTGCGGTTCGCTGCCGTCGCGGACACGGGAGACAACGAAAGCTGGGTTGCCGACGTTCAAGCCGCTGTCGCTCAGAAAGCGCCCGGCGCCGCGCGCATCGCACTTCTGGGTCACTTCAAGGACGCATCGAGCTATTACCTCAACCACTTCCCAACCTGGCACCTCGAGAGCGTCTCGCGCGCAAATGAGCTCGATGCCACGACCGTTCGCAAGGTGATGTTCGACCAGACCCGCACGCTCGAGGCGCGCATCGAGCAGTTGCGCGGCATGGTGCCGGCTGGCGCCCTTGCCTTCCTCGAGCAGTGGATGTCGACGGATGACTTCCGCGCACTTGCCGAGAAGGAAGTCGCAGTGCCGACGAGTGCGCAAGTATGAGCTGGCTCAAGCGTCTTTTCTGTGAACACCTCTGGCAGCGTTACGGTAGCGGCTATGACAGCCTGGTCCGGTGCCCCCGCTGCGACACCGTCAAGGATGAAGAGCCGGGCGATGTCTCATCGCTGGATTGAAAGAGGCTCCGCTCTATACCGATTGCAGTAGTTCAATCCACATAGAGAGGAAAAAATCATGTCCAGCACGACGAACGCAGTGAACGCAGCACGTAACGAATCTCTCGATAAAGAAGTCGCTTTTCGCGCAAAGCTCGGCCAGACGCAGGTGACGTTCGCGCGACTCAAGGAGATGATTCGTGAACTCGGCTATGCCTTCGACCTGAGCATGTCGTGCAAGAGCATTGCGCGCTACATGACGGGCGACCGCGCGGGCGAGTCCTACCCGGCCAATTCGCTCTATCCGCGCCAAATCGACGACGGCAGGTCGTACGCCCACATCGAAGCCCGCCGCGACGCCAACTTCGACCGGCTGAAGGAAATCCGCAACACGTATTTCGCGGTGCACGGCGGATATATCTACGAGTGGTGATTGCTGTAACTCGCATGTCTCAAAGCCTCCCGCCTTGCGCAGGAGGCTTTCCTTTTGCGGACTCAAGAGTGTGCCGTCGCTCTATACGCAAAGGCAGCGTCTGCTGTTTTCTGAGGACATACCATGACTACACGATTGACCCACGAGCAGGTTACCGCACTACTCAAAGACGCACCCGTCCATCGCTTTGGCTCGCCGGCCCTGACGGACATCCACCGCAAACGCGATGAACGCAACCGTTACACGCACTATCAGGCCTACGTGGTGTTTCACCCCGGAGTCCGCGGCGGTCCGAGTCATCACACGCTGAACGTTACATACGTAGGCCAGCTCGTGCCGGACATGTACGACATCGAGAAGGACTGGTTGCTGGCCGCCCAGCCTCATCTGAACACGGGTGCGAGCTAACCACGTTACTCAAAAGGAAAACACCCTCTCAATGCAGCCCCTATTCGGGCTGCTTTTTCATGTGCATTAGAGGGCCGAGCTATACGAAAGAGCAGCAATTCGCTGTTCTATTCGAGGAAACACACGATGTCATATCAGACCAACCTCTTCACGCTCATCGACACGGCCGACGACCGGGGCAGGGTTCACTTCACCGCGCGCGAGCCAATGCGCACCAAGGAGCAGGCGCGGGACTTTCTTGGAAGCATGTTCATGGATTTCCCGCTACTTACCGTTCGGCTTGACTCTGTGAAGAAAGCCATCACTGAAGTCGACTTGGAATTGAGCCCCATCGAGGGCGCCACGGTGCTCAGCGTGAATCTCGCTAAGGTTCTTTTGCTGCCTTCGGTATCGCCGGCCGCTGAGCTGACGGAGTTCCGCGAAATGCTTCTCGCCATGAAGGCGTTTTTCGAAGCCCACGAGACCGAGCGCGTCGACGTCCAGATTGTGAACAACCGCGACCGCAACAAGCGCGTGTTCGGAGACATCTCCTGCCGCGTGCCGACCGACGAGCACAAGATGACGAGCGATGAAGCGGCGACCGCGGCCCTCAACGCCCGAATCGAAGCAAGCCCCGCACTCAGCCACTGGCTGCGGCAGGTCGCACTTTCGCTAGGAAGAATCGGCCCGTGGTCGTGGACTGTCATTCGCGGCGACGAGCTGTTTGGCTACGGGGAAAGCCCGTATTTCAAGTGGCGGGAGAAGCAGCCCCGCGTGCCGAGCGAACCGGAAAAGCTCCGCGTGCTCGACGTCTAGGCAAACCGGACGAGCCTCTACCCTCACCTCCACGGACAGCGATGTCGTGGAGGTTTTTGCCTCGTCGTCAGGCGGCGGTATCCGGCGTCACCGCAATGGCCGCACTGAGTTGTGCCTTGTAGGCCGCGTCCATGACATAAAGGTTTCCGACAAGCTCTCGGAAGAAGGTTGTGATATAGCGCATGAATTTTGGTCCTGAGAAGCGGCAGAGTAAGTTCTTACACAGCAGCTGGTTAATATACCGTAAATCAATCGTAAGTCAATTATACTGAGCAATACAATTACGCGCTAAGCGCGCCGATTTGCAGCCAATCATGACAAGAACAACGCTCAAACATTCCTTGCTGGCCCTGGCGCTGGCGCTCACCTCCGTTGGTGCATCTGCCGCCAACTATTTCGTTGTTGTCCCCGTGCCCGGTCACACGACGGCGACCGATTCCATCGGCGTAACGCTCAATGCGGCCACGTTGCCTCAGGGTGTCGTGGGCGAGCCGTATCCGGGCGCGGACCTACGGAGCCTGCTGTCGGTCACCGGCGACCCGGCTTTCTCCGGCTATGGCCTGAAGTGGAGTCTTGCGTCGGGCGACCTGCCGGCCGGGCTGACGCTCCAGAGCAATGGGACCATCAGCGGCACACCGACAGCTAGTGGCTCTGCGCCGTTTTCGGTGAGGGTCACCTACAAGACGAAAAGTGGCGCGCAAACCTATCGCATTGTCGTGGTCGAAATCACGGTGAGCCTCGACAGCGCCACCCTTCCCTCCGCGCGGCTGCGCAGAGCGTACGCGCCGTATGACTTCAAGACCAAGCTGCACGTCGACAACGACCCCGCGTATGACGCGAGCAAGGTGAGCTTCGATGCCACGGGACTGCCGGATGGCTTGAGCCTGTCCCCGGATGGCCTGTTGAGCGGCACGCCGACCACCGAGACCGACGCTGGAGCCTCGTTCCAGGTCGTCGCCAGCTACAAGGACAAGACGGGTCAGCAGGTGTACACGCTGACCGTGAATGGCGTATCCGTCAATGCGGTGCAGATTGCGCCCGGCGGACACCACACCTGCATTGTGACGCCCAGCGGTGGCGTGCAGTGCTGGGGCTATAACGGCTTTGGCCAGCTCGGCAATGGCGGCACAGCCGACAGCCTGGTGCCCGTCGACGTAGTGGGTCTGCCAGCGGGTAGCATCACGAACCTCTCCGCCGGTTACTTCCATACGTGCGCGGCAATCAATGGCGCCGCAGTTTGCTGGGGCGCGAATAATTACGGCCAGCTCGGCAACAACTCCGCGTCGAACAGCAGCTTTCCGGTTCAGGTAAGTGGATTGGCCTCCGGCGTCTCGAACATCGCGTCGGGCTACTATCACACCTGCGCAACCGTCAATGGCGCGGCGAAATGCTGGGGGCTCAACGGAAACTATCAATTGGGCAACAACAGCACGACGAACAGCGCTGTGCCAGTCCAGGTGAGCGGACTGACCTCCGGAGTCAGCATCGTTGCGGGCACCTGGTACCACACCTGCGCGACCGTAGCCGGCGCGCTCAAGTGCTGGGGCGCGGGAAATAGTGGTCAACTGGGTAACGGCTCGACGAACCAGAGCGGCGTGCCGGTTCAGGTAAGCGGACTGACATCCGGCGTCACCAGCTTCGCGCTCGGAGCAAACTTCACGTGCGCGGTGGTCAACGGTGCCGCCAGCTGCTGGGGCCTCAACAACGCTGGGCAGCTCGGCAATGGCACTACGACAAACAGCAACGTCCCCGTCCCCGTGAGCGGACTGGGCGCGGGCGTCACAAACATCACGGCCGGCAACATTCATGCTTGCGCGGCTGCGTCCGGCGCGGCTAAGTGCTGGGGGTACAGCAACCATGGCCAGGTCGGCAACAACAGCACGGCCAATACGCTTCTGCCCACGACCGTCATCGGGCTTGCGACAGGCGTCTCACGTGTGTTGGCCGGCTACTACTTCAACTGCGCGCAGGTCGGCACCGGTGTGAAGTGCTGGGGTGACAACACAAACGGGCAGCTCGGCGACACGACACTCGACGACCGATGGGTGCCGGTGAGCGCGCTGGCCCCCTGAGAATGCATCAATGCTTTGCCTGGACCTCCGCGTGCTGACTGACGCGGAGGTTTTCTTGCGACGAAGGCCGGCGAAGTCCCGTAAACTTTCACCCATCAACGCGCAGGCGACCGACATCACAAGGAAAGACTTGACCCCTTACATGCCCGATAGCGCTCGAGCCGCGATGCCGGCGAGTGCAATTCAACCGCTCCCACCCTACCTTCGCTCCGACTTTGCTCAAAGCCTTGAGCGTAGCCGGCCGCACGAACTCGTTGACCGATTTGCTGGCGGCAAGCTTACCTCCCCGAACCGGTGCTCAACGCTGCAATACCGGTATCTCGACACGGGCGAAACGGTCACCGTACCGAACATCTGGTACAACCAGACCCTTGGTATGCGAGTCGATTACTGGGCCTGGCACTTAGACAACGTGCGCGAGCAGCTCGAGCGCGCGCGGCGGCAACTCGACTGGGTGCAGGACTGTGCCGATGACCGATTCCTCGGGCGGCCGAAAGACCAGGCGCACCGCGCAGCACAAGCCCAGGTGACCGCGATGGCAGAGCAGCTCGATAAGGCTACGGCCCTGCTCGATGATGTCCGGTCTGGCCGGCGCTTCGCTTGACCGCATCGCGGCACGCTCCACGAACTTGCCTCCTCGAGCTATACGGCTGAAGGAACCGTTCAATCACTGGAGGAAAATATGTCGACCAACTGGGAAGAGATTCGCAAACGCCACAAGAACTATTCGATGCCCGCGCCGGATGAAACCGGACCAGCCCGAATTCTCGATAAGCTCGCGGGCCTAGGCCTCACAGGCATCGAAAAGGAAGGGCTGGTGCGTCTCGTGCAGCCGGATACAGCAAACACCGGGTTCATTTTCCTGGTCACTGCGACCGAGCTGTTCGGCGAAGACCCGATGCAGCGCGATGAGCTGGAATTCGCTGAGCGTCGTGGCACGTCCGAGTCGTGGCAGACCATCGCTCTTGACCACTTCAGCCGGAAGGTTGCGATGTGGCAGGAAGTCGACAACGACTTTTTTGGACTTCACGCCTATCTGCTTGTCGTGGACCTGGATGGCTGGCTTCACAAGCCGGGCAACCAGGAAGTCGCTGTCCGGCTGTTTCATGACGTGCGTGGTGTTCGAAAAATCGCGTGCTCGCCGAAGGACGTGGCTTCGATTCTGGTCAATCCGTTCGGCGCGCCGCGCGTGTCGGATAAGCTGGCCCGATTCGATATTCAGCGAATGGACCCGCACAGCTTCGAGCCGCCCGTTCGTGATTTCGTCACTACGGTCACTCATCCGTTTGTCCAGGTGCCCAATACGGAGGTCTGGCTTCAGAAGCTCGTGGACCATCCGGAAGCTGAGCGCGTCGCTGCGCTTGCCAACACGCTCGTGCGCCGCGTAATGGGTGCAGAGTACGAGCTGTATGCGAGTCGTCTGGAGGTGATACTCGACCGCAATGGCCGGCGCACGCCGATGCCTTGGTTCATGCTGGGCATGGGCGAGCAGTACGCGCTCTCGTTCTGCGTGTATCTAGCACTCGCGTTCGAGGATACGTCCATGCCCGCTTCGCAGATGTGGCTGGGTATGACCGATGCCATGAACTATCTGGACTTGTCGCACTACATACTCGCGCTCGATGTGCTGCGCGACTTCGTGATAGCCACGGGAGCGAATGCATATGTGCGGACCAACAAGGAGAACTATCGCGAGTTTGCCAAAAAGAAGCTGGAAAAAGCCGTCGCATGCCGGCTGGCGATGACCTGATTCGACGTTCATTTGACTCTACCGCGGCCTTCATGGTCGCGGTTTCTTCGTCTGCAGCCGGGACTGATTGGCCAGCGGCGCGCATGAAAATGCCCCACATCTTGAACAGATGCGGGGCGAAGAGATTCGAGTTCACATCCCTGCGGATGCCAACGCGCTAGTCACTTTCAGAATTTCACCGTGAGAGACCGTCCGCAGCATTTCGGAGCGGCCACGCTTGATGTACTCGTTCACCGACATTTCTCGCCAGTCGGGATGCGGTTTATCGTTGGTGAGCGACCATTGGTGATTGGGGCTTTCGCGCCGGAGCACGTAGACGCCTATCGAGCAATGCAGCCCAAGCCCATAAAACTTCTCGGCGACGATTTTGACTTCGGAGCCATCGTCTCGTTGAATAATTTGCGTGATTTTTCCCGGTGTGTCCATTGTCTGATTCTCAGGTTGCCTTGCAGATGGATTTGACCTACCTACCCGTATAAGCACACCGCCCGAGGTAGCCCAACTAGGCCGCCCAATGTGATGTTTAAATGATATACTAATACCGTTTATTGTATATTTTGCCAATCTGGCCCGCGAGTGTACCGGTCGGCGGTGCCGGACTGCATCAAATTTCCCTATACGCCTCCAGGACACATCACATCTGGAGAAAGTATGGAAACCATTGGCTATCACGGCACGAAAGTCGATTTCGACGCCTTCGAGTCGGGCACTTTTTCAATCGACCGCATGGTCGGGCCGCACTTCTCGAAGACGCCGGCGCTCGCCAACAAATTCGCCCTGAGAAATCCCGGGCGAAAGGGTCACGGTAAGCGCACGGGCGGCCGGGTTATTCCGGTGCGGCTCGCGGGCGAAATCTACAAACTTAACCAGCATTTCGTCGATTTTCCCGGTGCGACCTGCATGTTGTCGCATCCGGAAACGGGCGGACATGTCGCGTTTGTGGGTGCGGACTATCACGCGTTGGCACATGACATCGGCAAGATTGCATTGACCGAGCGTCCTGACCTGCTCGCGCGGTATGCCGCCATCCGGGGGCATGACAGCCCGCAAGCCTGCCTCGAGATGATGACGTCGGCGAAGGACTGGCCGCGCGTGAGCATGCTCAAGGCCGAAGGTGCTGAGCTGCAGCTTATGACGGACATCGCGCAGGCATACCGCGACATCCTGGTGGCCCGCGGTTATGGGGTCATCGAGTACGTGAATACGGCGAAGAAGGAACAGGTAGGCGACCTCGCCGACCAGACCTGCTACATCGCGCTGATGCAGCCACGCTTTTTCTATGAATGACACTATTTTTTGGAGGATAACCCGATGAACACGAAACAGACCGAGAAGGCAATTCTGCTGAGCACGCGTCTTGGCGCACTCAACGCGGCGCAGCTCGCGCATCACTACGTGTTGCGTGTGGCGGTGCATAGCTGCCTCGCGGCGCGCGATTCGCTCACTGAACCGGAACTGGGTCTCGTGAAGTCGTGCCGCGGCCGGCTCAAGGAAGTCGAAACCCTGACCTCCTCGCAGGAAAAGTGGCTGCTCGACATCGCCGCGCGCTCGACGGACGAAATCTCCGAAGAAATCGACCGGCTCATCCAGCGCTGGGCAAGTGGCAACTGGGACGGCGAGCATCCGACCTATCCGCGTTCGGACTGGCCGCTGCGCGACGCCAAGGGCCTCAAGCCCACGGCGTACTGGCACTGGGCGCTCTCGCAAATCGAGGCGCACGGTGGCAGCGACGAACACTGTGACGAATGCGGCGCGCAGCTGGACGGAGAAGGCTGGGATGGCCTGTGTGGCAGTTGCGCGGACCGCGTCGAAAGCGGCGAAGTCACGCGCGAAGAACTGCACATGTAAGCCCGGACAACGAGATAAAACGGAGGAAGAAAATGGGAATTGACTTCACGAAGCTGAACGACCCGGTGTGGCGCGAGAAGATGCGTCAGGAGCGCGAAGCAGAGGAGGCGAAAGCTGCTGTGCACGAGAAGATGTTGCGCCGTGAGCTCAACATCTGTCTCGAAGCCTGTGAAACGCTCGAATCCAATAAGCGTAGCCTGGTGCGCAACTGCCAGACCCGACTGAACACGTATCTGCCGCTCTCAGAGAAGCAGGAATCGTGGCTGCTCGACATCGCGAAGAAGGTCCGCAAGGACCTTGACTTGAAGGTCAAGGCGCTCGTCGAGAAACACGCCAACGGCGATGAATCCGGCGAGCACCGCAGCTACCCGCGCAGCGACTGGCCGCTGGCTCAGGAATGCGTTGACAGCCCGCGCGACTACTGGTTCTGGGTCCTGCGCCTGGTGACGGTCTACGGTGATGAGGTGTCGGCATGAACTTTGTCGCTGAAGTCTGGCTGGAGTGGCCTATCTGCCGCGGCGCAACGATGTTTCGCGCCACGGCGCGCAGTCAGGCTCGTGCTCTCGTGAAAGCGAAGCTGCGTGCGAAGCTGCTCGACCTGCTTTTGCCCAAGTCGTATCCGGGTGAAGACTGGAGCGGCCGCCCCGTGCGCTACTCGTACGACTTCGGCATTCTGTACGGCGTGCGCAAGCCCACCGCGCAGGAAGCGGAGGTTGGCGTGGTGCCTATCTGGACCACGATTCTGCCTGGGTATCAGGGTCACGCTGGTGAGAACGCCAGGTCGCATCCGGTGGTTGGCGATTTGGCGCTGCTCGCCGGCGAAGGGCTCAAGATTTAATCAGGGAGAATCGCATGTCGAAGTTATCGGGTTATCCCGCGGAACAGCAGCCTCGTATCAAGTCTTTGTTCACCCGGCTTCTCGAGCTCAAGGTGAACAAAGGCAAGGTTGGAGAATCTGATGCCGCCATCAAGGCAGCGATGCCCTCGACGTTCATGGAGGCTTGCCAGGTGGTCGTCACCGTGGACGCGTGTATGTCGCGGCTGTCGCACTATCCGGAAGCCGACCAGCGCCGTATCCGCACACTCGCCGAGCAGCTCATCGAAGGTCAAATCATCAGCGGCCAGGTTGCCGCCACCGAGGACGCAGTCCAGACTGCAACGCGAGTGGCAGTCAACGACGCACGCCAGGTTGTGGTCGCCGTCGACGAATACCTCTGCGGCTGACCCAAGCAACATCTCAACACCTCCACGCGCAGCGATGCCGTGGAGGTTTTCTTTGTGTCGCGTCAAACGGCTCGCTCCGGCTATACGAATCTGTAACAATCACAATCAAGAGGACATCATCATGACGACAGCGAAGGACAGCACATCGGAACGACGATTGCAGCGCATCGAGCAGCTCAAAACTGAGCTGGCGGAACTGCGTCAGAAAGCGGCCGGCCTCGAAGAAGAGCTCGATGCACTTCGGAGCGCGGAAACCCCTGAAGACCGAGCGCACCTTGCGCGGAAATGGTGGGACGCTTTGCGTGTGGGCGGCATCATCACGCTCGAAGAATTCGAGCAGCTTCTCGACGAATGTCGTGAGGCGAAAACAAAGAGCCCCTCCTCGGCATGCATCACCTTCCGCAACAGGCTCGAAATCACGATGGCTGATGCGGTGAAATACGTCCGTATGCTCTAGGCATACATCTCTCTCAAACGGCCTTCGTGGCCGTTTTTCTTTTGAGCGGCCAAAATGGAAAGCGCCTGCTCCGAAGAACAGGCGCTCACATCACGCAGTCAGCTGCAAGGTCAGTAGGCGACAACCACGACGCCGCTACCGCCAGCACCTCGACCTGCACCCGTGCCACCCGCGCCACCACCACCCGTGTTGGGCGTGCCGCCTACGCCACCGGTTCCTGCGGAAAGCACACCCCCTGCGCCGCCCCCGCCGAGGCCGCCGGCACCCGCCGTGCCGCCTGATGAGGCCGCGGTACCGCCTGCGCCGCCACCGCCGTAACACTTCTGGGTTCCGGTAAAGGTGTAGCAGAGTCCTGGGCCGCCATCGCCCGCCTTCATCGTTGTGCCGGTCCCGCCGGCGCCACCTGCACCACCACCGCCGCCGCCCTGAAGCGTCGCCGTAGAATACCCGCCGCTCGCATAACCCGAACCGGATGCGCCGCCCTCATAGCCCGAATACCCGCCCAAGGCCTTGAGCGACCCGAACGACGAAGGCTGGCCATTTTCGAGCGAATCCTGGCCGACGCTGCCGCCATCACCCACGACCACGGCGACGCTCGCATTGGGCGTGACCGTGTAACTGGCGCTGTACAGCACCTGGCCGCCACCACCACCCAGACCACCGGTAGTGGCCGAGACCGTCTGGGCTGCCTGCGCGCCTCCGCCGCCCGCCACCACCAGCGCCTTCACGCTGGTGAGTTTGGCCGGGACCGTCCAGTTCGTGCTCGCCGTAAACGTCTGGACGTTCAGGACCGCTGAGCCCGTGAGCTGTACTGTGAGCGCACCGCTCGTCGCGCCCGTAATGCTCAGCTTGCCTGCGTAGCTGGTGACGCCCGTCGGATAAAAGGCAACCGTCGCGGTACACGAGCCTTTCGCGGGAATTGTCGAGCAGCCGCTGACCGTGAAGTTCGTCGAGTCGGAAGCGAGCGACAACGTGCCGGCCGCGTCGCCGGCGTTCGTCAACGTGACCGTCTGGCTGGACGTCGTGTAATCGCTGACCGATGAAAAGTCGAGCGACGGCACGGATGCCGTGACGAGCGAGCTGGGCGTGCTCGTGAACGTGTAGGTCTGCTGCCCCGTCGCTCCCTTGTAGCTCGCCTTGAGCGTGAAGGTTTGCGGACCGGACGCTGTCGGCGTTCCGCTGAGCACACCATTGCCATCGAGCGCGAGGCCTGCGGGCAGCGCGTCGACCACCGACCACGTCGTGCCCGACACCTGGTATGCCGGGTCATTGCTGCTGATGAGCGAACGGAAGTCGTAGCTCGCGTAGGGGAGACCTTGAGAGCCTGCGGGCAGCGTCGTGGTGCCAAGCGATACGGAGATGGCCTGCGTGACAACCTGATAGCTCTGCTGCCCGTTGACGCCCTTGTACGTCGCCCGCGCGGTGACGCTGCCGGTGCCGCTCGCCGTTGGCGTGCCGCCGATGAAGCCGTCGTTCGTGAGGTACAGGCCCGCAGGCAGTGTGCTCGAGACAACCGTCCACGTAACACCAGCGCCGGTGTATGCCGCGTCGCCTGATACGCGCAGCAGCGCGCGCAGGTCGTAGCTATAGGGCTGACCGATAAGGCCCTGCGGAGGTGTGCCGCTTGCGAGACCGACCGCAATGTCCGCCGAATAAATCTGGTAAGTCTGCTGGCCGGCCTTGCTCTTGTAGCTGGCTATGACCTGGAAAGTCGACGAACCGCCTGCGGTAGGCGTGCCGGAAATCGTGCCGTTGCTGTTGAGCGTCAGGCCGGCAGGCAAGCTGCCCGAGGCAATGCTCCAGCGCACGCCGTAGCCGTTGTACGCCGCATCGCCCGTTACCGACAGCAACGGTTTGAAGTCAAAACCGGCATACGCCTGTCCGACCTGCGCTGCAGGCAGGCTGAACCCCGCAAGCGCAACGGTGATATTGCCAGCTGCGGAGTGATTCGGCACGGGCACCACGACGTAGTAGTCGGAGGCGAGCGCGGGGAAGCTGGCAGCAAGCGCTGCGGTCAGCAAGGAGGCTTTAAAGAAATTCGGAAGTGACATGGCTGGAGCTGAAAATAGGCATCCGTCGTATAGCTCAAAAATCCTTTCACTAATCCGACAACGCAAAGAAAAACCCCGCCGGAGCGGGGTCTGAGAGGTGAGTGGAGCAAGGCCTCAACAGGGGTCGACGCGAACCCACCGGTCCCGCGAACCATACATGTGCGACGCTTCCTTGGCTTCACGCGGGTCGAGCAGGTCATAGACCATCGGGACATGGTCCATGCCGCACACGAGGCGCATCCACGGGTCGACGAGATAGCGATTGTCGACGAGCGCGAAATCGTGCCCTTCAGCCAGGTCCATACGCGTGAACGTGCAGTCCTGGTTATCCTCGCACATGAAGCCCACGACTTCGACCTTCTGCTGCGTCAGCGTTCGCTTGATGTGCTTCGCGTAGTTCGTGCAGACGACCGAGCTCGAGCCATCGGGCATCGAGACGCGCCAATCGCCTGCGAAACCCGGATTCTGCTTCTTGAAGTCTTCAAACTCGGCCATCGTCAGCGTCGGGTGACGCTCTTCAATGATGACACGCATGCCGATTGCGTCATCCGAGCCGAAAAGTTGCTCCAGTTCCGCGTGAACTGCACTGCTCATTGCTGCATTCATAGATACCTCACAGGTTGGTTATGGCCATGTCCCGTATAGGACGCAGCTCGCAACACCAACCATTCCTCCAGAGCGGCGATTTTAGCCGTATTTCGCGCTATACGGTTTGTGGAAATAGCTGCCTACTGGAGGCAACATCATGAAATTCGTCGTTGTTACTGGCATGGTTTATCCGAATGACCCGACTGGCAAGACGCGTCCTGCTGTCGTTTTGGGACTTGTGAACGGTCGCGTCGCTATCGCTCCCTGCTCGACCAACTTCGAGCGTACTGGCGAAGTGAAGCCGGGTAGCGTACTCATCACCCGCAAGAGCCCCGCTTTTGCCGGTACGAGCTTTCACGCGAATCAGGTCATCATCCGCATCCGCGATGCTGGTCTGTACTCGATTGATTCGGACTTCGTGAAGGGATGCCGTCAGATTGGCATTCTCGACACGGACCTGGACAAGCGCGTGGGTGCCCAGATGCAGGATATGATGAGTCGTTATGACCTGCTTCACTGCAATCGCAAGTACGGGTAATCCATCACTCTCAAAAAACGCTCCTGGCAAAGGAGCGTTTTTCTTTTGCGCGGCGTTTAGCGGTGCAGGCCGGCCCAGAGGAAGAAGCCCGCGAAGATGAGCACCCCAAGTGCGCGCAGGATGCGCCCGTTGCGGTGCATCTGCCCGAACTCAGACTTCTTGATTTGCTGGCGAAACGACAGGTAATCGAGTTTCTTTGTGAGGGTGGCCTGGAACTTGACCGCTGCGCGAACCTCGAAAAAGGCGCCCGCGAGCATGAACAGGACGCCGCCGGTCAGACTGGCGCACGCGATGATGAGAAGCATGAAACATTAACTCCGGATTGGATTACACAGAACGCGCTTTGCAGCGCTCACGTATTTCCGTATAGAGCGTGCTGCCGCGCCGCGCTCAGCAAGGCGCTACGCGGGCCGGAAAAGAAAAAAGCCCAGAGGAAATGCTGGGCTTGTGAGATTGATTCAGGATTCGTCAGGCCGCCATGAGCAGGCGCGCCGCATACGTCTCGGAAATACGCTGCGATACGTCTTCAGCAAAGCGGTCGACGAGCCCGTAGACGACGTCATCGGCAGCATCCTGGTGGATGATGGCCATGGCACCGACCAGCGCGTTGTTGCCTTCGCTGATGTACTCGCCGACGAGCCACAGTTGACCTCTGCCGTTGTCGGGCACAACCGGTCGAACGACTGCTTGGCGCGGACCGACTGCGGTCGGATAGTCTTTCGTGGTGAAAAACGGCCGCTCGCGGTACGACGTCCATGGGTGATTCTCGTACGACGTCCAGCCATGCGCGGAGACGAGGCGGTCGATTGCCAGCTTTTCGAGGTCACTGCGCACCGCGTCACGTACAGTGAGCTGATGCGCGCCTGCCGTAGCTTCAGCAACGGCGTCTGCCCAGCTGCTCGCTTCGATGAGGATTTCAACAAGCTTGATGGAATCGGATTTTCTGCCACGTACTCGCCATTCTTTCATGATGTGTCCTTTGGGCTATGCACTCAAGTTAAATGTCCTACCTGGGCGTATAGCAAACTTCCAGGATTGCCTGGCACGGGCGTAGCGAGAGAACTGGCGTAGAAATGAAAAAAGCCCAGCAGAAACGCTGGGCTTGTGAGGTGAAATCCAAACTTCAAGCGGACGCTGTTGCTGCGCTCGCGAGTACAAACGTGTCTGCCTCGACGACGAATGCGTCCACGAACGATTCGATTTCTTCTTTCGACGCGGTTTCCGGAATAGTCGTAAGCTTCGACTGGTCACCGTGGCCGTCTTCCTGCGTGTACGAACAGCTCATGACGAAATGCGCAGTCTTCGAGTCGTAGCGAATACTCGCCAGTGCCTCAGTGAATCCCGCCGCACCTTCATAGTCCTTCATCACGACGTTGTCGAGCACGCTCTCTGCCCGCCAACCATATTGGCGGCAAAGGCGACTCGTAGCAATATGCCACACGTCCTCTTCGGTTCGGAGCTCGGCGCTCCTCACAACCAGTAGCTGGTACGGCGCCTTACCGGCGATTTCTATGGCCGCCGTGCGGCTCTGCGCCTGAATGAAAACGGCTACGGCTCCTTCAGGTGTCGAGCCACATACTTTCCAGTTCTGCATGGTGTTCTCCGTCTTTCCTTGATTGATTGGGTCCTGCTCTACCGTATAGCCGACCCACCTCAAATCTGAACAGAACCCTGCTATGAGCTAGCTTGCGCCTTGGCGCGGCCAGCACCCGGGGCAGGCGCGGCCAGCGTCCGTGCAAGGAGCGCGGCGCCGATAATTGAGAGCGGCACGACCCCAGCCCAAACCGCAAATTCGTGTGCTTGCGGGTAGCACTGGTCCACCCAGGCAAACGCCGGCACAATCCAGTAGCGGCCAGTGGCCAGCACCGCGCCGTAGTACGCGAAAACAACTGCCAGGCGCTCCCAAAACACGAGGTCACATCCCTGCACCATTTGCTTGGGCCTGGTCATCATGGGTCCGCACTGAAAGGGCGACTTCATCGCGAGCTCAGGCTTCGCTGGCAATGCCATAGAGCCGCTGGCAGCCTGCGCGCTCCTTAGCCGTTTGCTCGGCTTCATACTCACCTGCACGCTGTTCGCTGACCCAGCTGCGCATCGACCAATATTCTTCCATCGTGAAGCGCCGGGCAGCGTCTCGGACCTTGTCTCGATAGGCCTGTACACCGGGATTCTCTTCGCAGAATTCCGCAAAGGCTTCGCACTTGTGCGCAGGCAACCAGTCAAACATCCTCGGGTCCAGCCGGGTTTCTTCGAGATAGCTGGCGAACAACATCGAAATCACCAGGGTGGTGAGCGCGCCCATGAACAATCCGAAAACAACTCTCCCGCCTAAATCGCCGTGACCGAAGGCTACGAAGAGCCACTGCATCGCTCCGAAGCCGACGATGGCGGAGACCGCGTGAAACGTATTGTGAATCCGCACGAGACGGGTACGTCGCTGTTCAATGTCCGCTTCCGCCCTCAGCAGCATGGAAAATTCTGCAATGCTCATGGATATTTCCTTTCGAGATTTGTTCGACTCAGCGCACGTCCGGCAGATACTCACCTGTCGTCGGGTGCTTCATAACGCGCATGCCCGCCGCGTCCCGCTGCAGCACAGGGCTGCGTGAGGCCTGCACAGGTGGCTGGCCAGGACAAACGCCGAGATGCTCGCGTCCCAGTTCGGTGATGACTCGCCCGCGTGGCGTGCGCTGGAGCAGCCCTTGCTGGATGAGGAACGGCTCGACCGCATCCTCAATCGTGTCTTCTGCCTCGCTGATAGCTGCGCACAGCGTATTGAGCCCCACCGGGCCGCCGCCATAGAAGTCGACCATCGCCAGAAGCAGACGACGGTCAATCGAATCTAGCCCGCGCGAGTCCACTCCGAGCATGGCGAGCGCCGCCTGTGCATCCGCCCCGCTGACCTCGTTCGGGTTCGCGCCGTTGACCGTCGCATAGTCCCGCACGCGCCGAAGCAGCCGGTTGGCTATACGCGGCGTGCCACGCGAGCGCATGGCAACCTCGAGCGCGGCGCCTGGCGCCATGTCGACGCCAAGCAACCCGGCCGAACGGCTCACGATGGCCTCGAGCTCGTCGTCGGTGTAAAACTCCATGCGTCCGGTAATGCCGAAGCGGTCGCGCAGCGGCGCTGAGAGACTGCCTGCGCGCGTGGTAGCGCCGACCAGCGTGAAGGGCGACAGCGGCACGGTTACCGTGCGGGCTTCCTGCCCTTCTCCGACCATGATGTCGAGCTTGTAGTCTTCCATCGCCGGATACAGTACCTCTTCAACGACGGGCGGCAGCCGGTGAATCTCGTCGATGAAAAGCACGTCGTTGGGGTTCAGTCCAGTGAGCAGCGCGGCAATGTCACCCGGCTTCTCAAGCACCGGCCCAGTCGTTACCTTGAGGCCGACGCCGAGCTCCGCGGCGATGATTTGCGCGAGCGTTGTCTTGCCCAGCCCCGGCGGCCCGAAAAGCAGCACGTGGTCGAGCGCCTCGGCGCGGTGCTTGGCCGCCGCGAGGAAGATGGAAAGCTGGCCTCGCAGCGCCTTTTGGCCGATGTAGTCGGCAAGGCGCTTCGGGCGCAGCGCGCGGTCCTCCACCGGCTCTCCGGCTTGCGCAACCGGCGACACGATGGGCGCGGGGGCGGCCGTCGGCTCAGCAGCGGCACCGCGCGCGTTGCGCTTACGAGGCGTGGCAGTCATTAATGGCCCGCCAGGATGGCCGTTTCTGCCTGTTGGCCGGACCAGCCCGCGTAATACAGGGATGCCGTGATGGCCATCGAATCCTTCTGGATTTCGTGATACACCTTCAGCGCCTTCATCGGGTCCTTGAAGACCAAATACGGCACTTCTTCGTGCAGCATCCGCGCCGATTCGGTGAAGCCGTGGCCCGACAGTTGCGACACCAGCGATTCCAGGCTCTTGTGGTTGCGGCTATCGACGCTCGGATACGAAATGTGCACCAGCGCCATGCCTTCAGCGGACATCGCATCCGACAGCGCACAGCGCATCTGGTCTGCGGTCAGGGCGGTGACGACTTTGTCGTCCTCGAACGGAATGGCACAGCCTTGATAAAGGGTCTTGTTCATGCTTCGAAACATATTCGGTTGCCGGAATTAATAATATACTGTTTTAAAGGTATTTTGTCAACAAAGCGGTTACGCGCGCACGCGTCGAAGCAGTTCCCGCGCACTGCTCAGTGCGACCGATAGTCCTGTGCGCCGGAAAAACGACGTCCAGCTGCCGGCCTTCTCATGCGCATCGACCGCCTTGACGAGCGCTTCGAGCGCATCCTTCAGTTCCGCGTACGTGGGCTGGTCGCTCTGCGTCCGCTCTCGCATGCGGCCGTCCGACATCCGGTACGCCGCGACACGGCCATCAGCGCCGCACACCACATCTTCTATTGCCATAGTTGCCTCTAAATGGTTGGTTGGCGTCGCGTCAGTGCATGAGCGCCCGTTGCTCGAGCAGCGGAATCGCAAACACGCGGAATGCGACGAACGCCATGAAGAGAGTGAAGGCCATGTTGAACGCGGCCCCCATGACATCCGGCTTGAGCTTGCGCGCAACGTCTACAGACAGTTTTTCGAGGTCAGGGCCCAGCCATTCCACCGCCTTGCGCTGAATGAACTCCCCTTCCGTTAGCTCCTTTTCAATTGCTCCGCGCACCTCGAGCGCCAGCGTCTGGGTGATGCTGCGTGTCTTGCACAGGCGCCCGATGACACCGCGATATTCGTAGGCCGAAAACAGCGTGTATCCGAACACGCACGCGTACGCCAGATAAAACGGCCAAGGCGCGCGCAGAAAATAGACCGGCACCATCGAGAGCATGAGCAGAGCGTTTTGCCACACGATGGAAAACATGACCTTGCGGTGAGCCTGAGCAATGAGCACCTGCGCCTGCGCGCTTGCCGCATCGCGGATTTTCTGCGCAACAGCTTCTGAGATGAATTCCCTGGCTGCATCGACCGCGCCAAGAGTCGGAAATATCGAAGTCAGGGTCGATTTTGCGGCGCCAAACAGACGTGACGACCACGAAGTGGACCCGTTTGAGTCAGTGCTCATGTACAACAACTCCAGTCTGGTTTTGACGAATTAGTATACCATGCAATATATCATTATCACTCGCTGGCGCTCGGCTATACAAAATCAGGTCAACTCACACATGAAAGGAACATCATGACTCTTGAAATCACCATTCCTCCGGAAGACGACGACAGCATCATCGCGCTGAACGCCGACCAGACAGCCGTCGCTACAAAGCTCATTCTCGAATTGCAGCAAGCTATGGGTACCATTGCGAGCGTGCTCAAGGGACCGGATGCGAGCGTGTTCAAGGATGGTTTGCCGCGCGGGCTCGCGACGAATTGCCTGTCGGTTGCAGAACATCGCATGGCTGACCTGGGCAAGCTGCTCGGCGTCGCAACCGATTCGGCTGCCGAGATGGAGAATCGCTTCGCACGTGTGCGCGCGGCGAATATGCGGATTCACGAGCTGGAGGCGCAACTCGGGACCGCTCAGGGCCCGGATGTGACGAAGGCGTGTCTGCGGATGCTGGATACCCAGCTCAACAGCTGGTGGGACCTCGAAGGGTTTGGCCACATCAGCGACATCGCGTTTGGCAAGCATGGCTGCAAGGTGAAGTTCAGCTGTTCGCTTTTCGGCGACTTCAGCTTTCAGTCCGAGACTCCTGTGTCGGACAAGGAACGCCGCGCAATGTGGCACGAGAGTCTGAAGGAGCGCGGGTTCGTCTTGGACCAGGAAGACCGTGACTGGGACATCCGTGACTGCGACGAGAGCCGCGAGGCGCTGCTGAAACTCTTTGCCCTGCGCCTGCCGTCGGCCAAAGTCATCTCGTTCGACAATCATCACTATGGTCGCTCGGGCGGCTTCAAGCTGCGTGGTCTCGAGGTGTACATCCACGAACTGGCCGAAATCAGCAACCTGCCGCAGAACCCACCGAAAGCGGCAAAATAAGTCGACACAAAACCTCCTCGCAACCCGGGCACCTGCCCGGGTTTTTCATTCCGGCTCACGCGTCCTATACGGGACCGTAGGCCAACAATTTTTTCGCGAGGAATCCAACATGAATATCGACCAAATCAACGCACTGAACCGTTTCGCGCTGGAAAACAAACGCGGCTGGAAAGACAGACTCTTTTCGAGCTGGTGCTGCGGCATCTATCCGGTGACCACGAGCGGCGAAGACCAGGCGCTGTTGCAGCAGTTGCGCAACAGCGGCGGTGCCGAGCTTCTCGAAACGTTCCGTGCCCGCCCCGAAGGTTATAGCCGCGTTGGCTATCTCAAGAAGGACCGCATGGAACGCTTCAACCTGAAGCGCGGCTGGTTCGTGAACGCGTGGCGCATCGTGACCGATGCCGGCGCTGACATGATTCAACCGTGGAGCATGCGCAAGTCCGAGGCAAAAGAAACGGCCGACGAGACGGGCATATTCCTGGTGGGCGTGCTCTCGTAAGCGTCGACCCTCTCTTCACTCAGCGCCCTTTCCAGGGCGCTTTTTTATTTCCTCGAGCGGGACGTGCCGCCGTGGAGAGACTGAAGGCGCCTGCCCTTATACTAAGCAGGACAATAAACGGGGAACCCGGATGGTTTCATTTCAGACTTTTCTGGATGTATTTCTGGACACGGTGCAGCAAAAATTTACGATTGGCATGGACTTCTTTTTCCTGCCTATCGGGCTCGTTCTACACGAATGCGGTCATGCTGTTGTCGGCGCGCTGCTCGGCGTGCGTTCAACGGGTATCCGGTTCGGCGAGAAGCCTGTCTTTACGAAGGTCGTACGGGGCTACTCCATCACGGTGGGCTGGCTTCCAACGTCAGGACACACGACGTTCGTAGATGAACGGAATTTCCCGCAAACGTGGCAAGTTCTGTCGACGTATCTGGCAGGGCCATTGACCGTTTTCTTCTTTGGCCCGGTTTTTTTTCTGATGTTCCAGCACAGCCACCTGTATGCTGCGGCACTGTTCGGAGCGTTGTTCTCATTTAACGGGATATACGACCTGCGTGCGAATTGTCCGGATGGCATCGCTATCCGGCGACTCTGGAAAGTCTTGCGTGCGCAACCTTAGCCGAAATGTCAGCTGGAAACTCAAACGCCGCGATTGTGTCGCGGCGTTTTTCTTTTAACATCAGCCGCGGTCAGCGGTAGCTCACGACCATCGGGCCGTTTTGCGTGCCGTAGTGCCAGGACGCGTTGGCTGCACCGCCACCCCCCGTCACATGCAGCCCATTCGAGTTGCCGCCCGCCCAATAGATGGTTGGGTAGTAGACCGCCGACCCGGTGAGGGACATGGTCGAGTTGAACTGCGTCAGGCCGGCCGAGCTGACAGCCCATAGCGCCGTCGGGTCGTATGCGGTCTGCGTGTTGTAGTTGGCCAACAGACCCTGACGAAGGTTGTTCATCACTGTCGCGCTCGTCGTCCATGCCGCGTTACTGGTACCGTACTCCGAGAAACGTACTTCGGTCGACAGGTTGGCCAACGCGGTGGCAATCGAGAGAGGCAGATACGAACCGTTTGCTTCACCCGGCACCGGCGGCGAACCCGCGGGTGCCTCATTGAACGTGGCACCCGCGTAGTACCGGCTGTCATGCAACGCCTCGATGACCGTGTAGCCACCGCCATTCGTTGTCATGTCGCAGTAAACGTCGTACGGCGAGCCACCCGGTGCGATGCGGTAGATGCCGTCGCCCGTCGCGCCTTGGTAGTAGTGCGGCGCGCTTGGATTGCGATAGCCGTTGCACGTTGCCGCGTACGTGCCGTCGGCAAACGCGCGGTAGCCGCTGAACTGCTGGATGGAGCCGGTGATGGGCAGCGAGTACGACTGTGTCGCGGCCTTCCCCTTGTACGAGGCCTGCACCTGGACCGTTGACGAAGTCGCGGCCGTCGTCGGAGTTCCTGTGATGACTCCCGCCAGAGAAAGGCTCAGGCCCGCGGGCAAGTTACCACTGAGCACCTTCCACTGCACGCCGGCGCCACTGCCCGCGTACGCGCCGTCGCCGCTCACCGACACCGACGGCTTCAGGTCGAAACCTGCGCCGTTGTTATAAGCGATGCCCACGATACCGCCCGGCGGCGTGGCCTGCGCGAGACTGACTGTGATGGCGCCAACGACGACCTGGTAGGCCTGCGTGCCGGCTTTCGACTTGTAGACGGCCTGCACAGTGAAAGGAAACGTCCCTTCCGCCGTCGCACTTCCCGTGATGACGCCGTTTGCACCAAGGCTCAGTCCCGCGGGCAACGCACCGCTCGTGACGCTCCAGCTCACGCCGGTTCCCGTCGAATAGGCGGCGTCCCCGCTGACGCTAAGAAGCGTCTTCAGGTCGTAGCTATATGCCGTGCCCTGCATTGCATCCGGGAGGGTTGCGCTCTGCAGCCCGACCGTGATGGCGCCCACGACAACCTGATAAGTCTGGGCGCCGGACCGCGTGCGGTATGCCGCCCTGACCGTGAACGGGTATGTGCCTTCAGCGGTGGCCACGCCCGTGATGACGCCATCACTGCCCAGACTCAGGCCTGCGGGAAGTGCACCGCTTGCGAGGCTCCAGTTGACGCTGGACGGCGAATAGCCGGGGTCGCCGCTCACCGACAGCCGCGGCTTCAGGTCGTAGCTGTACGTCGCGCCCTGGGTCGCGTTCGGCAATGCCGCGCTGCCGAGGCTCACCTGGAGATTGGTCACGCTGACCTGGTAGGTGTTCGTGCCAGATTTGGTCCGGTACAGCGCCTTGACGACAAAGCTCGACGAGCCCGCGGTCGTCGGCGTGCCGGATAGCTTGCCGCTTGCGCTCAGGGTGAGTCCCGCGGGCAGCGTGCCGCCCGCGACGTACCAGCGAACGTTGTTTGAGTTGAACGCCTGGTCGCCCGTGACCTGCAACACCTGGTTGAAGTCGAAGCCGGGATACACATCGCCCACGAGACCCGCGGGTGGGTTGAATGCACTCAGGCCGACGGAGATACCAGCGGCACCAGTGTCGGTTCGCGAGGGTAAGGGGACAACGACGTAATAGTCCGCCGCAAGCGCGGGTACGCTGGCAGCCAAGGCAGCCGTAAGCACGGCCAGGCGGAATAAGGGTTTTGATGACATTTGACGGTATACCGGAGGTCTGCTGTGGTATAGCGCCCGGCTGCCTGCATCGAGCGATGCTGCGCCTGAAAAAACGGGGGTTCTTGCGCGTTTGCTGAAAGAAAAGGCTGCCGGCCCGTTGACCTCGGGCTACCTGCGCCGGCTCGCACCCCCTCAAGCGATACCCACGGCGGGTATCGCCCCGGCTGTGCCGGATTAAATAATCACGAGCTTGCGGGCCAACGCGTAGCGCATGATGTCCGGATTGGTCTTCAGACCGAGCTTCTTCAGGATGCGCGCGCGGAAGGTCGAGATGGTACCGACCTCAACACCGATGGCGGCCGCAACTTCGGTCGGCGACTTGCCGGCGGCGATTTGGCACATCACCTGATATTCCCGTTCCGAGAGCTTCTCGTGCGGGTTGGTCGACGCGGCGCCCCCAGCTTGCATGACAAGCTCTTCCGCATATTCCGGGCTCACGTACCGGCCGCCGGCGGCCACCTTCTGGCACGCTGCGAGGAAATCCGCCGGGTCGCACGTCTTGTTGATGAAGCCACTCCCTCCAACCTTGAAGACGCGGCCCGCCGCCGCGGAATCGGGCATCAGGCTGTGCACGAGTATCGGCTGCTTGTAGCCGGCCGAGCGCAATTCCTGAATCAGTTCCAACCCATCTCCGTCGGGCAACTGCAGGTCCAGCACCATCATCGACCAGTTCAAGGTGCGAACGGCAACGCGCGCGCTCTGGAGCGATGCAGCCTCTGAAACCACTTCCCAGCCCAATTCCTGCACAAGCATGGCCACGCCTTTGCGCACCATGCTGTGGTCATCGACAACAACAACCTCTGGCACAGTCACCCGATTTTCCTCGTTTTTGTCTTGTAGTCATACCTGATACCGCCCTACTCACCCTCGGCCGTGACCGCAGGTTGCATACGTCGCTCGGGCAGCTCCATACGCACGAGCGTTCCATCCACTTCCGGCCGGGTCGTGAAAATGACCTTGCCGCCGTAAAGGTCCGCACGTTCTTTCATGCTGCGCAGCCCCATGGACCGCGTTTTCACGTGAGCCGGTATACCGACTCCGTTGTCCTGCACTTCGAGCCAGTACGTGCTATTGTCCAGGCCCATCCGCACCAGGCAACGGCTTGCCTTGGCATGCTTGCTCACGTTGTTGAGCAGTTCCTGCACGCTGCGGTGCATGTTCTGCGCCAACTTCTGCTCCGGCTCCACGAAGCTCGGTGCCAGCTCGAACTGAATCTGAATCCCAAGCCGGCTGCGCAACTCTGCCACGAGTTCGTGGATGGAGTTCGCGAGCCCCTGCATTGCCGCCGAGTCCTCTCGCATCTCGAAGGCAATACGACGCGCCGCCTTGGCAAGCGAGTCGACGAGCTGTCGCACAGAATCAAACTGCTGCACCGCTTCCGGTAACGCCGTGTTCGACCCGAGCACAAGCGAACTGAGCCGGTGCATTGCCAGCTTCAGCACCGTAAACTGTTGGCCGAGCGAGTCATGTATCTCGCGTGCGAGCATCGTGCGCTCGGCTTCCTTTACTGCCAGCATCTGCGTGAGCGCTTCGTGGCCCATCACACCTGCCTCTCCGGCGGCGCGGCGAACCGCGCCGGCCGGCTCGAGTGAGAGCGCCAACACGCCGACGAACCCATCTCCATCCCGACTCTGCAGCGGGAAGTGCAATACGTTCCAGCGACCGTCAACCCCAAGGTCGTAGATGTGCGAGGAAATCGAGTCTCCGTTGCGCACCTGCGACGGCAGGTCTTTCAGGTCAGTACGCAGCGCCACCAGCCGCTCGTAGTCATCCGGGTTACGAGGACCCGGTGTGCTGCGCGCACGCAACACATCCATCGGAGAGCCGCCATACGCCGCGTTCGAAAACACGGTGCTGCCCGAGGAGTCCACCACCCAGCACGGATGCGGAAGGTAGGACAGCAGGTCCCGCGTAATGCTCGACCACGACGGAAACAACGCATCCCTGCTGTCCTTGAGGAACAACAGCGCTGCATTCTTCTCGGGATACTCCGGCAACGCCGAAACCGAGACCTTGACCGTGACGTAGTTGTCCGACGTCTGCATCCGGACAGGCAAGTCAGTCACAATAATGCCCGCGTTGGCCACCGCCATCTGGATGCGCGACAGCGTATGCGGGTCCAGCCCGGCATGAAACAGGTTGCCGATTTCCACTGCACTACGGCAACCGAGAAGCGCATGCGCTTGCTCCGTCGCTGCCAACACCTTCAGTACACTCGCGCCGGTAACAAGCAACACGGGCTGCCTGAGACTGCAAACCGACCGCCAGAATACTTCGACAGGGAATGTCGACGACTCGACAGCAATACCGCTCTTCCGGGCAACAAACTTTCTAATCCACGCCCGCAAACCCATACGTACGTTCCAAGAGGGTCCAAGACCCTCTGCATTTCAAACACAAAAGATTAACACGGTTTTCTACTTGTACGACAAAGCACAAAGGCAATTCCTACCGGTGCACCGGATGGCGGCCGGATTGCCTTGCACCAGGTGCAACCTTTACAAACATTGAACAGAACCGCACAAGTTAGCTGTGAATAACGGCGGCCTTCCGTAAATCTTTAGGCCTTGGACCCGCCTCTTTTCGTCTGAACATTTCACCAGATTCAAGGCGGTATGCAACACGATTGTCAAGTGGCAATTGTGCAACATCGCTGCTAGATGTCCGCACGCGACAACCTGGTAAACGTACCAATGTACGGCTTGGTATACCGCGGAGTACGCAAAAAACCCGCCAAAGAGGCGGGTTTTTTATGGGGCAGCGTCCGACAAAGGGTCAGAACTTGTAGTCGACCTTGCCGAAGACCTTGTGCGTGCCAGTGTTCGTGAACCCGTACGCGTCGTTGCCCGCGAACTGGTACGTCACGCCGACGTCGACGTGGTCGTTGAACGCGTAGCCTACGCGCACTTGCGCAAGCGACAGGCCGTTCTTCGCACCAGCGTCGGCGTGGTTGTGCAGGCCGTAGCCAACGTCACCGCCAAGGCTGAACTGGTTCAGGTGGTACGTGTAGCCGATTTCACCGAAAGTGTCGCCAGTCTGGAAGCCAGCGATAGGCGCGTTCGCGCTTTCGATGACCGTGGAGACCTTCACGCGCAGACCGTTCCACTCGGCGCCAACGAACGCTTCGCTGAACGAGAGGTCGTTGATGTGGTTCTGACCCGTGAAGATGTTGCGGGTCAGGCCGCCGCCGACGGTCACGTCGTGGGGCAGGCGGAAGTCGTAACCGACCGTCACCTGGTTCTGCAGCTGGTGCAGGTTCGATGCGCCCGGCGTCAGGTTCACCGTGTCGCTCTCGATGGTGCCGTACAGGCCCGACGAGTGACGCGCGGTAATGCTCGCGCCGATGGACGGGTTGCCGTCCGAGAATTGCATGCCGCGGTATTGGTACGACGATTGCGCATGCACGTCGCCCGACACGGTCAGGCCGTTTTCCGACTGCGCCAGCGCTTTCATGCCGGCCAGGCTGTCAGCCGCCATCGCGGAACCGACGAGGCCCAGACCAACGAATGCAGCAACGGCCAGATGTTTCAACTTCATGTGGGAGCTCCTTCTATGGGGGAATTAAGGCCCACTTGCGTGGCGCCATAAACCGTATAGCGAGAAATGGAGAGGATGCCGGGCGCAGAACGCGCCCGGCTTACAACGAGGAACTGCTTAGTGCAGCGAGCCCTTCAGCGCCGGCGAAACCGTCAGCTTGACCACGCGGCGTGCCGGGACCGTGATGCGGTCGCCCGTCACCGGATTGCGAGCCACGCCCGCCTTGCGCTGGCGGGCTTCGAGCGTGCCGAACTTGTGCAGACGTACCTGCTTGCCCGCGGCCAGTTCGTCCTTGATTCGGTCGAACACGAAGCGCGCGACTTCGGCGCCGGCTTGATGCGTCAGGTCGAAACGCTCGGCGACGGCATCGGACAGGTCTTTCATGTTGAACGTCGGGGTGGTCATGCTAATGTTACTCCAGGGTTGTCCAGTGTTTGGTTTTAGGTCGCAGAGATTTGGATGACTGCGATTGAATATAGTATAACATGAAATCGAGTTTTCGCAACTGGTTTTGAAATACTTGTTCCAGCATTGTGTCAACCCGCGTTCGCAAAAAGAAAACGGCAGCCGTTGGGCTGCCGTCTGCTGGGTACTGCTTTGTACTCAAGTGCTTACGCGGGCTCTTCGTCGCTGTCGATTTCGCGCTGGGTCATCAGGCCGCGCAGTAAACGCCGCTTGAACTGATTTACCCGCTGAAAATATTTGTCGCTCACGTGGAGCGAACCGTTGTAGCGCAAGAGCGCGCGTCGCTCGTTGCCGCCCTCGTTCGCGAGGTACCCCTTGAGTACCTGCGCACCGATGTCGACGTTCTCGCGAACGGACGTCGGCTTCACCGTGCCGCCCGGGAAGAGGTCCGTATGGTAGCGACCGGCCACCTGCATGATGCCGTAGGGCTTCATAGGGTCCTGGCCACCGCCAGGGTTGCCCACCGAGTGCTTGAACGATGATTCCGTCGCGGCCACAGCCATCAGCAGCAGCGGGTCAACGCCGTGCCGCTGGGAGGCCGAGATGAACGCTGATGCCACCTGGCTTGCGTAGGAGTTGTCGAGGTTCCATTCGCGCGAGAGGTACGCCGCGACCGTGTTCTGGCTGAACGGCGAAGTCTGTTGCTGCTGCGGCACCGGCTTTGCGTCCGGTACCTGACTCACCTGGACCGCCGTGCGCTCGAGACCGAACGGCAGATGCGTCGTGTAGTCGAGGCCCGGGATGCTGGCCAGCGCGATGGTGCTCAGCAGCACCCCGGAGAGTAGACTCGTCAGCCGGGTCGAGAAGGTGGAAGCCTGAAGAGGGATAGCCATCATCGGTCACCCCCTGTTCAGCTTCACCTGCAGCTCAGGATATGCAGGTCGGACCAGAGACAGCGACGTCCAGGAAACTGCAACCTGTACGCCCTCGTTGAGCACGCGCGCGGCACCCGGGTCGCCACCGACCCAGACATCCTCGAGCCACTGGTACCCGTTTTCACGCAGGTCTGCAGCGGGCAACCAGGCACTGCACTGCCACCCGGAGACCACCACGCGCAAGCCACGCTGGTTGGTGCGCACGATACGCGCCGCCACGACGTCCTCAGTCGTATTGGCGCTCATGAAGCTCTGCAGCTTCAGGCGGTCCCAGACCATGCGTTCAGCCAGGCGCGCCGCGTGAGCACGGTCGGAGCAGCGCTCCACCTGCTGCGACAGCGCGTCCCAGTCCAGCGCCGAGAGCTGATGGCCTTCCGGCGCGAGCAGCAGGCGATGGACCAACAGGTCGGCGTATCGACGAATCGGGCTTGTGAAGTGCGTGTACCAGTCCACGCTCAGCGAGAAGTGACCACCCTGCTCCGTGCTGCGCTGGACCACATAGCGCGCCGGCTGCATGGCCGAGCGAATCTTGAGCGACGCCGCGGCCTGCGTCTCGGCATCGGGTTGCGCCGACACGAGGTCCGACATCGCGCGAAGGCTCGGCACGTCGGGCAGCGTGTAGCTATGCGCGAACGCCCATTCCTTGAGCTCACCCCAGGCTTGCGCGTCCGGCGCCGGCTGGAACCGGAAGAGACCTGCGCCGTAGCGCTTGATGAGCATCGCGGCCGCGGTGCGGTTCGCGAGCAGCATCAGCTCTTCGACGAGCTTGTGCGCATCGTTGCGGCTTTCCCACTTCAACGACCACGTACCGTCTTCGGCCTGAACCATCGTCGGCTCGGGCTCATCGAAGTCGAGGCGGCCATCCTGCGCGCGGCGCTCGGAGAGCGCGCGATACACATCCGTCAGCGCCTGAAGACTGTGTTCGACCGGCATGGCGAAGCGAACGTCCGGCTTGTCCGCCATGTAGCCTGCCACCTGCGTGTACGTCAGCCGGGCTGCGGATTCGATGAGCGTGCGCTCCATCGAGCTCTTGAGCACGTTGCCTGCAGCATCCAGCTCGAGCGTGAGGACGACGGCGCGCCGCGGCTGGCCCGGAACGAGCGAGCAGCGGTCGGTCGACAGCGCTTCAGGCAGCATCGGGAAGGTGCGGCCCGGGAGGTAGAGCGAGGTGCAGCGGCTCGCCGACCACAGGTCGAGTTCGGAGCCTTCCTGAACGTACCATGAGACGTCGGCGATGGCCACCTGAACCTCCCAGCCCCCTTGGGGCAGCGCGCGGCCGTAGACGGCGTCGTCGAAGTCGCGCGTGCTCTCGCCGTCAATGGTGACGAAGGGCGCCGTGTTGCCACCCTGCCACTCGTCCTGGCTCGCGCCTTGGCTGTGCAGTGCCTTGACGTCCTCCGGCATCACATCGTCGAACTGGTAGCGAACGAGCGCGTAGTCGAGGTCGAAACCCGGGCGCGAACGCGCGCCAAGGCTGCGCTCGAGCGTCGCGACCAGCGGCCGCGCGATGGGGGCGCCTTCGTAGGCTGGAACGCGTACGGCCACGACGTCGCCCGGCACGAGCTCGTGACCCTGCGCGCCAGCAAACTGCAGCGGAAGGAAGCACGGGTCATCCGGAACCAGATGCGTGAGGTCCGCTACCTGATGCACTTCGCACAGCAGGCGTCCCGCGGGTCGCGAGACCGAGACGAGCGCACGGGCTTCACGGCTCTCGCCATCCCCGCCCTCGAGCGGAATGAAGCGGACCGTGTCGCCGGTGAGCAAGAATCGCGCGAGATTTGCTCGCAGGAAATAAGACTCACCGTCGGCGCCGGTGATGAAGCCGAAGCCACGGGGGTTCAGTGAAACGGTACCGGAGAGCGCCGCGACTTTAACTTGCGGCTTGACGACCGGCAGATGGGCTGGACCCTGGCTGCGCGGGTCGATGCTGAGGATGACGCCGTCGAGGCTATCGTTAGAGGAAATCTTGCGGCGAAGCATCAGCGCACCGTCCCATGGGGCGCCAATGCCCGGTTGTTAATTTGTGTTTTTCTCATGTAGTGACGCTGCCCGCATGAGCAGCACGATAAAAGCTGAAAGACCCCAGGCATAGCAGGTCGTGATGAATGCCTCCGGGACGTGGTCGACCGCCAGGTTCAGAACCAGCAGACCGACATCGACTCCCGACCACAGCAACAGATAGCCCGAGAACGCGTAAAACCGTCGCAAGGCGCTCGCGCATGCATATAGCGCAGCAACCGCCAGAAGCGACTTCAGAAAACCAGAGACCACTCCAACCTCGGGCATCATCAACGTGACGACCAAACAGGTCAGCGTCAGCTTGAGCCCCACCATCAGCATCAGCGCCGGGCTGCCGCTACGGGGCAGACCACGACCGTCGTGCTGAAAACTCAGCAAATGTGCCGTGTGCCAGGCGAACGATGGCAGTACACGCAGGGTGGAGTTGGGCATGGCGCGAAACACACTTACGAAGTTCTGAATTGGACGCAAGTAGTATATCACAATATAACGAATTTGCGCGATTTGACGCGAGGAGTTAACTCCGTTTGTCAAGTCACAACGTTCAGTATAGGAATCGGGAGCTGGCAGAAACGCGCCGCCAGGGCGCGGTTGCCTGAATGAGGTACTGCAGGAGGGAAGATTTCGACGTTGCCGCGTCAGGAATTCGGGGCGTCGGTACGGCCGCCTTCATACCAGAACTGCCTGAAGGCTTCGGGAGATGCGGTTTCGAAGGCCGAGGCCATGCGAACGAACGCACGATACAGTTTCTGATGCTGCTCCAGGAGCGCGTCAGCGTCGGCCGGTGACATCTCGGCATCGAAGGTGCTGTTGGCGTCCGTCACACTGACGTTCCCGTTCGGATAAGTGCCGAACACCATCCATTCCGGGTAAGCCTCGTTGATGTACTTCTCTTTCACCACCCTCTCCTGTTCACGTGCGGCAAGTCTGCCTTCAAATAGAAAACGGGGCTGGCTAGCCTCGTTGTTCATTGCGGTTGCGGTACCGTAGCGCGTGCGCTGCGCTCGCGCACCAATCGGTCGCAAAATCCATTGGCCCGGTCTTCAGCCCAGTTATCGGGAGCGTCGGCCTTCAGCGGGCCGCCCCTTGACAGCCACCACTCAGCGTACTTCCATCCCCTTGAATACCCGGCGGTACACGAACCTGGGTCCAGCGGCTCGATATTGGTCTTCAGCTGCATCAGATGTCCCCGTGGCGCTGGCGCCGCGCGGGCATTGTCGCTACCACCCATCCCAGAGCCGCCACGCCGGCGACGAGTCCCAGCCAGGTTACAGGCCGGTCCAGGGAGGTGTTGCCTGCGAGCACCTGGCTCGCAGCAAAGCCGTAGTAGACCATCAGCGCGCCGCCCACACCCAGTGCGGCCGCGCGCAGGTCATCGAGCCGCTTTACGGTCATGATTTCGTCTCCTTCTCTGCTCTCAGTTGCGCGTGCTCGGCGACCAGAATCTTTCCCCATGCCCATTCGGCCCAGGTCTGGACCAGAATCATGAGCACCAGCGCCTGCTTGGGCGCATCCACATTGTGCGGCGTGTACTCCAGCTCGGCGCCCAACCCCTCGATGCGCTCTGGTCTCGAAATGTCGTCCAGCTCATCCGGATTGGCGCCCAGACTGCCTGCGAACATCCGGTTCACCCAGAAATACCGCGGCACGCCGCCCTTAAGCAATTCGAAGCCACAATCTTCGACGAGCGCGTCGGAGATGAGCTCTGCGCGCCGAACGCGCGTACGAGCATCCTCGAGTAGCCGCGCGTACTCCTCTTCCGTGACCTCGACCGTGCTGAGCGTCTTCAGCGCAGACACCGCCACCGCGAGGAAGAATCCTGCGGTCTTGTTGCCCGGCTTAAGGGTCATGTAGTCGATTCGGGTGAAGAAGTTCATGGCGGGTCTCGGCGGCTTTTCACTATGTGGATTCATTATACCACAAAAACGAAAGCCCACCAACTGGCGGGCTTTTTGTTAACTATCCACGATTCGAGATGAGTCTGGCTATCTTTGCGGCCTGCTCACACTGCCGTCGAAAGAGCTCGTTCGAGACCTGCCTCGAGCGCGACTGCGCCGCAGCGATGCGGCCAGCCATCTCAGCCGCGCGCTCACTCGCGAGACGGAAGGCGCGGTCCGCGGAGCTCGGGCCATGCACAGCGCGGAGCTGGGCGACATTGACGCAGCGCGCGTGCGCCGGGATGTTTAACATGAAGGCACTCTTCAGTAGGCGATTCTGGGTATAGCGGCGCGCCGGCGTCAGGCGCCAGCCACGGCGGCCGCAGCCTCGCGGTTCATCCTTCGGTCCCAGCGGATGGCGGCCTTCATCGCCTGCATCACCCAAGGCGCTGGCCGGGGCCGATATTTGCCGTACGCAAATTCGGTCTCATCGAGCGCACTGTGGCTGGGCGCCTTCTCGGCACACTGAGAGGCAAGGTCGAGCAGCACCCAGCCATCCTGGCCGTTGACCTGCGTCGAGAAGAGTTCCTGTTCTGCGCGCACTCGAGCAAGGCGCTCCGCATGGAAGGCCTCTTCCCAGGTGGCGAACCCGTCAGGGCCTTTGAGTGCTGCGCGCAAACGCGCAATTTCCGCCAGCAGTTCAGCTTCGACACTCGTGTTACCGGTCGCTTCTGTCGTCATTTCCAGTTCCATCCAAAATTCTTCCATGTGGTACGGCCACGGCGCGCGTCACGCTATCCCAGGTGGCTCTCAGGAGGCATCGTCCAAGTTGAAATCGAGCTGTGGCAGCGCAAAGCCCGGCTTGTTCCATTCACCAATGGCGGCAGCGAGGGACGAGGCGAAGGCCTCTTCCTGCTCGAGCGGCACTACCCACTGCAGTCCCGTCCAGCTGTAGGATACAACCGGGTCCGGCTTCAGCCAGTGCAACTCCTGCGGGTCTACGCGAAACACCCTGCCGGCGGGAACAATCCTTCCATTCGGTATTGAGGGCGAGCCAAATTCGAACATGCTGCCTTCCGCGGTCATCGTGAAGAAGACCTTCCCCTTCCAATGCGGGTCGAGGTGCGGCCAGACACCCTTCGTTACGACTACATCCGGAACGACGTCCATGACTGTCAATTCCGTCGGACCTGCGACGACATCGACGATGCTGGGTTCGACCGTCTCGATAAAGTCTCGCAACGCCGCGGTCAGTCTGAACTGCCGGCCGTCGAGCTCGAGGTCTGGAATGCTGGACATGACCATGATGCGATTAGAGCTGGCCCTGCAGGGCAACTTCGATGCCCATCACCCGCATGCCGGTCTGTTGGCCGCCGGCGCCGAAGAAGCTCCAGCTGCTGCACAGCCATGCTCGAATACCCCGGCAATCCGACACGGAGGCGAAAGAGACGAACGCGCGGCCGCGGGCAAGCACGACCAGCAGCGTCAGCGTCAGCAGATAGGCGAAGCCGCCGAGCAGCTCCGCCCCCGCGCAATAGGCGACCATCCCGAGTACGAACTGGGTCCCCGTCTCGGCCCGGGTGAGCAATGGAAACACGGTCGGTGCGCCGAGCAGTATGGCCGCTACACCGAGCACCAGCCCGCACGCCATCGAAATGGGATGTGCGAAGGGAAGCAGCTTTTTCATGAACAACTCCTGGAAGGCTTGCCGCGGGACGGGACGACATCATCCGGCGCCGCGGCGAGCAGCTCCGGACTGAACAGATGCTGGAATTCGGCGGGTACCACGGCGCCGGCCGTGCGCACGAGCTCTTCGAGAGGGCCCAGATACCCCGAAAGACCGAACGGCCCACAGGGCACACCGAGATATTGCAGCGCGCGGATGCGGTGATGCCCGTTGTCGATGCCACAGCCGCAACGGTCCAGAAGGAACGTGTCTATCTGGATTGCGCGCTGGAGTTGCCCGCCGGCGCGCAGCTCATTGACTAGCGCGGCGACCCGGTACGCGTGTTTGTGCTCGTCCGGCACAGCCGAGCACTGTCGCAGCTGATGGTCGTCTTCCCAGTCGAGCCTGGTGTCGACTTGGGTCAGCACCGCGGTATCGGTGAGCGCCTTCGAAATCAGCTCATCGGGAATCGCGTCGTACTGGAAGAACGGCCAGGGTGCGGCGCTCCATTCCTTAACCTTTTCGAACGCGAGCCAGTTTGCCATACCTGATGAGCCTCTTTGCGCGTGTCCGTCAGCTGGCGGCCGTGACCGTCAGCTCGTACCAGGACGAGTCGCCGTTGTAGGCGTACGACCATTGCGGCTCGAGGCCGGCAGCCTTGCAGCGGCGGTCGAAGTCAGACCAGACGGCATACAGCGGATGGTCGGCCGTCCAGATGCCGTTGCCCTCCGTGCGCCAGGCTTCCGCGCGGTTCGACGGGATGCTCCACTTACTGGTCTCGAGTTCGGAGGCAGCGTGGCGATAATCCATGCCCCCGAGCCTGACCTGGCCGGGCACCTTTTCATTGAGCAACCGGTGCTCGAACAGCCGGAACGCGTAGTCGAAGAAGTGCTCCGCCGCCATCACGCGCCTGAGCGTGACCTCGTCGACTTCAGCCTGTTTGAGCAGCGCCGCGCGGCGTGCTGATTCCTGTTCCACGGCCGTCGCGGCCCTCAGCCGTTCACCGAGATTCATGGTCATGTCCTTGAATGTAAAAAGCCTGGGTTACGACAGCTGTTTGGCCGCCGTGACGAGGCCCTGCACGCCGGCCATGGCCTTGCGCGCTTTTGTGATGTCTTCGAACGTGACGAAGCGTTGTTCGGCCTTCAACGGTCGATGGGTGTGGTGCGGGCTGCCCATGTCGGCATAGCCCTCGGAATCGACCACCTCACCCATCGAGTTGACGACCTTGACTTCGACGATGACGGTGTACATGAGGTTTCCTCGTGTTCTTGCGCGAGTCAGCGGGAAGGCTTCTTCGCGAGCGTGTAGCCGAGCTTTTCGGCGGCCTGGCGCAGCAGCTGCACTGCGACCTCTTCATCGGACTGCCCGGATTGCCAGTTCGAGTGCGCAAGCGTCTTCAGGTTGTAGCTGCTGAGCACCGCCAGAGTCTGGGTGTCGGCATGCGTGCACTCGAGCACGCAGCCGCCGGAGAACGACGCGCGGTCACCTGCCTCGATGCGCGACGAGGCGAACATCGAGGCATGCACGATTTTCTTGCCCAGCGCGGGGTCGTTTTCCCACTCAGATGCCCGGTCGTTTTCGAGCAGCACCACAGTTCTGAATCCCATCCTCTGTCCCCTTAGCCAAGCAGCACAATCTGCACACCACGTTGCGCCACGAATTTGGCGATGGTCCAGCCTTTCTCGAACTCAGCCTTTGCGACCGACGCCAGCCGCGGCTTCAGCTCGAAATTCGCGTTTCGACCCGTGTTGTCCGGCAACGCCACGACGCTATCGCCCGGCACGCCCGAGTCCCTCAACTTCTGCAGCTCAGCTATCGTTTCGTCGAGCGTCTTGCGGTTAGTCATGACCGTAGCCTTAGAAGGTTTCGTTGCAGCTGGCCAGGCCCTGATACGTCTGCTGGAGCATCACTGCCGCCGACATCAGGCTCACGTCGGCCTCCTGGACTCCGTATGCCTTCGCGATGCGCTCGACGTCGGCACTGGAGTTGCCGGTTGAAACCATCACCGCGTGCGCAGAATCCGCCCCACGCTCGACGACGACTCCCATCACCTCGCCGACTGCGAAAGGTTCATCGCACGCGTCCATCGAATCGGCAATGGCCGACAGCGCGGCGCCCGTCTCCGAGCGGCCCTCGGCATGCTCCGGGGTGACAGTGATTTCCTTGACGTTTGCCAGCCAGTCCGGATGCGGTGCGTTCATTCCTGCGTGCGACATATTTATTCCCCGAGGTCAATATCTACAATGAGGCCAGTATACCATAAAAATGAGCCAAAGTCCTAATGTTTTTCGCAATTCGCAACTAAGCTCTTGCGAGCCCGAGCAGTGCCGCATCGCTCTTCTCTGGTTGCCAGTTTCTGCCCAGCGTCGTTATAGTGAGACTCCATCCAACTCAGGGACAACCGGTAATGGCACGGACACTTTCCTCCCAGCTCGCACGCACGTTCCGGGCGCCGGCAGCTCGCAAGCCGGACGAACACCGCAAGGCGCGCGAGACAGCCAAAATGCTTGCCCAAAAGCACCAAATTGAAATCGAGCGGCTTGACAGCGGCTTCAATGTCTGGCCGCCGCGCGGGTTCGGCGGCACAGACCCGTTCGATGGCGACCACTACGCTCAGGACTGGTCCGAGGTCCTGACGCGCGTCAAGGCCTATGTGAGCGGCTGAGCAGTTCGGGAGACAGTTAACTATTCAAGCGGCATGGCTGGAATTGTTATTTTGTGGTAAACTAAGCACCATCTCGTGGTTAACTATTCTCACCTGAAGGCCCAATTATGCTGGTACCAACCGTCGTTGAATCCTCCGGCCGCGGCGAACGCGCATATGACATCTACAGCCGCCTGCTCAAGGAACGCATCGTCTTTCTGACTAGCCAGGTAACCGACCAGTCCGCCAATCTCGTGATTGCACAGCTGCTCTATCTCGAGAGCGTGAACCCGGAAAAAGACATCTATCTTTACATCAACTCACCGGGCGGCAGCGTCAGCGCAGGGCTTGCCATCTTCGACACGATGCAGTTCATCAAGCCGGACGTGGCGACGCTTTGCATGGGCATGGCCGCCAGCATGGGCGCGTTCCTGCTCGGCGCAGGTGCCAAGGGCAAGCGGTTTGCGCTGCCGAACGCTCGTGTCATGATTCACCAGCCGCTAGGCGGCGCGCAGGGTCAGGCGAGCGACATCGAAATCACGGCGCGAGAAATCATCCGCTTGAAGGGCGTGCTCAACACCATCATGTCCGAGCGTACCGGCCAGCCGCTCGAGAAAATCGAGCAGGACACGGACCGTGACCACTACATGAGCGCGGTCAGCGCCATGGAGTATGGACTCGTCGACAAGGTCATCGAAAAGAAGCCCTGAGGAGAGGACCATGAACTATGTTGAATACCGCTCCGATAGTGGCCATCGCGCTGTTTGCGCGCTTGTCCTGGCTGGCGTGATGACCTGCTTTCCCAAGCTCATCCCTTCCGACCGCCCGGGCGCAGCACACGTGGCCGCGCGGGTCAAACGCTAAACCTGAGGCTTGCGACCTCGTTTTCTCTGGGTCGCATCAATCAGCGAGAAAGCCCCAAGCGGCGCTTTCAGCGCTTCTTCGAAAGCCTTCGACACCATGTTGCGCATTGTATGCAGGTGTTCGTATTCTTCGTTGCTCACAGTAGAGCAAAGCTGCTCACCCCAGTTTCCGTACAGCAGGCCTATGGCTCTATCGTTTAGCTGGAGCGGGACGAGCAGGACCGAGCGAACGTTTGGAAATAGCTTCTTGTGCCATTCAGGAATCCGCGACGCATTCTTGTCGCTCTGGATGTCGTCCACAAAAATTGAACGCCCCTGAGACAACGCCAGATGGAAAAGGTCCGGGACAAATGCTTCTTCAAAGGACATTTTCGGAAGAACGTCTTTGGCCAGCCCAAAGCCAAGTCTTGCCTCGAAGTTCTTCTTGGCCGGTATCCGGAAAAAAGCGACGCTAGCCGCCAGACCCAGACCCTGCATGATGGACTCGAGAACCATCTGCGTAAGCGAAGACACGTCGGTACTATCCGCGGAGGCCTGCAATTCTGCGAGTGCCCTGCTAAGCCGCATCTCGGAGTCAAGGGGCTTGCCTTCTGACTGAGAAGGCCGCTCACTTGCCTCTTCGCCCGAGGCGTGCGCCTGTTGCTCCGCTGCAAACATTCCTCGCGCCAGTTGCTCAAGCTCTGAGGGGTCCTGTCCGATTGCCGACGCGTATGTCTGGAGTACCTCCTGAATCTTTGATTCGTCCGCGCCGCGGGCCAGTTCCTGGGAAAGTTCGGTCGACAGCCCCGCGAGACACGCTAGCCATTCGGCGTGGTTCGTAGCGAGGGCGCCAGGCGTCTTTGGTCGAGTGTTCGCTGTACGGATGACCTGGTGCGGCAGCGACCACTCCCTCATGGCCTCTTCACTAAGTTCATCGGGCGTGACGCCCAGAACCTGGAGGAAAGCTTCCTCCTCGCCTAGGCCCAAATTGAGCAGCTCACGGATGCGCGACCACTCCTCAGGAAAATAGAAAACGACCAGCAGCCGCGCCAGCTGGTAGAGCAAGGTGGCAACGGCGGCCTCTTCCCCGAAAGTTTCTCCGCTCTTCGTCGCAAACTCCCGGGCAAGCTTTCCTGCGAATGAGGCCATGGCCAGCTCGTGCGCTGCTTCTTCACGTGAGCCGGCGAGCCCTTCAAAGGTGTCTATGAGCTGCAGGTTCATCGCCGTGTAGGCGACCGTGGCTGAGCCAAGAATCAGGAGCGCGCGCGAGACCGTGGTCACATTACGGGCATACGGTGCGTAGGCCACTGTATTGGCGAGCTTCAATACCTTCTGGGTGAGGGTGAAGTCCCCAAGGACGGTGGTCGCGAGCTGTGCGTTGCTGGCGTGCTCGTCTTGCATCGCGTCGGCGATTGCGGTGAGGGCATGCTTGAGGGCTGGAAATTCGCCGCGCTCTCGGGTACGTTCCCGCAGCAGTTCAAAGAGCTTTGCTTTCTTCATGTAGCTTTGATGAGGTTCTGGTTCGCCCTGCGGCGGACCAACGCCTGCTCTGGACTCCCCGACGGCTGGCCATGTCAACGGGTTGTTCCACCTTTGGTCACCGAGTTGTCAGACATCCTGCTTCGCCGTCGTCAAGTTCAACGAGAACAGTATCCAGTCTGGTTTGCCGCAAGAGATAGCCTGGAAGCTCCGCGGCCCGTGCCGCTCCGCCCGCCGTGGCGCCGCGAATGCTACCACGGCACCCATCTGTTGGGGTCAAACAAGCCTTTTAGCACCCTCCGCTTCGAAAAAGGACGCCCTTAAAGACTAGGCCACCAATATCGGCCTGTTTATTGAAAACTTTAGCCTGGCGTTGACAATTCGCAATCAATGGACGAAAAAAGGCCGCAGACAAAGCTGCGGCCTTCAGGAGAGAAAGAAAACTATCGGGGCTGAAAACGGGTCCGGATGCGAAGCGAACCTGTTTCCTCGTCGAACTCGAAGTCGATGACGTCGCACGGACGGTCATCTCCGCCGGCGTACTCCAGCGTTGTGAGGTCCAGCTCTCCGCCGAACTGTTCCCTACGCTGCTCGAGCAGTGCAATTGCCTGGTTGATGTTCACGGCTCGCTCCCTGAAGCTGGTCAGGCCGCGAGACCAGTCGCCAGCTGTTCCAGAAGCTGCCCGTGGTAGCGGCGGCCAAGTTCCGTCGGCGTGCGGTCCTTCCACGTCGTGAACGACATCTCGACGCCGCGGGCCTTGAGAAGCGCGCAGAACGCGAAATCGCACAGTTCCGGGTAAAGCCGCTTGTCCGGGACGCACTCGGTCAGCAGCAGCCCCTCGCGCTCGTGCTTGTGCTCGATGAGCACCGACGCCGGTTCCGCGAAACGGTAAACCACCTTGTTGATGGCACCATCCTGGATGTAAACGTGAAACGAGTCGCGCTCGCAGGTGTAGCCGTAGGCCAGTGTGCGGGGCGTCTGGTCCGCGAAATCACGAGCCCAGAGCATCGACGGGCGCGGGTAGACGTGAGCCAACAGAACTTCGTAATCGACTTTCAGCATGGATATTTCCTCGGGTTAACAGCAGAACGCTGCAAACTCGTATAGGTCACCGCTGAAGGGCGGCGTGCAGGCTCTGTACTTCCCGGATGCAGCCTCGGGCGCGCACTTCGTCGTTGTGCTCGTCGCACGGATGTACTTCGACCGAATCCAGGTGGTGCCGTACGAGCATCTGAGCAGCTTTCTTGACGACAGCCGCATTGGACGGCTCCGGCACGACTTCCTGCGGGCCATAGGCCGCAACCAGGTCATGCACCTTGGCTTCGAAGCGCTGCAGCAGGTCGACCGTCTGCGCCAGTTCGGCGAGCGTCAGGCCGCGCGAGGTGTTGACGGACACATCCGGCGCGCGGTCCGTATAGAGGCGCGCGTTGGCGTTGCATAACGTCGAACGACGCCTGCTCTCCGATGCCACTGAGCCATTCACCAGGCCGATGATGTTGCCCGACGGCTTTTCGAAGATGATGACCTCGATGTCGTCCGTCACGCTTTCGCTCCGTCCGGTGCGTGGGTCTCGCGAACCGACAACGCGCCGCGATGGCTGGCCCGCGGGGACTCGACGTCGCGCCAGCGCGCGAACTGCTCGCGCCCCGATGCCGGAAAGTGGCGCCGGTCTTCGAACAGCATCGTCTGCGCGTACGGGTCGAAATACGTCACCGCTGGCGCGTCCGGCTTGTCCTGCGGGGTATCGTATCTGTCGCTCATTCGCTTTCGCCGTCCGGTTCGCCAACAATCAGGCCACGCACCTGACCGTTCGGCCGCGCATGCGTCGGCTCGGCCGGAGCCAGCAACGAGTCGTCGCTGCGAGAAACCTGCAGCTGGCCGATAACGGCACGCCACTTCGACAGGAAGGTCTCCGCTGCGGGCTGCGTGATTTTCATGCTTTCGGGCAGGTTCGCGGCCGAAACCGGTCGGGCCGAGTCGAACGACGGCTCCTGCGCCGGTAGGGCAGGCGTGTCCACCGCATCGCGCACCAGTGTCATCGAACGATGCCAGTCGGAGGCCGGCCGCGACCACGTGCGTCCGTTCAGTCCCATGTACACCACGGTCTGCGGATAGCGGTCCGGCTGCTCGGTGAATTCGTTGGCGATGCACAGCACGATATAGACGTTGCCGTTATCGTGCTGCCATTCGGATGTCGGCCGGGGAAGCGAAATCTGGGTATCGGTCATGAGACAGGCTCTTTCGAAAAGTTACTTGCATTATATCATATTAATCGCATTTTACAAGTAACTTAACGATGCGGCACCTGTCACTGACAGAGGCTGCGCAGGCGATAGAGCTTTTCGTAGTCGAACTCGTAGAAGGACTCAGACACGCCTGTCGCCACGAGGATGTGCGTGAGGTGCGGGGCATACTCGTGCACGTTCTCGGGCGTGACGCCGCTTGCAATGGCGAGCGGCGCGTCGCCGAGCGCGGCGCGCAGGCGCGCAATCTTGTCGACTTCCGCAGCTACGCCGGTGGCGGAACCGCTCGTGGTTGCAACGAAGCCGAACTGGTCAGTCATGCGCGCCGCCAGTTCAGGCTGCGGCTCGTGTCGCTGGTGTTTGAAAGCGACGCCGGCGAAGAGCAGATGCTTGGGGGATTTTGCCAGCGCGTCGCGCACCATCGCGGCATAAGTCCACGGGTCAGCCGAGCTGTGCGTGAGCTGCGCGTCAGTCCACGTCATATCGAGACCGTTCGCTACGTTCGAGAGCGCCGCCTTTGCGGGGTCTTCGCCCAGATAGTTGATGCCCACGAGCAGGCTATCCGTCCAGCGCGACTTGATGCGGCACGCGATGGGGGCGAGCAGCTCGTTCTCGCCGTCCATGTGAATCAGGAAGACGCCATCGCAGCCTGCGTCGACCGCGCGCTCGGCATTCCGCATGGCCTGCTCGTCGCTCTGGTAGTGAATCACAGGAATCACTTTGCAATGCATGTTCATATTCTCGTCCTGGTCAGTAAGTTGCGGTCTTGAGATGAGCCGTCCAGCGCTCGTACAACTCCTCGCGAAGGACATCATGGTTCTGGCCGCCAGCGCTACCCACCGCGACGGCACCCATCACTGAGCCCAGCGACATGCACTCGACAAGGGACTTTTCGCGCACATAGCCGTGCAGGAAGCCGGCCCGGAATGCGTCACCACAGCCCGTCGGGTCGACAACCGAATCCGGTCGGGCAGGCCTCACGCGAATCCAGTCGCCCTGCGTAACGAGGTCCGCACCACAACTTCCGCGCGTGCGCACGAGGAACTGGTCCGGGCGGCTCAGGATGTTGACGGGATAGTTCCCCGCCACCAGACTGCACTCGTATTCGTTCAGAAAGATGCCCTTCGCGCCGGCGAACACCTCTTCAAGCGACGCGATATGTTTCGCGGCGCCCTGAAGGAGCGTAGGCAAAGCCTGGCCCGGGTCAAAGAAATACTCGGCACCCCGCGCGCGCGCCTCAAGCGCCAGCTTCACCATGTTCACTGGGTCTTCCGGCGCGATATGCCACAACGCCGGCGCAGCAGCCGGCACGTCGACGCTAGACGTCATGGCGCCCGCGTAGAACGAGGTAATCTGGTTGCCATTGGCGTCCGTGAGCACCCATGCGTGCGCGGTCGTCTGGTCCGCGACCATCCCGATGTCCGAAGTATCCAGCCCCCAGCCTTCGATGCGCCGCAGATAGCGGTCACCATCCTCCTCACCCAGATTGCCCACGAGCAATGGCGAATCGCCGAGCAGAGCCGCGTTATAGCCTATGTTGGCCGCGCAGCCGCCGAAGGCCTCGACCACGGAATCAAGCTGGAAAGACGTGTTCAGCTTGGCGATGGAGCCCGGCTTGATACTGACGCTGAACGCCTTGGGGTGCTGGAACACGGTGTCGTAGGCAAATGAGCCTGCGAGAAGGTAATGCCGTTTCATGGTCGTCCCTCTGTGATGTCTGTTTTCGACGCTCAACCGATTGCAAGCTTCGGGAGCAGCCACTGTTTCGCAGCGAGATTGATGCGGCCCATCACCTGCTTGCGCTCCAGACCGCTGGCTTCCAGCGTGTCCGACTCTTCCTTGAGCACGTCCTGCCCCACCCACATCAGGAAGGGGCCGATGTGCTTTGTGGTGAGTTCGCCGTGTTCTGCGCGCAGGCGCTCGTAGCCCTGCTCGAGGCGGCTGTCGGTCAGCACGGCTTCCGTGAAGGCTTCCATGCTGGCCAGCACCTCCGGTTCAATCTGAACGATGCGCGAGTTCTTCGTCCCCTTGTGCTTCATGCCCTTGGTCTTGAACACCAGACGTCCCCACTTGGGGTGGTGGCAAACCCAGACGATGCCTTCGCCGATGCCACTGCCGCCCAGTGCCTTCGCTACCGGGCATTCCGCCTCGACCTCGAGCGTGAGCCGCTCCAGTTCGTCAAGCGCCGCGGCGGGGTCATTGAAGTCGATGTCGATGGTGTAACGCGGATAGTCCGTGATGAAGTGAATGAGCGAGCCTTCGCCGACAACGTGTTCAGCCCAGAGTCCGGCAACGTTCTCGACGGGAATCCACAGTTCGCTGGCATCCTCGAGCGTGAGCATCACGCCGAACACCACCCAGCGCAGCGGCAACTGGCCAATGGCGGTCTTGCCGTTCACGACCGGCCCGCACCACTCGCCGAATGCGTGGATGCCCAGCACTGGCTGATTGAGCTGCTCGAGCGCCGCCGACAGTGCGAGCAACCGCAGATTCCACAGGTCGGTCGCTCCTGCTGCGGACTGCGCCCACGCGCAGAAACCGAAGTTGTCGTCCTCGACCGTCAGGTAGCGGAAATGGCTCTGGGCCTGGACCTCGCCGCTGAGCACGTCGAACGCGACGCCACAGTTGCTGCCGTGCAGCTTGACGGTGCCGTTGAAAGTCAACGTCGGCTTGGGCATGTCGGAGTCGTACATCGGCTTGCCGTTGGCATCCTGGCCAACGTAATGTGCGTGATGATTCACATCCGCGACAACGTGGCGGAACTGGTCGATTTCCGAGAACCTGCGTAGCTTCATGGTGTTTTGGCGATTTGGAGTTTCAACAGTATACCATATAAAGGCTTTGCTTCACATCGCGCCGACGAGATGTCCAATCTTCGCAAATTCACCATTATTTACGGTATAATATTCAAACCTTATTTCGTTTCAAGAACTATGAATTCCCTGTTCCCAGAACTTGCCCTTCCGCAGCCTGACGTAGTGTGGCTGCCTGAATTCCTGTCGGCGGCTGCCCAGCAATCACTGTTCGAGTTCTGCCGTGACCAGATTGATTGGCAGCAGAAGTCCCTCTTCTGGAATGACCGGCAGGTTCACATCCCGCGGCTGCTTGCGTGGTTCGGTGACGTCGACTACCGCTACTCGGGACTGCATCACCCTGCGCGCACCATGCCGCCGGAGATTCGCGCTCTTCAGGAGCAGGTCGAGCAGGTGCTGGCTGGCCAGGGACTGGGCGCGCGGTTCAACAGCGTCCTGATGAACTACTACCGGGATGGCAACGACTCCATCGGCATGCACGCCGACGACGAAACGCAGCTGGGACGGCAACCCGTCATCGCGTCGGTGTCGCTCGGTGCCGGGCGCGCGTTCGACATGGTGCATGTCGCCACGAAAACGAAGCTCGCCTATGACCTGCGCGGTGGCTCGCTTCTCGTCATGAAGGGCACCACCCAGGACGAATGGCGTCACGGGATTACCAAGCAGCCTGGCGCGCGGCCGCGCATCAACCTCACATTCAGACTCACGCACGCGTGACCCCGCGCGGGCGCCCACATCGCAGTCGGAGGAAGTGACCATGGAACGAGATTCCCAGGCCGTCGTCATCATGGCCTGCTCTGCGACGAAGCAGGAGCGCGCGGCACCGGCGCTCGAGCTTTACCAGGGTGTGATGTACAGCACCTTCCGTGCGAATGTGAAGCGCGAGGCCTGCCCACACGTCCTTATCCTGTCCGCCCTGCACGGCTTCATCCCGGGCGAGGAGGTCATCGAGCCGTACGAGCAACGGCTCACGCCGGAGCGCGCCGAGCACATGCTCACGAAACTGGACCGCTACATGCATGGCTGCCTGCCTTCCGGCACCCGGAAGGTGCTGCTTGCGGGCGGCTCGGACTATCGTCGCGTGATGCGCGCCGCCGTGCAGCGGCAGCTCGAGCGAGGTCTCCTCTCCGCCGGCGTCGACGTGACCGAAACCTCGGGCGGCATCGGCTATCAGCGGCAGCAGCTGGGCACCTTCTTGCGCGCGCTCGCACCCGGGCTGGAAGTGGTGGGCCGCCATCCCAACGGTACCCCGCTCTATCGCACGCTCGGTGGCTTTACGGTGGACCAGCGCGTTGACGTCATATACCGCAGCGTGCGGCAAGGAACGCCGCCTGCTGCCGCCGTCATCAGCGAGCTGTTTTATGGCCCGGCCGGGCCCACCGCGAACGTTCGCCTGCTCGAATCGAAGCATCCGGAGCGCGCCTACAGCTGGGTGGGGCTGGCAGACCTGCATCTGCCGCTTAGGACGTAGAATGCTGCCCGAGTACCGCGGTTCACAAGAAGAATTCACCGGTTTGAACTCTCAGCCCTCGGAATTATGGACCCAACATCCACGCTCTACTTCAACGCACCCCTCTCCGTTCCAATCCAGTATCAACCTAAGGAACTGTCCGATTTCCTTTCACCTGATGACCTGATTCGATTGAGCGGCGCACCGAACAACAGCGAAATCACGTTCAGCGAGCTGAGAAGCAACCAGGACGAGGTTTTTTACAAGATTGAGGTCAAGAATCCGACACTGTTTGACGGCTTCGTCGTTCGATATCTCCTCAAGGAAGGCGACGTATTCGTCATCGAAAACAAGCGGCTGTACGTGAATGCTTCGGCCGCAAACAACCGCCTCGGCGCGCGCGTTGTCGCTCGTGAGATTGTGACTGCGGTCCAACTGAACCAGCCCGAGCAAGTCTTCTTGGGCATCAAGGCTACGGCGGCGGGCAACTATTCAATGCTGTCGGCGCCGCCTGGGCAGCAGGAGGCCGGCTATTACGTGTGGGCGTCCATGGGGTTTCAAGGGAACCTGGCGAAGCGAGTGCGAAAGCGCCTGCCGGCCAATTTTCAAAATTGTGTTAATATTCAACAGCTTATTGCTTCGCCAGGTGGGTCCGCCGCTTGGAAACTGGCAGGAGAGACGTTCAAGGCCTGGTTCGACCTGGCTGCTGGCTCCCCAAGCCTTTCCGCGCTAGACTCATACATGCAGAAGAACGGGATATCGCTATGACCAACCTGAAAGGCTTGCTTGCGCGCGCCACTTCGCTGACTCCGGAGCGTGCTCAGGCGCTCGTCGAAGAGGACATGAAGGCGAATGCACATCGCTACGCGCCAGCCTCGGCGGATTCGGAGGCGATGGATAGCGAAACCGTGCTGGCGGAAGACCAGGACGGCCCGGATGTGCCTGAGCGACAGGTGACGGTCGCGGTCAAATCGGTTCTCGAGATTGAGGAGCAGCTTCGTAACAGCCACGTTGTCCACGTGACGGTCATGAAGGCGCCGACGGTGTCGGTGCCCAAAACGCCACGCAATCCGTTCATCCCCGGGCGTACGACGCCACGAGAACCACAGCCTGAGTTCGATTACCCCGACGACGAACTCGACAGCACCCCTTGACAGTCTGGCCGACTGCGCACAAAGAGCCTCCCTTGCGGAGGCTTTTTTGTTCCGCATACGCCCTGCACTGCCGCAAGCTGGTCAGTCCTATACGGGATGTGTATATCAACCCCTGAGGACAAACCATGAAAACCCTGACTGCAGACATCAATCTCGACGAAGAAGTGGCCCATCTGGCGGCGTATCTCAGCCTGAAGTGGACGCCGGTCAATAACCTGACGGCCATCATCTCGGACATTCGTGAAACGGCATTCGCCATCGGGAGAAGCTGGTTCACGAAACACGACCTGTGGGACGCCGCGAAGGAACTGCGCGACGGCCGCAAAGCGCTGTTGTCGGCCCAGCCGGAAATCGGTGACCGGATTGGCGCCGAATATTACGACGCTCTCTGCACGCTGCTCGACAGCATCATGAACTCGTCGACTGACCTGTACGACGCCGGTGTCGCGCTCGCGGGTTGCTGGGACTACAGCGCTCGCGTCAAGCAGTTGCATCTCGCACTGGTCGCCCAGCATCCGGAGCTCGAAGGTATCCGTCCGCATGGCTGGGATGCGTTGGCCGACAATTATCACGACTACGACGGGCAGGATGAGTACGACCCGGAGGAAGACATGGCAAGTTTCCACGCCACGTCGACCAACCGCTACCGTAGCTGGGAGTTCGTGGAAACGGTAGCGCTGCCCTACGTCCTCCATGACGAACGCAACCGGCGGCTGACCGCCTCGCAAACGCTGGTGGGCGCCGTACTCACCCACTTCCTGCGAATCTCCGAGTTCCTGAACACGGAGAAGCTGATTCGAGACCTGAAAAACGCGCTTCCGAAGCTTGGCGAGCCGGCTATCCTGTGGTCCCGGGACGTCAAGACGGACAACCCGTTACTCAAGGCCGCCATCGAGCTTGCACCGCCGGTCAAGAGCGAGAAAAGCTACCTGGAGAGCCGCGCTGCTCAGGAGGCTTTCGAGGCGCTCTCGCCGGAAGAGAAGGCGCAGCGCAAAGCGAAGAATAGTGCCTCGATACTTAGCATGCTCGAACGCCTCAAAAAGGTCGACGAGCCTGACCCGGAGTTCGACCGCAAGCGTGAAGAGGAGAAGCGTTTGACGCTGGAGACGCTCAGGATGGCGTTTGCCTTATAGACCTACCCACTCGGACCCCGCTTTATTGCGGGGTCTTTTTTGTGCACGCTGGTCCGGCGCTGCCTCGTCCGTTCGGCACAAGAGGCAACTTTCCGCCCCGTATACCCAGTCTCGGCCACCAGGCGGCAGAGTTGTGCCGCTTGTAAGCAGGCTATTGCGCCATGAAGCGTTTCTGCTTTCCGAAGAAGGTTTTGATGTAGCGGTCGATGGCCGGCTTGGCTGCGGCACCCGCCTCGCACCAGGCATGCAGCCTGAAAGGCAGGTCCGGGTCCTCACAGTCCGGATGCAGCCGGTTCAGCATCTCGTGACCGCGCGCAGACACCTGCACGGCATGCTTTCCGTCTACTTCGGTTCGAGCGAGGAGCCCTGCTTCGAGGAGGTTGTCCAGAATGCGCGAGCGCGACGCGGCGCTACCGAACTGCAGACCTGCTGCTCCCGCGCGTGCCGGGTAGCGGCCCGTGCCCGCCCACTTCTGCATCAGGTTGATGACCCAGCCATCAGTCATCGGCGGCCGGTTCCGCAGGCCATAAAGAAGCTGCAAGGCGTACTTCGAGAGCAATGGCGCCGGTTTTGACGGCAGATGTGGGCCATCCGACACGTCGGCGAGGCGCTGCGCGGCGCCGAGCACCGCGTAACTGTTCACGTTGAAATTCCAGTCGAAGTAGCGCTTCACCCGGCCGTACGCCGCGCTTGTTGCAAGCACCTCACCGAACGGCGCAATGCCGGCGAAAGCTGCTTCGATGGATGCATCATCCAGCGCCGAAATCCGCAAGGATGGACACGTGCTGGCGCGGTCCGCGCCCAGCAGGTAATCAATCGCGACTTCGAAGCTGACGGCGCCCGTGTGGTCGGGGTCACACGCGCACACGATAAGGTCGGCACGACGAAGATGCGGCAACGCGTCGTCGGGCTGGAGACTCTGCATTGGCATGCCGTCAGGCATGAGGCGCATGGGAGCCGGAGCCAACCCCAAGGACGCGACGGCGTCTTGCGGTTCGGAAACGTGCGGGTAATCAGCCCACTTAAGCGCGTGCGGGTATCGAAACCGAATGTTGAGGTAGGGGACGACGTGGATGACCGTGATGTCGTCGGTGGGCCAGTGTTTTCGCGCGAATGGCGCGATGGCGCGCGTAATCGAAGGCTTCTCAGCCATGATGCAGATTTTCAAGTCCGTGCTCCAGTGTATGGAAGGTTCGTTTTCTACTCGCGTGGCTTAGCCACGAACTGGGAAACAGTATATCATAGAAACGAATTAACTAACACGAACTGGATTGCGAAGATGACGCGCCCTTCCCTCGAGCAGTTGCTGCCTGGCTTGTTGACCTGGCTCAACCAGAATCTGCCGCTGGACCCGAAAAAGCCGGTGTCGGAGAGTGACATCGCCCACATGTCCCTGACGACCGACGAGCTCGCAGAGATACCCACACCGATGGAGCATTGCGAGTGGCGCCGGGCGCGCTTCAAACGCTACCTTGGCATCGAGATTTGGGAATGTCGCTACGCGCTGCCGCCGATTATGGAAATCGCGAGCCTGCGCGGGCGTCTTGCCTGGAAGCTCACTTCGAGCACAGCAGCACTGTTCAAGCGCTAATCAACTAACGCGCGTCGCCGCGGCGGGTCCGACCTGCGGCGCGGGCGACCGCGCGGCGGAGCGTTTGCAGGGTGCGCGTCAATGGCGATGCTGGGCGTACCTGCCAGGTCACCCACTTACCTTTGCGCGGCGCCATGATGCGCTTGTCGTCATACAGGCGATAGAGGAACCGGGTGAAGAGATTGCAGGACTTGCATTCGCCGATGGCCTCCAGCACTACCAGCTGCGGATTGTGTCGCACGAGAAGACCCTTGACGCGGTCTTCTGTAATGACCGCGCCACAGCCATAACAGTTGCACGACAGTTGAGTCCACCGAAAGCCGTTATCGAACTGAATCGGCATCTGCTCCGCGATGGTGGGTTTCTGTAGCAGCTCCATGTCCCGCGCCGTCAACGACATCCGAACCTCCTTAATGTGAAACAATTATACCTTATAAAGGGTGTATTCGGATGTCGTATATCTTAAATCAGGCGGATACTTCAGATGAAGGTCGCTCGGCACCCTACTTCGCGCGCGAGATTAGACTTCTCCTTGAACCGCGGAAAGTAGTCGAAGAAGCTGGATTTATTGCCCGGATTGGCCGAGTGCGTGCGCTTGCCACGTATCTGCATGGCCCGGCGCAATGCCGCCACGCCTGACTCGCCCAG
>Ga0255336_100229_pt1 | contig 114022 bp, 101 predicted proteins | sample MeOH1_35cm_T3_17_FD_189102 | JGI IMG/M metagenome (GOLD analysis project Ga0255336, IMG submission 189102) | Sandy soil microbial communities from University of British Columbia, Vancouver, Canada - MeOH1_35cm_T3_179 | ecosystem: Engineered > Artificial ecosystem > Sand microcosm > Unclassified...
ATGCGCAATTTGCTGTCGCGGGATGCCAAGTGACTGACTAGAGTCGGGCTTAATCCAATGCCAGCAATATCACTTCGGAGTCAGGGCAAATGGCAGAGTTTCCGGAAAAGGCGAAGGTCGTCATCGTGGGTCTGGGCGGTATCGTGGGTGCGTCGGTTGCCCATCACCTGATCGAGCGGGGTTGGGACGACATCGTCGGCATCGACAAGTCCGGTGTGCCGACCGATATCGGTTCAACGGCGCATGCCTCCGACTTCTGCTACATGACCAGCCACGACTTTCTGTCCTGCTGGACCACGCTCTATTCCGTCGACTTCTACGAGAAGATGGGCCATTACGAGCGCATCGGCGGCCTTGAAGTCGCCCGCGTCGGCGACGACGCCCGCATGGATGAGATCAAGCGCAAGGTCGCCTCGGCCAAGGCCTTCGGCACGCGAGCGCGCCTGATCGAGCCGGCCGAGATCAAGAAGAAGTTCCCGCTGATCGAAGAGAGCGTCGTCCAGGGCGGCATGTGGGATCCCGATGCCGGCCTCGTCATCCCCCGCTCCCAGACGGTTGCCGGCAAGCTGGTCAACCAGGCCGAGGCTTCCGGCAAGCTGAAGGTCTTCGCCAATACGCCGGCCACTTCGCTGGTGATCGAAAACGGCCGCATCAAGGGCGTGGTGACCGAGCGCGGCACCATCATGGCCGATTACGTCATTGTCTGCGCCGGTCTCTGGGGCCGCCTGATCGCCGAAATGGCGGGCGAGGATCTGCCGGTCATGCCGATCGATCATCCCCTCTGCTTCTTCGGGCCGTATAATGAATTCGCCGGCACCGGCAAGGAGATCGGCTGGCCGCTGCTGCGCGACCAGGGCAACTCGGCCTATCTGCGCGACACCGGCGATCCGACGACGTCGGAAGGCGGCATGATCGAATGGGGCTATTACGAGGAAATCAATCCCCGCCTCTGCCATCCGCGCGATATCCTGGAAAAGCACGAGGCGCGGCTGTCGCCCTCGCAGCGCGATCTGGACATGGAACAGATCCTGACGCCGCTGGAACGTGCCATCGAGCTGACCCCGATCCTCGGCGAACTCGGCTATGAGGAGAAGCGTTCGTTCAACGGCCTGCTGCAGGTGACGGCCGATGGCGGCCCGTCGATCGGCGAGAGCCAGAAGGTGCGCGGCCTGTGGTATGCCGTGGCCATCTGGGTCAAGGATGCGCCGGGCATGGCCAAGCTGGTCGTCGACTGGATGACGGACGGCCGCACCGCCATCGACCACGCCAAGATCGACTACGCCCGCTTCTATCCGCATCAGCTGCAGGAGAAGTTCATCGAGGGCCGCTGCACCGAAGCGGCGCAGAAGGTCTACAATCCGGCGGTTCATCCCCGCGAACCCTATGCCACGGGCCGCAACGTGCGCCACTCACCGTTCTACGTGCGCGAGAAGGAACTCGGCGGCTATTTCATGGAACTCGGCGGCTGGGAACGCGCCCATGGCTACGCCGCCAACGAGCATCTGCTGGAAAAATACGGCAACCGTGTGCCGGTGCGCGAAAACGAATGGGACAACCGCCACTTCTGGCGTGTCTCCAATGCCGAGCATCTCGCCATGAGCGAGGATTGCGGCATCGTCAACCTGTCGCATTTCGCCATCATCGATGTCGAAGGTCCGGATCATGTCGCGCTGATGGAATGGATCTGCGCCGCCAAGATCGGTGGCGACAACATGGTTGGCAAGGGCATCTATACCCACTTCCTCGATGACGAGGGCATGGTCCGCGCCGACTTGACCGTCATCCGCATGGCCGATCGCTGCCGCGTTATCGACGGTGCCGATGCCGGCCCGCGCGATTACCACTACCTGCGCCGGATGGCCCAGGACAAAGGCTTCAACGTCACTGTTACCGACGTGACCTCGAAATACGTCACCATCGGCATCTGGGGGCCGAATGCCCGCACGACGCTGCAGAAGGTCGTCGCCGATCCCGACGGATTGAAGCAGGAGAACTTCCCCTTCGCGGCGATCAAGCCGATCAAGATCGCCGGCAAGGACGTCGCGGCCTTCCGCATCTCCTATGTCGGCGAACAGGGCTGGGAGCTGCATATGAAGTACGAGGACGGCCTCGCCGTCTGGGATGCCCTGCGCTCGACCGGCGTGATGGCCTTCGGCGTCGAGACCTACGCCAACAGCCGCCGGATGGAGAAGAGCCTGCGTCTGCAGAATGCCGACCTCCTGACCGAATATAATCTGTTCGAGGCGGGTCTCTCCCGTCCGAAGGTCAAGGAGGCGGATTTTCGCGGCAAGGCGAAGCACGTGGAGTATCAGGCGCGGAAGAACCAGCCGGCCATGCTCTGCACGCTGGTGATGACCGACAACGTCGATTCCAAGGGCGTCGCCCGCTATCCGGTCGGCATCATGCCGGTGATGGACCCGGCAACCGGCGAGACTCTGGTCGACGAACTCGGCCGCCACTCGTTCACGACCTCGGTCGCCTACGGCCCGACCATCGGCAAGAACATCGCGCTTGCCTATCTCCCCTGGTCCTACTGCCAGGAGGGCCGCAAGCTGACGGTCGAATATTTCGGCGAGACCTATCCGGTCGAAGTCGCCAGCGTCGGCTACAAGCCGCTCTACGATCCGGAGAACCTGAAGCCGCGCAGCTGAAGCCCGCGGCTTAACTTGGCAGACAAGATCGGCGGTCCAGCAACGGGCCGCCGGTTTTCTTTGAGCCGCTTTCATTGAGCTGCATTCGTCGGCCGCCAGATCAATAGCGCGAAATTAGATTGCTATCAATTTATTGCATAGCTCATATGTTGTGATATAAATTGCGAACAATTAATTTGGCGGCAAGTATTCAGGCGTTACCCCGCACTTCCCAAGAAGGAACGTCACATGTCTATCGCCTCGAAAACTTCCCGGATCCGCAAAACTCTGGCCCGCTTGGTTTCCGCCTTGGCCGTTACCGCTTCCCTGACCACGGGTCTGGCTGTGAGCACGGCTCATGCCGACGGTTCCGCCCTCGAGCCGACCACGCAGCATTTCATCGATGCGCTGACCGCCAAGGGCGGCCCGGCCATCTATACCTTGAGCCCCGCCGACGCCCGCGACGTGCTTGCCGGCGCGCAAGCCGGCCCGATTGCCAAGCTGCCGGCCGATGTCGAGGCGAGGACCCTGCCGGTCGGCCCCAGCGGCAAGACCCAGGTCCATGTGGTCCGGCCGGCCGGCGCGAAAGGCGCACTGCCGGTGGTGATGTATTTCCATGGCGGCGGCTGGGTTCTGGGCGATGAGGCGACCCATGACCGGCTGATCCGCCAGATCGCCAATGGCGCCCATGCCGCGGTGGTCTTCGTCGATTACGACCGCTCGCCCGAGGCCCGCTATCCGGTGGCGATCGAACAGGATTATGCGGCCACGAAATATGTCGCCGAGCATGCCAAGGAATTCAACGTCGATCCCAAGCGCCTCGCCGTGGCCGGCGACAGCGTCGGCGGCAATATGGCGGCGGTGGTCGCGCTGCTCGCCAAGGAACGCCAGGGACCGAAGATCGATTTCCAGGTGCTGTTCTATCCGGTGACGGACGTCAATTTCGATGACGGCTCCTATAACCAGTTCGCCAACGGCCCCTGGCTGACCAAGGCAGCGATGAAGTGGTTCTGGGACGCCTACCTGCCCGACGAGGCTGCCCGCAAGCAGCCGACCGCGACGCCGCTGAACGCATCGCTGGAGCAGCTCAAAGGCCTGCCCGATGCCCTCGTCATCACCGACGAGAATGACGTGCTGCGCGACGAGGGCGAGGCCTATGCCCGCAAGCTGGCGCAGGCCGGCGTCACCGTCACTGCCGTACGCTACAACGGTACCATCCATGACTTCGTCATGCTGAATGCCGTCGCCGGTACGCCTGCAGCCAAGGCTGCGGTCGATCAGGCCGATGCAGCCTTGCGCAAGGCCTTTGCCGGTAAATAAGCCGCAGGTTGAATGATCGCGGAACGCCGGGGCAGAAACCTTTGCCCCGGCGTTTTCGTGTTGGAGCCGAAAGCCCCGGCGGCTTCAAAAACCGAAACGCTTCAGGTCTTCGGGCAGGAACTGCTGGCCACTGCGATTTTTGACGCTTGGCAGCGCGGACACACGGGTCCGCCAGGCAGCGAGCGACGTGCAGTCTTCCGGCAAGGCAATGCCGGCCGCATCGGCAAAGTTGAGGCTGGCAAAAACGGTGATATCCGCCATGGAGAACGTCTCGCCGGCAACGAACGGCCGGCTCTTCAAGACATCCTCGAAATAGGACATGCCACGCACGGCTTTGGCTGCTTGCCGCCGCCCCCATTCCTGCCGGCCGGCCCAGTCGGGGCTGACATAAGGCTGCATCGCGGCGCCAAGCCCAGGGGTCGCGTAGTGAAAATAGCCATCCACGCCATCCATGAGTTCGGCTTCGGCGCGCCGTTGCATCATATGAATCATGGCTTTCTCGCGCGGCGTCTTACCGGTCAAGGTCGGATTGCCGTCGAGGTTGTCGAGATATTCGGTAATTGCCGTGCTTTCGGAAATCAGCGTGCCGTCATCGAGTTCGAGGACGGGGATTTTGCCGGCAGGGTTCTTCGCCAGGAAAGCGTCTTGCTTATGTTCCGCGCCGATCAAATCGACGCTGACGAATTCAACTTTGTCGTCCAGGCCTTTTTCAGCCAGGACGATGCGGATACGCGAGGAATTGGGGAAACCGGGACGATCGTAGATTTTCACGGGGACAGCCTTTCTCGTTTTAACTATCTATCGATAGATAGTTAAATGCCAGATAGCCCTTTCGCTTTCCCGCGTCAATCTCTATCTATAGGTAGATAGACAGGAGTTTTGAGCGTGACGACAACCGATACCAGGGAAACCATCATGGCGATCGCCCGTCTCATGGTGCAGGCGCGCGGCTATAACGCGTTGAGCTTTCGCGACCTGGCCAAGGAAGTCGGCATCAAGAGCGCCAGCATTCACTATCATTTTCCGACCAAGGGCGATCTCGGGGCGGCCCTTGCGCGGCGCTATGCCGATGATGCGATGGCCTATCTGGAAGGCTTGCTCGCGGACTCTGCCGATCTCCGGACATGCATTAAAAGCTATCTCGGCCTTTTCCGGGCAGCCTTGTTGAACGATAATCGGATGTGCCTGTACGGCATTATGGCCGCGGAGCGCGACGATCTGCCGATTGAGGTGAGGATCGAGGTCGACCGGTTTTCGGAGGTAAATGTCCGATGGCTCGTCAAGCTGCTGTCGCGGCGAAAATCTGCCGCGGGAACCGAGCCGCTGCAACAGCAGGCACTGGCCATCTTCGCGGCCATCGAAGGCGCCCAGCTTGTGGCCCGCGGACGCGGCGAGATCGCGGTCTTCGACAAGACCATCGAAGCCTACCGGGTGGCCGGGCTATTGCCTTGATTTCAGCTCAACGGGCTTCGGCGTTAGGGCAGTTTCGGCGAGCGGCCTCCCCGGCCTCCCTTTGGCCGGAAGCGCCATGGTTGAGCGCGGCGATGGGATCAGCGGTACAATGCTCTCGCTGGCGATCACCGGACATCTGGCATACGCAAAGCGAACTTGCAGGGCCGCCGGCAAAACCCTAGTCTGCGGGCCAGTTTCAATAGGAATTTGACCGGATTGCGCCAGATCAGCAGACCGGAAAGGAAGGCGGCCATGACCAATCGTTTTCTGCAGCTGTTGCAGGACAAGCCGTTCCTGATGGCCGACGGCGCCACCGGGACCAATCTCTTTGCCGCCGGCCTGATGACGGGTGATTCGCCGGAGACCTGGAACCACCTGCATCCGGAGAAGATCACGGCCCTGCATCAATCCTTCGTCGATGCCGGCTCCGATATCATCCTCACCAATTCCTTCGGCGGCACGCGCCATCGCCTGAAGCTGCATGGCGACCAGGACCGCGTCTATGAGATCAACAAGCGCGCGGCCGAGATCGCCCGCGCCGTCGCCGACAAGGCAATGCAGGCAACGCCGGGCCGCGTCGTCATCGTCGCCGGCTCGGTGGGACCGACCGGCGAGCTGTTTCAGCCGCTAGGCGCGCTGACCGAGGAGGACGGCGTCGCCGCCTTCGAGGAGCAGGCGCTTGCGCTGCGCGATGGCGGCGTCGACGTCATTTGGATCGAGACCATGTCGGCCAAGGAGGAAGTGGCGGCGGCGGTCAAGGGTGCGGCCAAAGCCGGTCTGCCGATCGTCACCACCTGCAGCTTCGACACCAATGGCCGCACGATGATGGGCATCACCCCGGCCGACTTCGCCAAGTTCGTGCATACGCTGGAGCCGAAGCCGGTCGCCTATGGCGCCAATTGCGGCGTCGGCGCTTCCGATCTCACCGCCACCATCGCCCAGATGGCGGCGGCGGCCGAACCCGGCGATATCATCGTCGCCAAAGGCAATTGCGGCATTCCCTTCTACGACGAGGGCAAGATCAAATATAACGGCACGCCGGAGCTGATGGCGGAATATGCCCATCTGGTGCGCGACGCCGGGGCACGCATCGTCGGCGGCTGCTGCGGTACCTCACCGGAACATCTGAAGTCGATCCGGTCGGCCTTGGACAGCCATGTTGCCGGCCCGGTGCCGACCACCGAGGTGATCGTCGCCAAGCTCGGTCCCCTCACCGCCGGGTCAGAGGCCGGCCTATCGGGCCATGCCCAGCCGGTGGCCGAAGGCGGGCGTCGTGGTCGCCGCCGACGGGCAGAAGGCGATGAAGCCGCCTTCTGATCGCTTTCTTAGCGACCCTATTGAAACAATCATTCAGGTTATCGATTCATCATGTCTTCGCTTACCGCCTTGCTCAGCGACATTGTCGGCGCAGCCTTCGCGGCCTGCGATCTGCCGGCCGAATATGGCAAGGTCACCGTCTCGAACCGTCCTGACCTGGCGCAATTCCAGTGCAATGGCGCGCTGGCGGCGGCCAAGGCAGCAAAGCTGCCGCCGCGCCAGATCGCCGAACGTATCCTGACCCATCTTGAAGCGCAGTCGATCTTCCGCGAAATGCAACTGGCCGGGCCCGGCTTCATCAATATCTCGATGACGGATGAATGGCTGGCCCAACAGATGAACCGGCTGGCCAATGACAAGCGCATCGGCATGCCGGAAAAAGAGCGGCTGACGGTGGTGCTGGATTACGGCGGACCGAATATTGCCAAGCCCATGCATGTCGGCCATCTGCGTGCCGCCATCATCGGTGACTCGCTGCGCCGGATCTTCTCCTTCGTCGGCGACGAGACGATCGGCGATGTGCATATGGGCGACTGGGGCCTGCAGATGGGCATGCTGATCTCGGAACTGGAGATCCGCCATCCGGATCTGCCCTATTTCGATCCGAAGAGCAGCGGGCCCTATCCCGCTGAAAGCCCCGTCACGCTCAAGGAGCTGGAGGAACTCTATCCGACCGCTTCCGCCGCCTGCAAATCCGATCCGGCGCGCCTCGAGCGGGCCCGACAGGCGACTGCCGAGCTGCAGGATGGCCGGCCCGGCTATCGCGCTCTGTGGCAGCATTTCTTCGATATTTCCGTCGCCGCCATGAAGCGCGACTACGGCAATCTCGGCGTTCATTTCGACCTCTGGAAGGGCGAGGCCTGTGTCAATGACCTGATCGCGCCGATGGTCGAGCAGATGAAGGACAAGGGCATCGTCGAGGAGAGCGACGGCGCCCTGGTGATCCGCGTCGCCGAAGAGAGCGACAAGATGGAGATCCCGCCGCTGATCCTGGTGAAATCGGATGGCGCGGCCATGTATGCGACCACGGATCTCGCCACCATCATCGACCGCGTCAATTGCCAGAATCCCGACCGCATCGTCTACGTCGTCGACCATCGCCAGCATCTGCATTTCGTGCAGTGCTTCCGCGCCGCCATCAAGGCCGGAATCAATGGCAAGGCGACCATGACCCATCTCGGCTATGGCACGATGAACGGCACCGACGGCAAGCCGTTCAAGACCCGCACCGGCGGCGTCATGAAGCTCGACGACCTCATCCAGATGGTCTCTGACGAGGCGAAGAAGCGCCTGACCGAGCATGGCCTCGGCAGCGATTACAGCGCCGAGGAACGCGAGGACATCGCCCGCAAGGTCGGGGTCGCGGCGCTGAAATTCGCCGATCTCAGCAACAACCCGATCGCCAATTACATCTTCGACCTCGACCGCTTCTCGCGCTTCGAAGGCAAGACCGGTCCTTATCTGCTATACGCCGCCGTGCGCATCAAGTCGCTGCTGCGTAAGGCCGAATTGCAGGGCGATCTGCCCGGCGAAATTCTCGCGACAGCGGAGACGGAACGTAACCTGGCGCTGATGCTGGGCTATCTGCCGGACGCTGTGCGCGGCGCCCATGACGAACTGGCCCCGAACCGCATCGCCGATTTCGCTTTCACGCTCGGCCAGACGTTCAGCAGCTTCTACGCCGCCTGCCATATCCTCAGTGAAATGGATGTGGCGTTGCGTCGCTCTCGCCTGGCGCTGTGCCTGCTGACCCTGCGGCAACTGGAATTGTGCCTGTCACTGCTGGGGATCGAAACGCCCGAGCGGATGTAAAGAAGCCGGGGGCAACCGGCAGCCGACCCGTCAGCTTGCTGCGGGCCGGGCGCATCGGCCATAGGTCGATATATTCATGCCGATGTGTTCATGGGGAGGGAATCATCATGGCGGAAGTCGATCTCGCCAAGGCGCTGCATTACGTCAACGGCGAATGGCTGAGCGGCAATCCGACGGTCATCGGTCTTTGGGATCACGCAACCTGGCTCGCTTCAGCGGTCTTTGACGGCGCCCGCGCCTTCGACGGCCATGCGCCCGACCTCAATCTGCATTGCCAGCGTGCCATCCGTTCGGCCCACACGCTCGGCCTCGCGCCGCCGGTGACCGCCGCGGAGATCGAGCGCCTGGCCCGCGAAGGTATCCGCCGCTTCCCCGCCGGCACGCATCTCTATATCCGCCCCTTCTTCTGGGCAGTCGACGGCGACGTCCATGCTGATCCCGCCTCGACACGCTTCGCGCTCTCGCTGGCAGAGGCCGCCATGCCGGAACCCAACGGCTTTCGCGTGACGCTCTCGCCCTATCGCCGCCCGACGATCGAGACGGCGCCCACCACCGCCAAGGCGGTCGGCCTCTATGCCCATTCCGGCATTGCCAATGCCGAGGCCCGCAGGCGCGGTTTCGATGACGGCGTGATGCTGGATATGCTCGGCCATGTCTCCGAACTGACGGCCTCCAATCTCTGGATCGTCAAAGATGGCACTGCCATCACCCCCGTCCCTAACGGCACCTTCCTCAACGGCATCACCCGCCAGCGCCTGGTGAAACTGCTGGCCGCCGCAGGCGTGCCGGTCGAAGAACGCACAATCCGCTATCAGGAAGTGCTCGAAGCCGACGAGGCCTTCGCCAGCGGCAATTACAGCAAGGTGCAGCCGATCATCGGCATCGAGCAGCGCCGACTGGCCTACGGCCCGGTCACCCGATTGGCCCGCCAGCTTTATTGGGATTTCGCCCAGACACAGCCGGCGTGAGGCCGTTCCGCCACGCGCTTAAGCCAGCTGACCGAGGAGCCAAACCGCTCGATGGCAGTTGATTGTCTCAATTTGACAAATCGTCTAACTTAGACATATCGTAAACTCATGAAACCAAAAGCCGCCCGCGAAGCCGCGCTCGCCCCCTATTTCCCTGTCGCCGCGGCGGTGGCGGTGCTGCTGCAGCCCCATGCCGAGGTGGTGATCCACGACATCGCCACGGATCGCATCGTCAGGATCTGGAATGCCTTTTCCAAGCGCCGGCCTGGCGACCCCTCCTATCTGGGCCACGATCCGGATCTGCTGGCGGCAGCCGACACCTACGGCCCTTACGAAAAAGCCCATGACGACGGCAGCCGGCTGAAATCGGTCAGCGCCGTCCTCAAATCAGCGGCCGGCGAGAAACTGGGCTTCCTCTGCATCAACCTCGATCTCTCGAAACTGGATGCGGCGGTGGCCCTGCTCAGCGCCTTCGGCATGCCGGCCGCCCAGCCGCCCGAACCGCTGTTCCGGCATGACTGGCGCGAACGGATCAATCTGGAGATTCGCGCGTTTCTGCAAGACCACGGCACCAGCCTGAAGGCCCTCGACCGCAATGACCGCATGGCTCTCCTTGCCAGTCTCGAAGCCAAGGGCCTGTTCGAAACCCGCAACGCCGCGCCCTTCGTGGCCGAGACGCTCGGCATCAGCCGGGCCTCCGTCTACGGGCTGCTGGCCGCCGCGCGTGAAACATCACGCGATATACGGAAAGGAAAACGCCCCTCATGAGCAAGCTGCCCGACTTCAAGCTCGAGACCTATATGTCGCGCTGGGAGTTCAATTCCCGCTATCACATGACGGCCTCGGATGTGGAAACGCTGACCTTGCGCGAATTGCTCGACCTCGCGGCGCCCGAGGACCGTGCCGCCTGGGACGAGCTGCGTCTCGGCTATATCGAGACCTTCGGCACGCCGGCCCTGCGCCAGGCCGTCGCCGCCACCTATGACAAGCTGAGCGCCGATGACATCCTCGCCTTTGCCGGCATCGAGGAAGGCATCTTCGCCGCCATGCAGGTGCTGCTGGATCGGGATGATCATGCGATCGTCCTGACGCCGAATTACCAATCTGCCGAGACCTTGCCGCTGTCGATCTGCGCCACCGACGGCATTCCGCTCGATGCCGGCAATGGCTGGGCGCTGGATCTCGATCTCCTGCGCAGCAAGCTGCGTCGCAACACCAGGCTGATCTACGTCAACTTCCCGCATAACCCGACCGGCAAAGTGATCCCGCAGGCACAGTTCATGGAACTCATTGAGCTGTGCCGGTCGCACGGCATCTATCTGCTGTCGGACGAGGTTTATCGCGGCCTGGAGCGCGACCTCGGCCGGCAACTACCGCAGGCCGCGGACCTCTACGAACGCGGCCTCTCCATCAACGTCATGTCGAAAGCCTACGGCCTGCCGGGCTTGCGCGTGGGCTGGATCGCTTGCCGCGACCGCGAACTGCTGACGCGCCTGGAGCGGATCAAGCATTACCTGTCGATCTGCAATGCCGGTCCCTCGGAACATCTCGCCGTCATCGCCTTGAAGGCCCGCGACCGCATCCTGGCGCGCAACCGCGAACTGCTCGCCGCCAACCTAGCGCCGATGAACGCCTTCTTCGACGAATTCAGCGACCTCTTCGACTGGTCGATCCCGGATGGCGGCTGCATCGCCTATCCGCGCTATAAAGGCAAGGACGGAGTCGAAACCTTCTGCCGGCGCCTCGCCGAGGAAGACGGCATCATCCTGCTTCCTGCCAGCATCTATCAATCGGATCTCACCGCGACGCCGACCGACCGCTTCCGCATCGGCTTCGGCCGCAGCTATACGGCGGAAGGATTGTCGGCGATGCGCACCTTCCTGATGCGCAACCGGCCTTGAAGCCCGGCAGCCTCCTTCAGCCGCCCAGGCCCGGCGCTTTCAGATGACGGTTTCCAGCTCGGCGATGCTGTCGATGACGATATGCGCGCCGCAGGCCATCAGCGCTTCACGCGGGCTGACGCCGGTCAGGACGCCGATGGCACGACCGGCGCCGCCGGCATGGGCCATTTCGATGTCGTGCGGGCTGTCGCCGACCACGGCGATCTCGGCGACCGGCACTTCCATCAGCCGCGCGAAGGCCTGCACCATGCCGCCGCCCGGCTTGACGCCGTGTCCGGTGTCGAAGCCGCAGATGAAATCGAGATGGCTGCGGGCGTTGTAACGGTCCATCGCCGCCAAGGCACCCTGCTCGCTGTCCATGGTGGCGATGCCGAGCTTCAGCCCGCGACCGCGCAGCCGCGTGAAGAAGGCCGGCAGATCCAGCACCGGCACCGCGCCCTTCTTCTGGTTCTCCAGGAACATGGTTTCCATGCGCCGGTAGATTTCGCCGACGGCATGGCTGCGTCCCAGGAGATCGGCCCAGAGCTGGGCGATTTCCTGGTTGCTGCCGGAAGCGATCGGCGAGCCCGGCCGGTAGCGGCCCGTCGTCAGATCCTTGCCGGAATTGGCGAGGATATGTTCGGCCTTGGCCGCATCACCCTCGGCAACCGCCAAGGCGGCTGCCTCGGTGATGGGGCCCCAGGTCTTGTAGAAGTCGAATAACGTCCCGTCCTTGTCGAACAGAACGGCGCGAACGGTGGTCATGGCTTACCTGTAATGACGATCCCCTCAGGCGCCGACCTTAGCATATTCCGTCTGCCGCAGCATGCCGCGATAGAGCTCATGTTCGCCGACGACGCCGAGCAGTTCACCGGCATCGCCCAGCAGGACCAGCGGCCGCTTGGTCAATTGCCGCACGGTGACAGCCGCTTTCATCGGCGTGCGTTCGGTTCCCGTCACCATCATGTTGTCCGGCAAAGCGGCGAGGTCGAGCTCGCTGTTATAGGGAATGAACTCGCCCGGGCGGCCATTGATCATGGCATCGACCGGCCGGCCCCGCTCATCGAGGCGGCAGCGACAGCGACCGGCGCGGTCAAGCTGGACGAAGCTGCTGCCGGGCTCGCGCACGAGGTCGGAGACCGGCCGCATCAGCGTGCCGCCCTTCAGCACGGTCAGCGGATTCATCGACGCGACGAACTGCCGGACATAGTCATTGACCGGATTGAGGATGATATCGTCCGGCGTGCCGAACTGCACCACCCTGCCCGCTTCCATGATGGCGATGCGGTTGCCGATCTTCAGCGCCTCGTCAAGGTCGTGGCTGACGAAGACAATGGTCTTCTTGAGATTGCGCTGCAGTTCCAGGAGCTCGTCCTGCAGATGCTCGCGAATCAGCGGATCAAGCGCCGAGAACGGTTCATCCATGAGGAGGATATCCGCCTCGGTCGCAAAAGCGCGCGCCAGGCCGACACGCTGCTGCATGCCGCCGGAGAGTTCATGGGCGAATTTGTCGGCAAATTTGTCGAGCCGCACCAGCTTGATCTTCTCATCGACCACACGGTCGCGGTCCGCCTGCTTCATGCCGCGGATGTCGAGACCGAAGCCGACATTGTCATGCACGGACAACCACGGCATCAGGCCGAATTGCTGGAACACCATGGAGATGCGGTTGCGGCGCAGACGCCGCAAGGTATCGCCGTCACAGCTGGCGACATCGACCTCACGCTCGCCGTCATGCACCAGCACCTTGCCCCGGGTTACGGTGTTGAGGCCGTTGATGCAGCGGAGCAGTGACGACTTGCCGGAACCCGAGAGGCCCATCAACACCAGGATCTCGCCTTCATTGACGAAGACCGAGGCATCATGAACCGCGACCAGGGAGCCGGTCTTGTCGAGGATGCTGTCGCGGCCTTCGCCGGCATCCAGCAGCCCCACGGCTTCCTTGGCGCGCTTGCCAAAGATGACATCGACATTTTCGAAGCGAACGGCGGTGATATTGCTCATGACTTCCCCCTCATGCCCGCTTCTTGACGCGGCGACGCCGTTTCGGCTGCTTCATAACGCGATCCAGAATGATCGCCAGCGCCACGATCGCGAGGCCACCATCAACTCCGAGAGCAACATTGGCTTGGGCAAGGGCCCGCACCACCGGCACGCCGAGGCCTGGTGCTCCGACCAGCGCCGCGATGACGACCATTGACAGGGACAGCATGATGGTTTGCGTCAGGCCAGCCATGATGGTCGGCATCGCCGCCGGCAGGGTAACCCGCCTCAGCAACTGCCAGCGCGTGCAGCCGAAAGCTTCGCCCGCTTCAACCATCGATGTCGGGACTTGCGTGATGCCGAGATAGGTCAGACGAACCGGCACCGCCACAGCAAACAGGAACGTTGCGACAACTGCCGGCACCATGCCCAGTCCGAACAGCGCCAGACCTGGAATGAGGTACACGAAACTGGGCAGCGTCTGGAGCATATCGAGAACCGGCGCGACAACACCAAAGAGTCGCTGCCGGCGCGCGCAAACGATGCCAAGCGGAATGCCCACGAGCAAACTGACAAAAGTCGAATAGACAACCAGCAGCAAGGTCGCCACCATCTCATCCCAAAGATTGAGATTGAGGACGAACAGGAAGCCGACGACGACGAGGAGAACGATTTTCCAGTCGCGCTGGCGTGCATAGGCGAGCGCCGCAAAAACCACGATGAAGACCAGCGGCGGCACGTTGTCGGATTTGAGCATCTCGACCGAGGCATCCATGCCACCGCCGATTTTTTCGATAATGAAATCGAAAAACCATCCGAAGTAGACGACGATCCATTTGATGAATTCGTCTGCCCAGTGCCCGATCGGGATCTTATGGTCGATGATCCAGTTTGTCAGCTGATCCATTGGCTCTCCCCAACTTCCCCTTAGCCTGGCCGATCTTTCCGTTCAGCCGACTCCCGAACCGGGTCAAAAAAGACAAAACAATAGGCGGCCTCAGCTCAGCATATGAAAGCCAAGGCCGCCTTGAAACGAGGAATATTAGAGACCGAGGCTCTTCTTCACAGCCGCTGCGCCATCCTGGCCGTCAACCGTGGTGACCCCGGCGAGCCAGGTATCGAGCACCGCCGGATTGGCCTTCAGCCAAGCCGTGCCGGCCTTCTCGCTGTCCTGGCCATCGGCGATCGACTTCATGACGGTGCTTTCCATCTTGAGGTCGAACTTGAGGTTGGCCAGCAACTTGCCGACATTGCCGCATTCGGTCGAATAGCCGGTGCGGGTCAGGGTGTGGATTTCGGCGCCGCCGAAACCTTCCTTTTCCCAGCCCGTCAGATACTGCAACGGCATCAGGCCCATCACCGGGTGCGGCGTCCAGCCGAGGAAAACGACCCATTCCTTCTTGGCCATTTTCTTCTGCGCTTCAGCCAGCATGCCCTGCTCGGAGGATTCGACGACCTTCCAGCCCTTGAGGCCGGTCGAGGGATCATCGATCTTCGCCTGCACGATCTTGTTGCCGTCATTGCCCGGCTCGATGCCGTAGAACTTCTTGCCGAATTCCTTGCTGTGAGCAGCGAGGTCCGCAACCGTCTTCACACCCTCGGCCGCGACATAATCCGGCACCACCGGAGCGTAATTCGCGCCGACCAGATTGGGCGCCAGCTGCTCGATGGTCTTGGCGTCGAGATAAGGCTGCACGTTGGCAGCATTGGACGGCATCCAGTTATCAAGGAAGATGTCCAAATCTTTGTTCTTCAAGCTTTCCATGATCACCGGCAAGGCCAAGGTATCAACCTTGGTGGTGTAGCCGAGGCCCTTCAGCGTGGTGGTGAAGAGGCCGTTGATCGCGGAATTGTCCGACCAGCCCACATCAGCGATATGGACCTTCTTGCAGGAATCAGGCTCGGCCGCTTGAGCGGCAGCAACGGAGACAACCGAAAACACGGTCGCCAAGGCGATTTTACGAAAGCTCATTATGTGCCTCCCAGCACAAGTTGTTTTGCCACCTGTAGTGTCCGCGTCCTTCTTGGCGATCGGGCTCGTGGTTCGAGCCTTCTTTGCGGGACGTCAGCGCGGCAGAATCTAAGGGCTTCAGCGGCGAGCAATTTCACCGACTGCGCCACGATATGCCGCTTTTGCGCCAAGGCCAAGGGTCTTTTTTGATTGATCGACCAATATAAAATCCGCAATATCCGGGCTTCCGGATACGAGGGGTGTCCGAAAGCGGAGGTCGCGCCGTCATTATTCGGGCGCAGGGAGCAGGCGTGCCCAAGATCGGCATGGAAGAAATCCGGCGTCGCCAGTTGATCGACGCAACCATCGCGTCGATCCACGAGGTCGGATTCGCCGAGAGCAGCCTGTCGCGCATCTCCGCTAAAGCCGGCGTCTCGACCGGCATCGTGCACCACTATTTCGAGGACAAGGCCGACCTGCTGGAAGCGACGCTGCGCCAGCTCGGCAACAACCTGCATCAGGCCGTGGTCACCCGCCTGGCCGCCGCCACGTCGCCGATCGACCGGCTGATGGCGGTCATCGACGGTAATCTCGGCCCCGAACTCTATACGCCGGAGGGTGTCAGCGCCTGGCTCGCCTTCTGGGCGCAGGTGCCGAATAGCGACCGCCTGGGGCGGGTACAACGCATCATCATCGGCCGCCTGCATGACAATCTGGTCGATGCCCTGCGGCCCCTGGCGCCCGCCGGCGAGGTGGCCTCGATCGCCAAAGTAATCGCCTCGCTGATCGACGGTCTTTGGCTGCGCGCCGCCTTGCAGCCGGAGACGCCCGATTGTGTCGCCGACCGCAATCTGGTGATCGACTATCTGAACGCAAAACTGAAGCTGAATATCGCAGTGGAATGAATCTATGAGTGAACTGAAGCAGTTCATCGATGGTCGTCTGCAGGACGCCACCTCGAATGAAACCTATGACAACGTCAATCCCGCCACCGGCGCCGTGATCAGCAAGGTGCAGATCGCCAGCAAGGCCGATGTCGACAAGACGGTTTCCGCCGCCAAGAGAGGTTTCGCCGAATGGTCGGCGATGACCGGCGCGCAGCGCGGCCGTATCCTGATGAATGCCGTCAAGCTGCTGCGCGAACGCAATGAGGAACTGGCGCGCCTGGAAGTGCTGGATACGGGCAAGCCGATCCAGGAAGCGGTGGCCGTCGATATCCTGAGCGGCGCAGATGCGATCGAGTATTTCGCCGGCGTGGCCCCGACGCTCCATGGCCAGCACTTCGACCTCGGCCAGTCCTTCGCTTATACCCGGCGCGAACCGCTCGGCGTTTGCGTGGGGATCGGTGCCTGGAATTATCCGATCCAGATCGCCTGCTGGAAGTCCGGCCCGGCGCTGGCCTGCGGGAATGCAATGATCTTCAAGCCGGCCCCCCTCACCCCGACCACGGCGGTGAATCTCGCCGAGATCTATACCGAGGCCGGCCTGCCCAACGGTGTCTTCAATGTGCTGCACGGCCATGCCACAGTGGGCGAGGCGCTTTCCACCCATCCCGGCGTCGCCAAGGTATCGCTGACGGGTTCGGTGCCGACCGGCAAGCGGGTCATGGCGGCGGCGGCGCAGACCCTGAAGAAGGTCACCATGGAACTCGGCGGCAAATCGCCCTTGCTGATCTTCGCCGATGCCGATCTCGACAATGCCGTCTCTGCCGCTATTCTCGGAAATTTCTATACGCAGGGCGAAATCTGCTCCAACGGCACCCGCGTTTTCGTGCATGAGGATGTGGTCGACGCGTTCCTGGAAAAGCTTGTTGCGCGCGTGAAGAAGATGAAGATCGGCGATCCGCTCGATCCGGAGACGCATGTCGGCGCACTGATCAGCCAGGACCATATGGCAAAGGTCCTGGGCTACATCGAGGCCGGCAAGAAGAGCGGCGCCCGATTGATGGTCGGCGGCAACCGCGTGACCACGGGTGCGCTGGCCAAGGGCTGCTTCGTCGAGCCGACCGTCTTTGCCGATTGCAAGGATGACATGTCGATCTGCCGCGAGGAGATTTTCGGCCCGGTCATGTCGGTCTTGAGCTTCAGGGACGAAGACGAGGTCGTCGCCCGTGCCAACGACACCGAATTCGGCCTCTCGGCCGGCGTCTTCACCCGCGATATCCAGCGCGCGCATCGCGTCATCGCCCGCCTCGAGGCCGGCACCTGCTGGATCAACAATTACAATATCACGCCAATCGAGATGCCGTTCGGCGGCAACAAGCTGTCGGGTATCGGGCGCGAAAACAGTCTCGCCGCGATCGAGCATTATACACAGCTCAAATCCGTCTATGTCGAAGGCGGTAATGTGGCTGCACCGTACTAAGTTAGGGGAAGAGTCCGCGTTATGAAGTTCGATGCCACCTTTGATTATCTGATCGTCGGCGCCGGCTCGGCCGGCTGCGTACTGACCAGCCGCTTGTCGGCCGACGCCAAGAACACCGTCTGCGTGCTGGAGGCAGGCCCGCGTGACCAGTGGTGGAACTGGAAGATCCATATGCCGGCCGCACTGATGTACAATCTCTGCGACGACAAATATAACTGGTACTACAACACCGAACCGCAGCAATACATGAACAACCGGGTCATGTATTGGCCGCGTGGACGAGTGCTCGGCGGCTCATCCTCGCTCAATGCCATGGTCTATATCCGCGGTCATGCGCTGGATTACGATCGGTGGGCCTTCAAGGAAAATTGCGAGGGCTGGTCCTATCAGGAAATCCTGCCCTATTTCCGCCGCGCCGAAACCCGGGAAGTCGGTGGCGACGAATATCGCGGCGATAGCGGCCCGCTCTGGGTCCATACCGGCACGCAGTCCAATCCCCTGTTCGAGGCCTTCATCGAAGCCGCCCAGCAGGCCGGCTATCCCTACACCAAGGATATGAACGGCTATCAGCAGGAAGGCGTCGGGCGAATGGACATGACCATCAAGAATGGTCGCCGCTGGTCCGCCGCCATGGCTTATCTCCGTTCGGCCGAGAAGCGCCCCAATGTCACGGTGGAAACCCGCGCCCTCACCCAGCGCATTATCCTGGAAGGCAAGCGCGCGGTCGGCGTCGAATTCATCCAGAACGGCCAGGTGAAGCGTTATCGCGCCGAGCGTGAAGTGATCTGCTCAAGCGGCGCCATCAACTCGCCGCAGCTGCTGATGCTCTCCGGCATCGGCCCGGCGGACCATCTGCGCGAGATCGGAGTCAAGGTCGAGCACGATTTGCCGGGTGTGGGACAGAACCTGCAGGAACATCTCGAGATGTATATCCAGCAGCAATGCACCAAGCCGATCACGCTCTATACGTATACGAAGCCGGTACCGATGGCCCTGGCCGGCGTTCAGTGGTTCCTGACCCGCACCGGCGTCTGCACCTCGGCACACCTCGAAGCCGGCGGCTTCATCCGTTCTCAGGCGGGGGTCGAGCATCCCAATCTGCAGTTCCACTTCCTGCCCTCGACGGTCAACGATCACGGCCGCAAGAACGGCACCAGCCACGCCTATCAGGTGCATATCGGCAACATGCGCCAGGCCTCGCGCGGCTGGATCAAGCTGAAATCGGCCAATCCGCGCGAGCATCCGCGGATTCAGCCGAATTACCTGATGGAAGAACAGGACCGCCGCGAATTCCGCGACGCCGTCAAGCTGACCCGCGAGATCTTCGCCCAGAAGGCCTTCGAGCCCTATCGCGGACCGGAAATCAATCCTGGCGCCCATGTGAAGAGCGACGCCGAGATCGATGCCTTCGTGCGCGAACGCGGCGACAGCGCCTATCACCCGTCCTGCACCTGCAAGATGGGCACCGATGAAATGGCGGTGGTCGATCCGCAGGCCCGCGTCCATGGCCTCGAGGGGCTGCGCGTCGTCGACGCCTCGATCATGCCGAGTGTGGTCAGCGGCAATCTCAATGCGCCGACCATCATGATCGCGGAGAAGTGCTCCGACATGATCCTCGGCAAGCAGCTGCCGAAGGCCAATGTCCCGGTCTACCAAGCGCCGAACTGGCAGACCGCGCAACGCTGATCGCTCCTGAAACAAGACGGCCCTGCCGGCGCGATGCAGGCAGGGCCGTTTTTCTTTGCCGGATCTCAGTGCCGGATCTTAACGATCGCCAGGATCGGCATCGTCGTAATAAAATTCAGGCAGGGGATCGGTACGCGGATCGAGCGCCCCGGCAATGGCCGAGGTCGAGTTGACGGCGACGAAACTGGTCTGCGCGCCGGCCGGCAGCGCGTCACGGCGGCTCATGCGGTAGCGCGTAAAGCCCGCGAGCAAGACGCCGATCACCGTCAGATAATAGAAGAGACCCGTCGGCCCCACCTGCCCCATCAGGACCGACGCGACCAGGGGACCGACCGTGGCGCCGATCGCCCAGATCAGCAGCATGCTGCTATTGGCGGAAATCATTTCACTGCGGTCGATATAATCGAAGGCATGGGCCACGGAGATCGGATAGATCGTTGCCAGGCAGCCGCCGAGGAACGTGCCGGTGACCAGCATGGGAATAAGCGCCGAACCGGTGAAACTGAGAATCGAGAGGACCAGGCTGGTGGCGACCGTCCCCATCACGATTGTCAGCAGCACCGTGCGGCGGTCATAGCGGTCGCTGAGGCGGCCGATCGGCCATTGCAGGACGAGCCCGCCAAAGACCGGCGCCCCCATGAACAGCGATACGTCGAAAACCGACAGGCCGAGCTGGTTGGCATAGACGGCGCCCAGCCCATAGAAACCGCCGCTCAATAACCCCGCGCCCGCGGTGGCAGCCACCCCCAGCGGTGAGGCGCGATAGAGCTGCATCAGCTTGAGCGGGCGGATCTTGCCGATCTCCGGGCCGGCAACCCGTGTCATCACCACCGGTATCAGCGACAGCGAGGTCAACAGAGCGCCGAGGCAGAACAGCTCGACCCCGGCCGTTTCCCGCGCATTGACCAGGAACTGGCCCAGGAACGAGGCGAGATAGGAGGTCACCATATAGAGGGAAAGCACCTGCCCGCGGTTGTCGTTGCTGCTGCGCACGTTCAGCCAGCTTTCGATCGTGGCATAGAGGGCCGCCATGCAGAAGCCCATCATGGCCCGCAGAACCGCCCATAATGCCGGATTGAAGAACAGCGCGGTCACCATGACCGTGACGGTGATCAAGGCAGCGAAAGCGGCGAAGGCCCGGATATGTCCCACCCGCTGGATCACGTTCTTGCCGTATAGGCTGCCCAGCATGAACCCGGCGTAATAGGCCGACATGATGAGGCCGGTGGTTTCGGAGGAAATATGCGCCGCTCCCAGCCGGATCGGCAGAAGGATGCCGATCAATCCGTTTCCGAGAATCAGGATTCCCGCACCGATCAGCAGCGACAGAACGGAGCTGAGTGCCTGCAGCATTGGTATTCCCCCACACAACCTTTCGGCGTTATTCTACTCGCAAGCCGCTGGCCGCATCCTTTCAGATTCTGCCATCCGGGTGCCGCCATTCAAGCGACATGTTTTGCCAGGAAACCGTATCCTGTTCCCGTTACGCCGGTCGAGGAATGTTTGCGGCTTTTGTGAGCGCCATCCCAGGCCAATTGCCGCGGCAGCGACCCCATGCCATAAGAAGCGGGATTTTCGCACCTTCAGCAGGTCAAGGTACGCTCCGATGAGCGATTTCGTTTTGCATCCCCAACTGGCGAAGGACAGCCTGCCGGTGGCCGACTGGCAGCTCAGCCGAGTCCTGCGCATGAACGACACGACCTATCCCTGGCTGATCCTGGTCCCTCGGCGTCCCAATTGCCGGGAGATATCGGAATTGCCCAGCACGGAGCGGCATCGGCTGATCGATGAGATCGCCCGGGCCAGCGAAGCCCTGCAACGTGAGTTTCGCCCGGAAAAGATCAATGTCGGCGCCCTCGGCAACATGGTGCCGCAACTGCACGTGCACGTGATCGCGCGCTTCACCGACGATCCCGCTTGGCCGCGGCCGGTCTGGGGCGTCAAGCCCCCCACCCTCTTCTCCGTGGCCGATGCCAAGGCGGAAATCATCCGCTGGCGCAACGCTTTCAATTTGCCGACGGATGCCGAAAGCACTGAGGGTCAGTAGCCGAATCGGCTTTGGAAGTCGTGGCCGGTGACAAGGCTGACCAAATGCGCGGCCATGACGATGGCCACCACCGCCACCAGGAACTGCACACCCATCCAGGGAACCATCGGCAAGGCGCGGCGATGGAACGGCCGCCGCAATTGCCAATTGGCGAAACCGCCAATCGCCAGAGCACCGGCGATAACACTGAGCGTCGTGGGGAGATCAGGAACCATAAGGTGACGGGCGAGGCGCGAAATGTATCGGATAGCGGGCAAAATACGCGGGCTTCGCGACGGAAGCAAACGGCCCTTCGCGCAGGCTATCCCGGCCCTATTTCGGCATCAGCATGGGAGGTCCAGGCACGTAAGGCCTGGGCGCCGGCGGTCGATGCGAATCAAGCATCTGCTGCTGTGACCCCTGCAAAGCCCTCTGGGACTCAAAGGACTGATCCCGGTCCTGACGCAGCTGCTGGCGCTGCTGGATCCGGTCAAGCGGGGTCTGCGTTGCCGGCGGCACGCGCAGTTTGGAGCGGTCCGACGTGATCTGCTGCTGATTCTGCATCATCGTGCCTCGGTCCTGGTTCAGCTGCTGCTGCAACGCGTCGCTGCGCGGCGGAGGCACAGGACTGTCCTGCAGCTGAGGCGGCTGCCAACATGACTGCCCGGGCAGACAATCGGCAAAAGCCGCTGCCGGCAAGCCGGTCGCCAGTAAGACACCCGCAAAAATCCTGACGATGGTGCGCATGGTAAGCTCCATCTTTTGGATATGGCTTTTTCCTGGCGGATTACAAGGCGAAGCGCGATTACCCGACGCCAATTCCTTGTGCGCGTTCACGCATGCAGCCCCCGCTGCCGGACGATGTCGATGCTTGCACTCCAGAGATGATCACACGACGGCGATGATGCGTCGGACAACATTGGCTGCCATGGGGGCCACCGTGGCGACGAACTGGCCGAAATCAACATGGCTTTCGCTGCCGGCAAGATCGCTGAGCGAGCGGATGACGATGGTCGGCACCCCTGCCATGGCGGCGACCTGGGCGACAGCGGCCCCTTCCATTTCTGTCGCCAGGGCGGAAAATTCGCGATGCAAGCGGACCCGAACGGCCTCGCTGTTGACGAACTGGTCGCCCGTCACGATCGGGCCGAAAACCAGGCGCACATGACGGTCGCGCCGGTGCCCCTGGCGCACCATCTCCGCCGGCACTTCGAAATCGATACCCGAGAGCGCTCCTTGCAGCTTCTTCTTCAGCTCGCCGTCGAGCTCGAAGGCGATTTCATGGCGCCGCTCTCCCAGCGGCGGTTCCCCGGGGCGAAAGGAACGCAGGCCCTGGTCGGTCTGGTGACCGTAATCGTGCTGAATCAGCCGGTCGGCAATGACGATATCGGCGATGCTGAGTTCCGGCGCCAAGCCGCCGGCAACACCGGATACCATCAGCGTCCTGCAGTCATAGCGGTCGAGCAGGACGGCCGCCTGCACGGCGGCCGCGACTTTACCGCAGCCGCTCTCCGTTACCACCACCGGATGATCATCAAGCCGGCCACTGATCAGCGGCCGGCCGAGAACCTCGCTTGCTTCCACGCCGGTGAGCCATGCGGCCAGCAGGTCGCGTTCCTCCGGCAAAGCGCAGATGATACCGACGGGCCGAGTTGTCATGAAATACTCCCAAGTGATCCAGAGGCGTGTTTGACTATATAAAGGCGTGAGCCGCAAACAGCGCAATCAGGGAAAATGTCCGTTTCGGGAAAAAAAGCCGATGCAGCGCCGGTCCTGCTATGGTTCCGGCGCGACCTGCGCCTGGCCGATAATCCGGCAGTCGCGGCTGCCTTGGCGCAAAACAGCCAGATTATTCCGATTTTCATTCTCGACGACAGCAATGGTGCAGGCCGGCCGCTAGGCGCCGCCGCGCGATGGTGGTTGGGAAAATCCCTCCAGGCGCTGGAGAAGTCGCTTGAACGGTTCGGCACGCATCTCGTGCTGCGGCGCGGCCCGACCTTGCCTATTCTGCGTCAGCTTGCTGCCGATACCGGCGCGCGGCAGTTGCATTTCAACCGCCGCTTCGATCTGCCAGGCATGGCGATCGATCAGGTGGTAGCCGATGGCTTGCGCGCGGACGGCCTCTCGGTCGAAGATCACGGCGCGAACTACCTCCATGAGCCGACCCTTCTGAGCACGCTTCAAGGTGACTCGTTCAAGGTCTTCACCCCGTTCTGGCGTCGATTGTCCGAACATTACGTACCGGCGGGATTGCATGCGGCACCGCGCCGCTGGCCGGTGCCTCCGGCCCATCCAACCAGCGATCCGCTCGTCGGCTTTCAGGTCGATCGAGATTGGGCAAGGCCGTTTGCCGAAATCTGGCAGCCGGGCGAAGCAGGCGCGCGGCAATGCCTGAAAGCTTTCACCGCCAATGTCATCGGCGGCTATGGAACGACACGGGACCGACCGGACATGGCCGGCACCTCGCGGCTTTCCCCGCATCTCGCCTGGGGCGAGATCAGCGTGCATCGCGCCTGGCAACAAGCTGACGTGACGACGACCGGCCGAAAGGATGCCGCCGGCGCCGCTGCCTTCCGTCGCCAACTCGCCTGGCGCGACTTCAACATGCACGTCTATTACCACTTCCCCGATCTGCCGCAGACAGCCTGGCAGGCTTCGTTTCGCGCCTTTCCCTTCAGTCGGGACGAAGCCGGCTTGCCGGCCTGGCAGCGCGGTTTGACCGGCTATCCCCTGGTCGATGCCGGCATGCGCGAGCTGTGGCATACGGGCTGGATGCACAACCGCGTCCGCATGGTGGTCGCATCCTTTCTCATCAAGCATCAATTGATCGATTGGCGGCGGGGCGAGGCCTGGTTCTGGGACACGCTGGTCGATGCCGACCCGGCGCAGAATGCAGGCAACTGGCAATGGATCGCCGGCTGCGGTTTCGACGCAGCACCCTTCTTCCGCATCTTCAATCCGGTGCTGCAGGGCGAGAAGTTCGATCCCAACGGTGCTTACATCAGACGCTGGGTGCCTGAATTGGCGAAACTGAAGACCCGCGACATCTTCGCCCCGTGGCAGCTGAGCGCCGCGCAACTGGCCGAAGCCGGCATCGTCCTCGGCACGCACTATCCGGAACCGATTGTGCGGCATGAAGCGGCGCGGCAGCGCGCCCTCGCCGCCTATCGGCAGATCAGCGGCAAAGCCGGCACCGGTATTCAATCCGATCTTTTTGGCGATTAGAGAAAGAGCAAAGCAAATGGGCGGCCGATCGGCCGCCCAGGTTGTCGCGTCGAATGGGAGGGAGACGCCGCGACGATCAATAAGCCCACATGGCGGCAACGCTGCCATTGACCACGGCGCTGGCATTGCCGCTCTGCGCCGGTGCGCCGCGGCGGCGGGCCATCGCATGGACGCGCTCATCCGCCGCCGGCTGGTACCAGACGGAAAACTCGCCCAGAGCTTCCAGGAAGCCTTCGACCGGCGTGCCTTCCGGCAGCTCAACCGCGTCGATGCCGCATCGCGTCATGAAGAGGTACTGGTCGCGCAACACGTTGCCGGTAGCGCGGATCTCGCCCTTGAAACCGAGACGATCGCGCAGCAGGCGGGCCTGGGAAAAGGCCCGGCCGTCGCTGAACTTCGGGAAATCGAGCACGATCAGCGACAGGCGGTCGATGTCATTCGCCAGGGCCAGCGGCGATTGCGTGTTCTGCAGCCGCACGCCGATGGCGCGGTTGCTGGCCCGCAGGCTGGCCTCGTCGCGACGCCAGCGATCGAGCGAGACGATGACGCTGCCGCCTTCCGGCAGGGCAGCGTCGTCGCTCAGTTCTTGCCACTCATTCGGCTGCAGGGCGCCGTGCTTGAGAATTGCCATAGAGGGCCTCCTTGAATGGATCGATGCCGATCCGGCGATAAGTGTCGATGAAACGCTCGGATTCGGACGTCCGCGCGGTCAGATAGGTGTTGACGATGGTCTCGATGGCGCCGGCGATATCCTCGGTCGAGAAAGCCGGACCGACGATCTTGCCGATCGAGGCGTCGTCGCGCGACGAACCGCCCAGCGTCACCTGATAGAATTCCTCGCCATGCTTATCGACACCCAGGATGCCGATATGGGCGACATGATGATGGCCGCAGGCATTGATACAGCCGGAAATATTGAGCCGCAGGTCGCCGATCTCGGCGAGACGCTGCGGATCGCTGAAGGCGCGGCTGATGCGCTGCGCCACCGGGATCGCCCGGGCATTGGCGAGATTGCAGTAATCGAGCCCCGGGCAGGCGATGATATCGGTGATGAGGCCGACATTGGCGCTCGCCAGCCGGGCGCCGCTCAAACGCTGCCACAAGGCGAACAGGTCCTGCTGGCGCACATGCGGCAGCACCAGGTTCTGATGATGGCTGACGCGGATTTCGCCGAAGCTGTAGTCGTCGGCGAGATCGGCGATAATGTCCATCTGATCGGCCGAGGCATCGCCGGGTGCGCCACCTTCCGGCTTCAGCGAAATATCGACGATGGCATAGCCGGCCTGGCGATGCGGCTTCACGTTGCTCCGGACCCAGCGGCCGAAATCCGCATTGGCCTTGCGGGCGGCCTCGAATTCCGGCGTCCAGTCCGGCAGCGATTCATATTGCGGCAAAGCAAAATACTGGCGGATGCGCTCGACTTCCTCGAGCGGCAGGGTCAGCGCGCTGTCCTTGATCGACTGCCATTCCTCTTCGACCAGGCGGGCGAATTCGGCGGCACCCGTCGCGTTCACCAGGATCTTGATGCGCGCCTTGTAGAGATTGTCGCGCCGGCCCAGCTGGTTATAGGTGCGCAGCACCGCCTCCAGATAGGAGAGCAGATGCTGTTTCGGCACGAAGGACTTGATCGGGGTGCCGACGATCGGTGTGCGGCCAAGACCGCCACCGACCCAGACTTCGAAACCGGCCTCGCCCGCGTCGTTCTTCAGCATGCGCAGGCCGACATCATGCACCCGCACGGCGGCGCGATCGTTCGCGGCACCGGTAACGGCGATCTTGAACTTGCGCGGCAGGAAGGCGAATTCCGGATGCAGCGTCGACCATTGCCGGATGATCTCGGCATAGACCCGCGGATCCTCGATCTCGTCGAGCGCCACGCCGGCATAGTGATCCGCCGTCACGTTGCGGATGCAGTTGCCGCTGGTCTGGATTGCATGCATCTCGACCTCGGCCAGATGCTCGAGAATGGCCGGCACCTCATCCAGCTGCGGCCAGTTGAACTGAATGTTCTGGCGCGTGGTGAAATGACCGAAGCCGCGGTCGTAGCGCCGGGCGATGAAGCCGAGCTTGCGCATCTGCTTCGAGGACAGCGTGCCGTAGGGGATGGCGATCCGCAGCATATAAGCATGCAGCTGCAGATAGAGCCCGTTCTGCAGGCGCAGCGGGCGGAACTGTTCTTCCGTGATTTCGCCGGCCAGACGACGCTGTACCTGACCGGTGAATTGCTTCACCCGTTCCCGGACAAACGTCGCATCGAATTCGTCGTAACGGTACATCTGCTCAATCCCCAATGCGACCGGACCAGCTGCCCGCATCGACCGCGATGGTCGGGCCGCGATCGGCGCGAATACGTTCCCGCGTGCTGGTCGGCTTCACCGTATCGCCGTCGACCAGGACGTCGATCAGATACTGGCTGACGACCAGTTGCTGCTTGGCGGCGCGATCGGCATCGGACAGGGCAGCGTCGGCAGCCGCCTGATCGGCCAGGACGGCGCCCTCGGCGAATTGCGTCGTCCAGCCGCCGTCCTTGGCCAGATAGACCACCATGCCGTCCGTCAAGCGGTTCGCGGTGACCATTTGCGCGGTCATGATCCTCTCCCTATTCCACCGCCGCCCGCAGCGGCGTGACCGCCGCGGGACGATCGGTGTTGATCAGCACGACAACGCGTTGCCCGGCCGCCGCCTCTTCAGCGCGCCGCCCTTCAAGCTGCGTTTCGCTCACCTGCACGCGGCGGCAATCGCGCCGCGCGAAATCGATGATCTCGGCGGCTACCTCGCCGTCCTGCAGCAGGATATCGGCCTGACGCAACATCCGGAGATCGCGCAAGGTCAGTGCCTCGACATCGCCGGTGACGAAAATGGTGTGGCTCTCGCCGCCCAGCGGCCCCTGATGATCGAGCTGGCGACGATTGATCGCGGCGATCACCTCACGGGCGGCGCGGCGTTCGTCACCGGCGAGGACAGCCGCAGCCACTGGACCTTCGAAGAAATCTTCCCAGAACCGCCGCCGCGCAACACCGTCCTGCAGACGGTTGTGAACCGCGCTGCGGAAGCGCCCGGCAAAGGCAGCCAGCCGTCCGATCCGTTGCGGCAGAACACTCTCGACCAAGGCGCGGACCTTGCGCGCCAGGACCGGAGCGGCTCCCTGGGTGGAGATCGCCACCACCACCTCGCCGCGATCGACCACTGCAGGCATGACGAGGTCGGTCAGCGCGGGACGATCGACCACATTCACCAGGACACCGCGAGCCTTCGCCGCCGTCACCACGGCGAGGTCGGTGGCTTCATCGTCATGGGCGCTGAAAACCAGTTGCTGGCCATCCACATCGGCCGGCGTGAAGCTGCGCGCCCGCCACGCAACCTCGCCCTGCGCCAGCAATGCCCGCATCTCGCTGCCCGGCTCGGCCGTCACTACCGTGCAGCGGGCGCCGGCCGATAGCAGCAGCCGCAGCTTTGCCGCCGCGGCGTCATTGCCGCCGACCAGCAGAACCGGTCGATCCTTGAGCTTGATGAACAGCGGGAAAGCCTGCATTAAATTCACATGTAAAAACAGTTAAATAGGCCTCGCCGCGGCTCAGCCTCTCTGTGATTTTAATATGTGAAGCCGCCGGGTAGCGTCAATGCTATTTTACACTGCGGCGTGTAATTTCACACATATGTTGAAAAAACTCACAATTGGAAGGACCGAGAGCCGGCCGATATAGTGTTAAAGAAAGGACGCATGATGACCCAGGCTACCGCCCTCGCCCCCCACGATCACGAGCACTGCATCGAGGATGCCCTGCGGCGCGCCGAGACGCTCTGCGAGCAGCGTGGCGTCCGGCTGACGGCCATTCGCCGGCGGGTGCTGGAGCTGGTTTGGCACAGCCATGCGCCGATCGGCGCCTATGCCATCCTCGATCAATTGAAGACCAACGATAAATCGGCCGCCCCGCCCACCGTCTACCGGGCACTGGACTTCCTGCTCGAGCATGGATTGGTGCATCGCCTGGAATCGCTCAATGCCTTCATCGGCTGCGATCATCCGGAAGACCGCCATATTAGCCAGTTCCTGATCTGCACCTCGTGCCACCAGGCGATCGAAGTCACCGACCGGGCGATTTTCGACGCGGCCAAAAGCTGCGCCCAGCGGCAAGGCTTTCAGGCGACGCGACTGACGATAGAGATTGAGGGGCTTTGCCCGGCCTGCCTTGGCAATCAGGCGGCGGGACGCTCAGCCGAGACGGCTTGATGATCCGGTTCTGGGCCGGTCCCCGCTCGTGGAGATCGGCTTAGACAGCAGGGTTGAAATCAGCTCTGCAACAGCCGCGCCGCGCCTACCACCCAGGAAGCTTCCTGCTGCTGCAGCTGGAACTGGATCTTCAGACTGACCGGTGCATTGGCGCGCGACTGAACATTGACCAAGGCTTCGGCATGCCAGTGGCCGTCGATCTCGGTGGTGCTGAGGATGCGCAGGCTGCTGAAATGCCGGGCGATATCGGCCAGCAGCATCTTCGTGGCTGAGTTCGTCTTGGCGAATAGCAGCGACGAGCCGCATTCCCGCAACGCCATCGAAATCTCATTGGACGTCGGACCACCCGCACGGCCGCCCGATGCGCTGCCTGTTCCTGTGATCGATACCAGCATGATCCCGAATCTCCCTGAGAAAGCTGGATATCATTAGTAGTTAATTTCTACAGGCTGACAACAAGACTCATGCGGACACCACCCTATGAAGCGCAACTTTCATATCGGATTTTGTCGTTATTTTACGCGTTTCTGCCGAGTCGCCTTAGCGCAAGCGCTATTGCCGCAAGGGCGCGCGGCGCGACAGATCTTCGGCCTGCAACACGGTCCAGTTGTCATTCTGTCGCGCGACTCGCAAACGAATCGGCACATCGACCGGCAGGCCGGTCAGCGTCTCGACGCGCATCACCGCATCGATGGTCCAATAGCCGATGAAGCGCTGCTGCTCCTTGATCGTGAGACCGGTGACGCGCGGGCCGATGATGTCCGCCTGCATTTCCATCCGCAGGGACCCGCCATTGACGCTGCGTGACGATCGCAACATCTGCACATAGCTTTGCAACGACCGCTCGACATCGGTGGCAGTCGGCGTATCGCGATCCAGATGAAACCAGATCAGCAGGGCCAGCACGGTCGCGGCGGCAAGCAGCATCGCCTCGAAGCGATAGCGCTTCAAGTTTTCCCAGGTCGTCGGCGCCTGTGAATGCCAATGATAAGTCGCGATCAAGATGCCATCCGGTATTCTTAACCAAATCGGGACCCGGTCGGGCCAAGCTGTCAGATTACCGCCAGATTATTAATTTTTGTCTCCCAAGGGAAGACAGGACAGAGGGAAAACGAGGCAGGGGAAAGATCGGGACAGGCCGCCGCGCCCGCCACGAGCCCCCCCCGCGCGGCCCGCTGTCGGAAGATCGGCCTATCCCCGACGAGCGTTCAAGACAGGCAGGCCTCGACATAGCGGTAGAAATGGGCCAGCGACGGCGTCCGCATGCCGACCTCCTTGCCCTCCTCGTCCCAGCGTCGCAAACGCACGGCATCGGCCGCGAAAGGATGGGCGGCAAATTCGGCGGCCTCGTCCGGCGAGAAGACGCCGCCTTGGAGTTTCAAGCTCAGGATCGAGGCTTCCGACAGGCGCTCGAAATAGCCCGGCTCCACGGCCGCGAGATAACGCTTGGCATCGACATGCAGGCGGATCGGCTCGGTCACCTCGGGACCGAAATGTTGCGACAGCCAGGCCGACCCAAGGGATTCGTGCTGCGTATCGATGCCCTGATCGGCGATGTCTTCCGGCAGGTCATGCAGCATATGGCCGATATCGTGCAGCAAGGTGGCGGCGATCAGTGCGGGCGAAGCGCCGTCGCGCTCGGCGCACAGCGCGCATTGCAAAGCGTGGTCCAGTTGCGAAACGCCCTCGCCATAACCCTCATGACCGCGCTTGGCAAAGGCTTGATCGATGGCCGACAACACGGCGGCCTTGTTGATGGCATTCACGCGGCAATCTCCTCGGATTTGTGCAACTGCCGGCGCAGCACCCGCCGGCGGCTTTCGATACCGTCTTTGTCGATATAACAGCCCTGCAGATGCCGCCGGCCCAAATTGGGGTCGAAGGCAGTGCGGCCATGCAAGGCCCGCTCATTCATCATGACGATAAGATCGCCGGGGCCGAGGCGGAAGATCAGTTCAAGCGCCGGCCGTTTCAGAATTTCGGCGAAGCGCCGATAGGCGGCGTACCACGGCGCCACGAACTCCACCGGCACATCCAGCAGGTCTGCTGAACGGTTGTTGAAATGCACTTCCGAAACATGACCGTCATAGTCGGTCTTGATCAGCGGCACGGCGGCCAGCAGATCGGCATTTGCGTCCCGGAAGCGGAAGGTGAAGGGATGCTTGCACAGCAGGTCGAAGGCAGCCGGATCTTCGCGGCGCAGAAGCTCGGCGGCATGGAAACCGTCGACCAGCAGGGTATCGCCGCCCGGCGCATCCGATTCCAGGCAATGCAACAACTGCACGCCCGGCGTCGGCTCGCGATAGGGATTGTCGCTGTGAACGCCGAGACCCACCGCCGTATAAGCCAGATTGTTGGGATTGGGGACGGAGATGACGTCGAAGCGGCTGCCGTAATTCGTCACCCGCACGAAACCCAGATGATTGCCGACGACCTCGACCATGCCGGGCTCTTTCGGGACATTGCGCAGCAGGCCGAAGCCATAAGCTGCGAACTTCTCATGCCAAGCCAATTCCGCGCCGGCATCCTGCTGGATCGCTGTCCAATCGGCAATCGGCAGATCGCTCTTCAGTTCCGCGCCCCAGAGCGTCGGCGCCTCATAGCGCAGCGCACGCTGCGCCGGGGCGAGATCATGCCGCCGCAGCCAGTCCAGCGCATAGGTGCTGACGTGATCATCGGGCGACCAGGTCACGATCAATTGCCCGGCACCGATTTCGCTCCGGCCGACCTTGAGGGTGGCAGGCAAATCGGTGATCTCGAACAGGCGCTGGCCACTGGCGTGGCGGCATTTCGGGCAGCGGCAATTGTCGCGCAGCCAGATGGCCGGAAAGACGGTGGCGGCACCGTCAGCCCAGCCGAGCTTGACGAGATCGTCTTCGATACTGACGGAGGCTGCTTGCTGTGACATTTCTCGCTCGATGTCAGGTTATGTTCAGGCCGTGTTGCGACGGGACCGGTTGCGATCAGGCCCAGGGCAGCGAATAGGTCTTCACATTGGTGAAGCCCTTCATCGCCTCGATGACCCCTTCCTTGTGGCCAAGGCCGGAATCCTTGATACCACCGAAGGGTGACATTTCGATGCGATAGCCCGGCACTTCGCGCACATTCACCGTACCGACCTGCAATTCGCGGACGAAACGCGTGATGTAGTCGAGACGGTTGGTGCAGACACCGGAAGAAAGACCATAGCTGGTCGAGTTGGAGACCTGGATCGCCTCGTTGATGTCCTTGACGCGGATGATCGGGGAGACCGGACCGAAGCACTCCCATTTCACCAGCGGCGCGTCGAAGGGCACGTGATCGATCACGGTCGGTGAATAGAGCGCGCCTTTGCGGATATTGCCGTAAAGCAGCTTGGCGCCCTTGCCGGTCGCATCATTGACCATGTCCTCGCAATAGCGCGCGGCGGCCTCGTCGATGACCGTGCCCATATCGGTTTCCGGGTCCATCGGGTCGCCGTATTTGACCTTCTTGCTCTTCTCGATCAGAAGCTCGACGAAACGGTCGGCCACCGCCTGATGCACGATCATGCGCTTGACCGCCGTGCAGCGCTGGCCGGAATTCTTGTAGGATCCATAGACCGCGAGATTGGTCGCTTCCTCGATATCGGCGTCTTCCATGACGATCAGCGGATCATTGCCGCCCAGTTCAAGGATGGCGCGTCGATAGCCCATATGCTCGGCGATATACTTGCCGACCTTGACCCCGCCGGTGAAGGTGATGAGGTCGACATTGGGATCGGTCAGCATGGTGTCGGCGATGTCGCGCGGGTCGCCGGTGATGACCTGGAACATCTCCTTCGGCAGACCGGCCTCATAAAGAACATCGGCCAACAGAAGCGCCGTCAGCGGCGTCTTCTCGGACGGCTTCAGCACCATCCGGTTATTGGTGGCGATCGACGGCGCCACCTTGTGTGCCACCTGGTTAAGCGGATGGTTGAAGGGCGTGATTGCCGAGATGGCGCCCAGCATCGGATCACGCTGGGTATAGATACGGCGCTTCTTGCCGTGCGGAGTGATGTCGCAGGAGAAGATCTCGCCGTCATCCTTGATCACCGCCGTCGACGACAGGAAGAAGACGTCATAAGCGCGGCCGACTTCGTAGATGGTGTCCTTTAGGCACAAACCGGATTCCGCCGTGATCAGCTCGGCGATCTCCTGCTTGCGGGCGACCAGCAGATCGGCCGTCTTGCGCAGGATGGTGGAACGGTCGGCACGGCTGAGCTCGGCCTTGTATCCCTTCGCGGTCGCGAAAGCCTGCTGCACATCGGCAATGCTGGCCTTCGGGCAGGACCCGATCACCGCGCCGCTATAGGGGTTGTGCACGTCGAATGTGCGCTCGCTGTGACCGAGATTTGCGACGGTGCGCATCGTTTCCTTGCGAATAGCGATACCCATTTCTCTCCCCTCACCCGGCCTTCGGCAGGGTCACGGCCGCCCCGGCTGAATGCCCAGCGGCCAGATAATTGAGCGCCAGGTCGAAGGCGCTGAAATTGCGCAGGCGATAGCCTTGCGGCAACGCCTTCAGCTTGCGATTGACGATTACCGGCACCTGCTGCTCCGTCATGCCGCCATGCGAGCGCAGCGGCAAGGTGAGCGCGCTCAGGTCATGCCGCTCGACGGCGGTGCCGATGACGACATTCTTCTGCGAAACGACGATGACGTCGCCCAGCCGGTCGGGCGGCAGTTCGAACTTGGCACAGCCGCCCGCGCGATCGATCGCCAGTTCCATGCCGTCGATCGCGCCCATGCGCTTGATCAGCGCCGCCTGGTCGACATCCTCCGGCAGATAGACAGTGGCGAAGGAGCCGAGTGCGCCGTGATGCACCACATAGGGGTCGGTGATCGGCAGGATGACCCGTGCCTTGCCCTTGCCGATCCATTGATCGAGCAGGTCCTGCAGATAGATGACCCGCGGCTTGCCGGCGGCATCGTGTTTCGCATTCATGCCGTGATCGGCGGTCAGCACGATGACGCAACCCATCGCTTCGAGCTCCGCCAGATAACCATCCATCATGCGATAGAAGTCGTTGGCGACCTCGTGGCCCGGCGCGTATTTGTGCTGGATATAGTCGGTGGTCGAGAGATACATGATGTCGGGGCGCTTCTCCCGCATCAGCTTGACGCCGGCGGCAAAGACGAATTCGCTGAGGTCGGCGCTATAGACCGATGGCACCGGCCGGCCGAGCCAGGCCTGGGCATTGTCGATGCCATTTTCCGCGACGTTGGTCTCGTTCGACTTTTCCGAGGAGAAGCAGATGCCGCTTTTGCCGGCGCCGACTTCCATGCCCTTGCCGAGCAGCTTGCGCAACTTGTCCTTGGCGGTGACGACGGCGACCTTGGCGCCGGCGCGGGAGAAAGTCGCGAGGATCGTATCGGCGCGCAGGAACTTCGGGTCGTTCATCATCACCTCCGTGCCGCTGTCACGGTCGAAGAGGTAGTTGCCGCAGATGCCATGGACCGAAGGCGGCACGCCGGTGACGATGGACAGATTGTTGGGATTGGTGAAACTCGGCACCACGCAATCACCGACCAGTTGCGTGCCGGACTTGACCGCCCCGGCAAGCCAGGGCGTCACGCCGGCGGCAATCGCGGCGCTGAGATAATCGGGCTCGCAACCGTCGACGCAGACGACGACGATGGGTGCCGACGGCCAGGCATAGCTCTTGCCATTGACGGTCAGCGGCGCTTTCGATGCGGTCATGTCCTGCTCCTTACTCGGCCGAGGCGGCCAGCTTTTTCGGCGAGCCGGAAGCGACGCCAAGCTCCGTCAGCACAGCCTTCACGGCGGCGATGGCGCCATTCATCTCGGCGGCGCCCAAGCGGCCGATGCAGCCGATGCGGAAACTGTCGGCGACCGTCAGCTTGCCCGGATAGATCACGTAGTTACGCTCGCGCAGCTTGTCGTAGAAAAGCTGGAAATTGAATTTCGGGTCTGCCGGCATATGGAAGGTGACGATGATCGGCGCCTGCAGGTGATCCGGCAGCAAGGTCTCGAAGCCCAATGCCCGCATGCCGTCGACCAGGATCTTGCAATTGGCGCGATAGCGCGCGCCGCGACCGGCGACGCCACCTTCAGCCGCGTGCTCCGTCAGTGCCTGATGGAAGGCCGCGATGCAGTGGATCGGCGGGGTGAAGCGATATTGCTTGGTCGCTTCGATCACCTGCCACTGGTCGTAGAGATCGAGAACCAGGGCATGCGCATTGCCCTTGGTCGCCTGCAGCGCTGCTTCGCGACACAGCACGAAGCCAAGCCCCGGGACGCCTTCGATGCATTTGTTCGACGAGGCCGCGACGGCGTCGAACGGGATGGTGCGGCTGTCGAGCGGCAGCGCGCCAAAAGCGCTCATCGCATCGACCAGCAGGCGGCGGCCGGCTTTGGCAACGACCTCCGCCACTTCGGCAACCGGATTGAGAACGCCCGACGTCGTCTCGCATTGCACGATAGCGACATGGGTGATCGCGGCATCCTTGGCGAGTGCGTCGGCCACCTGCTGCGGATTGACCGGCTTGTCTTCCGGCCATTCCAGGACGCTATAGGCGCGCTTGGCATAATCGCAGATCTTCGCCATCCGCTTGCCATAGGCGCCGTTGATCAGGATCAGCGATTTGTCCCCCGGTCCGACGAAGGTCGCCAGCATGGCCTCGACCGCGAAAGTGCCGCTGCCCTGCATCGGCACGGTGGTGAAGACACCTTCGCCACCGATCAGCTCGACCAGCCGTGACCGCATCTCGCCATTGAGGCGAATGAAGCCGGCATCACGCGAGCCCCAGTCATGCAGCATGGCCTCCTTCACGGTCATCGAGGTGGTCAGCGGACCGGGGGTCAGAAGCCAGGGGTCCTGGGCTGGGGAAGATGCCATGGGGCAACGCCTTTCGTCTGGAATTACAACGTTGTCGGTCGCGATCTTGGATCGGTGAATCGACTGGCTTGCAGTATGGCGGCAGGCGGTAGCATAATTCAAATCGCTAATTGCTATATGAAATATAGGCCATGTCTATAAATCACAGCCAGCTCCGTTCCTTCCACGCGGTCGCCACCGAGGGGAGTTTTACCAAGGCGGCCAATAGCTTAAATGTGACGCAACCGACCCTTTCGGGGCAGGTCAAAGCCCTGGAAGATCAGTTCGGCGTCCGCTTGTTCGACCGGCGAAAGCGGCGCATCGAGTTGACCGATATCGGCCGCAACCTGTTCGATATCACCTTTCGCCTGTTCAGCCTGGAGCGTGAAGCCGAGCAGGTCTTGACCTCGGCCCGCGGTCTGAAGCGCGGCCATCTCCGGGTCGGCGCCGACGCGCCCTATCATTCGGTGCCGTTTCTGGCGGCATTTCATCACCGCTATCCCAGCCTGCGTCTCTCGATGTCGATCGGCAATTCGGAAAAGCTGCTCGGCGATCTTTTGGATCAGCATTGCGACGTCGCCATCGCCGCCAATGTCGGCGCCGATTCCCGCCTGTTCAGCCTGCCTTTCCGCGAGGATTACCTGATCGCCTTTGTCGATCGCGCCCATCCCTGGGCCAGCCGCAAGCAGATCAGCCTGGCCGATCTCAGCGGCAAGCGGCTGGTGCTGCGCGAGACCTCCTCCACTACCCGTCGCACCTTCGAAACCGCCATCGCCGCGGCCGGCATTGCGGTCGGTGAAGTGCTGGAGATCGGCAGCCGCGAAGCGATCCGGGAAGCGGTGGCCGCCGGCCTCGGCATCGGCATCGTCGCCCAATCCGAATTCGGCGATGACGTACGCCTCAAAGCAATCGAATTTTCGGGTGAGCGGATGCGCTCCGTCGAATATGTCGTCTGTCTGCAGGACCGCCGAACGACGCCGCTGGTGAAAGCCTTTCTGGACATCGTCCGCGAAGGGCTCGCCGATGGAAAACATAGAAGTTAGACTATGCGGGCCGACGACTAAATGGGGGTCACCGTGATTCGCGAAATGCTGCAGCCTGCGAAAACGATCTCGACATCGGTGTTAGCCAGGCTCGGGCTTGCGCTGCTCCTTGCCTTGCTGGCGGGAACGGCCGCAGCCGATACGGCGCCGGTCTGGCAGCGCTTGGACAAGAAGGGCATCAAAAGCGGCAGCGTGCAATTCGGCGTCAGTGACCTCCTCGCCATCACCTGCCCCGCCACCCTGCCGGAAGCACAACCGCGCCTGATGGTCCATGTCCAGGTCCTGCAAATGGCCTATGACGAACGGGTGCGCTACAACCTGCGCATCGTCGTCAACGACTATCGGGCCGATTTCGCCATGAAGGCGCAAAGCGGTTCGCTGTTCTTCGAGGCCCAGGACTTCAACCAGAGGGACATGTTCCAGGGCTTTGTCCAGCAACTGATGAGCGCGGCGCAAACCGGCGCGGATCATGCGCAGCTGGCGATTTCGAGCCTCGGCTGGCGCGGCGATCTGCCTTTGGCAGCCGCTGACCAGGTGCTCTCCGGCCTGATGGACGGCTGCGGCCAGTAGCGGCCGACGCCAATTCAGCGCAGGCGTGACGCGCTGAGCTCCCCGGCCGCTTCGAGGATAGGCTGCGCCACCAAGGCCAGGTGGCTGTTGATCCGCTTGAGATCGCGCAGGATGTCGAGATGCAGGCCGCTGGTGGCAATGCTTTCGATACGCCCGCTGCGCAGGCGCTCTAGATGATTTTCCGCCGCCGTCTTTTCCAGCTCGCGGAAGGCCTGCTTCTCGGCAAACAGACGCCGTGCCATGCCGAGATCGCTGGACATGAAGACGTTCATGGCGAGATCGAGATTCTCGTTGAGGCGCTGATGGATGGCCTCGATCTCCAGGGCGCCTTCAGGTGAAAAAGTCAGCCCGTATTTGACCTTCTTGGCCGCCAGTTCCATCAGGCTCTTATCGAGAATATCGCCGATATGCTCAAGATTGGTGATGAAGGAGATCAGGTCGATGACCCGGCGCTGATCGTTTTCATTCATCGTCTCACGGCTGATCCGCGTCAGGTAGAGCTTGATCGCCTCATTGAGCCGGTCGATGTAATTGTCGAGATCGGTAACGCTTTTGATCAGCTTGCGGTCGCCGGCGCGGAATGCCGTCAAGGAGGCGCGCAGCATCTGTCCCAGCAGGTCGCCCATCCGCAGCGCCTCGCGGCCGGCATTGGCCAAGGCATCGGAAGGCGATTCCAGGCTGGCCGGATTGAGATAGCGCGGCGTCGACGGATCGTCGGTGCGCGCTTGTTCCGGCAGCAATTTCGTCCATTGGCGCGCCACCGGTCCGACGAACCAGATTCCCACCAGCGCCATCGCCAGGTTGAAGGCGAGATGGAAGTTCAGGATCTGGCGCATGCCATCCGCCTGAAATGCCTGCAGATGCGGCTGAACGAACGGAATCAGGAGGAAGGCGATGATCACCGAAATCAGACGGAAGGTCATATTGCCGAAGGGCACGCGGCGCGCCTCGGGCGGCTGCGCCCAATTGGCGATGATCGGCATGATATCCGAGCCCAGATTGGCACCGAGGACGAGCGCCAGGGCAAGGTTGATCGGCACCAGGCCGGTCGAGACGAAAGAGGCGATCAGCAGCACCACGGCCAAGCTCGATGTCGAGGCGACGGTGAGGATGGCGCCGACGACGATGCCGAAATACGGCGCACTGGCCATCTGCTGCATGATGTCGTCGAGAATCTGCGAACTGCGGATCGGCGCCGCCGCCTCGGTCAACAGGCGCAACCCCAGGAGGGCAATGCCGAGCCCGACAATGGCGCGCCCCAGATCCTTCAGCTGGGTGCTCTGAATTTTCGTGAACATGATCCAGCCGACCAGAATGGCCAGCGGCGACAGCCATTGCAGCGGCAGGGAATAGGCCTGGGCGACCAGGCTGGTGCCGATATCGGCCCCCAGCATGATGGCGAGGGCCGCCGAGGTGGTGAAAAGCCCGCGCGAGGCGAAAGACGAGGCAACGAGACCGGTGGCGCTGCTCGACTGCAGCAGCAGCGAGACCAGCAGACCGGTCAGCATGGCGCTGAACCGGTTGGTCATGGCATTGCTCAGATAGTGGCGCAGCTGGCTGCCATAGGCGCGGAGGATGCCGGTACGGACCATGCGGAGGCCCCAAAGCAACAGGGCCGCCGCGCCAAATAGGTTTAGCAGGAAATTCATTCTAACCTCGGAAGGCGGTTGGCCTTGATCTCCACCGGAAAGGACATCTCGGGTATATCGCCACGAAACACCACAGATTCGCTACTTTATGTCATTAAACATTAACATAAAGGCGCTAAGTCGTCATTTGGCATCGCTTTTGCGCCATTTCCAGACGTCTCGTACCAGATCGCCCTGCTGAACCCGGCGGGCGGCAACCGTCCGGGTCAGGCCCGTGCCAAAGCACGCGCCGGCAGTTCAGCCGCCGTCGCCCCCTCAGGTGGCGGATGGCATCTGTTTATTGAGAGAGCCGGCGCCAGGCTTGGCTGCGGCGGCGCACCCCGTGGGCAATGATGACCTCCAGCCCCTTCACCACGGCCGAGGTGACGACGATGGTCATGCCCATGGCACAGGCCTGCGCGGTATTGCCGGCATCGTCCGTATTCAACGCGGCGATCGACATCAACTTGGTCTCGCTCGAATAGAGGAAGACGACGGCGGAAACCGTGGTCATGGCGTTGACGAAATAATAGATCGCAATATCGATGATGGCAGGCAGGCAGACCGGCACGGTGACCCGCCAGAAGGTTTTATAGAACGGGACTTTCAGCGAGGCGGAAACGGCTTCGAATTCCGCGTCGACCTGTTTCAGCGCGGTGATCGCCGTCAGATGGCAGACGGTGTAATAATGGGCGATCGTGTTCACGACCAGGATGGTCATGGTCGTGTAAAGGATGTTCAGCGGATTGCCCGGCGCATTGAAGAAGAAGATATAGCCAAGGCCGAGAACGATCCCCGGTACCGCCAGCGGCATCATGGCGCAGAAATGGATGAGGTTGCGGCCCCAGCGGAAGCCGCGGCTCTTCTCGACCAGATAGGCGCTGGCAAAGACGATGCTGGTCCCAATGACGGCAACCAGGGACGCCATGCGCAAGCTGTTGAAATAGTCGCTCCATCCCCCGGTTCCCAGGGCCGCGAAATTGTATTTCGACAGGGTAAGCGTCAGGTTATAGGGCCAGTATTTGATGACGCTGCCAAACGCCGCCATGCCGAGAACCGTCAGCAGAAAGGCCGAGACGGCGAGGCATAGCAGCAGGCAGGCATTGTCGATCAGCGGGCGGAGCTTCGGCTGCAGCGGCACGGCGCGCGCCGTCAGCAACGCGACCTGCTTGCGCTGCACCAGCCGATCGACCGCGAAAGAGATGATCGCCGGCAGGGTCAGCATCAGGCCGACCACGGCGCCCATCTGGAAATTGAACTGGCCGATGACCTGCTTGTAGACATCCGTGGCCAGGACGTTGTAGTCGCCGCCGATCACTTTCGGCACGCCGAAATCCGTGAAAACCAACGTGAAGACCACGAAGGCCGCGCTGATCAATCCATAGCGGCAGCCCGGCAATGTCACGGTCCAGAAGATCTTCCCGGGCCGCGCGCGCAGGGCCTCGGCCGCCTCGTAAAGCCGCTGATCGGCGGTCGACAGCGAGGTGACCAGAATCATCAGGGCATGGGGAAAGGCAAAAAAGATCTCCCCGATCACGATGCCGATCTGCCCATAGATGCTGTGGCCGAACAACGCCGCTTTGAAGATCCCCTGATTGCCGAACAGATAGACCAGTGCGAGCCCCGGCAGCAGCGAGGGCGCCAGCAAGGGAATGAGGGCGATTGCCTTGAACAGGCCGCGCGCCTTCATGCATGAGCGCGTCAAGGCATAGGCAAAGCCGAAGGCCAGCAGCAACGTGATGACCGTGCTGACCAGGGAGACGGTAACTGTGTTGCGCAATGACCGCATCAGGCCCGCATCATGGAAATAGGCGGCGAAGTTGGACAGGCCGATGAAGGTGCCGTCGGCGTTCTCGACCGACTTCTTCAGCAGCGCATAGAGCGGCAGGATCACGGCAATAAGAAAGAAGACGGCCGCCAAAGCGAGGCCGAGCCGCATGATATAGTCCTCGCCGCTGAGCTGCGGCCGGACGGTCTTCGGCGTCTCATCCTGCGCGGCGGGCGAGATGACGACATTGGCGGGTGCGGTGAGAAGATTGGCCATCCTGCTTGTCTTTCCGCCGGGATCACGCCGCGACGATTAGGCCTGCGCCGCGAAGATGCGGAGCCGGTCTTTTGGCAGCGCCACCGCGCAGCGGGTTCCCAGATCAAGCGACAGATCGCGCAAGGCATTGATGGAGAAATCGGCTTTGAAGCGGATCGTCTCGTCCTGCGTGGATGTCAGTTCCGCGCGGCAGAAGGAGCCGAGGAACTCCAGCGCATCGATCCGCACCTGCAGGCTGTTCGACTGCCCGGCCTGGATGCCCCTCACCTGCACATCTTCCGGGCGCAGGCAGATGCTGACCCGGCTGCCGGGCACAAGGCCGGTTTCCACGGCGACCGCGAGATCCATGGCGCCCAGGCGCAAGCGTCCGGCGGCAACCTGCTCGGCCGGCAAAATGTTCATGTGGCCGACAAAGCCGGCCACGAAAGGTGTCGCGGGCGCCCGGTAGATTTCCGCCGGCGTACCGATCTGCTCGATCCGCCCGTCATTCATGACGACGATACGATCGGCGATGGCCAGCGCCTCCTCCTGGTCATGGGTCACCATAATGGTGGTGAGGCCGAGCCGCCGCTGCAATTGCTTCAGCTCGCCCCTGAGATGCAGCCGCACGCGCGCATCCAGGGCCGAAAGCGGTTCATCCAGCAGCAGCAGGCCGGGCGACATGGCGATGGCGCGCGCCAGGGCCACGCGCTGCTGCTGCCCGCCGGAGAGCTGCGCGGGGAATTTGCGGTCCTGTCCGCTGAGGCCGACCATGGCGAGCAGGGTCTGCACCCGCTCCGCGATATCGGCCTTGCGCGCGCCCGTGTTGCGCAAGCCGTAACTGACATTGTCGACGACCGACAGATTGGGAAACAGCGCATAGGATTGGAACACGATGCCGAAGTCGCGCTGCGCCGGCGGCAGAGCGGAAATGTCGCGGTCGCCCTGTTCGATGCGTCCGCTGGTCTGGATATCGAGCCCGGCGATGGCCCGCAGCAACGTCGTCTTGCCGCAGCCGGACGGACCCAGGAAGCAGACGAACTCGCCTTCGAAGATGTCCAGCGAGATCGATTTCAAGGCCTGGAAACTGCCGAAGGTCTTGCTCACCCGATCGATGCGCAGATAGGGCGCGCGTACGGTTTCCTGCCTCATGCCAATCTCCGCGGAATCAATCTTCAGCCAAGCCTGCAAAATGCCGGAAGGGCCGCGGCGGCTGCCGCGTCCCTTCCGTTTGTCGCCGCCGCAGCTTTTACTGCTTGGCGTCCTTGTCGTTGTAGCGCTTGGTCCATTCGTCGAGGATTTCCTGACGATGCGCCGCGGCCCAATAGAAATCGTTCTTGATCATCAGGCTTTGTTCGTTGGCCGGATAGTTTTCCGGCACCTTGGCATCGACATCCCTGCGCGCCAGCACCTGATAGGAGTCGTTGTACATCTTGTTCGCGTCCGCGCTGGCCGCGAAATCGGCAAGCTTCTGGGCCGCTTCAAGATTCTTGGTGCCCTTCATGATGCCGGTCGCTTCCATATCCCAGCCGATGCCATCCTTCGGCAGGATGATCTCGATCGGCGCGCCCTGGTTCTTCTGCATGACGCCCGGATAGGCGAAGGAGATGCCGACCACATATTCACCGGCGGCAGCGGCCTTGCAGGGCTTGGAACCGGAATGCAGGTAGGTGCTGATGTTCTGGTGCAGCTTGTCCATGTAGTCCCAGCCGCCCTTGTCACCCATGATCTGCAGCCAGCCGGCGACGTCGAGGAAACCGGTGCCCGAGGAGCCAGGATTGGGCATCACCACATGGCCCTTGTATTCGGGCTTCAGCAGATCGGCCCAGCTCTCCGGCTTCGGCACGCCGGCCTTCTGGCCTTCGACGGTGTTGTAGCAGATAGCGCTGGCCCAGGCGTCCATGCCGACCCAGGTCGGCTTGTCGCCGCGGGTATCCTTGAAGCTGTCCTTGATCTGCTCGAAGCCGGCCGGCTTGTAGCCGTCCAGCATGCCCTGCTTGTCGAGCAGCATCAGGCTGGTCGCCGCGAGGCCCCAGACCGCGTCGGCCTGGCGATTTTCCTTCTCCGCCAGCAGACGCGCCGTGATCACGCCGGTCGAATCACGCTGCCATTCAATGGTGATACCAGGATTGGCCTTTTCAAAGGCAGCCTTATAGACCGGCAGTTGCTCTTCCTCGAGCGCGGTATAGACCTTCAGCACCGTGTCGGCCTGGGCCGAGAGCACGGAAACGGTGAGCCCGAGAGTCGCCCCGAGACAGGCAACACCGAGCCGTTGAAGCAGCGAAAATGACATACGAATAGCCTCCGAGATGGACAGGTTTTGATCCCGCGCCACCCTCGCCTACTTCGAAGTCAATTCGATGACAATTTGATTGTATGCCGGTTAAATCGTCATATGCCGTCACTAAGCAACAATATGCCACACACCCGGGGGAAAATAGGTCAGTTAACGTCGCTATATGGCTATTTGTGGATTTTGTTGGCGCTATCAACGCATCGCGCAACCCAAATGCAACAGCGCGGCCCGGGCTCCGATTGTCCACCGCCGCCCAGCTTCTGATCTCGGCTTATATGCGGACGGGCCGAGGTGCCCGGACCGGTTCCGGCGCAGTCAGCGGGATTGATGGGACTACTCTTTGCTGCCGTTAGGCGGGACCGATCATGCAATTATTAGGAGATCGCGGCTCCAACGCCCGGCATCACGCAAAATGGTACCGAGAAGGGCGACTTCGCTGCAACCGCCAGCCGCAGCTACGCGCGTCGGCCCCAGTCCGCTTCGGTGCCGATATCACCAGGCAATATCGGCACCCATCGGCACCGGGCTCAGGCGCCCTCGCCTTCGAGACCCGCAACGAACTGTTCGAGCAGGGCAACGGCATAGCCGGTGCCGCCGGCCGGCGTCATTGTGCGGTCCTTGCCGCTGAACTCCTTGCTGGCAATATCGAGATGCGCCCAGGCGCAGCCATCGACGAATTGATGCAGCAAGGCTGCCGCATAAGCAGCATCGGCTTTGTCGGCATCGGGCGCGAATTGCCGGAGGTCGGCGATCGTCGAGGCGAGATCCTGCTCATAGGCAGGATCGAGCGGCAGGCGCCAGAGACGCTCACCGACGACCTCGCCGGCCGCGGTGAGGCCCTTCGCCAAAGTTTCGTCATTGCTGAAAAGGCCGGTGAAATACTTGCCCAGTGCCTGCATCACCGAATAGGTGAGTGTCGCGAGATCGATGATATAGCGCGGCTTGAACTGCTGGGCGGCGTACCACAGGGCGTCGACCAGAATGACCCGCCCCTCGGCATCGGTATCGAAAATCTCGATCGTCTTGCCGGCCAGGGTGGTGACGATGTCGCCCGGCTTATAGGCCGTGCCCGAAGGCATGTTCTCGACCAGCGCGACGATGCCGACTACGTCGATCTTGGCCTTGCGCTCGGCCAGCGCGCGGATGGCGCCGACCACCGCGGCGCCGCCCGCCATGTCGCCCTTCATGGTTTCCATCTGCGCGCCGGTCTTGATGCAGAGGCCGCCGCTGTCGAAGCACACGCCCTTGCCGACCAGGGCGACCGGCTGATCGCCCTTCTTGCCACCCTTCCAGCGCAGGATCAGCAGGCGTGACGGATGCTTCGAGCCGTTGCCCACCGCCAGCATCCCGCCCATGCCGAGCTTTGCCATGTCCTTTTCATCCAGCGCCTTCACCTCGACGCCGAGCTTGGTCAATTCCTTGGCGCGCTGCACGAAGGTCTCGGGATAGAGCGCCACCGGCGGCTCGTTGATGAGATCGCGGGCCAGTTCGACGCCCTTGCCGACCGCCTCCAGACGCGTTGCCAGCTTCTTCGCCTCCGCTTGCGCATCGGTCACGATCTGCAGGGCCTTCAGCGGTTTCGGCTCGTCGGGCTGGGCATGACGGCGATATTTGGTGAAACGATAGTTGCGCAGCGCGGCGCCGAGCGCCAGATTGGCGGCAAAGCTGCCTGCCTCCAGCTTCAATCCCTTCGGCAGATCGACAATCACCGTCGCTTCCGGCTCGTGTTCCGCCTGCAGATGGGCAACAATCGCCGCACCGATCTCGCGCACCGCCAGGACCGAGACTTCTTGCGGCGCGCCGAGGCCGACCAGGAGGATGCGATGCGCCTTCAGCCCCGTCGGCGACAGCAGATCGAGCACCTGCCCGCGCTTCGCTGCAAACCGCGGAGCCGCCAGGGCGCGGCCGAGTGCGCCGCCGCTGTCGCGATCCAAGGCAACCGCCTGTCCCTGGAGTTTGCGGTCGCCGCCAACAAACAGCACCAGCACCGCAGCCTTGGCGGGCGCCTTGGCGAGATAGTCGATTTTCATGGAATGATCCTCTTCCCGGACGCGATCGAATGAGTCGGCCGCAGTCAAGCATATCGGCCGCAGAGGGAAAAGAGGCTGTCTTCAGGGCAGAGCGCGCAGCCGCGCCCCGTCCTGCGCGCGGCTGCTACGGATGGCGTCGTTCAACTCGATCTTCAACGCAACCTTCAACCCGGGGCTCGTCAACCCAGGGCACCGACCGTATGGATCACGCCGGCGCTGAGGCGGCGTATCAAGGTATATAGACCGGCCAAGGGCTGGAAGATCAGTTCGTGTTCGCGTTCATAAGTCTGATGCCAGTCGCCGATATAGGTCGCGACATCGCCGAAATCGCCATCGAATTTGACCGGATCGACCTTCGGAAAGATCAGGCCCAGCTTGCGCACGACATCATCGATCTCAAGGTGGAAAATCTTCGAGAGCAATTGATCGCGCGTCATGTCGTATTGATGCGAGAAATCGGGAATATGGGTCGACAAGGTGAAAAGACGCATCAGCAAGGCAATGCGCAGGCCATGAATGACGCGCAGATTGAAGCGCGCCTGGGGCGGAATCTTGCCGCTGCCGAGGCCCACCAAAGCCAGGCCGTCCCGCAGCGCCAGCATGTCGCGCTGGAAGGTGCGATAGATTTTGGCCAGCTTGTCATGCAGGCCCTCGCCTTCCAGCAATTCGGCAACCTTGTTGAGTTCTGCCGCGCGGTCCGCATCCTTGGCCTGATAGGCACGGCTCAGCCACTGACCGGGATCGAACAGATCGATATAGCATTTCAGCGCCTCGAGATCCGTGAATTCCAGGGCCCATTCCACCATGCCCAGCAAGCGGCGCATGCGCGGTGAATTGCGATAGGCACGCTGGAAACGCTCGGGATCGCGCATGATCGCCTGCCCGACACCGCCCAAGGTATTGGCGAGGAAACCGAGCTGCTGCAGGATGCCGTTATGTGGGATCGCGCGCATCTGCGTCGGATGCGTGAGATTGATGCGCGAACTGCTGCCGTCATGCTGCCGCTTCAAGGCGCGTGACCCGCTGGAGAACAGCAGGTTGGCGCCAAAGGCATCCAGCAGAGTCGCGTAATTCGGGTCGTCCATCACCATCTCGTTGAAATGACGGATGGTGAGGAAGAACTCCTTGGTGAAGTCCTCTTCCGCGACATAGGCCGGATCCTTATCCGTCCCCTCTTTTGGCCGCTCAAGCACGTATTCGAGAATCCGCGTCACCGAGGTGAAGGCGGCCGACGGCGTGATGAAGAGCAGATAGCCATCGCCACCCTGGAAGCTGACTTCCTCCTTCAGCTTGATGTCGTTTGCCAGGAACTGGTGCCGGCTGACCGGCGAAGCGACATATTCCAGGCGCGCCCGGAAGCTCTCCGGATGCCCACCGCGCCCGATAGATTCGCCATGCGTATCGAAGACCACGACCTCGACATCCTTGAAGCCCCGGTCGCGCATCAGATCGGCGAGCTTGAGGCGCAGCCATTCGACGGAGACCGCCGCGACGGTCTGGCCGAGATGACGGCCGGCATCGGAGAAACCGGTCTGGATGCAGAGCCGTCCCCGCTTGCGCACATAGGCGGCGAAGCTCGGGTTCTGCAGACATTCGTCGATCACGCGGATACCGCGCTCGAATGCCTTTGTGGTCTCGAACAGCGGCGAGATATCGACTCGGTGCTCAACGCCGAATAATTTGGCGAAATACAGCGCCGACAGCAATGTCAGGGGGGCTTCGCATTCGGCAATGAGGAAGCGCACCGGGGTCGTCGCATCGATGTATTTCAGCATCTGCGCGACGATCATGAACAGGCGCTTGGCCGAGGTGCGCTCCGCCATGATCGAGGCGAAGCTGATGCTCATCGGCTTCACTTCGGTCAGCAGACGCGACAGCGAGGCCAGATAGGTGCGCTTGCGGGTCGGATCGTCGGGCTCGCCTTCCATGTCGATCAGCTTGCGGATCGCGTTGTGGATCTGCGTGGAATTCAGCCGGACATGGGTATGCGCCATGCCAAGGCCGTGATTGCCGATCTCCGCCCGCAGGATCAGCAGGCGCCGCCGCGCTGACGTCTTCTTGGTCAGGTCGAGGGCGCGCTTCACCAGTTCCAGCAGCTGCTCCGAATCGATCAGGCGCAGATCGCGGCCGTCATGCATGCGCTTGGAAATGCGCCGCACCTGTTCCTGCCAGGTTTCGTTGGACGCGGCGCCGCTATCGCTGCTGAAGACATCCATCTCGTCGCTGGCTTCCTTGATGGCCAGGGCAAGGCGGCTTTCCAGCAGTTCCAGCAGATGGGCCAGCTCGACGCTCTGCTTGTCGCGACCGAGTTCGGTCCGCATCTCGCTGCGCAAGGCCTGCACATCGGCAAGATACTGCTCCAGCTGCAGCATCTGCAGCTTCAGCCGCTTGCAGAAGGTATCGCTCCATTTGATATCGGAGCGGCCGTCGAGATCGTAACCGACCCAGCTCGCCAAGGTCACCAGCTTCGGCGAGAGTTCTTCCCATTCATGCGGATAGAGTTCGGCCGCGACATCGAAAACGATATCATAGGCCCGTCGCAGCGCACGCTGTGCGTTGCGGATCGCTTCGATGGAAAGATCGTGCTCGTAGCCGAGGTCGATCTTTTCCGGCGCGCGATGCTCCACGGCACGGGCAAGGCCGATGCGCCGTTTGCGCTCGGCGGCGGAGAGAGTCTTGCCGCCGGTATCCTTGCCGGTCGCCAGTTCCGCCATGACCCGCATCATGCCGGTCGACTGGCCGAAAGTCGGATGCGCCGTCATGACGATGCCGAACAGCTCCCGCTCGATCAGCGCCTTGAATTCGGCAAAAGGCCGCGGCTTGCGCTTCTGCTTGGGCGCCGCTCCCTCTTCCGAGGCCAGCTGACGGATGGCATGGCGCAGGCCGGCGACATTCTTTGCATCGTCCCGTTCGCCGAGATAGTCCCGCAGCCGGTCCGCCCGGTGCTCATAGGCCTGCACGGTCAGGTCCTGCACCAGCGTTTCGATGCCGCCATAGGTCAGGCTGCCCTTGTCGAGCCGCTTGTTGATGTCGAGCGCCAGCAGCTTTACCGAATTGCCGAAAGGATTGCGTTCGCGCAAGGAAGCGAGATCGTTGAATGCGGCTTCCAGTTCACGACTGATCTTGCCGATATCGAGGCCAGGCTGGTTGGGGAAAACCCGCGTCAGCGGCACCAGATCCGGTCCCAGGACGGGCGCAACCTGACCGGGTTCCGCTACCAGGCGGCTGCGGCGCGTGGCGCCTTCAAGGCCGATGCGCTTGTGCGCCGGCCCGCTCCGCTTGGTCTTGCCACTCCGGCCCTTACCACCCTGCTTCGACGCAGCCTTGTCCCGCATGGTTCCAACCCGTTCAACCATCTCGCTACTCCAACTCTATCTGATGGTACTGCTGCGGTCCCCGCGCCGGTCCAAGACCTCGAACTCTGACGGTTCGATCAGCTTAGAGCGTTCCTTGACGCAGAGTTACCTTAACACCAGTTCGGCATGCGCCGTCCACCCTCAATCGGTCATCCATTTGCTCGCCCGCAGCGGCCCGCGCAGATGCCCCGAATGCCAATCACGGGCCCGTAAATAAAAAGCCCGGTGGCGTGGTCAGACCATCCGCACCGGGCTTTCACGTGATCAACGCGATCAAGCCGCGGCTTTGCCGAGCGCTTTCATCATGGTCGATCCCAGCTCGGCCGGCGACGGGGCAATCATAATCCCGGCCGATCGCAGGGCCTCGATCTTTTCCGCCGCGCTTTCGCCGCCACCCGACACGATAGCGCCCGCATGTCCCATGCGGCGGCCCGGCGGGGCCGTCACGCCGGCGATAAAACCAACGACAGGCTTTTTACGTTTCGATTGTTTCAGGAAGTCGGCAGCCTCGATCTCCGGCGTGCCGCCGATCTCGCCGATCATGATGATGGCGTCGGTCTCGTCATCCGCCAGGAACAGCTCCAGGCAATCGGTGAAGCTCGTTCCGTTGACCGGATCGCCGCCGATGCCGACCAAGGTCGATTGGCCGAGGCCTGCGCTGGTCGTCTGGGTCGCCGCTTCATAGGAGAGCGTGCCGGAGCGCGATACCACGCCGATACGGCCGGGCTTATGGATATAGCCCGGCATGATACCGATCTTGCACCCGCCAGGGGTAATGATGCCCGGACAATTGGGGCCGATCACCCGCGCATTTGAATGGATGAGTTCCTTGCGCACCCGGGCCATGTCCTGCACCGGAATACCGTCGGTGATCGCGACGATGAGTTCGATCCCGGCATCGATCGCTTCGAGGATCGCATCCATCGCATAGATCGGCGGCACGTAAATGGCGCTGGCATTGGCGCCGGTCTTGGCGCGGGCTTCCGCCACCGTGTCGAAGACCGGCAGGTTGAGATGGGTCGCGCCACCCCGTCCCGGCGTGACGCCGCCGACCAGCTGGGTGCCGTAATCGATGGCCTGCTGTGAATGAAAGGTGCCCTGCGTTCCGGTAAAGCCCTGGCAGATGACCTTCGTCGTCTTGTCGACCAGAATTGACATGCTCAGGCCCTCCCCGCCAGCTTGGCTATATTATTCGTCGTGCTCGGCCCGACCGCGGCAACGATCTTGCTCGCCGCATCCGCCAGGGTGGTTGCGGTAATGATCGGCAGTCCCGAGTTCTGCAGGATCTCGCGGCCGAGATCGACATTGGTGCCTTCCAGCCGTACGACCAAGGGCCGGTCAAGGCCGACTTCCCGGGCCGCACCGACGATGCCCTCGGCGATGGAATTGCAGCGCATCATGCCGCCGAAGACATTGACCAGGATGCCTTTCACTTCCGGGTCGCTGAAGATCAGCTTGAAGGCACAGGCGACGCGTTCCTCGGTCGCCGCGCCGGCGATATCCATGAAATTGGCGGGCCGGCCGCCGTAAAGCTTGATGATATCCATGGTGGACATGGCGAGGCCGGCGCCATTGACCATGCAGCCGATATCGCCCTCGAGCTTCACGTAGTTGAGGTCATGGCGTGCCGCTTCGACCTCCAGCGGATCGGCTTCGTCATTGTCGCGCAGGTCCTGGATGTCGCGATGGCGGAACAGCGCGTTGTCGTCGAAGGTCATCTTGGCGTCGAGCGCCATCAGCTTGTTCGACTTGGTGACGACCAGCGGATTGACCTCGATCAGGCTGGCATCATTTTCGACAAAGGCCTTGTTCATCGCCACCAGCAGGCGCACGAATTTGTGCACTTCACGATCCTTGAGACCGAGGGCGAAGGCGACTTTGCGGGCATGGAAGCTCTGCATCGGCGTGGCCGGGGGAAGCTGCACCTTGATGATCTTCTCCGGCGTATTGGCGGCCACTTCTTCGATATCCATGCCGCCTTCGGTCGAGGCGATTACCGCGATACCGCCGGTTTTGCGATCGATCAGTTGGGCGACATAGAGTTCGCGGGCGATCTCGCAGCCCTGCTCGATATAGACGCGCTTGACCTCTTTGCCTTCCGGACCGGTCTGATGGGTGACGAGCTGCATGCCCAGCATCTTGTCGGCCGTGGCCAGGACCTCCTTCACCGAGCGGCAGATCTTGACGCCACCGGCCTTGCCGCGCCCGCCGGCGTGAATCTGCGCCTTCACTACCCAGACCGGGCCGTCGAGTTCTTCCGCCACCGATTCCGCCTCGGCCGCCGTATGCGCGACATCGCCGCGCGGCACCGGTACGCCGTAACGCCGCAGAATCTGTTTTGCCTGGTATTCATGGATATTCATCGAACCCTCCCCGCCCGCATCGGGCCTCGTCACAGTCATTGCCAGTCGCTGCGAAATGAGGACGTAGAGGGACATTCAGCGCCGGCAGTACCGGCGGCTACGTCATTCACAAGCGACGATGTATAGCTGCGCGCCGTCAGGAGCGACCCGAAATCAAACCCGACAGTGCTCGCTTCTATCACCCGGCACGCGATCACTCTGGTCGCGCGATGAATGACGCCGTGAAGCCATTCTTATTCTTGTGGCTTCTCCGTGACCTCCCGATCACGTGCTATCTATCTTATTTAATTGGCTATTCTCGAATGTTCTAATTTCGACTAGGATGATGGCAAGAGCGTCACAGCCACGACTCGCGGGCGAAAGACAGTGCCGATATGAGCTGCCGCAGCTACCGTAATCGCTGGAAATACAGGGATTTTTTCGTAACTCGCAGGCTTCGCTTGGGCTATTTTGTCGCAGCTTTTATTGGCCTGCAGACCCTTAGCGCTTGCGTACAAACACCCCCACAGCTCGGCTCGCAGCAAAGTCCTTCAATACGGCTGCAGCCTCCCGCCGCGTCAACCTATAGCGAGCGGCCGGCGGCCGGTTTGTCATGCGTTCCTTATGCGCGGGAACGGACCGGCCTTGCGCTGCGTGGCGACGCCTATACCTGGTGGAATGGCGCAGCAGGGGTCTATCCCCGTGGCGATAAACCGACGCCCGGCGCCGTACTGGTTTTGCGACAGACGCCGCGACTGCAATCCGGCCATGTCGCCGTCGTCACACAGGTCGTGGATCCGCGGCAGATCCTGGTCGATCATGCGAATTGGATTCCCGACGAAATCACCGAGAACATGCCGGTGATCGATGTCTCGCCGGCAAATGACTGGACGCAGCTGCGCTTCTGGAACGCACCCAGCCGTACGTTTGGCGCCATCTATCCGGCCACGGGCTTCATCTATGCGCGCAACACGCCGATACCAGGCGGCGAACCTGGCATGGACCCCGATCAAACCGTGATCATTTCCAGCCGGGGCGTCTCAGTCGACAACCAATGAGCGCGCGGCATAGGTTCCGGGCTTGTAAAGTGCCGCCCTTCCCTCGACCACCAACTCGCTGCGCCGCGGAAGGTTGATTTCACGCGACAGCAAACCGGTATCACGCAACCAGACCAGAGCATCATACAATGTGTGACGCAAGGGTCGGGGTTGCCAGCCGAGTTCCGTACGGGCTTTGCTGCAATTGAAAGCCATGGAGCTGCGCGCGAGCCTGACACCCGTGATGGGCGCGACGGGAGGTTCTTTGCGAAAATTGGCAATCGTTTCGCTGACCACGGCAGCCGCGAAGGCGAGGCAATAGGGAACCCTGACCGTCGGCATCGTGTGGCCGGTGAGGCGCGACAACTCCTTCAGCAAGTGCTGCAGCTCGACATTCTCTCCGCCCAGGATATATCGCTCGCCGATACGGCCGCGTTCTGCCGCCAAAACATGCCCGCGCGCCGCGTCCCGCGCGTCAACCAGATTGAACTCGCAGTTGAGATAGGCCGGCGTTTTCCCGTTGACGAAGCCCAGCACCATTTTAGTGGGCGGCGTCAGCAATGCATCGCCCGGCCCAAGGGGCATGGTCGGATTGACGATCACCACCGGCAGGCCCGATGCCGCGGCCTCCTTGGCCGCCTCTTCGGCACGAAACTTGGAACGGCAATAAGGACCCGGCATGTCGTCCAGCGTGAGCTGGGCCGTTTCATCGATGATCGCACGTGGCGAGTTGCGTGCGCCCCTGACACTCTTCAGGATTGATTCAGTTGATGTGTAGATAACGCGCCGCACCCGACGTCGGGCCGCCTCTTCCAGCACCCGGCACGTGCCGACGAAATTGACCTCGTGAAATTGCCGGGGATCCGGCGCCCATAAATTCGGATTGGCGGCGACATGGAAAACCCGGTCGATCCCCTCCATCGCCCGGCGGACTGCGGCACGATCGGTAATACAACCCAGTGTAACCTGGACATTTTCATCAATCGGCTTGCCCTGCCAGGGACGAAGATCGAGGATACGGACTTCATCCCCGCGCTCACGTAGAGCCTCAACTAGATGGCGACCGATGAAGCCGCACCCGCCTGTTACCAGAGTCCGATATGCCATTTCCCACTACTTCCCCCAAAGACTCGCTTCGTGGCGAGCTGACGTGGCATGCACCTTACCTTTCAACAAGCTGACAAAAAATAACATTACGTTGAAGTTACAGAGTTTTGTAAGGAGCTGTGACTTTCGCCACATCTCAACTCGGCTAGCCGCCCTCCTGTTCCTTCTGGCGGCGGGCGAAATGAGTTTCCCGGCCAATGCGCTTGCGCGTGAGAATGTCGACACCGTGCCGTCCGCGCAGCTGGTCTCGGATTTTTTTGCACATATACTGGAGGTAGTTTTTCATCACCAAACGTCGGACGATCCGGCATATCGGCATGGCGCACTAAAAACCGTCCTGGCGCGGTCGATTGATGCCGAGACCATCAGCCGCTTCATTCTTGGCCGCTACGCCGCCAGCCCGGTTCCCCTTCCCGCCAACGGCACGGACCCACAGGACAGTTTCCTCGATTTCGCCACTACCGAGATCCTGCGCATGACGCCGGCCAAGGACGCTAAGCCAGACCAGTCGCCCATCCCCAGCCTGGCGATTTCCCATATGACCATGCGCCGTGACCAGACCCGGATCGTGGCCTCGGAACTGGTCTGGCCGGATGGGCGGAGATTGGCCCTGGCATGGGAAGTCGCCGATCGCCCCGGGATCGGCCTGCGCATAGAGGACGTCAATTGCCTCGGCATCAGCCTGCGATTGATGTTGCGCAGCGCGGTCGCCGAAGCAGCCGCCGAACATCCGGAAAACAGCGCGAATTTGGCGCATTTGCTCAATAGCGGGCGACACCTCGGCCCGCTTCATCCGTCCGAGAAGCCGACTCAATAGAGCCGGAATCACATTTTCCTTATTCCCTGGCGACGCCACTTGCGGCGACATGACTTTCGCCCTCGCCTCTGCTATCACCCTGGCGGGAGGCGTTACCGCATGCGGCTGAAATCGGCCGATTTTCTGTTTGACGACGGAAGTCTCGGCAGTCGCGTAACGCCGCTGAACAATGACCGAGAAGAGTCCGGGTCCGTCGAATGTTAGAAAATCTGGTTGCGAAGGCGGTAGCGCTCAGCGCGCGGCGCGCACTTGCCGTGATCGCCGTATTCCTGGTGCTGGCCATCGCCTGCGGCTTCTACGCGGGCCGCCATCTGCGCATGGACACCGACACGACCAACATGATTTCGCAGCAATTGCCGTGGCGCCAGGAAGCGATGCGGCTCGCCAACATGTTCCCGCAGAACAATGGTTTGCTGGTGGTGCTGATCGACGGCAAGACACCGGAACTTGCCGATCAGGCGACGGCCACCTTGTTCGCCAAGATGCAAGATCGACCTGACCTGTTCACCAGCGTCCGCCGTCCCGACGGCGGTCCCTTTTTCACGCGCTACGGGCTGCTTTATCTCCCGACCGAGGATCTGCAGAAAATTGCTGATTCGGTGATCAAGGCACAGGGCTTCATCGGCAGCTTGAGAGCAGATCCGAGTATTCGCGGCCTCATGAATGTGCTGGGACTGGCGCTCGACGGCGTCCAGCAGCATGCAGCCAAGCTGGAGGATATCGAGAAGCCGATGTCGGCCGTCGCCGGCACCCTGAGCGGCGCCCTGAGTGGCGACCCCACCCCTTTATCCTGGCGCAGTCTGATGATCGACCGGAAGATCGATCCCAATGAGGTGCGCCATCTCATTCTGGCGCAGCCTGTCCGGGACTTCACGTCGCTGCGCCCCGGCGCCAAGGCAAGCGCCTTCATCCGTCAGACCGTGAGTAGCGAAGGATTGACAGCAGCCAACGGCATCAATATCCGCTTGACCGGTCCGGTCGCACTCTCCGACGAAGAATTCGGCACCGTCGCGGAAGGCATGGGCGTCGCCCTCGTTCTTTCGATCGCCCTCGTCCTGCTGTGGCTGTTTCTTGCCCTGCGCTCGGTGAAGCTCATCGTCAGCACCTTCATCACGCTGATTGTCGGCCTGGTTCTCACTTTCGCCTTTGCCGCCATCGCCGTCGGCAGCCTCAATCTGATTTCCGTAGCCTTTGCCGTGATGTTCATCGGCCTGTCGATCGATTTCGGAATCCAGTTCGGCGTTCGCTATGGGCATGAGCGGCATGTCGCGGATGACGACACAGTTCTGGTGCGCACGGGCCGGGGAATGGCACGCCCGCTGACCCTGGCGGCGGCGGCCATTGCGGTTGGCTTCCTCTCCTTTTTGCCCACGGATTACCGTGGCGTTTCCGAGCTTGGCCTGATCGCAGGTGCGGGCATGGCGATCACCCTGATCCTAAATCTCACGCTGCTGCCGGCTCTGCTGGCCTGGTTCAAGCCGCGCACCGGCTCGCTCGATCTCGGCAGCGGCTGGACGGCAAAGGTCGATCATTTCCTGCTGCGGCGCCGTGTCTGGGTCCTCGGCGCCTGGCTATTGCTGGCTCTGCTCGGCATTTTCCTCGCCGCGAAGCTGCGCTTCGATTTCAATCCCCTTCACTTGAAAGATCCGCAGACGGAATCCGTCTCAACGCTTTACGACATGATGCAGGATCCGCTGCATACACCTTACGAGATTGAAATCCTGGCAAAGAACGAGAACGAAGCCGATGCCTTGATCCCGAAGCTGCAGGCGCTGCCGGAGGTCTATGCCGCGATCAGCGCCAGCTCCTTCATCCCGAAGGACCAGGACGCGAAGCTCGCCATCATCGATGACCTGAACTTGCTGGTGGGACCGAGCCTCAACCCGCCCAATACGCTTCCCGCCCCCAGCATCGACGAAGACCGGGTAGCCATGAAGCGGGTTGCCGCCAAGCTGCGTGATGTTGCCGAGTCATCCGACAAGGCGCAGCAATTGGCACGTCTCCTCGATCAGGCGGCGACATCGGACGCCGCGGTTTTTCCGCAGATCCGGCGCGCGCTGCTCAGCGGGTTGGCACCCCGTCTCGACACGCTTGCGGCGGCGATGACGGCAGGGAAACTGACCCTGGACACCTTGCCCGACGAAATCCGCCGCGACTGGGTCGCCCCCGACGGCGAGGTCCGGATCATGGTGGTGCCGCGCGGGGACAGCAACAACAACAACGTCCTCACCCGCTTCGTTCGCGCCGTCCAGAGCGCCGCCCCCGGCGCATCCGGCCCGGCAGTCCAGATATTCGAAGCCGGCAACGCCGTTTCACGTGCTTTCCGGGATGCCACCATCTGGGCCCTCGGCGCCATCATGGTGCTGCTGCTGATCATCGTGCGGAAGCCGCGCGACGTGTTCCTGGTTCTGTGTCCGCTGCTGGTGGCCGGGCTGGTGACGATCGACCTCCTGGTGGCGCTGCATATCTCGCTGAATTTCGCCAACATCATCGCGCTGCCGCTGCTGCTCGGCATTGGCGTTGCCTTCAATATCTATTTCGTCGTGAACTGGCGAAATGGGGTCGCCGGTCCGCTGCAGACCAGCACCGCACGTGCCGTGCTCTTCAGCGCGCTGACGACCGGCTCTTCCTTCGGCAGCCTGGCGATGTCGAGCCACCCCGGAACGGCGGGCATGGGGTTGATCCTGCTGCTGTCGCTGGCGGTGATGCTGCTGACGACTTTCATCTTCCTACCGGCACTCCTGGGCGAGGTGCCGCGCACAGGGAATCAGCCGGCTGCACGAGCGTCACGATAATAAGCGGCCCATTGGATCATAAAGCGGATTTCACACATCTAGTTGTAGGTCTTGCAGTGTTAACCACACCTCGCTAGACTAATCTTGTCGAACCTTCAAGTCTGGCATGCTCTCCACTGCTCGGGATCGAGCGCCGGACCAGCCGCTGCCCTAGAATCGGAAGACCTCGACTGCGCAGGATGCTGTGCATCTGAAACTTACCAAAGGACTATCTCTGATGGCTATCGGAACCGTGAAGTGGTTCAACACCTCCAAGGGCTATGGCTTCATTAAGCCGGAAGACGGCTCTGCCGACGTTTTCGTGCATATTTCGGCGGTCGAGCGCGCGGGTATCGGCACGTTGCGCGACGGTCAGCGGGTCAGCTTCGAGCTGGAACGTGATCCGCGTCGTGGCAAGACCTCGGCGACCAATCTGCAGATCGCCTAAGCGCATCCTGCAGGCAAGATAAAGGCCGGAAGCTGGGACTTGCTTCCGGCCTTTTTTCTGCGCGCTCGCGATGGCGCAAACTCGACTGGTGATTGCCGGGCTTATGCGCCGGCCTTCAGTTCATTGATCTTCTTTTCCAGGATGGCGATCAACCCATCGGCGCCGCCCGTCCTGATCGTTTCGGAAAAATCCGACCGCATCCGCGCCATTTCCGAGATCGTGCCGCTGAGATAGATATCGATGATCTTCCACCCGGCATCGCCCTGCCGGAAGACATAGTTCAACTGCACCGGCTCGCCATCCGGGCGCAGCAGCTGGGTGGCGACCAGTTTGCGGTCTGCCGATGGCTGCGTCAGGTCGCCGACCACAAAGCTCTGGCCGCTGAAGGCCTTGAAGCGCGAAGCATAGGTCGTGATCATGTAGCGGTTGAAGACGTCCAGCACGGCGGTTTTTTTGTCTGCCGGCAGGTTGGTCCAGGCCGGTCCGACGGCGATCCGCGCCATGATCGGCACGTCGAAGGTCTGATCCACGGCCGGCGCCAGCTTCTGGTAGCGGCCGTCGAAACCGAGCTGCTTGCCGTTCTTCATGCAGTCCAGCAGGACGTCATAAAAGGCCTGGACGGCCGCCTTCGGATCCGTGTCGGCATGCGCGGCGGCCAGTGGCAGAACTCCGGCCGCGACGACGGCTAGAGAGGCGGACATAGTGAGAAATAAACGTCGACCGATCATCGTTGTGCGATGCTTTGAGTAACGCCCAGACATTGCAATACCGTCTCGACAATATGGGAAGCATTGAGCCGCGCCTGATCGTACTGCTTCTGCGGTGCCTCGTGATCGATGAAGGTGTCCGGCAAGACCATGGGACGTACCTTCAGACCACTTTCCAACAGGCCGGCGGCTGCCAGATGATGTAGAACATGGCTGGCGAAGCCGCCAATGGAACCTTCCTCGATCGTGATCAAGACTTCGTGTTCCCGCGCCAGGCGTTCGACGAGATCGGTGTCGAGCGGCTTGCAGAAACGCGCATCGGCCACCGTCGTCGACAGGCCCTTGGCCGCCAGATCGTCAGCCGCCTTCAGGCATTCGTGCAGGCGCGTGCCATAGCTCAGCAGCGCGATCTTACTGCCCTCGCGCATGATGCGGCCCTTGCCGATTTCCAGCACGGAACCGCGTTCCGGCAGCGGCACGTTATAGCCCTCGCCGCGCGGATAGCGGAACGCGCTGGGCCGATCGTCGATTGCCGCCGCGGTGGCCACCATATGCATCAGCTCCGCCTCGTCCGCCGCTGCCATGAGCACGAAATTCGGCAGGCAGCCGAGATAGGCGATGTCGAAACTGCCGGCATGGGTGGCGCCATCGGCACCGACCAGCCCGGCGCGATCGATGGCGAAACGCACCGGCAGGCTCTGGATGGCGACGTCATGCACCACTTGGTCATAGCCGCGCTGCAGGAAAGTCGAGTAGATCGCCGCGAACGGCTTCAGGCCCTCGCAGGCCATGCCGGCGCAGAACGTCACCGCATGCTGCTCGGCAATGCCGACGTCAAAGCAGCGATCTGGAAACTCCTTGCCGAACGCATCGAGGCCGGTGCCGGAGGGCATCGCGGCATTGACCGCGACGATGCGGTTGTCGGCTCGGGCTTCGGCAATCAGCGCCTTGGCGAAGACGCCGGTATAGCTCGGCGCCTTCGGCGTCGATTTCTGCTGCACACCGGTGGCGACGTCGAATTTCACCACCCCATGATACTTGTCCGGCGACTTTTCGGCCGGCGGATAGCCATGGCCCTTTTCCGTCACGACATGGACCAGGACCGGACCCGGCTCGTCCGAATTGCGCAGATTCTGCAGCACCGGCAGGAGATGGTCGAGGTTATGCCCGTCGATCGGGCCGACATAGTAGAAGCCCAGCTCTTCGAACAGGGTGCCGCCGGAGATCATGCCGCGGGCATATTCCTCGGCCCGCTTGGCCGCGCGCTGCAGGCCCGAGGGCAGGATCTTGCTGAAATCCTTGGCGAGATGCCGCAGCGAGCGGAAAGAAGAGGACGAGATCGAGCGCGAGAGATAGGCGCTGAGGGCGCCGACCGGCGGCGCGATCGACATGTCGTTGTCGTTAAGGATGACGATCAGCCGCGCATCCATCGAGCCGGCATTGTTCATCGCCTCATAGGCCATGCCGGCACTCATCGAACCGTCGCCGATCACGGCGATCACGTTGCGCTTGCGGCCCTGCAACTCGCTACCGACCGCCATGCCGAGTCCGGCCGAAATCGAGGTCGAGCTATGCGCGGCACCGAACGGATCGTATTCGGATTCCGAGCGCTTGGTGAAGCCGCTGAGCCCGCCGCCCTGGCGCAGAGTGCGGATGCGGTCGCGCCGGCCGGTCAGGATCTTATGCGGATAGGCCTGGTGACCGACATCCCAGATGAGGCGGTCATAGGGCGTATCGAAGACGTAGTGAATCGCCGTCGTCAGCTCGACGACGCCGAGGCCGGCGCCAAGATGTCCGCCCGTGACGGAGACGGCATCGATGGTCTCCTGGCGCAATTCATGGGCGAGCTGCCGCAGGTCAGACGGGTCCAACTGGCGCAATTGCGCCGGCGTCGTCACGCGATCCAAAAGCGGTGTCTTGCTAGCTACCGTCACGTTACTACCTTCTCTCCAATGCACTATCCCACCTGTCGCGCGCCCGGCAAAGTCGGCTTTGCCGGGTGGCGCCCCCGCGGGAGCAGTCACGCCTTAACAAGGGTCGCAGCTTATAGGCAAAGCCACCGGCAATTGCCAGCCCCCGCCTCAGCTTCCTCGCTTTGACAATCAGCCTATCCGGCCAGGTTGCACTCGTCCTGCAAGTCTTGATTGCCCCCGCTGTCAGAAGACTTACGGGCCCGACTCAGGAACGGACAGATCAGTCATACACGTTTTACGTCACGTTGCAGCCATGACCGCCATCACAAAAACGACAATGCGGCGCGAGGGTTGCAATGGCCAAGCCGAGGCAGATTCAAAATCATCATAAAATATGAATATTTCTCATAGAGTTAGCGGCTCTCCGCCCCGTATTGCCCGGTGTAAGCCCTATCACAGGAAGGGTTTTTCGCGCCTGGTTGCCGCGTTGCAGTCCTTTCGCATTGCGAAAAAGTTGTCTAGATTGCCTTGATTCTGTTCGAGAAAACGACCACAACCTGCAACCTTGATTTGGACAATCCCAGTCGGACTGCCGGCTGAGAGATGGAAGAGGAGTACATCGTGGCGGTACCTTTACGTCAGGCGATGCGCGTCGGCGCTTATGTGATGAAGCAGCACTTGGTGGGCCGGAAGCGCTATCCGCTGGTCCTGATGCTGGAGCCGCTGTTCCGCTGCAATCTGGCCTGTGCCGGTTGCGGCAAGATCGACTACCCGGACGAAATCCTCAATCAACGGATTTCCGTCAAGGACGCGCTCTATGCGGCCGAGGAATGCGGCGCCCCCATGGTCTCCATTGCCGGCGGTGAGCCGCTGCTGCATCGGGAGATGCCGCAGATCATCGAAGGCCTGATCGCGCAGAAGCGTTTCGTCTATCTCTGCACCAATGCACTCCTCATGGAAAAGAAGATGGACCAGTACAAGCCATCTCCCTATTTCACCTGGTCAGTGCATCTGGACGGCAGCAAGGACGAGCACGACAAGTCGGTCTGCCAGCAGGGTGTCTATGACAAGGCGGTCGAAGCGATCGCCAAGGCGAAGGCCGCCGGCTTCCGCGTCAACATCAACTGCACCTTCTTCGATGGCACCGATCCGGCCCGCGCCGCCTCGTTCTTCGACGATGTGATGGCGATGGGCGTCGACGGCATTACCGTCTCGCCGGGCTATGCCTATGAGCGTGCGCCTGATCAGCAGCATTTCCTCAACCGCCAGAAAACGCGCCAGCTGTTCCGCGACATCTTCAAGCGCGGCGACAAAGGAAAGAAGTGGGCCTTCAGCCAGTCCTCGCTGTTCCTCAACTTCCTGGCCGGCAACGAGACCTATAAGTGCACGCCCTGGGCCAATCCGACCCGCAACGTGTTCGGCTGGCAGCGCCCCTGCTATCTGATCGGCGAAGGCTATGCCAAGAGCTTCACCGAACTGATGGCCAGCACCCAGTGGGATGATTACGGCGTTGGCAACTACGAAAAATGCGCCGATTGCATGGTCCATAGCGGCTTCGAAGGCACCGCCGTCAAGGATACCGTCATGCATCCCTTGAAGGCGATGATGGTTGCCTTGAAGGGCGTGAAAGTTGATGGCGACATGGCGCCGGATATCTCGCTCGACAAGCAGCGTCCGGCGGAATTCCTGTTCTCGCGTCACGTCGAAGACAGCCTCGCCCGCATCAAGGAAGAGAAGATCGCCAACCAGAACAAGGGCCGCGCCGCCGCCGAATAGCAGGCGAGACGCGGCCGGCGTTCGGCCCTGCTTTTTACGAATTGTTCCGACGAGAAACCCCGCCGCTTGCCGGCGGGGTTTGTTGCATCGCGACGGACGATCGGCATCCCGACTCCGCCCCCCGGCGGTCGGCTATTGCGCCAGCTGCGCCAGGATAGGCTGCGCCTGACCGAGGCTGCGCAGGGCAGCGCCGGCCGATCGCCCCGCCTTGATCACGCTCAGCACGCCGAGGCGGCCGAAAAGCAGGCCGCTCAGGATCGGCAGGATCTGCGTCGCCCCCTCTTCATCCACCCCTGCCGCCAAACCGCCCGGCAGCGTCTCCGCGGCGGTATCGGAAATCGCCCGGATCACCAGGAAGGGCAGCCGCTCCCGCTCCGCGATCCGCGCCATGTGATGGCTCTCCATATCGACGGAGAGCGCGTTGAAGGTGGTAAACAGGCGTTGTTTCTCCGCCACCGTTTCGACGATGCGGTCGCTGGCATAGGCATGACCGGCGAAAGATGCGGCGCGCAGCGCCAGCGCCCGCTCGAGCCAGGCGGGATTACCCACATAGGCCGTGCCGCTCTCGTCGATCACCGTGGCGGAAATAACGATATCGCCGGTGCGCAGGGCAGGATCAAGGCCGCCGGCGATGCCGAAGCTGACGAGGCCGCCGACACCTCGCGCGACCAGCGCTTCGATCTTGCGCCGCGTCGCTTCCGGCCGGCCGCCGCCGCTGACGACAGCGCAGGACGGGCTGGCGACCAGCTTTGCCTCCGATTGCAGGCCGGTAACGATGCCGAGCATCGGCTCACATCCCGTACAGGACGGACTTGGCGTTACCCTGCTGCAGGTTGCGATAGCGGGCCATGGCCCAGAGCGGGAAGAAGGCGCGATAGCCGTGATAGCGCAGATAGAAGACGCGCGGAAAACCGACCGCCGTATAGGCTTCTTCCTGCCAGAGCCCCTCGCCATCCTGGTTTTCCACCAGATAGCGGATCCCCTTCTCCACCGCCGGATGATCGACCTCGCCTACCGCCATCAGGCCGAGCACGGCCCAGGCGGTTTGCGACGGCGTTGATTCCTTGCCCTCGCCATGCGGCTGGTCATCCCAGTAGGAGGCGCCGTCTTCGCCCCAGCCGCCATCGGCGCGCTGCTTGGCGAGCAGCCAGTCGACCGCCTTGCGCATCGCCGGATGGTCGCCCGGGATGCCGATCGCATTCAAGGCACAGAGCACCGACCAGGTGCCATAGATGTAGTTGGTGCCCCAGCGTCCAAACCAGCTGCCGTCTTCCTCCTGCTCGTCCAGCAGATAATCGATGGCCGCCTTGACCTTGGGATGATCGGGCTTGTAGCCGAGCTGCGCCAGCATGCTGAGGCAGCGGGCCGAGACGTCGGCCGTCGGCGGATCGAGCAAGGCGCCATGATCGGCAAATGGAATGTGGTTGAGGTACTGGTAGTCGTTATCCGCGTCGAAGGCGCCCCAGCCGCCATTCTTGCTCTGCAGGCCGAAGATCCATTCGACCGCGCGGTCGATCTGTTCCTTGTATTTCTCGTGATCGAGCCGATCCAGCGCCATCACCACCACGGCGGTGTCGTCAACATCGGGATAATGCGGATTATTGTACTGGAACGCCCAGCCGCCCGGCCGGACGCCCGGCGCGCGCGCCGCCCAATCGCCGACCACGTCCAGAATCTGCCGATCCTTCAGCCAATCGGCCGCCGGCCGCACGCGTTCGGCAAACGCGCCGCCGCTCTCCAGCATGGCATGGCTGGCGAGGCCGGTATCCCAGACGGGAGACAGGCAAGGCTGGCAATAGGCCCGGTCGCCATGCACCACCATCAGCTTCTCGACCGATTGCTTGGCGATGACGAGATCGGGGTGATCCTTCGGATAGCCCAGCACCTCGAACATCATGACGCTGTTGGCCATGGCGGGATAGATCGCCCCCAGGCCGTCTTCGCCGTTCAATCGCTCGGTGACAAAATCAACCGCCTTTTCGATGGCGCGGCTGCGCGACTTCGCCGGAAACATCCGGTCGACGCGCTGCAAGACGCGGTCGATATTGCGGAAGAAGACCGCCCAGGCGCCCTTCCGGTTCATGTTGTACCAATTGGTGACCCGTTCCGGCGGCGTGATGAAGAGTTCCTGCACGCCGATACCGCGCGGATTCTTGGCCAGCGGCTTTTTGGTCATCAGGACCAGGAGCGGCACGATGACGGTACGCGACCAGTAGCTCACCTTGTCGAGATGAAAGGGAAACCACCGGGGCAGATGCATGATCTCGACCGGCATCACCGGCACGGCACGCCACGGCACCTGGCCGAACAAGGCCAGCTGGATCATCGTGAAGACGTTGCAGGTCTGGGCCCCGCCATGGGCGAGAATTGCCTCGCGCGCCTGCTTCATATGCGGCGCAGCGATATCCTCGCCGCAGATCTTCAGGGCGTAATAGGCCTTCACGCTGGCGGAGATATTGAAATCGCCACCGTGAAACAGGGGCCAGCCGCCGTGATCTCCCTGGATCGATTTCAGATAGTTGACGATCGGCGGCTCGACCGACGGATCGATCTCATCGAGAAAATGCTTCAGCAGGATGTACTCGGCAGGAATGGTCGCATCGGCTTCCAGCTCGAAAACCCAGTGCCCATCCGCCTGCTGGCGGTTGGCCAGCGCCTCGGCGGCGGCATTGACACCCTGGTCAACGCGACGCAACAGATCCGAGGCGACAACAGTCATCTTCTCTGAGGCAAGTCCAAGACTGCTCATTTCTTCATTTTACCAGTAGAATTATCGCAAAGTTGCCGCACAATGCTGGAATTTCCGTTTTATTTCAAGCCGTTCCTGCCTCATTTCACGAGCTGTTTAGAATCATGAAAAGCTGCCAAAAAGCCTCGCAACACATTGAATTGAAATAATATTTTTATTAACATCCTGTTTACCATTATCGCCGCAAAATCCCTTGCCGTAGCTCTTCCACTCTTTTGCTGTCCCTTAGCCGCGGCTCGCGTCGAGGGCCTGTCGGGGTTTTCGTGCGCGGATTCGGCCAATATGTGTCGACCAAATTGTCGTATCGCCTGGTGGCGATCGTCATGCTTTGCGTGCTGGTCGCCAGCGGTCCCGCCACCATCGGCTTCTATCTGTTCAGTCGCGAAACCGCCATCGACGACGCGGCACAGCTGATCGCCTCCATCACCAATAACAAGGTCTATACCCTGGATGCGGAACTCGAGCTGGCGCGCCGCAGCCTGGAAAAATTCCGCAGCCATCTCTTCAGCGCCCTGACCGCCGCGCCGAACGACCAGGACGCAGCCGACTTTTACGCCGCCGTGGCGCCACAGCCGAACGGCATGCTGACCAATGACCGCAGCAAGTTCGACGGACGGCGGGAAGCAGGCATTTTCATCAACCCCATCGTCGCACCAGACACCTTCATGCGTGCTCTCTATATTCGCGCGCAACGCCTCATGACCATCTATGGCTCGGCGGTAGTCCCGCCGTTCGATTCGCTTTGGCTGCTGACGCGCAAGCGGTCGGAAGTCGTTTACATGCCCCGGCTGCCGAACCTCATCTATCGGGCGCAGCCGAGCGACGACTTTTCCGCAACCGAATGGCTGACCCTCGGCGACCCGGCCACCAATCCGGATCGCAGCCTGCGCTGGACCCGCGCCAGCTATGACTTCGTCTCCTGGTCATGGGTGGTCAGCGCGGTTCTGCCGATCGACTTCGGCGGTCATTGGATCGGCAATATCGGCCACGATATCGAACTCGGCGAACTCCTCAGCCAGCTCACCAAGAATGACAGTTTCAAGGGCACCGAGCACTTCCTGATCGCCCGCAATGGCGAGCCGATCCTGGCCGGCCATTGGCAAGAATCGCTCCAGGCCGGCACGCTCACCCTGGAAGACAAGCAGGAGATGAAGAATGTCATCTCCTCGCTGCGCCAGTATGCGCCGACGGATCCCGACACTGCCACGATTCATCGTTTCGGCGTTTCCGGCATGAGCAGCATCGTCGTTTCCGCCGCTGTCGGCGAAACCGGATGGACATATTACCGGGTGGTCTCGATCCCCAGCATCGTCGGCCGCATCACCTCGGCTTTCATCTGGACGACGGCGATCGCCATCGCCGCCATGCTGCTCATCGCCATCGCCGTGCACACGGCCCTCAGGATGCGCATCGTCCAGCCGGTACGCGAACTCTCCGGCATCGTCGCCCAGTTTGCCGAAGGCAACACCGATGTCCGCGCGCCGGTACGCAGCACCGATGAAATCGGCCATCTCGCCACGGCCTTCAACCGGATGGCGGATCGCATCCAGCAGAGCCACAACCACCTGACCCAGGCGCAGCAGGACTTGCGGCGCCACAACCAGGACCTGCTGCGCGCCAGCCGGATCAAGACCAATTTTCTCGCCAACATGTCGCATGAGCTGCGTACCCCGCTGAACGCCATCCTCGGCTTTGCCGATGTGATGCAAACGGAATTGTTCGGGCCTCTCGGCAATAAGCGTTACGGCGAATATGCTGAAGACATCAAACGCAGCGGCCAGCATCTGCTGGCGCTGATCAACGACGTCCTGGACATGTCCCGCATCGAAGCCGGCAAGGCCGACCTCGATATGGTCACGCGGGACCTGGCCCCGATCATCACCGCCAGCGTCGGCATGGTCCGCGCCACCGCTGAAAACAAGGCCTTGGCACTGCGCCTCGCCTTGCCGGAGGAGCCGCTGCTGGCGCGTTGCGACCAGCGCGCGGTTACCCAGATGCTGCTCAATCTGCTGTCGAACGCCATCAAGTTCTCGCCGCCGCAATCCGATATCATCGTTTCGGCAAAGCGGCTCGCCAACGGCGAGGCCGAGATAGCAGTGACCGATCAGGGTCCCGGTATTGCGTCGGTCATGCTGCCCCGCTTGTTCGAACCGTTCAGTCCCAAGGTTGCGCATATCGCCAGCAACCAGGAAGGTACCGGCCTCGGGCTATCGATTACCAAAGGGCTGATCGAGGCGCATGGCGGCCGGATCGATGTGGAAACGACAAGCGCTGAATTCGCCGAGGAAATTGCCGTCAACGGCCCTGTGCCGATCCGCCATAGCGGCACCGTCATGCGGCTCTATTTTCCGCCTGCGTGACACTGCCTTTACCCTGTTCGCCATGCCGTCTAGGCAGCGCGCTGGACAAGGGTGATACCGGCCGCGGCCAACGCCTGGCGCAGCCAGGTCTGTCCGCGCTGGACGGCGGCCAGCTCGAGCGCAACCAGATGTGCCGGATCCGTTTTTGCCAGGAGGTCCGCAGCGACGGGCCGGTCGACCGGATCGAATGGCGGTTCGGCGAAGGAAAAAGCATCGGCGCCGATCGTTCCGTCGCTGCGATGGTCGTGGATCGGCGCATGATAGCCCCAGACGCTGGACATGATCAGCCGGTCAAGACCGGCCGCCACGAGCCGCCGGGTAATATCGATGATCGGCAGGTTTCCGCGGCCGATAGGCACGCCCAGGACCCAAAGGCGGCCGTCCGGCGCATGCGACGGGGCGATACAAACGTGATCCTTGAGATGCGCTGATCTGACGAATGGCAGGATGGCGGCCAAAGCCGTCAGGGGCTGCTCCCCCACCATCATAGAGTTGCCGTAATCATAGAGTGCGGCGATCCAGGGACTATCGACGGCGGCGAGGATGGTCGCCAATTCCGGGCCGGTAAAGTCCTCATGATTCTCCAGCAGAACGCGGATCCGCGCTTGTTCGGCCAAGCGCGCCACGACCTTAAGATCGTCGATGGTGCGGGCAATGGTTTCCGCAACGCTGCCGCTGTGCCGCATGTAAGTGCGCAATTGCTCGATGCCGAGATCGCATCCGACGCGCAACAATGTCTCCATATGCGCCGGCGCCGTGTCGCTGGTTTCGAGATCGCAACGTAAGCGTAGTTTCACCAACCGCTGCCGCACGGCGCGAAAATGATCGTCGCCGGTGCCGCTGAGCTGGCGATAATTGGCGCCATTGGCGTTGATGCTGACACCGGTGAAGCCATCTGCCGCGGCAATTTCCAGAAAGCGAAAGACGTCGAAGCCGGCTTGATGGAGATAGTGATAGCGATAGCTGTAGCTCTGCTGGAAAAGATGGATGGCCGGCATCGCGCTACGCCCCCAGCAGCTTCATCAAAGCGTCCAGCGCCTTTTCATAAGCCGCGGCCGCCTCGGGACGCGCCACGGCATACTGCTGCTGGCGCATGCTGCAATAGGTGGCCATGCGCCAATGGAAAAACGGCTCCAGCAGGTGCAGCCGTTCCGCCACGCGCCGATCGTCATAAGCGTCAAGAAAGGCCGCACGTTGTGCCGCTGTCAGGGCCGGCCGCCCATAGAGGATCTGGAAGGCCGGCGAGAGAAAGGCACAAAGATCTTCCGCCGCGTCGCCCAGCGCCGGACATTGCCAATCGATCAGCCGCAGCCCTTGCGGGCCGAGAATCAGGTTGCCGGGTCCGACATCGGTGTGCAGAAGGCTGCGTCGCAGCAGGACCAGACAATCAACCGGCGCCGGACGCAGGCGCCGCAACTCATGCGGCCGCTCGACGTGCTGCAGGAACTGGTCGCCCTGCTCCAGGATATCCGCCGGCGTCACCGGCACATTGCGAAAGCCGTCGACCGTCAATTGATGCTGCCGCCGGAGCAGCGCCGCAACTGCGGCAAGGCTCGGCGTATCGACGGAAGCATCGGCCGGTCCAGGCCAGGCCGTCCCCGCGTGGAACGTATAGACCAAGATCATGCCGTGATCCGGATCGTCAATGAAATCGATCAGGCGCGGTGCGATGCCCAACGGCCCAAGGATGCTGAGCGCGCGAGCCTCGGCCCGCGCCATGTTGGGAAACAGCGTCAGCTCGCTGCCGGCCTTGAATCGCTTGAACACCCAATCGCCGAACGGGCCGGTCACGCGAAAGACCTGGTTGAGATAACCGCCTGTCAGCGGTTTGCAAATGATCGCGGTTGCCGGACAACCGGTACGCTCGACCACCAGCCGGACCGGATCGAAGCTTGACGGATCGTCATCAACGGGTGCCGCCGTCATCGCTGCCGCTGCCCTCCTCGCCATCGTCCCGACCCTGAGCTTCAGCGTCACGTCACTTCAGAGGGCGGTCAGCGCAGCGCGCGCCAGCCACCTGTGGAAGCAATGGGTGGGCGGGTCCATCCGCGGGGAAAACGCGCCGCCGGTGAAAGCCGGCGACTGACGCCCGCGCTGCATCCGCTCGACGACACCGACATCTTCATCAAAGACCGTTTTCCAGGTGGCGAGATTTGCGGCGCGCGTCGCCGCGTAATCCGCCGAGACCGCGCGATCTCCGACATAGTAGATTTCCAGTCGCTCGACGGTCCGGTCGAGGGCGACCGGTTCCAGCAGAATCGAAAAATAATGATCCTGGTGGATGCCGAGCAGCACATTGGGGAAGAAGGCCGCATATTCGGCCGCACGCGCCCATTTCGCCGGCAGATCGGGGAAATGCGGCAGATCAGCGCCATTCTCGACCAGCAGCGGCGTATAGGCGGTGCTGCCCTGGCCGGCGAAAGTGCCCTCTTCCGCAATGTTGTAGTGATCCTCCAGGCGCGAATAACTATTGAGGCCGGGATGAATGATCGGCAGGTGATAGGCTTCGCAATAATTCTCGACCGCCAGTTTCCAATTGCAGTTGACGGTCAGCTGCAACGACGAATCGGTGCCGCCATGGCGAATCTCGCGCATGTCGAAATCGCTCCAGCGCTGCCGCAAGGGAGCGCTGAAATGCTCGAAATCATCGGCATCGCCCGAAAGATTGACGAAGATCATGTCCCAGAACAGGGCGCTGCGCACCGGCTTCAGACCATGCTGCGCCTTGTCGAAACCTTCGCAGTCGTGCTGCTTCGGGCCACCGATATTCGGCGTCGCGATCAACTTGCCATCGAGATCGTAGACCCAGGCGTGGTACGGGCAACGGAAACTGCCCTGCACGTTGCAGGCACGGTCGAGCAACAAGGCGCCACGATGACTGCAGACGTTATGAAAGACGGCGATGCTGTCATCGCGCCGTCGCACCATCAGCAGCGGCACGCCCATCAGGTCGAACGGCTTGGCATCGCCGGCACGCGGGACATCCTTGCCGAAGCCGATGCAGGTCCAGGTGCGCGCCAGCACCTTGTCGCGCTCGAAGCGCGCAAAATCGGCGCTGGCATAGGCCTCATTAGGCAGGCCGGATGCCAATTCGATCGGCTGCAGCACGCGCTGCATATCGGCCGGATCGAACGGCAGGCGGGTGGTGATCATCGGCTCTATCCCGGCGGGCATGGTCATGACTTTCGGCTCGAAGTGATCTTTGGAGTCTCTGGCGATTGACGGCATCTGTGAAGCACCATTAATTTAATCTATCCATGAGGGATTGTTATGGGCCGAGGGACGAGTTTGATTCTCCAGGCCGGTCACAAGCTTCGCCAGATTGAGAAATATTTAAATATATGAATAGGTTAAGACGCCTCTTGCCGCCCGTGTCCAGTCTGGTTGTCTTTGAGGCAGCCGGACGCTTGAATAACTTCACGGCTGCGGCGCAGGAGCTGAACGTGACTCAGGCGGCCGTCAGCCGGCAGATCCTCGGCCTGGAGGCGCATCTCGGCGTTTCCCTCTTTCATCGCCAGCACCGGCAGGTTCGCCTGACGGCAGAGGGTATTACCCTGCATCAGGCGGTGAGCCAGGGCCTGCTGGCGATCGTCGATTGCGTCCAGCGCCTGACCGCGGCACAGAACCGGGCTGCCATTTCGATCGGCGCCACGCTGGGCTTCGCCACGCTCTGGCTGATGCCGCGGCTCAGCGAATTCAATGCCGAGCATCCCGACATCCAGTTGCGCCTCATTTCTTCCGACAGTCTCGGCGAACTCGCCGACGAGCAGCTTGATCTTGCCATTCGCTACGGCACGGGCAACTGGAGCGACGTCAAGGTGACCCGGATGTTCGATGGCGAGGTTTTTCCGGTCTGCAGTCCGGCCTTTCTGGAACGCTTCCCGATACCGGCCGGCATCAGCGATATCGATCGCCTGCCTTTGCTCGAGATGGAAGCGATGGATCCCACCTGGACCACCTGGGAGGCGTGGCGCGCGGCCTTGTCGGCGCCGCGTCTCAACAACCGGCGCCTGCGCTTCAACAATTACCCGCTGCTGATCCAATCAGCGATCGCCGGCCAGGGCCTGGCGCTCGGCTGGCGCTACCTCGTCGACGATGCCCTCAACAGCGGCCAGCTCATTCGCCCCTTCCCCGGCAGCTTCAAGACCAATCTCGACTTCTATGTGATCGAGCCAGCCAATCGCCGTGAATCGGCACCGGTCACGACCCTGAAATCCTGGCTGCTGCAGCATGCCGCCCAAGCCGAGGCCGAGGCACGGCGACGGCCCTAAAGGACAAGGCCTGCGACAAGCGCCGGCCCTTCCCGTTGCATCGTTATAAGTTCCGCCTCAGCTCCAGGGGAACGGCGAGTTCGAGGTCGGGTGCAACTTGCCCTCGGCGAAGCGCGAGAAACGGAATGGGCGCAGCAACTCGTCACCCATGCCGCAGATATCGTCCGCCACCAGCTTGCCGACGCCGATCATCTTGTAGCCGTGATTGGAATCGGCGATGAAATAGACGTTCTGCTTGAAGCGGTCGAAGACCGGGAAGCTGTCGGCAGTGAAGCAGCCGATGCCGCCTGAGGGCTCCTTCTTGTATTTGCCCATCTGGCCCATGAAGCGCTTCTGGCAGAAGGCGAGGGCCGACACCCACATATGAGCGAAGTCGTCGCCGACGATGAAATCCGGGCTTTCCGGCCCATAGGGATCGACCTTCACCTGGTCGATCGCCGTCGGCACCTTGAAGGGCATGGCGCCGCCCTGGATGCCGCCGAAATGGAAATCCGGCTTGTAATAGATACCCCAGAGCTTGTCGGTGATCAGCGAGCCGTCGACATCGGAATAGAGCGGTGCATCGGTATCGACATGGATGACCGGCGGCATCTGGCCGTCATTGGTCTTCTGATAATCCGGGTCGACGCCCAGCGTCCCTTCCTGCAGCGACCAATAGACCCACATCGGCACGTTCTCATGGACCGTTCCGTCACGTCCCTTGATCGAGATGGCATCCGGCAAGCCCAGCATGTTCCAGATCGACCGCACCCAGGGACCGACGCCGACGATCACCTGCTCGCAGGCAATCGTGCCCTTGTCGGTTTCGACGGCAGTGACGGCGCCGCCAGCATCCTGCTTCAGGCCGGTTACCTTCACGCCGGTGACGATGCGCACACCTTCCGCCTCGGCTTTCTTGGCGAGGCCATAGATCGCCGCGGTGTTGTTGGCATAGCCGCCCTTCTTCTCGTGCAGCACCGACGTGATGCCCTTGGCTTGCCAGTCGCTGAGGATATTCTGCATATAGGTCATGCAGTCCTTCTCGCCCTCGATGAAGTCGGAGGTGTAGCCGATTTCCTTTTGCTGCTGATAGATCGTCGCGACATCGGCGTGCATTACTTCCGGGCTGATCTGCATATAGCCGACCGGATGATAGGAGAAGGCTTCCATGTCGCTTTCCCAGACCGAGACGCTATGGGCCATCAGACGCCGCATGGCGGGCTGGAAATAGTTGTTGCGGACGACACCGCAGGCAATGCCGGAGGCACCGGCGGCAATCGCCGTCTTGTCGAGGACGATGATGTCCTTGCCGCTGCCCTTGCCCGATTTGCGCAGGTTCTCCGCCAAGTTCCAGGCAGCGCTCAGGCCGTGGATGCCGGCACCGATGATGACGAAACGGATGCTTGCTGGCAAAGCCATGTGTTCCTCCCGAAATGCAAAATCCCGACAGAAAATCTCCCGCATGGCGCTGCGCGTCGGCGAGAGCTTCGCCGGAAAACCTCACTTTTTCGACAGCACCGGGATTTTTAGCCACGCCTGCGCGGCTTTCCGCCTGTCAGAGGCGCCGGTCGTTGCGTGGCAGGGTGCCGAAATAGCGCTGGTAGACCGTGCTGAAATAGGAAGCCGATGAGAAGCCGCAGGACAGCGCAATCTCGGTGATCGAGTTTCCGGTTTGACGCAGCAGTGCCCGGGCCCTCTCCATGCGGAGACCTTGATTGTAATGGGTCGGCGTACAGCCGAGATATTTGCGGAACAACCGCTCCAGCTGGCGCTGGGACGTCTTCAGCTTCTTCGCCAACGTGGCGGGCGACAGCGGCGCATCCAGGCTCGCTTCCATCAGCTTGACGGCCTCGATGATGAAACTGTTCGAGGTTCCCAGGCGATAGCTGAGCTCGTTGCGCTGATGATGCTGGGCCTGGCGGGTGGCGCCATGGATGAACTGATCGGAAACGGCCCGCGACAGTTGTTCGCTATGCTGCTGGGTGATCAGATGCAGCATCATGTCGAGGACCGCGGTTCCCCCCGCGCAGGTGGCGATCTGCCGATCGATGACGAAGAGTTCGTCGGAAATCAGCTGTTGCGGATAGAGTTCCTGAAAGGCCGCCTTGTAGTTCCAATGGACGGTGCAGCGATGGGCCTCCAGCAGACCCGCCCGCGCCAGAATGAAGCTGCCGGTGCTCACGGCGCCGATACGCCCGCCATGGCGGAAGCGGCGGCGCAAAAAATTCTCGACCGTATTGTCGCGGAATTTTTCCGGATCGAGCCCGGCACAGACCAGGACAAGATCGAACGCATGCTCGGCGGCATCGCGCAACGAGGAAGTCGCCAGCGTGATCCCGCTATTGGAGGCGATGTCGCCGCCGGACGCGGAAAGCAGCGTCCAATCGTAGAGTTGTCTACCGGTCACCAGATTGGCGCTGCGCAAGGGTTCGATGATCATCGAGAAGGAGATCATCGCGAATTTCGGTACCAGGATAACGCCGACCCGGCGGCATGCCGTCGAAACGACGTCGCGTGTGGTTTCAGGCGTGACGATCTCAGCGGTCGATGGTGCGACAGCCGCGGATGCACGGTGGCTCTGGCGCTTCATTGCCGGCAATCCCTGCTCTTCCCCAATGGCCGACCTGGCTCTTTCTCGAGGCGATCGCGTTCCATCATATTGACGAGAGACGGATGCCACCTAACGGAATTCGTCTCCAGCATCCGTCACCCATTCCGCTTTTCCAAATGCAAATCCGCCGAACCAGGGGCTCGGCGGATCGCAAATCTCTTGCATGCGGGCAAACGGAATCAATCGTCGCGATGGGTGCGTTCCATCCGCTCGTGGCGCTCTTGCGCCTCGATGGACAAAGTGGCGATGGGACGCGCCTCCAGACGCTTGATACCGATCGGCTCACCGGTTTCTTCGCAGTAGCCGTAAGTGCCATCTTCGATGCGAACCAGCGCTTCGTCGATCTTCGAGATCAGCTTGCGCTCGCGGTCGCGGGTGCGCAATTCCAACGAGCGATCGGTTTCAAGCGAAGCGCGATCGGCGATATCCGGCTCAGACAGGCTTTCCTCTTGCAGGTGATTCAGCGTTTCACTGGATTCCCTGAGAAGTTCAGTTTTCCAAGCCAGCAGCTTCTGGCGGAAATACTCCTGCTGCATCGGATTCATGAACGGTTCAGTTTCGCTAGGGCGGTAATCGGGCGAAAGCAACGGCTTCATACGCTCCTCGAAGCGGTTCAAAAACGACTCATAACCCACGTCTGGTCCCGTTCCCGGGAATGGCGCGGAGTATATGAAAAAGTCATGCCTCCGCAAGCGGCAAAATCGTCGAAAACTTTTGCCATCATCTTGTAAAAATTGATTTCTTACCGGAGGGGGTCAGAGCGATCGGGACAGTTTCGCCAATTCGACTGCGGCGCGCAGCTCAATGTCGTCGAGGATCGACTGCAACTTGGGGTCATCGAATTGTTCGCGTCTAACGCGCACTAGCTGCGCCAGCTGCTCAAGTTTCGCCATCGGGATGGTTCCCATCAGCAGGCCCAGGCGAATTTCATCGAGTTCGTCGAGAATCGTATCGGCCCGCTGGCTTGCCCGCTTACGGGCCTGCCGCTCCAACGGCTCTTCCGTCTCCTGGACCGCCAGAAGCCCGGCGAGCGGGTTCATCCCCATGGCGCCGGCGGTCTTGCTGGCGCTGCCGGCGCTGTCCGATTCCGCCAGATTCTTGGCAAAATCACTGCCGCCGGCGCTTGCCGTGCCGCCAACTTTGTTACGTGCCGTGGTGGGTCTGATCCCAGTAGGATCGATCTTCATCGGATCGCGACCTGCGAAATAATCATCGGAATTTCAATATGGTATATCTGATACTGATGAACAATCCATCAATCATTTTCTCCGGCCCCCGTTAGCCCTCTGCTCTGCCTTATCGGCACATTCTGCCGAGAGGGAACGCGGATATGGACGCCGAAGCCCTCCCAATGCCCGCCATTTCCGGTCTGTAGGGCATAAGGCCACCCGTAAAATCCGATAAAAATCAAACAATTAACCATTTCATTTTCTCTGGCACGGAAATAGCATTGATGACTGCCGAAGGACCAAGAACTGGTCGGGATTGCGGGCGAAGCCCGAGGAGAAATTGATGCGAGTGTCATCGCAGTCGTTGAAGATGTGGCGGCATAAGCTGCGCCAAGAAGGCCGTCGGTTCCTGGTCGGCGTTCTGGCGTCCTTGATGGTCTTGCCCGCTACGCTCGTTACCTCACCAGCACAGGCGACGTCCCGCATCAAGGATATCGCCAGCTTCGAAGGGGTGCGCGAAAACCAGCTGGTCGGCTACGGCCTGGTTGTCGGTCTCAATGGTACGGGTGACGATCTCAAGAAAAAAGCGGTTTTCACTCGGGAAAGCCTGATCGGCATGCTGGATCGGCTGGGCGTCAATGCCCGCAGCACCGATCTGGAAACCAAGAACGTCGCCGCCGTCATGGTCACGGCCAACCTACCCCCCTTCGCGCGCCAGGGTTCCGGGATCGACGTAACGGTCTCTTCTCTTGGCGACGCGACCAGCCTTCAGGGTGGCACCCTGCTCGTCACGCCGATGGTGGGCGCCGATGGCGAAATCTACGCCGTCGCGCAAGGCCAGGTGACAACCGGCGGCTTTTCCGCGCAGGGCCAGGCCGAATCCGTGGTCAAAGGCGTCCCCACCAGCGGCCGGATCTCGGAAGGCGGTATCGTGGAACGCGAAGTTCCCTTCGATCTCGCTGCACTGAAGGACGTGAAAATCGCCCTGCGCAACCCTGATTTCACCACCGCGCAGCGCATTGCCGATGCGATCAACGGCGCGATGGGCGCAGGTACGGCCAAGACGATTGATTCGGGCACGGTCCAGCTGAGTATCGGCCAGCGCGGCGAAGATCCGGCCACAGCAATCACCAGTATCGAGCAGTTGCCGATCGATCCGGATACGCCGGCCCGCGTGGTCATCGACGAAACCACGGGCGTCATCGTCATCGGCGACAATGTGCGGATCAGCAAGGTGGCGATCGCCCAAGGCAACTTGACGATCCGCGTGACAGAAACGCCGCAGGTCTCGCAACCCAGCCCCTTCTCCAATACGGGTGTCACAACGACGGTTCCGCGGACCAATATCGACGTCAATCAGGATGGCAGCCGCAAGCTTGAAGTTCTGAAGCCCGGCGTAACGCTGGAGGAATTGGTGGCCGGCCTGAACAGCCTTGGCATCGGCCCCCGTGACATGATCTCCATCCTGCAGTCGATCAAAGTCGCCGGCGCGCTGCAGGCCGATATCGTGGTGCAGTGATGGCAAGCGCTCTGGCAACCAGCGGCTATCCGCAGATCCCGGCGCAGCAGGCTCTCGCCGCCTATCGCAGCGGACGGCAGTTGCCCGGCACAGCCCAGAGCGGCGCCGCCGATCTGGCCAAGCTCGACCCCAAGGTCGTGGCTGCGGCACATGATGCCGCACAGGATTTCGAAGCCTTCTTCATCACTCATTCCTTCTCCGAAATGGCCAGTGACATCGAGCCGGACTCACTCTTTGGCGGCGGCGAGGGCGAGGGCATCTTCAAAACGATGCTCTACAATGAATACGGCAAGCTGGCTGCCAAGACCCAGGGCCTGGGTATTGCCGATCAGGTTCAGCGCGAATTGCTGCATTTGCAGGAGTTGCCCCCGCATGAGTAAGAACTCACGCATGACCGAATTGCTGGCCATTACCTCGCGGTTGATCGCCTGCATGGAACATGAAGTCGCGTTGTTGCGGAGCCTGAAACCGCAGGAATTGCGGCAACTGCAGTCCGACAAACTGGCGCTTGCCGACGCCTATCGCGCCTTCACGCTGGCCCTGCGGGAACCGGCGGCCGAAGGAGAGACGGTCGATCAGTCGCTCTGTGCCGAATTGGTCGAAGCCACGGAGCAATTTCAAGCGGCCGTGCAAAACAATCTGCGCGCGCTTCGGGCCATGCGCGACGTCAACGAACGCGTCATGCGGGCGATCGTCCATGCGCTTGAAGAACCGCGCGCCCAGATCACCGGCTACAGTAAAAAGGGCACGCTGACCAAGAGCCGCCGCAATACGTCATCCGGCATCGTCAGTCTGCAGCAGCGTGCCTGATCGGCCAACGCCGGGCATCTAAATCGCCGGCTATCCATAACTCTCGTTCTTGAAAATGCCGGCATCACCCGACCAAAAGCCGGGATGACGCCACGTCTCTATTCAACTCCGGCGCCATAAAGGGGTGCCTTTGCCGCACCGAAGCAATCTGCTCGCAACAGCTTGCGCGACGCGAGCCGCTAGGCTGCACCGGAGCAAAAGATACCAGGGAAACTCAGATCGTTATATTGACGGGAGAAAAAGCCGCCGTGAGAAAAGCGGGCGACGGGGTCGGGATTGTCGGCGGCGGCGGGCTCGCAACCTTGCCAGTGCTCGGCCCGATGAAGCCACTCTGCGCGGAAGTGACGGAAGCTTTTGCCGTCTGGGCGCCGGTAAAGCCACGATGACTTGTGCCGGCCTGGCCCTGGCTATCCGCCGCACTTGCCGACAAGGCATTGCGCAGGTCGGCCTGACGCTGTTCGGCATATAATTGCAAGGCCCGTTGCGACGGTATCTGCGACACCGTCTGCCCCGTTTCCGGATTCTGATCGACGAGAACAATTCGCCCGAAATCCGATCGATACAGGAAGCGGAAGCTATCGTAACGAAACTGTGGCTGGATGGCCGCTACCGTATCCGAACCGCTCCCCGAAACCGGCTGCGGGACACTGGCCTGAGCTGCCGAACTGGAAAGATCCTCAACCGATGGCTGACTGACGTCAGACGCAGCTGACCTTGCCCCATAAGAAGCACCGTTGACTGCCCTGATATCCACATCAAAATCGCTCATCGTGCGATCACTTACCTAGTGGGTTCGAGTGTTCCGCATATCTGCAGAACGATTCACCGTCCTAACGGCCTCCTTCAAAAACAGATTTAGGACGGCCCTATGATTCAATTTATATGCACGAAATCGGAAGTCAAGGAAATTTACGATATTTATACGTGTGGTCGGGCGCGTCGAATCGCGAAAATCGGTCCTCTCGTCCCTGGAATTGCCAATTTGAAGACAGTTTTTGCCGGGTACTGGGCAGGCAATTCCGACCGGTTGGGTGCCTTGAAGGCACATTGATTCCGAGCAACCAGAACCTTTCTTCACTGCCAACGTTGTCAATATTCGTTTTACTTCAATAACTTAAAAGTTGGCACCAATCTTGCTGAGATGAGTTCGACCGACATTTTGGTTGCCTGCCGTTAAAGGACGGCTGCCGTCGACACGCAAGATTGGGAGAACCCTTATGGCGTCGAATGATATCCAACTCACAGCAGGTATCCGTAACAACCTGCTTCTGCTGCAACAGACTTCCGGCTTGCTGGATCGCACCCAGCAGCGCTTGGCGACCGGCAACAAAATCAACTCCGCCCTCGACGGGCCGGTTAGCTACTTTTCCGCCAAGGGTCTGACCCAGCGTGCCGATGATCTCAACCTGATCAAAGATCAGATGGATCAATCCGTCAGCACCATCAAGAGCGCGAACACCGCGGTCACCTCGATCCAGACCTTGATCGAACAGCTGCAAGGCATGGTGACCCAGGCCGAAGGCAATCTGGGCGATGACGCCAACTCGGTCGCTTTGCGCAACAAGCTCGCCGACGATTACAATACGGTGCTGCGCCAGATCGACAAGCTTGCGCAGGACAGCACCTATCAGGGTAAGAACCTGCTGGTCGGCAGCGGCCTCTCGCTCGATGCGACCTCGTCGTCGAAGAGCGCCGTGAATGCCATTGTCGGCATCTCCGATGCCCAGACGACCAACGTCACGCGCCTGGACGACTATGTCATCAACGTCACCGGTACCGGCGCAATTTCGGCGAATGCTACTGACGTTTCGCAGGCCGAGCAGGACCGCGGCATCAGCAACCTGGATATCAGCGGCTTTCAGAGCAAGACCACCGGCAACTTCGATCCGGTAACGATCAAGTATTCCGGCGGTGTTGGCAAGAACAAGACCTTCACCGTCAGCGAAAACGGCGTCACCATCAGCAAGACCTTCACGGTCCAGCAGTGGAACAATGCCAAGGCTACGGGTCAGGTTCTGAATTTCGACGGCCAGTTCCCCAGCGGCACGCATGTCAACTTCGACGTCAATTTTGACGATATCGATGCGGTTCCGGATACCAATGGTGTCGGCACCTCGACGATCGAGAAACTCGTCGATCTCGATGTGACGGTGACCGATTTCAACGGCGTCGGCCAGCAGATCACCCGCAGCGCTTCGAACCTGCAGGGTCAGCAGAAGCTATCAAGCGGTCAGAACGCCTGGGCTTTTGACACGGGAACGGCACGTCTCAACATCGACGAGCGCAAAATTCTCGGCGCTTCGGGTTATAACGCAACGATCGGCGACTCCTATGGACGGGCCGCAGCCGCGATCATCGGAACGCCGGCAATCTCGGCGGACCAGATCACAACGGACTCGACCTATACGCTGACGGCCAATGCCGACCCGGCAAACTTCGATTTCAATACGGGTCAATTCACGACCTACAGTGCCACCCTGGTCGGTCCCGGCGGCAACAATACGCAGACGATCACGGCAGGCGGCAATACCACCTTTACCAGTGTCACGGACGGTCTCAGCACCGCGACGGTCAATATCCGCCCGACGGGGCTGAATGGTGTCACGACGGCTTCCGCCTCAGATGCCACCCAGGCCAATGGCACCGAGACGATCTATGGTGCGGCGCTCTCTGCCGGCGCAGTATCATTGACCTCACTCAACGGTCTGGCAAACAACCTCGCCCACACCTTGACCTATACGGTGACAGCAGGTGCAACCAGCGCCGTCATCACGCTCGATGACGGATATGGCGGCAAATCTCAGGTCAGCATCTCGCTGGCCGGCGGTGCCACGCCGTCAAGCCTGAATTTCACCATTGCCGGCGGCGTTAACAACGGGGCCCAGGTAACGCTCACCCTGAACTCCGCATACACGATCCCCCCGCAGTCGAACAGCAAAGTAACCTATCATGCGATCGGCACCTTTACCGGTCCGGACCAGGCGCTGTTCGACGTCCGCGCTGCCAATACGGCGCAGGGGGCAACCCTGTCGACGACGCAGGTCACCGACGGGACCGATGCCAACAACATGACCGTCCAGCTGAACGAAACCAACACCACCGTCGTGACGGTAGTGAGTACGGACGTTCAGACCGACGGCCAGGGCCTGCAGATCGACCAGTCGCAGAATGGCTGGCTGGATCGATCCGATATCGAGTTTGCCAAAGCACAGCTCACGGCCGCTACCATCCGGTTGCGCAGTGCCGCCTCCTCGCTTGGCACGAGCGTCGATATCATCACGACACGCCTGGACTATACGAAGGACTTCACCAACGTCCTTTCGGAAGGTGCCGGCAAGCTCACTCTGGCCGACCAGAACGAAGAAGGTGCGAACATGCTGCAGCTGCAGACACGGCAGCAGCTCGGCACAATCTCCCTCAGCCTGGCAAACCAGGCGCAGCAGGCGATCCTGAAACTGTTCTAATCAGGTCCGACAAGATAAGCCCGCCAAGCTCAGGCTTGGCGGGCTTTTTCTTTGTCAGCAAACATGTCAGGCAGCAACGGCACCTGAACGAGGGCTCTTAATGTCCGGCTGCTGCGTCCAACTCATCTGCTTTCTGGCGCAGGCGCCGGGCTTCGTCATATCGCCAGGTATTCATATAAACCGATGCCAGTTCGCGCATGGCAGTGGCATCGTCCGGCGACAGCTCCAGGGCTTTCCGATAGGCGACTTCCGCCTCCTCGTGACGCTGCTGCTCATTACGACTGCGCGCGAGCAGAAGCCAGAGCTTGGCATCGCCGCCGCGCAAGGTAACGAGCTTCGCAAGTTCATCGGTACCCGCTTCCGTCTTCCCCTGCGACAAAAGGATGTTGGTCAGAATATGTTGCGGCTCGGCATAGTTGGGATCCAATTCGGTCGCCTTACGCGCCGCGGCGACGGATGCATCCCATTCCTGGTGACGTGAATAAGCCGCAGCGAGGTTGTTCCAATAGAGTGCAATGGCCGGTGCCCGTTCGGTTGCCTTTCGCAAGGCGGCGATGCCCTGCTCTTCCCGACCGGTCTGCGACAGCAGCAGACCGTAAAGATGCAGTCCTTCCGCATGTTCGGGGGAAGCTGCCAGTAATTCTTTCAAGGCAGCCTCCGCGCCGGTGAATTCTTGCGCGTTAAGCAGGGTTACAATCGGCTCGATCATTTGGTCGATAGCATCCCCGATTGCCGATGCCTTGCCGCCCACCTTCTGCTGCAGTTTTGCCTGCCGCCGCCGGTCCGCCCTATTCATCCTTCTTCTCCGCTCCGTCAGCCCCGACCAAGGAGATCAGGTCGCTGGAGATTCTGGCCATGATATCGGCCCAATTGCCGTCCGTCGCCTGCCGATACAAGCGCATGGTCGGATACCACGGGCTATCGCTACGTCCCTGCCCGAACCAGCGCCAGTCTGCAACCGGGGGCAGCAGACAAAAGACGGGCACCCCCAATGCGCCGGCAAGGTGAGCCGGCACCTCGTCGATGGAAATAACCAGATCGACAGCGGCGATCTGTGCCGCAAAGCCGCGCAGATTGGTCTGAGGATCGATCGAAGGGTCCCTAATGGCCATTTTGCCGATTCCATCAAAGACCTGGTGCATTTCCTGCTGGGCCGGTCCGGCCTGCAGGGAGACAAAGCCAAAATCGCTGGAACCAAGAACCGGCAGCCACTCAGACAGCGGCACCGCAAAGTCGCCGCCCCGCCAGCACAAACCGATCAGGCGCTTCGTCTTCAATGCGGCGAGATAATCCTGGCGCATGGCTGCCGCCTTTGTGCGATCGAATTGCAGATACGGAACGGCCGAGCCGAGTGAAGTAAGCTCCAGGCCGTATCTTGCCCCAAGGTCACCGAGCGCAATCTGCGACGTCAGCCGCAAATCATCCGCCTCCTCCGTCTGCAGCGAGCCGGTCGGGAACAAGGAGAGGCGTGTCGTCGTCTGGTCAATCAACGGAATAAGGCGTGGATCCAATTCTGCGGCGATGAAGTTGCTGTCGCGGCGCAGCTGGCCCAGCCACCTGGAGAAAAGGATCTGATCCTTCAGGCCGGCTTCCGGTCGCACGGCGATCCGTTCTTGGCTGAGACCGATTGAGGGGCCGGCTTCGGTCAGAACCGGCAGATCAAGAGGGGCCGCCGGGTTCGGAGCGCCGGCATCGAATCGCCGGGCATAGCCCCGCCATCCCTCAGCCAGCTTTTCGTTGCGAAAAGCGAGACAGCCCAGCGTGAAGGCGGCAACGGCATCGCCAGGATTTGACGCCAGGAGCCGCTGGAGATTTGTCTCCGCCACATCGAAGTCGCCAGCCGCAATCTGCATGCGCGCGAGATGCAAGCGTGCTTCCCGATTGTCTGGCACCAGCCGCAAAAGGCGAGCGCAATAATTGGCCGCCTCTTCTTCCTTGCCAAGGCTGCTTAAAATACGAATGCCCGAGGTCAGAACCCGGATGTTCTGGCCGTCGACCTTCATCGCATCGCGCAGCACGCCGTACGCCTGATCGAAGCGCCCGGCGGCAGAAAGAGCTTCAATCAGACTGGCCTGATAATCGATCTGCTCGGGTACAGCCTCAACAGCGCGCCGCAACAAGCTGATCGCGTCAGCAATGTAACCAGTTTGCAAAGCGACCTGGCCAAGGCCGGCGAGCGCAGCATGATGATCCGGGTGGAGCAACAATACCTGACGATAGAATCGCTCGCCGACATTGGTATTGCCGGACTCGATCGATTGCTTGGCGCACCTCAGATAAAAGTCAATGCGCTCGCTGGTCGCCGCTTCGGTTGTCAATCGGCTGAGCCGGTCCGCAGCATTTTCGATCTGTGGCCGCCAATCCGTGTCGGGGCTTTGCCGCAGCAAGGTAACGCTGCGATACCAGACAGTGTCGGTACGATCCGGTGTCAGCCATCGCCAATCCGCCGCCGCGGGGATCAGTGCCCAGGTAGTCTTTCCCAACGCGCCAGCGACATGCACCGTGCTGTTGTCAACGGAGATGACGACGTCCATCGCGGCGATCTGGGCGGCGAACTTGTCCATATCCGTCATCGCATTGATGTCACTGTCGATATAGACGTCAACGCCGTGTTCGCGAGCCAATCCCTCGACTTCTTTACCGATATCACCGTATTGCAGCGAGATGAAGGCGCATCCTTCCGTTTCGAAAACCGGCATCCAGAGCGGCAATTCGATCGAGCGCATCACGGCGCTGGAAGCGTTACCGCTGCGCCAGGAAATACCGACCAGGCGCTTTCCCGGAAACAGCAATTGATAGTGATCGCGCAAGCGGGCAATCTCGCTCGGATCCGGTACAAGAAAGCCGTTACGGCCGGGATAGTTGGCCATATCCAGCTTCAGCACATGCGGGAGATCACCGATCGGGCATTGCGCGACAATGTTGTTTTCGGCGAGGAAGTTTGCGGGCAACCCCTCCCGGCAGACAATCGACATGTCCGGGAAGCTTCGTTGCAACAGCGGCTGCAATCGCGGATTGGTTTCGATGGCCACTTTCTTGGCCAAGGGGCGGCACGCAATCGCGGGAGCGGCATACATGATCATGTCGCCGATGCCCTGTTCGCGCCAAACGATAATGCCGCCGTCGCCAAGGTCACGGCCGTCCCATTCAGGCAATGCCAGGTCCCAGCGCGGTTCGCATCCCGTCCGCTTCCAGCGCCAATGATGGCGCGCCCAACCGGACTCAAACTCGCCATTACGGATCATTGTCAGCGCAACTGAGGTCTGGGCATCGCCCTCCTCTGGATTGAGTTCGACGACCTTCGACATCAGCCTGAAGCCTTCGTCGAGATCGCTCTTCAGGATCATATATCGGCCAAGCTGCAGGAGTGCCGGCACGAAATTGGGGCGCTTATCAATGACATTGCGCAGGATCCGTTCGGCCGTCTCACGCTCGTCAAACTGGGTATACCTGTCAACGACGACAGCGCAATCGTCCCACAGAATGAGAGACCGCCGCTCAATGTCGGCCAATATCGCGGCTGCTTTCCCTTTCTGCCCCAACCGGCTCAAAGCTATTTGCAGCATGACGACAGCGGGGATCGATTTCGGATCGAGACTGAGGGCGCGCTCCGCTGCTTCGACGGCTTCCTCGGTGTCACCCAGCCACAGCAAGGCCCAGGCAAGGCTTTCGGTTGCGCTAGCGGATTGCGGATCCAGGGCCAAACTGCGACGGCTGAGTTCCGCCACTTCGCGCGGCATCCGCTGCCTCTGCCGAATTTCGGTCAGATTGGTCAGCATCAGCGTATTATTGGGATCGATGGCGAGACCGGTCTCATAGGCTTCCGCTGCAAACAGCAGATGCCGCATAACATGCATGAGTTCGCCGACCGCCAGGTGATAATGGGTATTTCGCGGGCTGAGCTTGACAGCTCGACGGAAATGCGTCTCGGCCTCTGGATAGGCGCCACGGTCGCGGTCGAGAACGCCCAGGTTGAAATGGGCCTGGGCATGATCGGGGTCAATTTCGAGAATCCGATTCAGATGGCTTCGCAGCTGCTTGAGATCACCGGCGTTATGAGCGCTGTACGCCAGATTCAAGAGGCGCTTGACCTCCTCACCTTTCGATTGGGCCTCCGTCGGCTCCCCAATGGATGGACCGCCGAGATTGGGTTGCTCGTCCACTGCGCCAATAATAAGTGTATCCAGCTGCAAGGCCCCACCCTCTTCCCCCGCCGAGATCCTAAAATCCGCAGCTTTGTGGCGCGGCATTTCTACTGGAAAGGGCATTGTCGAGAGGATCATAAATGGGCAGCCTTCGCTTTTGGGGCAGACTAGCTATTTTTTGGTTAACAAGACTTTAACCCAAAAATCAATGATTTAGCGGGAGCGATCAAGCAATTATTGCCGGTCCAAAGCCAATAACCCAGGCAATAATTGCCGAGAGCGGAAAAATTTGCCCACCTCCGCGCGACTTTCAATGAGGCAAAAGGCAGGGTTTGCCTAGCATCGGCAGCTTTTTCCCTGTTGGCATGATCATTGCTTCCTACCTGGAGCCGCCTTCGCTGTGAAAGCGGCCCCGACGCAAAGCGGCGGGTACATATGTCTCCAAAGGAGCTCCTTTATGGCTAACCAGATTTCCCTTTCGGCTGGTACACGCAGCAACCTGCTGCTGCTGCAGCAGACCTCCTCTCAGTTGCAAAATACCCAGCTGAAGCTGGCTACCGGCAACAAGATCAACTCAGCTCTGGATGGTCCTTCGTCGTTCTTCGCTGCGAAGAGCCTCAACCAGCGCGCTGGCGACCTCGACAATCTCAAGGACGGGATTGGCCAGGCGATCAGCACCCTGAAAGCCGGCGATACCGGCATCACCAACATTCAGGACCTGCTCAATCAGGCCCAGGGCTTGACCACTCAGGCCTTGAGCAACTTGGGTACCGATTCCAATTCGGTCCAGCTGCGTAACAATCTTGCCACCTCGTATAACAGCCTGCTGCGCCAGATCGATAAACTGGCCCAGGACAGCGGTTATGCCGGTAAGAACCTGCTGGTCGGCAGCGGCCTCAGCCTTGATGCCACGCAGAGCAGCAAGGAAGCCGTCAATGCCATCCAGGGCGTCAGCGGCGCCACGGCGACCAATGTGACCGCGGCCGACACCTATACCATCGCTGTCACCGGCGACGGCGCGATTTCCGGCAGCACGGCTGATGTTCAGCAGACTGAAGAAGATCGTGGCATCAGCAATCTGACGCTGACCGGCTATGACTCCACCACCACCGGCAACTTTGATGCGGTCACCATCAAGCTGGCTGGCGGTAAGGGCAAGGACAAGACTTTCACCATCAGCGAAGGTGACAAGTCCCAGACCGTGACCTTTACCCAGGCCCAGTGGACCGCCGCCAACGCCGCCGGCAAGGTGCTCCATGCCTCGGTTTCGTTCGCCAGCGGCACCAAGGTGAATTTCGACGTCGACTTCGATCAGATCGAGAATACGCCGGATACCGCTGGCGTGGGTACCTCGACGGTCGAAAAGCTGGTCAACTTGCAGGTCAAGGCGACCAACTCGGCTGGTGAAACCGTCGTTCGCGACGGCTTGAACCCGCTGGGCCAGGGCAAGGCGTCGAACGGCGAAAACTCCTTCGCCTTCGATACCGGCACGGCTCGTGTGACGGTCGACGAACGGCAGATCCTGCAGGGTTCGACCTACACCCAGTCGGTCGGCACCTCGTATGGTACGGGTGCCGCGGCTGTGGTTTCTGCACCGACGACAGCTAGCACGATCAGTGCCGATGCCACCTACTCTGTCACCGCGACGGCGCATAGCTACAACTATTCGACCAACAGCTTTGACAGCTTCAGCGTGGCCTTGACCGGTGGCAGCACGCCGCAGAACGGTACGACAGTCTCGGCCGGTAACGCCGCAACTGCCGTTCTTTCCGCGGAAAACAACGTCACTTACACCACCAACCTGAACCTGAATGCCCTGACCGACCTGGCAACTGCAACGGCCGCCAATTCGGCGGAAGTCGCCAGCACTGTCAAGGTAACGGGCCTCTCCGCCGCCACCGCCGTCAGCGTTGGCTTCACCGGGGCAGCCTTCAAGAACGACAGCGTTTCCGGCCTGACCTTCACGATCGATGCCACCACCAGCGCGGATAACGCAACGGTGACGATCACCGATAGCACGGGCGGCACGGCGACGCTTACCAGCGTCAACTTCACCGGTGCGACAGCTGCCATCTCGGCCAACTTGTCGGGCGGCTCCAATGCCGGCGCCGCTGTCGTCGTTAACGTCAATCAAAGCATCACTGTGGGCCAGACGGCGACCATTACCGCCAAGGTCCGTGGCGACTTTGACGGCAAGGATGCGACCGGCAACACCGTGACGGCCAGCTTCGACGTCCGCGCGGCCCATACCGGCCAGACGGCGCAGTTGGCGACCAAGCAGTTGGTTGACGGCAACGACTCCAACAACCTGACGGTGCAGCTGAACGAAACCAACACCAGCACGGTGACGGTGGTCAGCCAGAACGTCCAGACCAACGGCCAAGGCCTGAAGCTGGACCAGGCACAGAACGGTTGGAACGATCGTGCGGATATCGAAAATGCGGTGCGCCAGCTCAGCGCCGCGACCTCGATCATCCGGTCCGCGTCGTCGAACCTCAGCACCAACCTGAACATCATTCAGACCCGCGAAACCTATACCGCGGACTTCTCGAACGTGCTCAAGGAAGGTGCCGGCAAGCTCACCCTGGCCGACCAGAACGAGGAAGGTGCCAACATTCTGACGCTGCAAACGCGCCAGCAGTTGGGTACCATCTCCCTCAGCCTGGCCAACCAGGCCCAGCAGGCGATCCTGCGGTTGTTCTAATACAGCCGGATCGGATAGAGTTGGGCGGCGGCGGCAACGCCGTCGCCCGCTTCTCCCCCGCCGCAAGCCATTTGGCTTGACCCATCTTCGGCAAATTTCCGGAAGTGGGCCTTTGAACGCGATGGAGAAGTATTGTGCCGCTGAAGTTTTCGCTGCGTCCCGGAGAAAAGGTTATCGTCAACGGCGCGGTTATCGGCCGGGGCGAAGAGCCCGGAACCTTTTATCTCTACAATAAGGCGAACTTCCTGCGCGGCCGAGAGGTGATGAAAGAGGAAGCAGCTACGAGCCTGGAAAAGAAGCTCTATCTGATCATCCAGCTCATGTACCTCTTTCCCGAAGACCTGGCCGAGAGCATTAAGAAATTCGAAGCCATCCTGGAGCAGACTGCTAAAGAGCGACCAGGAATCGCCCCCGAACTGGAGCATGTGGCACAGTTCGTGCTTAAACAGGACTACTATCGGGCCCTCAAGCTTACGGCCAAACTCTTCTAGGGATGGCTTAAAACCCTCCCTTGATACGGCGGACCAGCTTGATCCCGGCGGAGAAATTGATGAAACAGCCGATCGGGTACAGCAGTAGGCCGGCAGCAGCCGACCCGCGCAGCACGGAAGCCTGGGCTTTGGCGGAAGCTTCGCGACGGCTGATCGTTGCCGCCAAGGCGGACGACAAGGGAGTCTCGCTGCGCGAGGCGCTTCGGCTCAACCAGCGGCTCTGGTCGATTTTCCAGGCGGCCCTGATCGAGCCCGACTGCCCGCTTCCGAAGGACGTGCGGCAGAACGTGCTGGCTTTGTCGGTTATGGTCGATCGCCACATCATGCAGCGTCTGGCCGATCTCGACGGCAGCAAGATTCAGCCGATCCTGGACATCAACCGGGCGATCGCGGAAGGCTTGGCGCAAAAGCCGGAATTGCCGGCGGACAGCGCTGCGCGAATTCCCGCCCCGGCAGCTGCTCCGGCCGCCTCCGCTTACGAACCGAGCCGCCCGATCATGCGGGTGTCCATTTGATGAGCCATTCACCGCAGCGATTAGATTAGGAAGCGACAATGAGCACTGCCATCGCACCAGCTTCATCCACCAGCGTATTGGGTTCCTCCCTGAGCGGCACGAATTCTTCGTCGACCGCCAATTCGCTGTTCGGTGCGACGTCCGGCTCATCATCGACCAGCGACAGCAGCGCCCCCAGCTCGCTCGACTCGCTCGCGCAACAGGTAGCGGCGATGGACCAGGCCGCGCAGCAAGGCAAGATCAACGTCCAGGATTTCCAGAAGAACAGCAACGACGTCCAGATCGACAATCGGATGACGGCGCGAAATGTCGGCATCCTGCGGCAAAATTATTCGCGGTTGAACGTCTTCAGTTCGCTGGACAAGAACGACGCCGCCGATTTCTTCACTTTCAACGTAGCGACCACAGGTCCCACCAAGTTCGGTGTGCTGACGGACAATAGCAGCGAGAATTCCGACGTACGCTTCCAGCTGATCGACAAGAGCGGCAATACCGTCGCGGATTCTTCGCCGGATGCCGGCTCCGCCAACGACGTCTATAATCAGCTGGTTGCCGGCACGTATAATCTTCAGGCCGGCAAATATGTGCTCCGCGTCACCCGCCAGGACGATACGCAGGCCAACCGGCAGAACGCCTATAACTACGCGGTCCAGCTCAGCCAGGGTCTCTACAAGAACGACTACGATACGGTTGAAAAGGCAGTCGACACCAGCGCGGATCCTTTCGGCTTTGGCGCAAATTCGTCGCTCGATACGCTGACCTCTTCGCTCGCCGGCGCCGTCACCAATCTGCAGAACTTGCCGCCGATCGGCACCAGTGCATCGGACAAGCTGACCGGCGTATTGACCAGCCTGATATCCTGAAAGCGGACCTACCCATGGACAGCCCAAGCAACCAGCCACTGCGCATCTTCATCGGCTATGATCATCGGCAGGCGGTTGCCTATAACGTCTTGCAGTTCAGCCTGTTTCGGCGCAGCTCGAAGCCGCTTTCCATTTCGCCGCTGGTTCTCCCTACCCTGCCGATGTCGCGCCAGGGCCTGACGCCATTTACCTACAGTCGTTTCCTGGTGCCCTGGCTGTGCGACTTCCAGGGTTGGGCGCTGTTCCTCGATATCGACTTTCTGGCCCTGGATGATGTCGCCGGCCTGTTCGGCCTGGTCGATGACCGCTATGCCGCAATGGTCTCCAAGAACGAGAAGAAGTTCGAATGGGCCAGCATGATCATGTTCAATTGCGGCCATCCCGCGAACCGCGTGCTGACGCCTGATTATGTCGACGATCCGCAGCGTTGCCGTGTGCCTCATACCATGGATTGGCTATCGCCCGAGCTGGTTGGCGGCGTGCCGGGCTATTGGAATCATCTGGTCGGCTACGATGCGCCGCGAGCGGATGCCAAGCTGGTCCACTACACCCAGGGCATGCCGGTATATGAAGAAACCAGCGGCAGCGAATATCGTGACGCCTGGCTCACCGAGCATAAGAAAGCGAATGCGACGAGCCCCTGGCAGGATTTGATGGCACGCTCGGTCCATGCGGGCCGGACGGCCGATGGCCGGATCGTGGCCAAGCTGCATCCGGATGCCGTACAGCCGGCTGTCGCAAACGGCTGATCCCGCGCGTCGCACTCATACGCGACGCAGCTACCGACCGTCGCCCAGCCATTCGACCCAGGCACCGTGCGGATGCGCCCGAGCCAATCTGCGCGCGTGAACCAGGCCGCCCTGCCACAGGGTCAGCAGCACGGCAAAACCACCCTTCTCTCCAGGCCCGATGTCCTGTTGCGCCTGGTCCTGCGGCTCCAGGCGTAGCCAGGCGAGCGGAATGTCTCTCGCCGCGGTTTGCTCCAGCAAATCGGTGATACGTCGCTGCGTCGCGGGTTGCAGATACTGCCACATGACCGAATGATAGAGCACGGTCATCGTCTCATCGCCCGGCGCGATTGCCGATAACTGAACCTCCAGCCAATCCGCGGCATCGGCCTTTTCGACCGTGATACCCGTCTCAAGCGCCAGGGCAATCGCGCTGGTCAGCCGCACCATACGCGTCACCTGATCGGCCCAGATATAGCTGCAGAGCCGCAGGCGCTTCGCCGGGTCGTGCAGATCAACCGGGGCCTGATCACAGGCGTGACGCTCACGCACGGACGGCATGGCCAAGGGCGGGAGCGGACCACGCCAATCGGTTTGCAGGACGACCGGACTGCCGGCCGGGCCGAAATCGGTCGCCCCAAGCCGATAGCGGAAGCGGTCCCACAACATGTTCAAGCCAGCGCTGGCGCCGATTTCCAACAGGCGTAGGGGTCGCCCCGTCTCGGCAGCGATGGTGGTGAAGCCGCCGAGGAGAGCCGCCGAGCGCAGGGTCTCGTTGGTCTGCGGCGGCCAGGCGAGATAGTCGGCGAAATGCGCTGGCCGCTCCTGCAGCGCCGTTCTGATCGCCCGCTCAAGGCGGGCGGGATCGTCCGCATGGCTTCCGCCGGGATAGCAATCGGCCAGCACCGGGAAATCATCAGCCAGTACCAGTGCATGCAGCGCGCCGGTCAAGCGCAGCGGCAAGGCATCTGCCGAGGGATCACCTGGCCACTCGCCGATAATATCCGCCACCGCGCCGCCCGCCTGCAGATCGGCCAGGAGGATCTGCAGGACCTTCGCGGTAAAGGGGGAGCCGAGCATCTCACAATAGGAAATCTGCGCGCGAAATGCTGCCAGAACGGTTTCAAACGCCATGTTTCCCGTCATCTCCGGTTTGAAGCGTCACGGCGGCTCCGGCCGTCCCTGTCATCGAACTGTCGTGCATCGCTTGATACCCGACCGATACAGCGATTAGATTACGCCGCTTTCGCCAGCGACCCGCAGGCGTCAGCAACCACCGAATGGGTAGCTTATCGCCATGCCGCAACCTTACCTGAACCGCGAACGTGCCAGCAATCTGCTGCAGAAAGCCGGGCTCGACGCACTGGTCATCGCCGAACCCGAGGGTTTTCGCTACGCCACGGGCGTCAATCCCGGTGTGCCTGCCCTGTTCCGCCGCGCCGGCGCCGGATTTGCCGTCGTACCGGCGGATAGGCAAAAGCCCGTCGGCGTGGTGATCGGCGACCTCTATGAAAGCGCCTTTGCCGAAGCCGGCAACGCCTTCCTGACGCGCAGCCACCCGCTGTGGATCGAGATCGCCACCGTCTCAACCGAAACCGACGCGGAACCGATCGAGCAACGTCTGCGCACCGCCTGGCGGACAGACGGCCGCCCCGAAGGACTGCAGCGCCCCAATCCTTTCGATATCTCCCTGTCGCTGCAGGCATTGCGCGGCGTGCTGACCGACCTGGCGCTGGCGGATGCGCAGCTGGGCCTCGATCTCGATTTTGTCTCCGCCAATGACGCCGTGAAGATCGGCAGGGCTCTGCCCCAGGCGCAGATCACCGACGGCTCGCTTATCCTCGACCGATTGCGAGCGGTCAAGGCGCCCGCGGAAGTCGACAAATTACGGCTCGGACTGGAATTGTCGGAAGCCGGTCTGCAGGAATTGACCGCGAAAGCGGCTCTTGGCGAAGACGCGGAGGACCTGCGCCGCCATTTCCGCGCTGGCGTCGCGGCCGAGGCAGCCAGGCGCGGTATCGATCACGCGATCATCAGCTGGGAATATATCAGCATCGGCACCGACCCATGGAAGCCCGGCGGGCGCATTGCTCCCGGCACCATCATCAAGGCCGATGTCGGCTGCGTCATCGACGGCTACTCCTCCGATTGCTCGCGCAATTTCGTTTTCGGCGCGGCAAGCGACGAACAGCGCCGCCTGCATCGGCATATCGAAGCGGCCTTCGCCGCCGGCCTCAGCCAGGTCAAGCCCGGCAAGCGGCTGTCCGATGCCTACAATGCCGCCGTCGGTGTGCTGCATCAGGCGGGCCTCGCCGGCTATAGCCGCGGCCATATCGGCCATGGCATCGGCCATGCGATCTTTTCCGAGCAATGGCCCTTCATCTCGGCCGACACCGATATTCCCTTCGAGGAGAATATGGTGCTGGCCTATGAGATCCCGCTTTACGTCAACGGCTTCGGCGGCTTCAACCTGGAAGACCAGATCATCGTGACGGCGGATGGATTTACCTCCATGAACCGCCTGCCGCATGAGCTGGTCATCATTCCCGCGCGTTGAGCACCAAGCGAGAGCCGAGCATGAGATGAGCAGCGAAACCGACTACCGTGCCGACGACGAAGATGAAGATGTCGCGCCGATTCCGGCCGGTACGAAGAACTACATCACACGCGCCGGCTTCGAGCGGTTGAAGGCTGAACGGCATCATCTCTGGACAGTCGAGCGGCCGGAAATCGTGCGCGTGGTCGAATGGGCAGCCGGCAATGGCGATCGGTCGGAAAACGGCGACTATATCTATGGCAAAAAGCGGCTGCGCGAAATCGACCGGCGGCTGCGTTTCCTGGATAAGCGCCTCGCCAATGCCGAAGTTGTCGACCCCACGCGCCAGACGCGGCGGGATCAGGTCTTCTTCGGTGCCACGGTCACCTATGCCCGTGCCGATGACAGCGAAGAGACCGTGACCATCGTTGGCATCGACGAAATCGACAGCGCCCCCGGCCGCATCAGCTGGGTGTCTCCCGTCGCCCGCGCCTTGTTGAAAGCACGGGCCGGCGATACCGTCACCTTGCGTTCGCCCACCGGTATTGAAGTGCTGGAAGTGCTGAACATCGCCTACCCGGCAACATAGGCGATCGGCGCCCTCCCCATGCCGACAGATTATATCGACACCCATTACCGCCGCACCCTGGCCAGTGACGAAAGATACCAAGCGCTGACCGGCCAGCATCACACCGATATCTGCATCATCGGTGGCGGCCTCGCCGGCTTGACGACGGCCATCGAACTGCTGCGGCGCGGGCGCAATGTCACCGTGCTGGAAGCGCGGCGCGTCGCCTGGGGCGCCTCCGGCCGGAATGGTGGCTTCGTTTCGCCCGGATACGCCTGCGGACAAGAGAAAATCAGCCGCAAGGTCGGGTCAGATCAGGCGAAAGCGCTCTACCGCCTGTCGATGGAAGGCGTCGACATTGTTGCCGCCAATATCCACGATCTCGGCATCGGCGAGGCCGCGCGGACGGACGGCATCATCGGTGCGATCCGCTATGACGATGCCGCCGGGCTGCTGGCCCATCGCGACCAGATGGCGCGGGATTTCGGGCGGAACCTGTCTTTCCTGAAGCGCGAAGAGCTGCGCGGGATCCTGCTTTCGGAGAAATATCACCAGGCGCTTTTCGATCATGATTCCTTCCACTTCCACCCCTTGAACTATGCGCGCGCCCTAGTCCGCGAGATCGTTCGGCTGGGGGGCAATATCCATGAGGAAACACCGGCGCTTTCCGTCACGCGGGCGAATGGCGGGCAGCGTATCGGCACCCCGGCCGGCGATCTCGTCTGCGAGGACGTCGTCTTCGCCGCAGGGGGCTATACGGATCGTCTCTGCCCTGCCCTCGCCCGCAGCTTCCTGCCGATCGCCACCTATGTGCTGCTGACGGAGCCTGATGCGGCTTTGTTGCAGCAGGCGATCCAGACGCCGGCGGCCATCGGCGATGACCGGCGCGCCGGCGACTATTATCGGCTCGTTCACGGCGAGCGCCTGCTCTGGGGCGGTCGCATCACCACGCGCACCGCCGACCCGCGGGATCTGGCCGGGCTGCTGCGGCGGGAGATGGTTTCGACTTATCCGCAGCTGGGCGCGCTGAAGGTCGAGATCGCCTGGTCCGGCCTGATGTCCTATGCCCGGCATCTGATGCCGCAGATCGGGTGCCTGTCGCCCGGCCTGTGGTACTGCACGGCCTTCGGCGGCCATGGCATGAACACGACAGCCATCGGTGGCCGCGTGATGGCCGAAGCCATTACCGGCGAAAGCGATCGCTATCGCCTGTTTGCGCCTTTTACGCTCGACTGGAATGGCGGGATTTTCGGCCGAGCGGCGGCGCAGCTCACCTATTGGAGCTATCAGTTGCAGGATGCCTGGCGCGAACGCCGTTCACGGCAGCTGGTTTAACCTCCATCCGCCTGCAGCAGGACCTCGATACGCTCCTTGCCTTTACCGATATTCCGGCGCTTCAAGGCGATGCGACCGATCTCACCGCTGCGCCGCAAATGCGTGCCGCCGCAAGGGACGCGGGCAAAGCCGGCAATCTCCCAATAGCGCCGGCCGCTGGCCTCGTCACTGAAAGCACTGGTAATCGGCAGGTCCTGGCGAGAGATGTCATTCGCCGCCTCTTCCAGCCCCGGCAAGAGCGACGTGACGCTTTCCGGCCAGGCAAAATCGATGCGGGCCTTGTCCGCGGCGATATGCGCGCCGATCTTCTCTGCGCCGCGCAACTGCCGATAAACCAGTTCCAGCACGATCTCGGCGGCAAAATGCAGCCGCATCAGCCGATAGCGGCGCGGCCAATCGATCGCCACGGTCACCGGTTCCCCCGTTTCAAGGCCATGGCGCGAAGGCAGGCGATAGATAATGTCGTCACCAGCCTTGCGTGCCTCCAGCACTTCGATACCGGCGATCGTTCCCTGATCGCTCTCCTGCCCGCCCGAAAACGCATAGAAGATGGTTTCGGCCAATGTGACGGCATCCGCATCGACCGTGGCGACCGTCGTAGTCAAGACATCCAGATAGGGCTCGATCCAGAACCGTTTGATGGTCGCCACGGCATCCTCTTCAGCTTCGGCAGATTGCTACATGCCCCAGCGCAAGGCGGCAGTATGAACCGGCGCGTCCCAGAGCTTGAGCTGTTCAGCACCAAGCTGTGTGACTGTCAAGGAGCAACCGGCCATTTCGAGCGAGGTGACATAGGAGCCGACCAGCGAGCGGACGACCTTGATGCCTTTGGCGGCAAGCTGGCGGCGCGCCGCGTGATACATGAGATAAAGCTCCATCAGCGGCGTTCCGCCGAACCCGTTGACCAGCAGGACGACCTCGCTGCCAGCCTTCGGCGCAAGATCGCCGACGATGGCACCGATCATCTCTTCGGCGATCGCATCCGCACTGGCAAGCTTCACCCGCCGCCGGCCCGGCTCGCCGTGAATGCCGACGCCCATTTCCATCTCGTCCTCGCCCAGCGTGAAGGTCGGCTTGCCCGCGGCAGGCACCGTGCAACTGGTCAGGGCGACACCCATGGAGCGGCTGGCCGCGTTGATTTCATTGCCAAGAGCCTGGACCTCCTGGAGAGAGGCGCCTTTTTCCGCAGCGGCGCCGATGATTTTCTCGACGATCACGGCGCCGGCAACCCCGCGGCGGCCGATCGAATAGGTCGATTTCTCCACCGCGACATCGTCATCGATGATGATGGTGGCAACCTCGCTTGGCGCCATATCCGCCGCCATCTCGAAATTCATCCGGTCGCCTTCATAGTTCTTGATGATCAGCAGCGATCCCGCCCCCTGATCGACCGCCGTCATGGCTGCAACCATCTGGTCTGGCGTCGGCGAGGTGAAGACCTGGCCAGGGCAGGCGGCATCCAGCATACCGTGCCCGACGAAACCGGCATGCAAAGGCTCATGACCCGACCCGCCACCGGAGATCAGTTGCACCTTGCCCGGCTGCAGATTGCGTCTGCGAACGAATTTCCGTCCCTCGCCAAGCTGCAGGATATCGGCATGTGCTTCAGCCAGCCCGTCGAGGCTTTCTGCCAGGACCGTATCGACGGAATTGATCAGCTTCTTCATTTTCCTCCCCTCTCATTTGGCACCTTCAGGACTTGACTGCCTGTTCCGGCACCTGTTTCACATCACGTCTGTCTCAAGCCAGTTCCGTCAGTTTGCCGATCTTCAAGGCTATATCGCTGATCAGCTTATCCAGCGCCTGGTTCTTTTTCTCATTCTCGAGATCCGGCAGATAGACCGTCACCGGTCGCAGCCGGTGCTCCTTCGGATGATGGTGGCGATGCCGCTGCAGTCGGCCGGGATGGGCGGCGGCATAGGCGTCGAGAAAGGCCTCGCGCTCATGATTGGGGAACAGACAGACCTCGAAGATCACTTCCAGGTGCTGTGCCGGAATCGGCGTCGGATAGGCCGGATTGGCGATCTGCGAAACGAAACTGCGGTTCTTGGCCAAGGCAGCCGCCAGACGCTGCCGGGTGCCGGATGGCCGGTTTTCGAGAACCTGCGCCAGAATCTGCTTATAGTTCGAGACGGCGGAACTTGCCGCCCCTGCCGGCTCCGCCTCGATACGCGGCGCCGATACGGCGCGTATCTCACGCTTGCCAGCTTGTGGTTTCTTGTTGGTCATCAGCCGAATACCCCACCGGATCGGATTGCAACGTCGCCGGCGGGCATCTTGATCACGCAAGCCGTATCGATGCAACGGCGGCCTTGACGCGGCCCACCGCGGCGGGCGCGACCGACAACGACCGCAAACCGGCCGCCAACAACTGCGGCACCAGACGGGTTTCCGCTGCGGCATCGCCACAGAGACTCACCTCCACCCCCGAGTGCCGTCCATGGGCTGCGGTATTGGCGATCAGCTTGAGGACAGCCGGGTCTCCGGCATCGACCAGGGCCGCGACACTGTCGAGATCCCGCGCCGCCGCCAGCGTGTATTGGGTGAGATCGTTCGAACCGATCGAGTAGAAATCCGCTGAGAAACGCTCCGGCATGAGCGCTGCCGAGGGCACCTCGACCATGATGCCAAGCGGTGGCCGCCGATGCGGCACGTCCTGGGATTGCAGCTCCCCGATCACCTCATCGAGCAGCCGCCGAGCGGCCTCGACTTCGGCCGGTACGCTCACCATGGGCAGCATGATCTTGAGATCGCCATGGAAGGCAGCCCGGCAGAGCGCCCGCAACTGGATCTTGAACACATCCGTCCGGGCAAGCGAAAGCCGCAGGCCGCGCAGACCCAAAAAAGGATTGGTTTCAGGAAGCGTGAGTCCGGCGATCGGCTTGTCGCCCCCGGCATCGAGGGTGCGAATGGTCACGGGACGTTCCTGCGCCCATTCCACCATCCGGCTGTAGATGTGATACTGCTCATTCTCGTCTGGCAGGTTGCCGTCCTGGCGAAAAAGAAACTCGGTGCGCACCAGGCCGATGCCGTCGCAGACCGCCGGGTCGAGATGATCGAGATCGGCAAGGCCGGCGATATTGATCAGCAGCTTGATCCCGATACCATCTGCCGTGCGAGCCGGCCGCAGACGATACTGTTCGGAGAGTGCCAGTTCCGCGCCGAACTCGGCGCGACGTGCCTCGATCTTGTTTCGTGTCTCAGGAGTGGGCGCGATGACGATCCGCCCGCCCTCGGCGTCAACGGCGATGGTCACGCCCGCCTCGATCGACATGACGTCGAAGCCCAACCCGACGACCATCGGCACGCCCCGCATGCGCGCCAGCATCGCCACATGGCTGGAGGAACTGCCCTTGCTGAGGGCAATACCGCCACCGTTGCTCCAGTCCTGGCTGAGAAACAGCGAAGGTGTCAGGTCCTCGCCCAGGAAAATTGCCCCCGGCGGCACGACAATCGCCGTCTCGCCGCGTAGATGGCGCAGCACCCGATCGCGCATGTCGCGCAGGTCGGCGGTACGCGCCCTGAAGTAATCGTCGTCGGAACTGGCGTAATCAGCGATCTGCGCATCGAGCGTCGTGTGCCAGGCAAAATCCGCCGCCTCACCCGCCTCAATGGTCGCCAAAGCCGGCTCGCTCAAAGCATCGTCTTCCAGCATGGCGACCTGGAATTCCAGAATATCCGCCGCGTCATCCTTGGCAGCTGCCATCAATTTGCCGATATCGTCGATCGCGGCAGCAATAGCGCGGCGCAGAGCGGCCGCCTCCGCCGCCGGCGCCGCAACCTGTCGGCTGGATGCTGTCGGGGGTTCCGTCGGCGCGCCCGGCATCGGAAAGGCGGCGCCAATCGCAATCCCGGCCGAGGCCACCCGGCCCTGATGCCAGCTATCAGCCATGGGCCCGCGCTTCGTCAAAGTCGCGATTGACAAGATCGATCAAAGCTTGAACGGCATTGGTCGCGTCGGCACCGGTCGCCCGGAACTGCAATTGGCTGTTACGCGGCGCCTTCATCGCCATCACCTTGGCGACGCTCTTGGCATCGATCCAGGGTCCGTCCGGGTTCGTCGCGATCTCGATCGCGGATGCAAAGGACTTTGCGAGCTTGGTCAGCTTCACCGAAGGGCGCGCATGCAGTCCGGCTTCGTGAGCCAGGATAACGCTTCCCAGGACCGGTGTTTCCGCAAGGGTCATTCTGTCTTCATCTCCACGTCATATGAACATCTATTGCGGCGAGAGTTCTTCGGCAATCTTCTTTACCAGAGAAAGCGGCGCACCGCTGGCGGCCTCGGTCGCGGCAATCACGGCGCCTTCGACGATCGGCGCATTGCAGACAACGACCTTCCCCTGGCGCTCGTCCGGCAGCATCTCGATCGCCATCTCGCTATTGGTTTCGGCACCGCCGAGATCCACCAGGATGGCCACGCCCGCCTCGCTCCAGGCATGGTCGATCGCGCTCATGATCGCCGGGACGCTGGTGCCGAGGCCACCCGCAGGATTACCCCCGGTCCAGGCCACCTGAACTTCATCGCCAACCATCTGCCGCACCATATCCGCCGCCCCTTCCGCAACCTTCGGCGAATGCGAAACGATGACGATGCCGACATTCGAACTCATTTCTTCAATCCTTCAAGCGATTCAACAAGCGTTTCGATAATCAGTGCCAGCGAGCAGGCGCCAGGATCCATATGGCCGATCGACCGCTCGCCCAGGAATGAGGCGCGGCCGCGCGTCGCCTGCAACGGAATGGTGGCGGTCGCAGCTTGATTGGCGACTTCCGCCACTTCCGTCAAGCTGCCAAGATTGCCGACCGACAAACGATCGCTGACGGGGCCGAGCACGTCGAGCAGGGTTTTCTGCCCGCGTTCCGACTTGCCTCGGGCCTGTACCGCCGCCAGGGCCGCCGCAACCGCCCGCGCCACGGCGGCAGCATCCGGCTCGGGGGGCAGCTCCTTGCCGAGGCTCAGAAACAGGGTCCCATAGAGCGGCCCGGACGCCCCGCCGACCGTCATGACCAGTTGCGTGCCGATCGCCCGCAAGGCTTCCGGCAAGGGCTTGGCCGCGATCGTATCAATCTCTGCCAGGACGGCCTCGCAGCCCCGCTTCATATTGACGCCATGGTCGCCGTCGCCGATCGCCTGGTCGAGATCGGTCAAGTGGTCGGAACGGGCGATCACCGCATGGCCGACCTGGTCAATCAATTGTCGTAGCAATCCGGAATCCATATCTCTTCAACCCATTCTGAACTGGTTCCATCCCACAAAACCGACCTGCTTCTCACCCCTCAAGAACGCACGCGCGCACCATCGCGATCGAAATAGAGCGGATTTTGCAGTTCCAATGCCACAACGTCGCCGACATCCAGCTGGGCATCCGGCTGCACCAGGGTCGTTACCTTGTGGCCATTGAAATCGATATGCAGATGATTCTGGTCGCCGAGATGTTCGATCCAGTCGATCCGGGCGGCTGCACCATTGTGATGGCTGATCAGGAGATTCTCCGTCCGTACACCGATCGTTTCTGCGGCACCCGGCATCGCCACGTCCGGAAAGAGCCCGCGCGGGATCAGGTTTATGTGGGGCTGGCCAAGGCGCGTCGCGACATAGACATCGTTGGGGTCTTCGTAGATCTCGCGTGGCGCGCCGATCTGCACCAGCTTGCCATCGCGCAACACGCCGATCCGGGTCGCCATGGTCATGGCCTCGATCTGGTCATGCGTGACATAGAGCACGGTGGCGCCGAGCTCATGCTGGATGCGCTTCAATTCCAGCCGCAGCTCGTTGCGCAGCTTGGCATCCAGCGAAGACAGTGGTTCGTCCATGAGATAGATCTTGGGATTGCGCACCAGTGCCCGGCCAATCGCGACACGCTGCATCTCGCCGCCGGAGAGCCGCGTCGCCCGGTTCTGCAGCTTGTGATCGATATGCAGCATGGTGGCGACTTCGTCGATCTTGCGCCTGATTTCATCTTCGGGGACACGCCGCGTTGGCGAGCGCAAGGGAAACGCCAGGTTGTCGTAGACCGAAAGATGGGGATAGAGCGAATATTGCTGGAAAACGAAGGCAACATCGCGCAGGGCCGGCGCGTCGCCCGAAACATCCCGGCCATCGATCATCACCCGGCCGGAATCCAAAGCCTCCAGGCCGGCGACAAGGCGCAAGGTCGTGGTCTTGCCGGCACCCGTCGGGCCCAGCAGAACCACGAACTCGCCGTCCTCGATCGCCAGGTCAATATGGTCCACGGCAGTCACCGGGCCGAAATTCTTGGTAGCGTTATGCAGAACGACATCAGCCATGACGGACTCCCTGCAACGTGCTCTCGTGCAGGGCCGTACGAATGGCGCGCCCGCTCTGGCCTTCGAAAATCGACAACTTTTCCGGTTTGAAAGTGAGGCCGATCTGGCTGCCGACGGCGGCGCGCCGATCGGCCGCGACACGCGCCCGGACCTTGCCATGCTCAGTGATGACGGTGACGATCTGGGTGGTGCCGAGATATTCCGTGCCGAAGACCTCCCCCCGCAACCCGGCCTCGTCACTCAAGCGGATATGTTCGGGCCTGGCGCCGAGGACCAGTTTCTGACTGCTGATATCTTCATGCGCCTCCGGCACCTCGATCGACAGGCCATTCAGGCGGATATGATGATCGCCGCGCTGCAGGCCGCCCTCGAAGGCCAGGAAGTTCATGGCCGGCGAGCCGATGAAATCAGCGACGAAAATGGTCGCCGGCCGCTCATAGACGTCGCGCGGCGTGCCGAGCTGTTCGATGACGCCGTGATTCATCACCGCGATCTTGTCGGCCATGGCCATCGCCTCCATCTGGTCGTGGGTCACGTAGATGGTGGTGGCGTGGAGCCGGTCATGCAGGGCACGCAATTCGTGACACATCAGCGTGCGGAACTCCGCATCCAGCGCACCCAAGGGCTCATCCATCATGAAGGCGGCCGGCTGCCGGACAATGGCGCGGCCGAGCGCCACGCGCTGGCGGTCGCCGCCGGCAAGGCCCGAGACGGGTTTGTCGAGCAGATGGGTGATGCGCAGGATGCGGGCCGCCTCCTCCACCCGCGTCTTGATCTCGGTCCTTGACGTCCCCTGGCATTTCAGCGGAAAGCCGATATTAGCCCGCACATTCATATGCGGATAAAGAGCAAAGAGCTGGAAGACGAAGGCGATGTCGCGCTGGGCCGCCCGCTTGAAGGTGACGTCTTCGCCGCCCAACAGGATCTCCCCGCCGGTCGGCAGCTCAAGCCCCGCGATCATGCGCAAAGTGGTCGTTTTGCCGCAACCGGAAGGCCCCAGCATAACGAAGAACTCGCCGTCCTCGACCACGAAGCTGGAACCCTTGACGGCGACGAATTCGCCGAAGGCCTTTTGTAGATTCTGCACGCGAATTTCAGCCATCAGGTCACTCCGGGAATTTGCCGACGATGGTGAATAGACCAGTTCCCACCAGCAGGGTGACAAAAGAATAGGAATAGAGCGTCAGGGAGACCGGCTGCATCAGCATCACTACGCCAAGGGCAATGATGATGACCGCGGCCATCTCCCAGGGACCGCGCTTCAGCCACCTTTGCGGCTCGCCACCGCGCTCTACCTGCACTGGATCTGTCTGTTTCACGGTTCCACTCCTATTTCCGGACTGCACCGAAGGTGATACCGCGCAGCAGATGCTTGCGAAGCAGGATGGTGAAAGCGACGATCGGCACCAGGAACAGCGTGGTGCCGGCGGCGACGGCCGGCCAATCCTGCCCGCCCTCGCCGATGATGGTGGGAATGAACGGTGGCGCGGTCTGGGCCTCCCCCGATGTCAGCAGCACGGCGAAGGCATATTCGTTCCAGGCAAAGATCAGGCAGAAGATGGCGGTGGCGGCGATGCCGGTGGCAGCCTGCGGCAGCACGACCTTGTAGAAAGCCTGCAGACGGGTATAGCCGTCGATCATTGCCGCTTCCTCATATTCGCGTGGGATTTCGTCGATGAACCCCTTCAGCAGCCAGACAGCCAGCGAGACATTGACCGCCGTATAGAGCAGGATCATGCCGATCTTGGTATCCGACAGCCCAAGCTGGCGATACATCAGATAGATAGGAATGGCGACGGCAATCGGCGGCATCATGCGCGTCGATAGAATGAAGAACAGCAGATCGTCCTTCAGGGGGATGCGGAAGCGCGAGAAGGCATAGGCAGCCAGCGTACCCAGGGCCACCGAACAGAAAGTCGAGCCGAACGCGATGATCAGCGAATTGGCAAAGCGCGGCAGGAACTTCGAGGGGCCAGCGATCACCATGTTCCGTGACCGCACCAATCTGTCGTACCAGGTATCCGGCGGCGGCAGGCTGGCGATATATTCCGGCGTCTGACGCGATCGCGTCGTGAACAGATTGACGTAACCCTCCGCTGACGGCGTGAAGAAAACTTTCGGCGGATAGGCGATCGAGTCATCCGGCGTCTTGAAACTGGTCATGATGATCCAGATCAGCGGGATGATGGTCACCAGGGTGTAGACGATGACCACGGCGCCGGCGATACGTTTGGTCCAGGCACCCGGCTCGACCACCGAATGCGCGGTTGAGATATGTGCTGTCGCGGCTTTCATCGTTGTTTCACCCGGTTGAGTGCCTTGACATAGATATTGGCGAGACCGAAGACGGTAACGAAAAGGATGATGGCAAAGGCCGAGGAATAGCCGGTGCGCCAGGCCTCAAACGCCTCCCGCTTCAGCGTGATAGAGGCAACTTCCGTGGTCGATCCCGGCCCACCCGAGGTCAGCAGGTTGACCATATCGAACATCTTGAAGTTCTCGATGCCGCGAAACAGCACGGCCAGCATGATGAAAGGCGTCGCCATCGGCAGGGTAATCGACCAGAACTGCCGCCATTTTGATGCGCGGTCGACTTCCGCCGCTTCGTAGATGTAATCGGGAATGGACCGCAATCCGGCAAGGCAGATCAGCATCACATATGGCGTCCACATCCAGACATCGACGATCACCGTCGACCAGGGCGCCAGCTGGATATCGCCGATCATCTGGAAGGATGACGGATCGACGCCGGTCACCGCCGAGATCATCAGGTTGAAGAGGCCGATCTGCGGCTGATAGAGGAATTTCCAGAAATTGCCGACTACCGCCGGCGACAGCATCATCGGCAACAGGATGATCGTCGTCCAGAAACCGTGGCCGCGGAATTTCTTGTCGATGAGATAGGCCAGTGCGAACCCGAGGACAGTCTCGATCAGGATCGTCCAGATGACGAAATGCGCCGTCACCTGCATCGCCGTCCAGGTATCCGCATCAGTCAGAATGCGGCGGTAGTTGTTGATACCGACATATTTGAGCGGCGCATTGGGACGATTGGCGAAATAATTAGTGAAGGACAGGTAGATCGTCCAGACCAAGGGGAAGATATTGATCGCCAGAAGCAGCGCGACCGTCGGGCCGACGAACAGCCAGGAGATGGCGCGATCGGATAGCCCCGTGATCCGCCGGGAAACGATTTCCGGCGTTGCACCCGCTACCCGATCGGCAAGGCCATGCTTGGTCAAAGAATTGCTCATGAAATGCAGTCCTGCAGCAGTCAGTTACAGCTTCGTCACCGGCTCGGCCGATCCGCCCCGCGATCACCCCGCGAGGAGATGAATCACGAGACGGAACGATACCGGGGAGATGGACTAAAGCTTACCCTCGTCCTGGAAGACCTGCGTCCAGTCCTTGATCAATGAATCCAGGGCTTCCTTGGCGGTGCCCTTATCGGCCACCACGAAGTCATGCAGACGCTTCTGCATGTCCTGCAGCAGCTGGGCATAGGACGGCTCGGCCCAGAAATCCTTCACGAAACCCATCGAATCCAGGAATTCCTGGGCGAAAGGCGCGCTCTTCGTAAAGCCGGGATCCTGCAGCACCGACTTGGCGCAGGAATAGCCACCCAGTGACCACCACTTCTTCTGCACATCGGCGCCAGCGAACCACTTGATGTATTTCAGTGCGTCATCTTTGTTGTCGGAATAGGAGACAACCGAGATGCCCTGCCCGCCGAGCTGGGTGAAATGCGACGTCTCCGCCGGGTTGGAGAAGAAGCCGATCTTGTCGCCGCCGACATTCGGGTCTTTATAGAGACCCGGCCAGAAGGCGAACCAGTTCATCATCATCGCGACCTGGCCCGACTTGAAGGCGTCGAGGCCTTCCTGCATATAGGCGTCGGTATAGCCCGGCGGCGTGCAACATTTGAAGACGCTCTTATACATCTCCAAGCCCTTCACCGCGCCCGCCGAATTGACGAAGCCTTCCATCGAATACGGCTTCTTCGGATCTTCATATTGGAAGCCATAATCATAGAGAGCGGCCGTCGCGCCCATGGTAATGCCTTCGGAGCCGCGCTCCGTGAAGATCGACACGCCGTAGCGCTTCTTGCCGTCGATCTCACGACCCTGGAAGAACTCGGCGATCTGCTTCAGCTCATCCCAGGTCTTCGGAGGTGCCAAATCCCTGCCGGTCTTCTGCTTATAGGCTTCCTTGATGTCGGCCCGCTCGAACCAGTCCTTGCGATAGACCCAACCCAGGGCATCGCCCATGGCCGGCAAGGCCCAGTAATTCGGCGTGCCCTTCGGCCACTCTGAATAGCCCAGCACGGTCGCCGGCATGAAATCGTCCATGCTGATGCCTTCCTTCTGGAAGAAATCGTTCAGCTTGACGTAATGGCCGTTTTCCGCCGCGCCGCCGATCCACTGGCTGTCGCCGATGATCAGATCGCAGAGTTTGCCATGCGAGTTGAGTTCATTGAGAAAGCGATCGGCATAATTCGTCCAGGGAACGAATTCGAACTTCATCGCAATGCCGGTCTTGGTCGTGAAATCCTTGGATAATTCGACCAAGGCATTGGCTGGATCCCAGGCGGCCCAGCACAAGGTCAGTTGGCCCGCGGCTTGCGCAGGCTTCATCGGCGTCAGAGCGATCGCAGCAGCAGCGATGGCTCCGGCAAACGCCAGCAATCTTTTCATCTGGTTTCCTCCCACAGTTGTCAAAATCGCCGCCGACAATCGACGGCGCGACGGCCGTGTTGGGTCACGGCCACTTCAACTGCTGCACTCTTCCTTCAACTGCGATCTACGCCGCAGCCACCGTTTCCCCATCTCCCCAGATTCGGAAACGATGTTTCATTAGCGTGTTCAGTAAACATCAATTCACTAAACATCGCAAGACACTCGATGCCTGATTCTTTTGCGTTCTATTCCGCACCGCAACAAAACGCTGCGGCTCACCCGGCCGCCTATCTGCCGAGATAAAACACACCTTCGATCATGATCGGCGAATTGAGCGGCAGCACATGCGCGCTGGCGGCGAAACGCGTGTGGTTGCCGATTTGCGGACCGAATATCTCGAAGATCAGGTCCGAGGCGCCATTCAACACCGGCGGATGCTGAGTGAAATTCTCAGCGACAGCGAGGAAGCAGCCGACCCGCACGACCTGAGTCACGCGATCGAGATCCCCATCGCAAGCCGCCTTTATTTGCGACAACAGATTGAGGCAGCAGAGACGCGCAGCGGCGGTGCCCGCTTCAATGCTGAGTTCGTTACCGACACGCCCGGGATAGCGAATGACACCGTTCTCGAAGGTCAGTTGACCCGAAACGAAGACCAGGTCGCCGGCCTTCTGCCAGGGCGCATAATTGGCCGCAGCCTTGGGTGGCTGCGGCAAGGTGATGCCGAGTTCCTGCAAGCGACGTTCGATCTTGCCCATCTTGCCCTCCCCGCCTCACCCATCGCCGCCTTATACTGGTGGTCGATGCATCGCTTTGCCGCAATATCCGGCGACAGTTCTATCGGTTGGCCGCAACCATGTCAGGCGGGGCGACCTGCTCGCCCCGAACGCGATTGCCCTCGGCATGAGGGAAAACCAGCTCGATATTGATGCCGTTGGGATCCTGCAGAAACAACTGATGCTCGCCGATATCGGGCACCACGCGCTCGCGGAACGCCAGGCCGAGATCGACCAGGCGCTGCTGCATGGCATCGAGGCCATTGCAACGAAAGGCGATATGATCGACGTTGCCCGACCCTGCACCGTCGGATCGCGTGCCGAGATAGCTGCGCAGTTCCGCTTCATCCTCGGTGACGCTGACGATGTGCAACACGGCCGCGTCGCCGTTATAGAGCCAGTGGCCCGGGAAGCGAAAACCGGGGCGCCAGCCTTCGCTGAGGCCGACGGCCTCGGTAAAAAACCTTACCGTCTCCTGCGGCTTTCTCGTCCGCAGCGTGATATGATCCAGCCGCTGGATGCTTGCCGTCGATGCCATCGTCATTCTCCGTATCTTTGGAACCTACCCTTATCCTAGACTTAGGTTTTTGACGCTGAAATCAAGAGCGCCGCTTAGTCGACCTTGACCCAGCTGCCACCTTTGGCCGACGACTTGACGGCGGCCGCGACAAAAGCCACACCTTTCAAGCCATCGGTGACAGCGGGATAAAGTACCGCTTTGTCGGGCTTCTTGTCCTCGCGCGCGGCACGGATGGCCACCGCCACCTCGCTATAGATATTCGCGAAACCCTCGAGATAGCCTTCAGGGTGTCCGGGCGGCACGCGCGTGACGCGGCCGGCAGATGCATTGGCGCCGCCGGTGCCACGCGACAGCAACTGCGTCGGCTTGCCGAAAGGCGACCAGTAGAGATGGTTCGGCTGCTCCTGCGACCAGTCGAGGCCGCCTTTCGTGCCATAAATGCGCAGGCGCAGGTTGTTCTCATTGCCCGGCGCCACCTGGCTTGCCCATAGCAGGCCTTTGGCACCGCCCTTGAATCGCAGCATGACATTGGCATTATCGTCGAGCTTGCGCCCTTTGACGAAGCTGGTGAGATCGGCGCAAAGCTGGTCAAGTTCCAGCCCGGTAACGAAGCTTGCCAGATTATAGGCATGGGTGCCGATATCGCCGATACAGCCGCCCGCACCCGACCTCTTGGGGTCGGTGCGCCAATCCGCCTGCTTCTGGCCGGTGGCTTCGAGGCGTTCTGTCAGCCAGTCCTGGGGATATTCAACCTGCACGACACGGAGGTCGCCGAGTTCACCCTCGGCGATCATCTGCCGCGCATGGCGGATCATCGGATAGCCGGTATAATTATAGGTAACGGCGAAAATGCGGCCGCTTTTCGCCGCCAGCTTCGCCAAGCCTTCCGCTTCTTTCAACGTTGCCGTCAACGGCTTATCGCAGATCACGTGAATGCCGGCCTTGAGGAAGGCCGTCGCGACCGGTGCATGCATATGGTTGGGGGTAACGATCGCCACCGCCTCGATGCCATCCGGCCGCTTTGCCTCGGCCTTGGCCATCTTTTCGAAATCGCTATAGATGCGGTCCTTGTCGAGGCCCAAAGCCTGCCCGGACTTTTTGGCCTTCTCCGGTGTCGATGACAGAGCGCCGGCGACAAAATCGTAGTGATCATCCATGCGCGCCGCCAGGCGATGCACGGCGCCGATGAAAGCGCCCTCACCGCCGCCGACCATGCCGAGGCGCACACGGCCGGATTTCGCCGCAGAGTCTTTACGTCCTTCGATCGTCATCTGGCGCCCCTTACTTGATGCCGAGCATGCGTCTGTTGGCGGCCTGATCCGTGCCGGCATCGGCGAAATCGTCAAAGGCCTTTTCAGTGACACGGATGATATGGTCACGAATGAAGGGCGCGCCCTCGGCCGCGCCGACTTCCGGATGCTTCAGGCAGCATTCCCATTCCAGCACCGCCCAACCCTTGAAACCGTATTGAGCGAATTTCGAGAAGATGCCGCCGAAATCCACCTGGCCGTCGCCCAGCGAGCGGAAGCGCCCGGCCCGGTCGACCCAGGACTGGTAACCGCCATAGACGCCGCTACGGCCATTCGGATTGAGCTCGGCATCCTTCACATGGAACATCTTGATACGCTCGTGATAGATGTCGATGTAATCGAGATAATCCAGGCATTGCAGCACGAAATGCGACGGGTCATAGAGGATGTTGCAGCGCGGGTGATTGCCGACCCGTTCCAGGAACATCTCGAAAGTGACGCCGTCATGCAGGTCCTCGCCGGGATGTACTTCGTAGCAGAGATTGACGCCGACCCGGTCGAAGGCGTCGAGGATCGGACGCCAGCGCTTTGCCAGCTCATCGAACGCGGTTTCAACCAGGCCTGCCGGACGCTGTGGCCAGGGATAGAAATAGGGCCAAGCCAGGGCGCCTGGAAAAGTTACGTGTTCGGTAAGTCCCAGATTGGCCGAAGCCTTGGCCGCCAGCAGCACCTGATCGACGGCCCAGGCCTGGCGCTTGGCGGGGTTGCCGCGCACCTCCGGTGCCGCGAAACCATCAAAGGCCTCGTCATAGGCGGGATGCACCGCGACCAATTGGCCTTGCAGATGGGTCGAGAGTTCGGTGATCTCGACGCCGTTCTGACGGGCGATGCCCTTCACCTCATCGCAATAGGTCTTGGAGTCGGCCGCCTTCCTGAGATCGAACAGACGCGCGTCCCAGCTCGGCATCTGTACGCCCTTGAAGCCGAGGCCGGCTGCCCATTTTGTGATGCTGTCGAGTGAATTGAAGGGCGCCTTGTCGCCGGCGAATTGCGCCAGGAAAATTGCCGGTCCTTTGATCGTGGTCAAAGCCATCGTCGTTCCTCCCCTTTGTTTCGCGTGTCGATGCTACCCGCTGCGGCTTTCTTCGCCGTCTTGCGGATCGTCGGGCTGCGGCGTCTCCGCGCCGCAGCCCGATTCCGACCTGATCTAGCTAGAGATAGCTGTTCACCAGATTCTCCAGATATTCCTGCCGCCCCGAAACCGGCTGCGGGTTGAGGTTGCGCGTTTCGGCGAGCTTGGCGAGGTCCGCCAGGGAATGCTTGCCGGCCAGGATCTCCTTCGCCTCGCCGCCGTTCCAACCGGCATAACGCTCGTCGACGAACTTCTTCATCGCCCCATCCTTGATCATCTTCTCGGCGACGAGCAAGGCCCTTGCGCTGGTATCGATGCCGCCGACATGGCCATGCAGCAGATCCAAGGGATCGATCGACTGGCGCCGGATCTTGGAATCGAAATTGAGGCCACCGGCGGTGAAGCCGCCGCCCTGCAGGATGTAGTACATCGCCAGAGCGGTTTCCGGCAGGTTGTTGGGGAACTGGTCGGTATCCCAGCCGAGCTGCGGATCGCCGCGATTCATGTCGATCGAGCCGAAGATGCCAAGCGCATTGGCGGTCTCGATCTCGTGCTCGAAGCTGTGACCGGCCAGGGTGGCGTGGTTGGCTTCGATATTGACGCAGACTTCCTTTTCCAGGCCGGCGCGCTTCAGCAGGCCATAGACCGTCGCGGTGTCGAAGTCATACTGGTGCTTGGTTGGCTCGCGCGGCTTGGGCTCGATCAGGATGGTGCCCTTGAAGCCGATCTTGTGCTTATGCTCGACCACCAGATTGAGGAAGCGGCCGAGCTGATCCAGTTCGCGCTTCATATCGGTGTTGAGCAGGGTCTCATAGCCTTCGCGGCCGCCCCACAACACATAGTTGGCGCCGCCCAGTTCATGAGTGATTTCCAACACATTCTTCACCTGTGCCGCGGCATAGATGAAGACATCCGGATTGGGATTGGTGGCAGCACCCGACATGAAGCGGCGATTGGAGAACAGATTGGCCGTGCCCCAAAGCAGCTTTACCTTCGCTGTTTCCATCTTCTTGGCGAAGATATCGGCAATCACGCGAACATTTTTGTTGGATTCGGCGAGCGTCGCCCCTTCCGGCGCGATATCGCGGTCATGGAAGGTGAAGAACGGGACGTTCAGCAGGCGGAACATCTCGAAGGCCACATCGGCCTTCTGCTTCGCCTGGGCCATGGCGTCACCGCCTGCCTGCATCCAGGGGCGCATGAGCGTCTCGCCGCCGAACGGGTCAAGGCCAGGCCAGCAGAAGGTGTGCCAGTAGCAGACGGCGAAACGCAGATGGTCTTCCATCCGTTTGCCGAGCACCATTTTCTCAGGATCGTAATAGCGATAGGCGAGCGGGCTCTTGGTTTCCGGCCCTTCATATCGGATCGCCTCGGCGATCGGAAAGAAAGATTGATGGGGGGCGTTCATCAGGCAGCTCCTTTGAGAAGCGGGTAAAGCGCTCGATAGCGCTGATAAGATCCGGCATAGGCCTCCGCCAGGGCCGGATCTGGTGAAAAGGTATCGAGGCGGGCCGGCTTGCGGCAGACATCGGCCGGGCTCTCGCCGGTCGCGGCCATACGGCCAAGACGGGCGGCGCCGAGGGCGGCACCCACATCGCTCTCGGCAAGACGGCTCAGCGGCATGGCAAGCACTGAGGCCATCAGCGACAACCAGAAGGCCGAACGGCTGCCGCCGCCGATGACGTCGGCTGCCGCCATCCTGGTACCGGCACCGGCCAAAGCGGCGACGCAATCCTTGACGGCGAAGGCGACGCCTTCCAGCACCGCCTGGGTGAGATCGGCGCGGCGCGTCTCATGCGAGAGACCGCAGAAGACGCCGCGGATCGCCGCATCGTTATGCGGCGTGCGCTCGCCGGAGAGATACGGCAGGAAAATGACCGGCGATGGAGCCTTCGGTTTGTCGCCCAGTTCCGCCAAGAGTTCGGCCTCACTCTTACCCATGATTCCGGCATGCCAGCCGAGGCTCGACGCGGCGGACAAGATAACGCCCATCTGGTGCCACATATTCGGCACCGCGTGACAGAAGGCATGCACTGCCGAGGCAGGATTGGGAGCAAAGCGCTCGGTCGTCACCCAGACGACGCCCGACGTCCCCAGAGAGATGAAGGCGTCGCCCGCATGGATGGCGCCGAGACCGACGGCACCTGCGGCATTGTCACCGGCCCCGGCAGAAAAGACCGGCGCCTGCTTCATTTCCCAACGCTTCACCAGCTCCGGCTTCAACTTGCCGGCGACCGCATTGCCTTCTGCCAGTTTCGGCATATGCGCGCGGGTGAGTCCGGTCACCGCCAGCAGCTTATCCGACCAGTCTCGCTTGGCGCCGTCCAGCCACAAGGTGCCGGCGGCATCCGACATGTCCTCGATCATCTCGCCGCTGAGGCGATAGCGCAGATAGGCCTTGGGTAGCAGCACCTTGTCGGTCGCTGCGAAGATCTGCGGTTCATGCTTCCGCACCCAGAGCAGCTTCGGCGCGGTAAAACCCGGCATGGCGAGATTGCCGCTGACCGTGTGCAAGTCGGGACAGGCCGCTTCCATCTCGCGGCATTCTTCCGCGGCGCGGCCGTCGTTCCACAGGATGCAGGGCCGCAGCACGTCGCCGTTGCGATCGAGCAGCGTCGCGCCGTGCATCTGGCCGGAAAAACCGATCCCGGTGACGGCGCTCATTTCCCGGGGCGCCGTGCGATGCAACTGGTCCAGGGTCTCCAGCGCCGCATGCCACCAATCTTCCGGCGCCTGCTCGGAAAATCCGGGTTGCGGCCGCGAGACGATGAGCGACACCTGGGCGCTGGCGATCAGGCGTTCCGACCTATCCACCAGCACGGATTTGATCGACGAAGTGCCGACGTCGATACCAATGAACAATCTGCTCTCCCGCTTTGCTCAGCTCACAAAAGACAGACAGGCCTGCCGGTCACGGCAGGTTGTCGCGCACGAAGATATCGATCCGGATGCGCTCCTGGTCCGCGAAGATCGGCTGGTTCAGGCAGCGCGCCAGCAGGATGCGGCCGGCCGACCGCGCCTCATGCCCGGCATCCTGGTTGATCACCACATCCATGACGCCCTTCAGCAGAAAACGGCGCGAATGAGGGGTCAGTTCATGGCCGATGAAGATGACATCCCCGGCCCGGCCGCTGGCTTCCAGCGCTTCCGCCACGCCACGCGTGCCGGCGCCGATATTGTAGATGCCAACGAGATCGGGATATTGCACCAAGAGGCGCGCGGTCGCGTCGCGACAAATCGCGGAATCGTCGCGGCCCTCCACGGCTGGCAATACAACAAGGCCGGGATAATCGGCGCCCATCACCTGCTGAAATCCGAACTGCCGCTCGGCATGGTCGCGCAGCGCCAGGCTGCCGGCGATCAGTGCTACCGGTCCCTTCCTTGCGCCGGCGAAACGCCCCATCAAGGTCGCCGCGGTGCGACCGGCCGAAGGATTGTCGATGCCGACAAAGCGTGCCCGCCGTGAGGTGGGCACGTCGGACACCAGGGTCACGACTTCGATACCGCGCTCGACCAGCGCATCGATGGCTTCACGCACCGCCGGATGGTCAAGCGCCACCAGAGCCACCCCCTGATAGGCATCGCCCAGGCCATCGAGTTCGCGGGCCAGCGCCAGGGGATCGAAGATATCGACCTCGATCACATCGACATAGGCCCGCTGTTCCTGGAGCCACTGACCGGTCACGGCGATCTGTTCCGACAGGAGGCGCATGAAACTGTTGCTGCCGCTCGGCAACACGAAACAGAAGCGGAAGGTGCTGCGCCGCGCCAGGCGGGCGGCCAAAGGATCAGGCCGATAGTGCAATTTGGCGAGGCTCTGTTCGACCTTCTCGACAGCACGCCGGCTGACGCCCGGACGCCGGTTAATCACACGGTCCACGGTCGCCAGGCTCACCCCGGCGTCGCGCGCCACGTCGATCAGCGTCAGGCGTGCCGGTGAAGCGGCATCACCCGACTCGCCGCCAGGCGGTTGCTCGGGTAGCAGGATCGTATCCTCACGGCTGGACATGGGCGCGACGATGCCTCCGCAAATTGAGGTACGCAAGTCAAAAACTGATGTATTGCAGCGCAAAAAGTGGCGAAATCGCACCCGACGGAAGCAATTGCGTCAGAAAAATATCCGTGTTACAAAATATGTTATTAAACTATCGTCTTCTTAGGATGTTATGCCGAACGATACGACATCATTGCGGGAGCGTTTGACGGCCTATCTGACGCAGGCCACCAAATCGGAACGCGCCGTCGGCAGCTATATCCTGGCCAATATGGCCGACATCCCCTTTGAGACGGCGGCGAGTTTAGCAGAAAAGGTCGGCGTCAGCGAATTGACGGTGGGCCGGTTCTGCCGCGCCGTCGGCTACCGCCGCTTCAAGGAATTGAAGGCCGATATCAAGGGCGACCTTGGCGAGCGGCCCTGGCTGATTGCCGATCGCCTGCAGGAATTCCAGAAACGCAGTGAGGCCAGCGGCGATCAGCTGGCGGAAAACCTGCAGCTGGAAATCGCCGGCCTGGTGAAGGTCTATGAGATCGCCCAGAGCAAGGAATTCCACCGCGTGGTGCAGCGCCTCGCGCGCATGCCGCGGGTCTTTGTCGGCGGTTTCCAGACTGAACGCGGCATGGCGGCTATCCTGGCGCACCAGCTGCAATATCTCCGCGACGGGGTGCAACTGCTCGATCTCGCCAGCGGCAGCTTCGCCGAAGTCTTGCTGGCGCCGCCCCGGGAGGCCTGCCTCGTCCTGTTTGATTCCAGGCGCTATTCCCTGCCGACGCAGTTGCTGGTCGAGAAGGCCCACACAGCCAAGATTCCGGTCACGCTGATCGCCGACCCGTTCTGCACCTGGGAAACCGGGCTGGTAAACGAGATTTTCGTCGTGCCGACGGAGATGAATTTCGTCTGGGATTCGACCGCGCAGATGGCGAGCCTCGTCAATCTGCTGATCAACGGCATCTTCAAGGAGCTCGGCCCCGGTGTCGAAGACCGCATGAACAAAGTAGCCGCCCTCTATAGCT